>Ga0335081_10009996_pt1 | contig 15302 bp, 11 predicted proteins | sample Lox_Sample_35_FD_206713 | JGI IMG/M metagenome (GOLD analysis project Ga0335081, IMG submission 206713) | Soil microbial communities from Loxahatchee National Wildlife Refuge, Florida, United States - Lox_Sample_3.5 | ecosystem: Environmental > Terrestrial > Soil > Wetlands | place: USA...
CTCAACGCGCTGCTCCTGAACATCCATAGTCCTCCACGGCATCCCGCTCACCTCCGACGCGTCAAACGCGCCGGAGTGTAAAGGATGTCCCGGGACAATCTGTAAAGGATGTCATGGGCCTGAACACCTTAAAGCCGAAGGGTGGGGCACCCACAAAAACCGAAAAGCAGATCCCTCGCCAACATCCGCAAACGGCGCGGCTGGGTTCCCACCCCACGACGCGCAGAACCGGCGCGTTTTGGGGACCCCGGGTTCCCACCCCAGGACGCGCAGAACCGGCGCGTTTTTGGGGACCCGATTCCCACCCCAAGACGCGCAGAACCGGCGTGTTTTGGGGACCCCCGGTTCCCAACCCCAAAGCACGCAGAACCGGCGTGTTTTGGGGACCCCGGGTTCTCAACCCCAAAACACGCAAAACCGGCGCGTTTTGGGGACCCCCAGGTTCGGGATGACACCGGTTTGAGTGGCGGGCCGGGGCTCAGCGGAATGAGCATGGCGGCGTTTCGGGACGAGTGAGGGCACAGCCAGGAGTGGCTGTGCCACGGGCCGTTTTCGCGGCGAAGGAGGCAATAGCAGGTTGGAAAACAGGGAGAGTTCGGGGCTGGCGCGGGGCGGAGGGTTGGTTTGCAATAGAAGCTTCCTGTTCTCCAGCGATCGAGACGGGCGCCCATCGGAATCGGCGAAAAGCAGATTCCTCACCCGCATCCGCAAACAACGCGGCTGGGTTCCCACCCCAAGACGCGCAGAACCGGCGCGTTTTGGGGACCCCGGGTTCGGGATGACTGCGCAACTCGTCCCACGCTGAAGATTTTTAGCTTATGCAGCCGACCGCAGTGGAACGCCGGCACCTGGACCGGCAAATTACTTATGCGCGGCCCATCTTCATGGTGCTGGCGCTGGGGGTGTTGATCGAAGAGCCGCCGCAGGCGCGCGGGGCGCATGCGGTGGCGTTCATATTGGGTTACCTGGGCGCGGCGCTGGCCCTATTGCTGGTGGAATACCTGGTGCGGCTGGGCGACTGGAAGGTGCCGCTACTGTTGGATTTGGCGGCGTTGTGCGTTTTTCTGCTGCTAACAAGGTCGCTAGCGGCGTTCTGGTTTGTTTACCTCTTTGTGGCTTTGGCGGCGGGAATCCGGTGGGGCCTGGAGCGGTCCATTCTGCTGGCGGGCGGGGTCACCCTGGCGGTTCTTCTGCGGGCCACCTTTCGCGGCGGCTTCGGATGGATGGAAGTGTTCTCCTGGGTGGCGCTGGTGGCGGCTACGTTCACGGGAGGAGTCGGGCTTGCGTTCATGGGCTACCGCAACCGGCTGCACGCTTCGGAGCACGATTTTCTGGTGCGATTGACGGCGCTGCTGCACGTGGAAAAGGGCGTGGCGGAGTCGCTGCGGCTGCTGCTGAACGAACTGGCCAGCGGTTTTGATTGCGAGAAGGGAATCTTCGCCTTTCGCGACGCCGAACTGGAGCGGATCTTCGTCTGGACGGCGGTGCCGGGAGACGGCAAGCGCCTGGCTCCGGAGAATCTGCCGCTGACGAAGGGCGACCTGTTTCTCTTCGATCATCCGGACGCCAGCCTTTGCTGGCAGCCGGGAAATGGAACACGCGCGGCGTTTGGCTGGAATCGCAACAATGGACAGCACTTGCCGGAGTTGCCGCGCATGCCGGAGGAGGCCAAGGAAGAGCTGGGCGTGCGCTCCATGATGGGCGTGACGGTGAACTTCGACGGCCAGCCGGCGGGAAGGCTGATGCTGGTGAATTCGCGGCACCAACCTTTGCCGGAGGATCTGCAGCGGCTGGAACGCGCGGTGCGGCATCTAGGTCCGCAGCTGGAGAATCTCTTTCTTCTGAGGCGCTTGCGAGTGCGGGCCATCGAGGGAGAGCGCAGCCGCATCTCGCGCGACCTGCACGATGGGATTTTGCAGACGCTGCTGAGCATCGATATCCAGCTGGACGTGCTGCGCCGCAGGGTGGCGCATGCGCCGGAGCAGGTGGCCTGCGATCTGGGCACGCTGCAACAGACCGTGCGCAACGAAACACAGGAGTTGCGCCGCATGGTGATGGACATGCGGCCGCTCGGCGTGCAAAGCGCCGATTTGGTAGACTTGATGCGGGGTTTCGCCGAGCGCTTCCGCAACGAGTCGTCGGTGGCGCTGGATCTTTTGATCGACGCGGCCATGCTGGACCTGCCGGATCGCATGTGCCGCGAATTATTCCAGATTTACCGAGAAGCACTTCACAACGTAAAAAAGCATGCCCGGGCGACGCATGTCGTGGTAAAACTGTGGCAAAACGAGGAGAAAGTGGTGCTGGTGGTAGACGACAACGGAGAAGGATTTAGCTTCGCGGGCCGCTACAACGCAGACGAGCTGGACCGGCTTCGTCTCGGTCCGATCTCTATCAAGGAACGCACAAGAAGCGTCGGGGGTGTGTTGATGGTGGAGTCAACGCCTGGCCATGGGTCGCGCTTGGTCGTAGAGGTTCCTCTCGGCTGACATGGCTAAAGCCAAACAGTCTATCCGCGTATTAATGGCCGACGATCACGTTATTTTTCGTGACGGTCTGCGCAAACTTTTGGACAGCGAAGAGGATATCAGCATCGTCGGCGAGGCTTCCAACGGCAACGAATGCATCCGCATGCTGGGGAAGCTCAAGCCGGACATTCTGCTGCTGGACTTGCGCATGCCCGACAAAGACGGCCTGGCCGTGCTGGAGGAAGTGAACTTCGATTCGCTGCCGACACGCGTGATCGTGCTTACGGCCGCCGAGGACGACCGCGACGTGGTGCGAGCCATGCGTCTGGGAGCGCGGGGAATCGTACTCAAGCAGTCTGCCAGCGATTTGCTCGTCAAGAGCATCCACCGGGTTTACAGCGGAGAGATCTGGCTGGATAACCGCATGACCGCGGAAGTGATGAAGGCCTTCGCGAAGAGCTCGGAAAACGGGCCCCGGCGCGACAAGCCGCTGCTCAGCGACCGCGAAAAAGAGATCGTGCAACTGGTGGCGCAGGGATATCGCAACAAAGAGATCGGCGAGAAACTCTTCATCAGCGAACAGACGGTGAAAAACCACCTGCACAATATCTTCGACAAGCTGGGCGTCTCCGACCGGCTGGAACTCGCCTTGTATGCCATACATCATCGCCTAATCGACCACGCCTAAGCTTTTTGAGTTTCCCTGCATTGGTTTAGCGCCGTGACGGCCTCCCAGCCTTTTCCACAAGGGGAACGGCGGGGTTGGACACAGAGACTCATCGCGCTACGATATTTGTTACGGCTCGTTTGACACGGGCTGAGTCCAGGAGATGAAGTGGCGGAGTCTTCGCAGGTTTGCCCGAAATGCGGCCGGATCGTTCTTTCCGGGCTTCACGGGCCCAAGGGGGCTCGGGCACCCGAAGGCCAGATGCTGTGCCGGTGCGCTCGCCCGCGGCGCTATTGGCTGCATTCGCGGGAGACGATTCTGCTGCTGTCGGTCTGCGGGCTGGTGATCGCGTTCGCTATTACCGGGTTCGCGGCGAAGCTCTACCACGGCCGGCGCGCGGAACTGGCGCGGTCCTGGTTCAACCGCGGCAATGCTGAATTGAAGGGCACTCCTACGGCGCAGGCGGTATCCGATCTGCGGACCGCGCTGGTGTATGCGCAGCACGAACTTCCCCTCGAGCAGCAGAAGGAGTACGAACTCAAGCTTGCCGAAGCTCTGCTGGCCACGGGAAACGACGACGAGGCGAGGGCGTATCTGCTCGATCTGTGGGAGCGCGCGCCGGGCGACAGCCGCGTGAATCTGGGACTGGCGCGCCTCGCGGCAAACACGGGAGAGGATGAGGACGCCAAGCGCTATTACAACGGCGCGATCTACGGAGTGTGGAGCGAAAGCGCGGAGAAGGTGCTGCGCAGCCGGATGGACGCGCGGCTGGAATTTTTCCGCTATCTCATCGGCAGAGGCGAGACAACTGAAGCGCAGGGCGTGCTGTTGGCGACAGCCGCGGAGACTCCTCCCGACCCGGCGCTGCATGCGGAGGTAGGCCGATTGATACTGGAGTCGGGCCAGCCGCAGCAGGCGCTCGATCAATTCGCGCTGGCCCTGAAGCTCGACCCGCACAGCTACGAGGCACTCGCCGAAATGGGAGAGGCGTATTTCGCGTTGGGCAACGATCGAGACGCGGTTCGCTACCTGGGGAGCGCGGCGCGCGAAGACGCCCAGCGGAAGCGCCGCCCAGGAAAAGCGGCAGACGCAGAGGCGGGCGAATTTGAGAAGGCGCAAGTATTGCGAGACTTGGCGATCGCGCAGGCGACGCAGGCGCTCGATCCGCACCGTGCCGGGATCGAACCGATGGAGCGGGCGGTGCGGGCTATACGCGCATATCACGCAGCGGAGATGCGCGTACGCTCGTGCACGACCGAGCGCGCCATGTCGTTACCCCAGCCGGACGCGAGTCTCGCGCGCTTTACGCACGCGGCCAGCGACGATCTGGCCCAAGCGGCGCTGGCCAGGCGCATCGACCAGCTGGATCCTTTCATGGAATTTGTCTTCGAGATCGAGTCCGCAGCCACGCAGATTTGCGGTCCCCCCACCGACCCGACCAATGCCGCCATCGCACGCATCGGGGCCAGAACTCAATCCCGCCCATGAGTGATCCTCACAGACCCGCTGAAACACCGCCTCAAACCGGGCTTTGGTCCGCGCGAACCTCGGCGCAGGGCGATGTCCAGACCGAGGATCTCCCCGACTGGAGTGAGGCCGGCACTTCCGGTGCCCGTGCGGCCAGCACTTTCGCGCAAAGGATGCGAGCGGGCCTGAACGATGCACTGGAGAGGGCGCGCGCCGGTCTTTCCATGCGCGAGGACAGTTTCTTTTTGCTGCTCTCGCTGATCATCGGGTTGTTTGCCGGCCTGGCCGTCGTTTGTTTCCGCATCACCATCGACTACACGCACTGGTGGCTGCTCGGGCCGGGCATCGGGGCGTTGACGTCCGGTGCGGGTGCGGTGCGCATCGTGTTGGTGCCGACGCTGGCGGGCCTGCTGCTGGCGTTTCTGGTGCAGCGGATTTTTCCGCGCGTAAAGGGCAGCGGCGTGGCGCAGACGAAGTCGGCGGTCTACATCTACGACGGGTATATCCCCTTCGACACGGTGATCGGGAAGTTCCTGACCTGCGCGCTGGCCATCGGCAGCGGGCAATCGCTGGGGCCGGAGGATCCGTCGCTGCAAATGGGCGCGGGAATCGCCTCCGCGATGGGACGGCGGCTGCATCTTTCGCGCGACAAGGTGCGCTTGATCGCGCCGGTGGGGGCGGCCGCGGGGCTGGCGGCGGCCTTCAACGCGCCGATTTCGGCGGTGCTTTTCGTGATCGAAGAGGTGATCGGCACCTGGAGCGCGGGGATTCTGGGAGCGGTGGTGCTGGCGGCGGTGGGCGCGGCGGTGGTGATGCGTCTGTTCCTGGGCGCGGAGCCGCTATTTCAGATTCCGCCCTACACCATGAGAAGCGCGTCGGAAATGCTCAGCTACGCGGTGCTGGGCGTGGCGGGCGGAATCACGTCGTTGATCTTTGTGAAGCTGCTGCAGTGGGTGCGCGCGCGGGCCCGGCGGCTGCCTCGTTGGACGCTTTACGTGCAGCCGGCCGCGGCCGGCCTCGTCATCGGCGTCATCGCCTTGAAATTCCCGCAGATCATGGGCGCGGGATACGAATACATGGACCAAGCCATGCACGGGCAGTTCTTCTGGAACACTTTGCTGGCGCTGGCGCTGCTCAAAGTTCTGGCGACGACCCTTTCGATTTCCAGCGGAGCGCCGGGCGGAATGTTCGCGCCGTCGTTATTTGTCGGAGCCATGCTGGGCGCGGCAGTGGGAAGCGTGCAGCATCACTTTTTCCCCGGCGCCGCCGGTCCGATAGGCGCGTATGCGCTGGTGGGCATGGGTACACTCTTCGCGGGATTCTTGCGCGTGCCGATGACTTCCGTGTTTATGGTGCTGGAAGTGAGCGGGAACTATTCCATTATTCTGCCGGTGATCATCTCGAACACGATTGCTTATGTCATCGGCAGGCGCTTCCAGGAGACGCCGATTTTCGATCTGATGACGCGCGAGGAGGGCTTGGACCTCCCTTCGATGGAAGAAGGGCGCGAGCAGACCGCGCTGCTGGTGGAAAATGCCATGCGCAAGCCGGTGGGCCTGATCCTGAAGGCCGGCGATAGCGTGGCGGACGCGGTGTCGCGGCTCGCGGACATGACGGAGGATCCGCTGCTGGTCTCTTACGATTCCGGCCGATGGACGCTGGTAACCAAGAGCGCCTTGCAGGATTGGGCCAAAGCGGGGAAGGGCGGCCATACGCTGGCACAGCTTTTGCCCGCCGGGAGGCTCTCTCGCCTGCACCCGGACCAGTCGCTGGATTTGGCGCTGCGCTTGATGCGCGACTCGCCGTTTCTGCCGGTGGTGCACCGCGCCGATGCCCGGCGGCTGGTGGGCCTGCTTTCGCTCGAGGACGTATTGGCCGCTTACCGCCGCGCTTCCATCATCAAGAGCAGCGCGGCGGAATAGCCGCCAATCCGCGCAGTGATTTTCCGCCGGCTTCCGCATGCGCCTGCCCGGGCGACACCTCACCCTGGGCGTTAATAGTACGCAAGTACCAAAAAATTATGGGCGTAGGACTAATACAAAGGCTCTATTGAGCGGGGCCGTGCTCCTAGGTTAGTGTGGGCCGATAGATGATGTGTGGGAGGATCCCTTGGCTTACCCGGAGCGCCGTACAGCCCAGCGCTTTCGCATTAAGTTGCCCATGACCGTCCGCTGGACCAGCGGCGTGGCGATTGGCGAGGCGCAGACCGAATCGAAAGACGTCAGCTCACGCGGAGTATACTTTCTTCTTCCAAAAGAAGTGACCCACGGGTCGCCCGTGGAGATCATTTTGACGCTGCCCCACGAGATCACTTTGGCAGGGCCGGTGCGGGTGCGCTGCCTGGGCCGCGTGCACCGCACCGAGGATGATGGCTCGGGTAGCTCCGGCATCGTGGCGGAAATCCAGCGATACGAATTCCTGCGCGGCGGCGACGAAAACGCCGCGTGACAAGCTTGCCTGCTTAATTGCGGAGGCGGGCAGGAATGGCGGGGCGTTCCGACCCTCAGCGGAACGCCCCGCTTGCTTTTTTGCGGAATAGCGGTCTTAACTCTCCATTCCCATGCGAATGCTTACTCGTAGCGCAGGGCCTCGACCGGGTCGAGGCGCGCGGCACGGCTGGCGGGATAGATTCCCGCGGCCAGGCTGACGAGTAGCGAGAAGGCGATGGCGGAAGCCACCAACCAGACCGGCACGGACCAGATATTCTCGGCGGGAATCTGCTGTTGCCGCAGGTAGTAGTCTGTCCCCGCCTGAATGGCATGGCCGATACCCCAGCCAAGAAGGACTCCCATCACGCCGCCCAGCAAACCCATCACTCCCGCTTCCGCGAAAAATAGCTGGCGAACATCTTTGTCAGAAGCGCCCAGCGCCTTGAGGACGCCAATTTCGCGGCGCCGCTCCAGAATTGCCATCACCAGGGTATTGATGATTCCCAGGGAAGCGACTGCCAAGGCCAGGCTGCCGAAGATGCCCAGCAGCAAGTCCAGAATGGCAAACAGCCGGCGCAGATTGCGCGTGAGATCGAGCAGGGAGAAGGGGGAATAGCCCATCTGGCGCACGGAGTCTTCCACGGCAGGAACGTCGGCGGGCCGCTCGACCCTGACGGTGAGATTCGAATAGTGCCGCCCGCCTTCCCCGAGCGTGGATTCGCGGATGACCTCTCCCATGTCATTGCCTTGCACCACGCCGAGTTCCTCAGCCACCGCCACCGGAACATAGCCGCCGGACCGGCCAAAGGCGCTGGCCCCGGAGGCGACGGCCTCGGTGGTCACAATGCCGACAACGCGCAGCGAAACGCGGGATGAGATGACGGAGAAGCCGAGGACGTCGTCATCGGGGCTGGCGGCACGATCCGGTGGGCGATCTGCTGGACGATCTGACGCGGGGGCGCGCGTGCCGGACCTGGCAGGCGGAGTCAGAGGCTCGCGACCGGCATAGCGGAGCACCAGATCCTTGCCAATCATGTCCGCAGGTTGCAGATGCTGCGAATCGGCGAGATCGGCGGCGACGTCGGTTTGCAGGATCACCTCGTGCGCGTTGGGCGAGGAAAAGAAGTGGCCCTGCATGTCCTCCAAGCTGTCGCTGCTGGAGGCGGAAGCCGGCAGGCTGGTGATGGGCGTGAGGTGTCCGGAGGGGCCGAAACGCAGATCGCCGGTGAAGCGGAATTCGGGATAGACGTCGATGACGTGGGGAAGCTGTCCTAGCTGCTGTCGAGTGCTTACGTCCAGGGGCTTGGTGACGATATCGGAGTCGCGCAGCCCGCGGCCCGGACCGCCATTCTGACCGCCGGCTGGGCGGGCGCCGGAGTCTCGGTTCCGCTGCATTTGGCCATTGCCGTTGAACGACGTCTGCGGGCGGACCAAAACAGTGTTGAAGAGGCCATTGCTTTCGAGGCGGCGATTGATCAATTCCTGGAGTCCGACGCCGAGAGAGAGCATGGCCACCAGAGATGCAACTCCCACGGCAATACCGACCGTGGTGAGGGAGTTGCGCAGGATGGCCTCGCGCAGGTTTTGAGCCGCCAGTTCGGTTAAATCGCCAAGCTTCATAATTTGTCCTTCGTCGTTTCTACCGGCACTCGATCCGTTCGATGCGTCCGTCGGCAAGTGTGACAATCCGGCTCGCGTAACGCTCGGCGAGGGCGCGCTCGTGAGTGACCATCAGAACCGTTGTCGGCTCCTCCCCATTGGACGGCCGGTTGATGCCGCAAATCAGACGCAGAATCTCCTCGCCCGTGTTGCTGTCCAGATTGCCGGTAGGCTCGTCGGCCAGCAGGATACGCGGGTGGTTCACCATGGCCCGCGCGATCGCGACGCGCTGCTGTTCGCCGCCGGAGAGCTCGCCGGGCCGGTGCAGCAAACGCTCGCCCAGGCCTACGCGTTCGAGCGCTTCTTTGACGCGCGCCGGGCGAGAGGCGCGGGGAACCTCCGCGAGGCGAAGCGGTAGTTCCACATTTTCCATGATGGTCATGCGCGGCAGCAGGTTGAAGGACTGGAAGACCATGCCGATGGTCAGGCTGCGATGGCGCGAAAGTTCCAGCGAAGTCATGCGGCCGAGCTCGCGGCCCAGAACGAAGACGGCGCCGGACGTCGGGTGATCGAGGCCGGCGAGCAGGTTCAGCAAAGAGGATTTGCCCGAGCCGGAGGCGCCTAAGAAAGCGAGAAACTCTCCAGACGGGACTTCCAGCGAAATGCCGTCCACGGCACGGATGACGGAGGCGCCCAAGGCGTAGTGGCGCGTCAGGTTTTCGGTGCGGATAGCCGCGCCATTCGCGGCATGAGGGGGTGACGCGCTCATTGCTCCTGTCACATGCTCCAATGGCAAGCTTGAATTATACGATTTCCGCGATGAGTTGGCTTCGTATCCGACCTGCCGTGCTTTTCCATTCTGGCGGCGGCTCCAAAGGCAAGAAGAAGATGAGAGAACGAATAAGCGATTCCCCGGCCGCTGGAATGGGCATTTATGCCTTATTTATGCGTTGTTTATCCACCGCGACGTATCGTTTCTTGGTGATTGGTGGAGTCATGGTCGGCATCTTCCTTGGCAGTCTCAGATTGAAACGTGCGCGTTTCTTGAATGCATCGCATCACTTTTTCAACGCGTGAATTCGTAGATTCGTTCTATCGAAATAATGCGTTGGTGTTTCGGAAAATCGGGCCGTACATTCTTCCGCGAAGCGATGATGCTTCGATGCTGAGAGTAAAGTTTTGAAAGGAGTATCAAAAGTGAAGAAGCAATGGGGTGGTCTTCTTACATTCGTACTGATCGCGGTATTCAGCATTCCCGCCGCCGGGCAGCAGCAGGCGCCGGCCGCAGATGCAGGGCAAGCTTCCGGGCAGGCGCCAGCGGCAGCGCCCTCCGCGCCGGCACCGCTGCCAACTCCCTCGATGACGGCGCCGCTATCGACGGCTGCGCCGCCGCACACGTTCAACGCCGGACCGTTCGGAACCGTGGCCATTACCGGAATTTTGAGCGGCATAGGCTTGACGCAGTCCAATTGGATTCCAGGAGACAAACCGACGCACTGGGATCTGAGCAACGGACAGATCTTCTTGCAAAAAACGAGCGGGTGGTTTCAGTTTTACTTGCAAGCCGGCGCTTACGATCTGCCGGCTTTAGGAGCGCCCTATTTTACGGCTGTGGATACAGTGAAGGGCCTCTACGGGCCGCTGCCGGTGGGTTACGTCAAGTTGGTCAAAGGCAACTTCAACGCCGAGATCGGCGAGTTGCCGACGTTGATCGGGGCTGAATATACCTTTACGTTCGAGAACATGAACGTGGAACGCGGCCTTCTGTGGGGGCAGGAGACAGCCATCAGCCGCGGCATACAGGTGAGCGACACATTCAAGAAACTGAGCCTCACCGCGAGCTGGAACGACGGCTTCTATTCCAACGTGTACAACTGGATCAGCGGCTCGGCGGCGTATGCATTCAATTCGTCCAATACGCTGTCGTTCGTCGCGGCCGGGAACGCGGGGGAGACGACCTCAACTGGCCTGGCCACGCCGTTTTTGCAAAACAATGGGCAAATTTACAACATCCTCTATACCTTCACTCACGAAAGCTTGACGATCACTCCCTATTGGCAGTACACGCGGGTGCCGGCGAACGCGAAGCTCGGAATTCCAACGACCGGGTCCACCGATGGCGGCGCTCTCCTGCTCAACTACAACTTCAAACACGGAATATCGCTGGCGGCACGGCCGGAATATATAACCAGCAAAGGGCTGAATCTGCTGTTCCTGGGCACAGGCAGCAGCGCATTCGGCATTACCTTCACGCCAACCTATCAGAAGGCGGGCTTCTTTCTTCGCGGAGACGTGTCCATTGTTGACGCCCGCAATCTCACGGCCCCCGATGCCTTTGCCTTCGGGGCGCTGGGCACAAACAGCAAGCAGGTGCGCGGAGTGGTTGAAGCCGGATTCATGTTCTAAGGATTCAATCGGGAGAAAATTCTTCGGAAAGGAGGGCGCCCTGGAAGAAGCCTTTTTGTGAGTTGAAGTTACTTCAGTGCCGTGCCCTTCAATTTGATTCGCTGACCGGGTGCTGTTATGAGCAGCACCCGGCTGCATTTTCGGCCGCTTGCAGAACGATCTGAGAAGAGTCGGGAATCACTTGCCCATGCAGCGCAAATGCCGCAGAAGTAAGCTGGGGAACACGAAGCCGAGGAGCTAACGCAGTTGCGTGAACTCCTCGCTGTGGGTAACGAATTCAGGATAGGCGCCGGCGCCGAGTTCGTAAAGGTCGAGGCCCTGCCGCTCGCCTTCTATGGCTACACGCTGCGGCCAGATGCGGTCCAACGCCGCGTTGAGCCCGTACGTAAGCGGCAAGACGAAACCGAGCAGCGTGGCCACGGTCACGATTTGAGCGAGCCACTGGGTCGAACCGGGGGCAGCGCCGGGGAGGCCTTCCGCGGCGGGATGAAGGAAAGCCAAAATCCCCACCGCCAGCAAACCCCAGATGCCCCCCAGAGCGTGCACGGAAATGGCGCCGCCAGGGTCGTCGACACCAAGGTGCAGCTCAAACCACTCCACGGAATAAGTAACCAGCGCTCCGGCGACGGCGCCGATGAACAGCGCTTCCACCGGGCTTACGAACGCGCAGGACGCACTGCTCGCGACTAGCCCTCCCACCCAGCCATTGGCGCTGATGGAGACGTCCGGACGACCGAAGCGCACGCCCGTGATGAAGACGGCGGCCAGGATTGCGCCGCCGGCGGCAAGCGCGGTGTTGATGGCGACGAGGACGATGCGGCCGGGCGAGGTCTGGGTAAATAACAAAGCGCCCGCGGAGTTCAGTCCCAGCCAGCCCGCGAAAGCGAGGAAGCAGCCTAGCAAAATCAGCACGGCGTTGTGGCCCGGGATCGCAGTAGGCATCCCTTCGGGCGAATATTTGCCGCGGCGCGGGCCCAGTATCCAGGCGAGAGACAGAGCGGTGAGACCGCCAACGGCCTGGATCGTGCCGCTTCCTCCGGCGTCGATCACGCCGCGTCCCATGCCGGCGTTCATTCCAAGCTGCGCAAGCCACCCCCCGCCCCAGACCCAGTGGGCGAAGAGCGGATAAGTCCATCCCGCGAACAAAGCGGTGGAAGCGCAGGCGGCCGATAATTTCCAGCGATCGAGGCAGGCGCCCAGCGGAATCAGCGCAGCCAGTCCCACGCTGAAGATTTGCAAACAGGCGCAGAGCGAGAGTGCGGAGCCATCCAGCTCCATGCCGCGCAGAAAAAATGGGCTGCGCCCGAGCCAGTTCCAATCCCGTCCCGCAGCCGAGAAAGCATATGCGGGAGCCCCGCCATAGCCCTGCCAGGCAAAGCCGCAGACGACATAGACTCCGGCAGCGACGGCAAAGATGCAGAGAGAAGCGAGCAGGGAATGGGCGGCGCTGCGGGACCGTCCCAGGCCGGTGTTGATAAGCGCGATGCCGGCGATCGCCAAAGGCGCGAGAAGAATGGAGACAACGAGGACGGCCGTTTCCGCCGTGAAGATAGGCGCAGGCACGGAAGTCACTCTCTCTCGCCTGCTGGCCGAGGATTCGCTCGAATGACCAGGGTCAAGCCCAGGATTTCCACGGCGACTCCGGCGAGCGCGAAAGCGATTCTTGCGTTTGCAGGCAGGAGAAGAATTACGGCGGCGGCAACAATGATCCAACCGGCCAGCAACAGCAGAAATCCCGCGAGCTTCATGAACCGTCCCTTTGCCTGGCCCTTTGTCCCGGAAAAGCAGCGAGCTCAAGCGTATCGGCAATATCACACAAGATAATCGTTTCGGCTATCAAACTTTGCACGTTTTTCGAGCGGCGGCGTCGCGCGGAGCCGCAAATTCCGCGGCGGCGGGGCATAAAAATGCGCGCTACGGGGCCCAAACCCCGCGTAAATCATGAGCGCATACACAGTTGCGCGCCAATCCAAAAACCCGATTGGTGTAATCGAAACGTTGCGTTTGGTGATGCCTCGCAGTACGGCTATTCTTGCCCCGCTCGCGGCTGCGACGCTCCGGGCAGCTCCAAAATTCCACGAAGAAAGAGGCAATCTTAGATGGCCGAAAAAAGCACCACTGAGATGAAAGCCACCTTGGGCCTCACAGGGCTGACGATGAATGCCATGGCGCTCATCGCACCCGGGGCCTTCTTATGGCTGACCTTCTACATTCAGTCAACCACGGGAGTAACCGGTCCGGCAATGTGGATCGGGATCCTTCTGGCCTTACTGCTATGCCTGGCGACGGCGGTCTCCTATGCGGAACTCGCGAAGCTGTATCCGGGGACCGGAAGTTCCTACTATTTCGCCGAACAATCGTTTCTGAATCACGACAAGCACTGGCGCTATGCCCGGCTGATGAAATTCATCGTGGGCTGGGGCTCGCACCTTTACTACTGGATCTATCCCGGAGTGATGGTCGCGGTGACCGGTATCTTCTGCGGCTATATCGTCGGCACGCTGTGGCCGAATGCGATGAGCGCGTCCAACCCAGGGACATTATTCATGATGCTGATAGCGGTGCTCTTCTCGTTCGGTGTGGCCTACATCGCGCATCGAGGTGTAACGGGCTCGACGGCGGTCAACGTTGCCATCAACGTGGTTCAGATCAGCGCGCTCCTGGTTTTCTCGGTTATGGCGCTCGGCTATCGTCTGAATCATCCCGCGGGCAGCGTGGCATTCCAGTGGGATTCGGTTACTGGCGATGCATACAGCTATGAATTCGCAACAACACAAACCACGGCAAATGGTCAAACTACGGAGACGATCACCCGCGATGCCAACATGGTTCCACAGCCGAAGCTCGATGCCGATGGGAAGCCGGTTCCCTATCACGTCAGCTATCCGGCAGCCGATGACAAGGGCAATTTTCTGAGTCATGGAAATGCAAAGTCTGTCGTTGCGATGCATAACTTCGGCTGGATGTTTGTTCAAGCGACGGTGGCGATACTGATCCTGGTGGGATTTGAATCCGTAACCGCGATGGGCGGCGAAGCGAAGAACGCCAAGCGCGACGTGCCCATAGCGGTGATCACTTCGCTGCTGGTGCAAGGAGCCTTCTGTTATCTGATCGAATATTTCTGCGCCAATTACTTCTTAAGTAGCGGCTATACCATGCAAAACGCCGCTGGTTCCGCTGCGCCCATCGGCGACATGATGGTGATGGTTGGCGATGCGCTGCTGGGTCCGGGGCACGGGCGCATCTTCATGCTGGCTGAGGCCGTGACGGTATTCCTGGCGCTCATCGGCACCACGCTTTCGTGCATCAACACCGGCGCGCGCGTGACTTACGCCATGGGAAGAGACCAGGAAGTGCCGGAACACTTCGGCGTGCTCCACGACAAAAACCTCAGCCCTCACCGCGCGATTTGGGCACTGGCGATCATCTCCGCCGTCATCGGCTGCGTGGCTTTGGTCATGGTATTCGGTGACGCCGGCGCCATCGCTGACACTGCCATTGCTTCATTGCCGCATGGTTTGTGGAGCTCGGTGTGGTTTGCGAGCACTCACGATCACATGGCCGCTCTGCCAAACTCGTTGCTGACCATAACTCTGGCTTCCAACTTCGGCACCTTCATGCTCTATATGCTGAGCTGCGTAATTTGCATCGTGGCTTACCAGGGGCACCCGAACCGCAGTACCTTGAAGCACTTCCTCATTCCAGTGTTCGGCCTTCTGGCGAACCTGGCATGCATGGTCTTCTACATCGTGGGGCCATTCATGGGATACGGCACGAAGATGGAGCCGCTTCTTGCGTTGGCAATAGCGGCCGTCTGGGCCATCTACGGCGGTATCTACTTCACTCGGGCCAGCAAGCAGACGGGCCGGACGACGTTCGTCGTCAGCCGCGCCGGAGCCACAAAGTAGGCCGGATGGAGGACTCGATCGAGAAGCAAGCACGTTGAAACACCAACCCGGGGGCGGACGCAGCGAGCGCTGACCAGCGCGAAAGGGGTTCGCCCCGACCCTATTCCCGGAGTTACTATGTTTGAGGCTTACCGAGGACAGAGGTTGTCACCCCAACACGCGCAAGACGGGCGCATGCTGGGGACCCCAAGGAATACGGCGCGCGGCGGACTGATACCCGTCGCGCAGCGGCCGTTTGAAGACTCCATGTTGGAAATCGATTTTGCGGAACTCTCCGATGTGGGAAGAGTCCGCCTGGGAAATGAGGATTACTTTGGCCACGTCGCTCCGGATACTTCGGAGCAGGCGCGCCACCATG
>Ga0335081_10009998_pt1 | contig 15301 bp, 11 predicted proteins | sample Lox_Sample_35_FD_206713 | JGI IMG/M metagenome (GOLD analysis project Ga0335081, IMG submission 206713) | Soil microbial communities from Loxahatchee National Wildlife Refuge, Florida, United States - Lox_Sample_3.5 | ecosystem: Environmental > Terrestrial > Soil > Wetlands | place: USA...
AAAACCGCCGCGACTGGGCGCGGCGCGCCGGCAACAAGCTCGATGTTCCGATGCATTATTGTGTCGCCCGTGGGTTCGGCGCGCGGCTCGATGAGATCGAAGCGCAGGAATTCACAGCTTTCGCCGAAGCCATCGGGGCGGTCGAGCAAACCCACGATTTCGTCGTCATCGATACGCCCGGGAACGATTCCTACCTGATGCGGCTCGCCCATTCGATGGCCGATACGCTGATCACGCCATTAAACGACAGCTTCGTCGATTTCGACGTGCTCGGCACCATCGACCAGAGCACGTTCGAAGTGGCCGGCGTCAGCCATTATGCCGAGATGGTACGGGAAGCGCGGCGGCAGCGCCGTCTCGTCGACGGCGGCCTGACCGACTGGATCGTGGTGCGCAACCGGCTGTCCACGCTCGGTTCGCGCAACCGCCGGCTGGTGGGGGAGGGGGTCGAGGGGTTGGCCAAGCAACTCGGCTTCCGCGCTATCGACGGTTTCGCCGAACGCGTCGTTTACCGGGAGTTTTTTCCCCGCGGCCTGACCGCGCTCGACGATTTGAACGAAGACACCCTCGGCGCGCGGCCCTCGACGTCGCATGTTACCGCCCGCGACGAGGTGAAAACGCTGATCGACGCGCTGCGGCTGCCGATTGACGAACGCGGCAAGCGCCGCGCCGCAGCCCGTGCCGAGTGGATCGCGGCCGCCGACAAGCCGCTCGAGACCCACGATCTGTTGGCCGATTGAGCCATTGCGCGGTCCTTCTTCCGACGCCACTTTAAGGCCGATTCGTAGGGCTTTTAGGCTGTTCAATGAACAACGACCGGCCGCCGGCACCCCCTGTCAGTGCGCGCGAGGCGCCTTCGATCTCCAGGCGCGCGGAAATCGATGAATTCTTGCAGCGCGTCAAAGCGCTCGAACCGGCGGCGGAGGCTGGCGCGCGCGGGCGGCTCATATTTGCCCTCGACGCCACCATGAGCCGGCAGCCGACCTGGGACAGCGCTTGCCGGCTGCAGGCCGACATGTTCCGCGAAGCGGCCGCCGCCGGCGGCCTCGACGTCCAGCTTGTCTATTATCGCGGCTTGGCGGAGTGCCGCGCTTCGCCCTGGGTCGCCGAAGCCGGCCGGCTTGGCGCGCTGATGGAGCGTATCGATTGCCGCGGCGGGCATACCCAGATTGCCAAAGTGATCACCCATGCGCGGCGGGAAAACGATGCCGGCAAAGTCGCAGTATTGGTCTTCATCGGCGACGCCATGGAGGAATCGCTCGACGATCTTTGCGCGGCCGCCGGCGAACTTGGTCTGCGCAACGTGCGGGCATTCATGTTCCAGGAGGGTTATGATCCTGTCTGTGAGCAGGCGTTTCGCGAGATCGCCCGCCTGACCGGCGGCGCGTTTTGCCGCTTCGCGCCGGGCGCCGCGCATGAGCTCGCCGAGCTTCTGCGCGCCGCCGCAGCCTATGCCGCGGGCGGCATGAGGGCCCTCACGGCGCTCAAGGCGCGGCAAAGCTCCGGCGCAGTCATGTTGCTTGAGCAGCTGAAATAGCCGGGCTCCAGGACGTCATGCCCGAAATTCTTCTCGGTATTGTCGTGCTGGTGCTTGGTCTGTGGGCGGTCAATTCATTTTCCAAGGCCGATCCCAAACAAGCCGCACGGGTGCTGCGCGCCATCGGGGGCGCCGCAACGCTGATCTTCGCCGGATTTCTTCTTTTGCGCGGCGAGATCGGGGTGGCCGTGACGGTCGGTCTCTTCGGCCTCGGCCTTCTCGGTTACGTGTCGCTGTGGCCGGCGACGTTCGGCGCGCGCACGCAAAAAAGCGCCGGCCAGGCCTCGCGCGTACGCACCGATTTTCTCGAAATGGAACTCGACCACGACAGCGGCGCCATGTACGGCCGCATTGTCAAAGGCCGGCTTGCCGGCACGGCGCTCGACCGGCTTGACCGCGCGACGCTGATCAATCTGCTGGGCGAGATCGACGCCGACAGCCGGGATCTACTTGCAGCTTATCTTGACCGCCGGGCGCCCGGCTGGCGTGAGCACGCGCAAGGTGATGCGGGCGCGAGCGGCGGACCGCGGCCTTCGTCCGGCGGCAAAATGACTGAAGAGGAAGCTTATCAAATCCTTGGCGTGCAGCCGGGGGCGAGCGCGCAGGACATCAGTCGCGCCCACCGCTCCCTCATGAAGAAACTGCATCCCGACCAAGGGGGGACGACGTATCTTGCGGCCCGGGTCAATGAGGCCAAGGACGTTCTGTTTCGCCGCCATCGCTGAGGTACTCCATACAAACCTCGCGTGGCATTCCGATTCTGGCAGACAACCCGCGCACGCGCCCCGTTTGCCGGGGACTTGGAGCATGATCGGGAAAGGTTGATGCCGCCTTTCCGCGGCGACGTCGCTTGGGAAAAATCAATCCTTCAGCGTCATGCACTGGAAATCGCTGCGCTTGAGCTCGCGGCACACGGCTTCGGCGGACGCTTCTTTGTCCCAGCCGGCAAAGCGGGCGCGGTAGAGCGCTTTGTCGCCCTTCTGGACCCTCTCGGTGAACGGGTCCTTGGCGGCGAGCGCCGCATGTAACTTGAGCTGCGCCGCGCTCAAGTGCTGCTTGGCGTCGTTCACGTCATCGAACGCGCCAATCTGGATCAGCCAGCCGCCATGGGCGTGGATGGGCTTGGACGGGATAGTGGTCTCAAGCGTGGCCGGTTGAGCCTCGGCGATCTCGGCCCGATCTGCTTCAAGTGGCGCTTGCTCGGCTCTGGCGGCCACATTGGCGGGACCCCGCGAAGGCGCTTGCGCGGTCGGCACGACCGGCATGGCTTTGGCGGCCGCGGGCGGCGCGGCCTGCGCCAGCGGCGCGGGAGCCTTGAGATCGATCGTTGGTGCCGCCGATGCGACCACCGTCGGCCGCTGCTCGGCAACCGCCGCGGGGGCCGGCGCATGGACCGCCGGCCGCGCCGCCGTCGGCTGGGGCGCCGGAGGCACGACCGGCACCAGCATTGGCATCGGCGCGAGCGACGCAGTCTGCACCGGCACCGTCCGATAAGAAATCGTGCGCACCAAGATCGGTTTGATCGGGGCACTGGAGCCGGCGGCCGGCGAATTCACGCTCGCCGTCGGCGTCGGATCGGCGTGCGCGGCAAACGACGTCGATGTCAGCTTGGTCGACGACAGCGGGGAATCGGTGAAGGCGATCGGTTCGTTGTGATGGATGGTCGCGTCGGCAATCATTGGCGCGGTGCGGTGCAGCGCGGCTTCCTTGATGTGGCTGGCGAGCAGGTCGCGCATGCGCGCATCGCGCTCGCCTGCACTCGGCCCGCCCATCACCACGCCGACCAGATAGCGTCCATCGCGGTGCAGCGAGGTGAGCAGATTGAAGCCCGAAGCCCGGGTAAAGCCGGTCTTGATGCCGTCCACGCCTTGGACCTCGGTCAACAGATGGTCGTGACCGCGGATGGTTTCGCCGTGAAAGACGAAGGCCTGTGTCGAAAAGTATTTGTAATAGCGCGGGAAGCTGTCCTGGATCGCGCGGCCGAGCAGGGCCTGGTCGCGCGCGGTCGTGATCTGATCGTCGTCCGGTAGACCCGAGGCGTTGACATAAGTCGTGTGCGTCATGCCCAGTGCGCGGGCCTTCTGCGTCATTATCTTGGCGAAGCCTTGCTCGCTGCCGCCGAGATACTCGGCGATGACGACCGCCGCATCATTGGCGGACCGGGTGACGATGCCCTTGATGGCGTCTTCGACCGTGATGGTCTGCCCGGGCTTGAGGCCGAGCTTGGTCGGGTCCTGTTCCGAGGCATGCTCGGAAACCGGCATCGGCGTATCGAGCTTGAGCCTTCCGGCCTCGAGACGCTCGAACAACAGATAGAGCGTCATCACTTTGGTGAGCGACGCCGGATGCCGGAGCGCGTCCGGGTTCGTCGCTTGCAGCACCCCGCCGCTATTGCCGTCGACCACGATCGACGCATAAGGCGGATCGTAGCCCTCGGCGCGGGCGTGATGATGGCGGATGGAAATTCGATGATGCCTGTGCGCCACCGCGGCATCGCTGTTGATGGTGAGCGCGGCTGCGATCGCGGCCAAGCTCAAGAGACCACCGCGAAGCCCATTGCGGGCCCCGACATTCACCAATGCCATTGCGCACCCCGTCCCTGAACGCGCCTAGTCCCCGAAAGGCCGCCCCTTCTTGCACTTGTGGGCGTGTGCTTCCCCGCCAATGAGCAGCCGGATAGAGGCCGCTTACGCCGACGAGAGAGGCATGTCCCCAACGCGATCGTTACCCTTACAACACGGTCAAGCACGGTAGGCGAACGCCGTTGCAAAAGGGTTAAGTCCCCGCTGCGCCGCACTTTTGTGCTTTTTCCGACACCCCGTTGCAGTTTTTGTGCACTGCACTATAATATCATTAATGCCGCAGACGGCCTTTTCAAGGCAATGGCCGAGGCGGGCTTAAGCCGTAGTGCACAAAGTGGTCGCCCCGAGGAGCCATCATGACCAACGAAGAAATGCAGAAATTCGGCAAGGACAGTATGGAAACGATGATGTCGTCGTTCGGCGCGTGGTCGAAAAGCGCCCAAGCCATCGCGGTCGAGCTTACCGACTACTCGAAGAAGTCGATCGAGGATTCCGCTGCCGCCTGGGAGCGCCTTATGGGCGCCAAGAGCCTGGAGAAGGCGATGGAAGTGCAAAGCGACTATTTGAAATCTTCCTACGAGGATTTCGTCGCCGAAGCGACCAAGCTCGGCGAGCTCTATGCCGATCTCGCCAAGGAAGCCTACAAGCCGTTCGAGGGCGCGCTGGCCAAGACCGCGATGAAGTGACGATCGCGGCGCAGGTTCAGGTCTTCGGAGGCAGGGCGGATTCGATCGCGGCGGCGATGCGAGCCAATGTCTGCTCGATCCGGCTGACGCGAAAGGCGATATGTTCGAGCGCATAAGCCGCGCGTTTGTCGGCCGAGGGCATGCTCTGAGCATCGTAATCCGGAACGAACTCGCCTTCCATTTCGCGGATGAACCTCGCCCGTCGGGTGAGGTCGACCATGGTCACCTCCTGTCGCAGTGGCTCTCTGATTTTGCGCGATGCATAGCCGAGTCGGCGGCGCGCACCAATCGATACCTGCTCGATATGCGCCGGCGCACCGCCGCGGCTCGGCCGCATTGGCTGCGACGCGTTGGCTTCGAATCGTTTCCGACCGGCAAACGCCGGGCTGGTCTTGCGCGCAGCCGCAAGCGACATATGTTCTCGGCCTCGGCGGGGCCGAGAAAGCCTGTGAATGTGACAGAACCTACGGCGCCCCGCCGCATTAACGCCCACCGACACTCTCGATTTGGCACGAAAAGCGCATTAGCTTTATCATGGCGCGTGAGCGCTGATGCCACCGCGGGCCAATGCGCCAACCAGGTCGGAAGACGAACGAACCAATGCCGCCGCTTGACGTTACTACCCGTGTACGACCGGCCCGGCTGGCCGACGATGATCGCAAGCGTAAAGGCGATAGCGGTCCCGGCACGGCGGTCATCACCAAGACAAGGCCGCAGACCAAGCGGCCGAATCTCTATCGGGTTCTTCTGCTCAATGACGACTACACGCCGATGGAATTCGTGGTCCACGTCCTGGAGCGGTTCTTCAACAAGGATCACGAATCGGCGCATCGGATCATGATGCACGTGCATCAGCACGGCATTGGTGAATGCGGTATCTTTACCTACGAGGTGGCCGAGACCAAAGTGACGCAGGTTATGGACTTTGCCCGCAAACACCAGCATCCTTTGCAGTGCATCATGGAAAAGAAGTGATTCCGGGGGGAAGCTTCCAATACAAACGATGAGAAGTTGAAATGCCCACGTTCTCGCGCAGCCTCGAACAGTCGCTTCACCGGGCCCTGGCTCTCGCCAATGAGCGCCACCACGAATACGCCACGCTCGAGCATCTCCTGCTGGCGCTGATCGAGGATCAGGACGCGGCCGCGGTGATGCGGGCATGTAATGTGGATTTGGAAAAGCTGCGCCGCAGCCTCATCGCCTATCTCGAATCCGAATTGGACAATCTGGTCACCGACGGCGCGGAGGACAGCAAGCCCACCGCAGGATTTCAGCGCGTCATTCAACGCGCGGTGATCCATGTGCAGTCTTCCGGCCGCGAGGAGGTGACCGGCGCGAACGTGCTGGTCGCGATCTTCGCCGAGCGCGAGAGCCATGCGGCTTATTTCCTGCAGGAGCAGGACATGACGCGCTACGACGCGGTCAATTACATCAGCCACGGCATCGCCAAGCGGCCGGGCATGTCGGAAGCGCGCCCGGTGCGCGGCGCCGACGAGGAGAACGACAGCAAGTCCGGCGACGAGCAGAAAAAGAAGGGCGATGCGCTCGAAGCCTATTGCGTCAACCTCAACAAGAAGGCGCGCGAGGGCAAGATCGATCCGCTGATCGGCCGCGAGTCCGAGATCAACCGCACCATCCAGGTGTTGTGCCGCAGGCAGAAGAACAATCCGCTGTTCGTCGGCGAGGCGGGCGTCGGCAAGACCGCCATCGCCGAAGGCTTGGCGCGCCGCATCGTCCATGGCGAAGTGCCGGACGTGCTGCGCAACGCCACGGTGTTCGCACTGGACATGGGCACGCTCCTTGCCGGCACCCGCTACCGCGGCGACTTCGAGGAGCGGCTCAAGCAGGTCATCAAGGAGCTCGAGGCCTATCCCGGCGCCATCCTGTTCATCGACGAAATTCACACCGTGATCGGCGCCGGCGCCACTTCCGGCGGCGCCATGGATGCCTCGAACCTGCTCAAGCCGGCGCTGGCGTCGGGCACGGTGCGTTGCATCGGCTCGACCACCTATAAGGAGTACCGCCAGTATTTCGAGAAGGATCGGGCGCTGGTGCGGCGCTTCCAGAAGATCGACGTCAACGAGCCGACGATCCCGGACGCCATCGAGATCCTCAAAGGGCTGAAGCCCTATTTCGAGGATTATCACAAGCTCAAATACACCAACGACGCCATCAAGGCGGCCGTGGAACTGTCGTCGCGCTACATCCACGACCGCAAGCTGCCGGACAAGGCGATCGACGTGATCGACGAATCCGGCGCGGCGCAGATGCTGCTGCCGGAAGGCAAGCGCAAGCGCACCATCGGGCTCAAGGAGATCGAGACTACGATCGCCACCATGGCGCGCATTCCGCCGAAAGCGGTGTCGAAGGATGACGCCGAGGTGCTGCAGAACCTGCAGGACACGCTCAAGCGCGTGGTCTACGGCCAGGACAAGGCGATCGAAGCCCTGTCAGCCTCGATCAAGCTTGCCCGCGCCGGCTTGCGCGAGCCGGAAAAGCCGATCGGCTGCTATCTGTTCTCCGGTCCGACCGGCGTCGGCAAGACCGAAGTGGCAAAGCAGCTCGCCGCCACCCTCGGCGTCGAGCTGATCCGCTTCGACATGTCGGAATATATGGAACGGCACACCATCTCGCGGCTGATCGGCGCGCCGCCCGGCTATGTCGGCTTCGACCAAGGCGGGCTCCTCACCGACAGCGTCGACCAGCATCCGCACTGCGTCCTCCTTCTCGACGAGATCGAGAAAGCGCATCCGGATCTGTTCAACGTGCTCCTGCAAATCATGGATCACGGCAAGCTCACCGACCACAACGGCAAGCAGGTCGACTTCCGCAACGTCATCCTGATCATGACCACCAATGCCGGCGCCGCCGACATGGCCAAGGCCGCCTTCGGCTTCACGCGAAGTAAGCGCGAGGGCGACGACATGGAAGCGATCACCAAGCTGTTCGCGCCGGAATTCCGCAACCGGCTCGACGCCATCATCACCTTTGCGCATCTGTCGCCCGAGATCATCGCCATGGTGGTCGAGAAATTCGTGCTGCAGCTCGAGGCGCAGCTCGCCGACCGCGACGTGACGATCGAGCTTTCCGATGAGGCGAGCCAATGGCTGATCGCCAATGGCTATGATGAGCTGATGGGCGCCCGGCCGATGGCGCGCGTCATCCAGGAGCACATCAAGAAGGCGCTCGCCGACGAAGTGCTGTTCGGCAAGCTCAAGGCCGGCGGCCACGTCCGCGTCATCGTGATCAAGGACGAGAACGGCAACAGCAAGCTCGGCTTCGAGTTCCTCGATGGGCCGGTCAAGCCGCGGCCGGAAAAGCTGCCCGAGCCGCGCCGGGCCAAGGCCAAGCGGCGTTCCTCGCCGCGCAAGAAGCCGCCGGGCTCCGGCGGTCCGGGCGGGCCCGGTGGCGATGAGCCGCCGCGCCGCGGCACGGTGCCGAAGGTGCCGCTGGTCAAAGTTTGATTGCGTGTAAGTAAAACTACTGAACGCAGCGTGCCCGTGTGAGCGACAAGCTCGCTCACGCGAGGCGCGCAGCGAATATCTAAGCCCCAAGCAGGGAACTGGGCAGCTTGAAACGCTGATCCTCGTCGGGGCGCGGATCAAAATTCGGCGGAACACCCGAACCGGGGCATTTGATTTTCGCGGCGTAGTGCACGCGGAACCGCGATCCCTCGTATAGCGCACGCGCATGCGCGAAGACGTGCCGGCGCCCGGCTTTATTCACATGGAGACGAACCATTTGCCCGCAGAAGGGACATGACGTTCGCAGAGGATGTAGCCGCCTGCCGCCAAGAAGTTTTCCGCAAAGGAGCTTGAAGAACTCAACGACCCATACGGAAAAGTGCCGCAAGTTCGCCTCCTGCCGAGATGGGCGAGATTTGCACAACACTATGTCTAAAAATTGATTCGCGCCCGCAAAACTCGTCGGTCGGGCTTAAGCGCGCCGATACCGACCGAGTTCCCGCGCAAACCAGAGCGCCAGTATCGGCAGCGTCGCCGCGGTGCCGAGAAACAGCGGCATCGCGCCGATGCGATCGATGACCAGCGCGCCCAGCGCGACGCCGACGGTCTGTCCAATGAAGATTGCAGATGAAAAAATCGCCACCGCGGTGCCGCGCGCCTCCGGCGTCATCTGCGTCGCGTTGGTCTGCAGCGTGTTGTGCAGCATGTAGAAGCCGAGCCCGATGGCGATTGTTCCGAGCGGCGCCAGCCACCAGACCTGGGCCAGCGACAGCACGATATATCCCGCCGCGATCGTGAATCCGCCGGCGATGGCGAGGCGGACCTGGCCAAGCCGATAAACGAACGTCTTGACCAGCGCGGCATAGATCAATCCGCCGATGCCGAAGCAGCCGACGCTGATGCCGATCAGCGTGAAGCTGAGCGCAAAGCGTGCGTGCAGATGAGCGCCGATATAGGCGAACGCGCCCCATAGCAATGCGTTCTCGATGAAAGCGGCGATGATCACGATGCGGGCGAAGGGCGTCTTGAGAACGGCGGCGTAATCGGCAAAGAAGCTCTTGGTCGTCTCGCTCGGATGGCGCGCGGCGCGGGTCAGCGGATTGGTGGCGAGCTCAAAAAGCAGCCCGGCCGTCGCCAGCGCGAAAATGCCCGACAGCACGAAGAACACGTTGCGCCAGCCGACCAGATCGCCGAGCACGCCGCCCGCGGCTTGGCCGAACAGTTGGCCGAGGATTTGTCCGGTGAGGTAACGGCCGAGAATCGTTTGCCGCTGCTCGTAAGGCGTGACGTCGCCGACATAGGCCATAGAGATCGGGATGATCCAGCCGCCGGCCGCGGCGCCGGTGGCGAAGCGCGCCAGGCCAAGCTGCGGCAGTGATTGCGCGAAGCCGCACAACGCCACCATGACGGTTCCCACCGCGCAGGTCACCGCCACGGTGCGGTATTTGCCGAACCGGTCGCCGAACGGGCCGATCACAAGCTGGATCGAGCCGTGGGCGACGGCGTAGGCGGTCACGACAATGGCCGCGATTCCCACCGCGGTGTGGAAATCGGCGGCGATCTGCGGCAACAGCGAATCGGTCACCCGGACCTGGGCCTGGCTGGCGAAGCCGGCCATGGCCAAGAACATGATGGCGCGCGTCGGCGTCGTCTGGCGCGGCGGCGAGGTGGCGGATGTCGAGGTGGCGGATGTGACGGAGGCTGGCACGTTGAATTGAGGAGCGGCTAAGAGGATGTGGCGTTGACAGTCCGGGCAGGCCGGGCTTTCTACCCCGCCGAATGGCGAATGCGAAATGATCGAAAATAGATACCAGCCCAGCGCGGTCGAACCCCGCATTTACGAAACCTGGGAAAACGCCGGCGCCTTCCGCGCCGGCCGCCCGGAGCGGGCGGCGGCCGAGCCTTATTGCATTGTCATTCCGCCGCCGAACGTGACCGGCTCGCTGCATATGGGCCACGCGCTCAACAATACGCTCCAAGACATCCTCGCGCGTTTCGAGCGCATGCGCGGGCGTGACGTGCTGTGGCAGCCCGGCACCGACCACGCCGGCATCGCCACGCAGGCCGTGGTCGAGCGCCAGCTTATGGAGCGGCAGGAGCCGAACAGCCGTGCGATGGGCCGCGAAGCCTTCATCAAGCGCGTCTGGGAATGGAAGGCGGAATCCGGCGGCACCATCATCAATCAGCTCAAGCGGCTCGGCGCCTCCTGCGACTGGTCGCGCGAGCGCTTCACCATGGACGAGGGGCTGTCGCGCGCCGTGATGAAGGTCTTCGTTACGCTCTATCGCGAAGACCTCATCTACAAGGACAAGCGGCTGGTCAATTGGGATCCGAAGCTCAAAACCGCGATCTCCGATCTTGAAGTGCAGCAGGTCGAGACCAAGGGCCACCTCTGGTACATCAAATATCCGATCGAGCATCATCCGGGCGAGTTCATCGTCGTCGCGACGACGCGCCCGGAAACCATGCTGGGCGACGTCGCGGTCGCCGTGCATCCGGAGAATAAGCGCCTCAAGCATTTGATCGGCCGGCATGCGATCCTGCCGCTGGTCGGCCGGCGGATTCCGATCATCGCCGACGACTATGCCGATCCGGAAAAGGGTTCCGGCGCCGTCAAGATCACGCCGGCGCATGATTTCAACGACTTCGAAGTCGGCAAGCGGCACGAGCTGCCGCTGATCAATATTTTCGACGCCGACGCGCACCTCGATCTGAAGGACAATGCCGCGTTTCTGGAAGACGTGCCGCCGTCGGCGGAGCTCGACCAGACACTGGCCGAGCACGGCTTCGATCGCTTCGTGGTGCGTAAGAAGATCGTCGAGCGGCTGGAGGCATCCGGCCTCATCGAAAAGATCGAGCCGACGACGCACGTCGTGCCGCATGGCGACCGCTCCGGCGCGGTGCTGGAACCGTTTCTCACCGATCAATGGTACGTCGACGCCAAAACGCTGGCTCAGCCCGCGGTCGCGGCGGTCCGCGAGCGCAAGACAGTGTTCGTGCCGGCGCAGTGGGAGGCGACCTTTTTCAATTGGATGGACAACATCCAGCCATGGTGCATCTCGCGGCAGATCTGGTGGGGCCATCAGATCCCGGCCTGGTACGGGCCGGATGGCAAGCTCTTCGTCGCCGAGACCGAGGATGATGCGGTCGCCGATGCGCTGGCGCATTACACCGAGATCGAGGAGATCACGGTCGAGGAAGGCCACGACATCGCCGCCGATCCCGAGCGCCGCGCCCGTTTCGCGCGCGACTACATCAGGCGCGACGAGGACGTGCTCGACACCTGGTTCTCTTCGGCGCTGTGGCCGTTTTCGACGCTGGGCTGGCCGGACCAGACGCCGGAACTTGCGCGCTACTACCCCACCAATACGCTCGTTACCGGCTTCGACATCATTTTCTTCTGGGTCGCGCGCATGATGATGATGGGTCTCCATTTTATGAAGGAGATTCCATTTCGCGACGTCTATATCCATGCGCTGGTGCGCGACGCGACCGGCGCCAAGATGTCGAAGTCGAAGGGCAACGTCATCGATCCCTTGGAGCTGATCGGCAAATACGGCGCCGACGCGTTGCGCTTCACGCTCGCCGCCATGGCGGCGCAGGGCCGCGACATCAAGCTCTCCGAGCAGCGCGTCGAAGGCTACCGCAATTTCGCGACCAAGCTGTGGAACGCGGCGCGCTTTGCCGAGATCAACGGCTGCGCACGCAATCCCGACTTCAATGCGCGGCGGGCGAAACAAACGCTCAATCGCTGGATCGTCCACGAGACGGCGAAAGCCGAACGTGAGGTGACGGCGGGAATCGTGGCCTACAAATTCAACGATGCGGCTGCCGCGGCCTATCGCTTCGTCTGGAACGTTTATTGCGACTGGTATCTCGAACTGATCAAGCCGGTGCTGACCGGGCCGGACGGCGAAGCCAAAAACGAAACGCGGGCGGCGGCGGCCTGGGCGCTCGATGAAATTTTGAAGCTGCTGCATCCCTTCATGCCGTTCGTCACCGAGGAGTTGTGGCGCGTCACCGCCGAGCAGGGCGTCAAGCGTGACCACTTGCTGGCGCTGGGCGCCTGGCCGCAGCACGATGGGCTCAGCGACGCGACGGCCGAGGGCGAGATCGGTTGGGTGATCGATCTGATTACGGCCATTCGATCGATCCGTGCGGAAATGAACATCACTGCGCAAATACCTCTCGTGCTGGCCGCCGCCTCCGACGGTGCCAAAGCACGAGCGGCGCGTTGGACCGAATTCATCAAACGGCTCGCTCGTGTCGCCGATATTTCGTTTGCCGATGTGCCGCCGCAAGGTGCGGTGCAATTGGTCGTGCGCGGCGAGGTCGCGGCGCTGCCGCTTAAGGGCGTCATCGATCTTGCCGCCGAGCGCGCGCGGCTTGCCAAGGAAATGGCCAGGGCCGACGCCGACATCGCGCGCGTCGACGCCAAGCTCGGCAACGCCAATTTCGTCGCCCGCGCGCCGGAAGAAGTTGTCGAGGAGGAGAAAGAAAAGCGTGAGGAAGCGCAAGCGCGCAAGGCCAAGATCGCCGAGGCGCTGGAACGGCTGAAGGGGGCGGCGTGAGGATTTAGCTGTGAGGATTTTTCTGGCCGGCGCGACGGGCGCGATCGGGCGGCGCTTGACGCCGCTTCTTGTTGCCGCGGGACATCAGGTGACGGGCACCACGCGTTCGGCCGACAAGGCCGCGGCGCTGAAGGCGCAGGGCGCGCAAGCCGTCGTTGTCGATGTGTTCGATCGGCAGGCGCTGGGGGACGCCGTCGTCGCCGCGCGTGCCGAAGTCGTGATCCATCAGCTCACCGATTTGCCGCAAGTGCTCGATCCGGCGCGGCGCGGCGAAGCGCTGGTCCGCAATGCCAAACTGCGTATCGACGGCACCGCGAACCTCGTTGCGGCGGCGCAGGCTGCCGGCGCGCGGCGGCTGATCTCTCAAAGCATAGCCTTCATCTACGCCGAAGGGCCCGAACCGCACGCCGAAAGCGATCCGCTTGCGCCCGCCGATGGCGACGATCTCAACGCGCTGACCGCGCGCGGCGTTCGCGCCCTCGAAGGGGCCACGCTCGACACGCCCGGTATCGGCGGAATTGTGCTGCGTTATGGGCGACTCTACGGCCCCGGAACCTGGTTTGCGCAAGCAAGCGGCCGCGGGCCGCTGCATGTCGATGCCGCGGCCCAGGCGGCCTCGCTGGCTGTCACGCGCGGCGACCCGGGCATCTACAACATCGCCGAGGACGATGGCGCGGTGACGACCGACAAGGCGCGCCGGGACTTGGGGTTCGACCCGGCTTTCAGGCTTCCGGCCTGAACGGCTTGCTCAGAAACCGCGAGCCCTTCTCCCCATAGCGCCATGGCAGCTCGGCGGCCTTGGTGATGCCGATCCGGGGACCGGCCACGACGTCCACGTCCCCCTGCCGCGCCAAGAGTTCGAACGGCGGCGCATCCAGCGCCAGACCGTTGTGCTTAACGGTTACGCCCAAGGCCTCGCACAGCCGGCCGGGGCCCGAGCACAAGAGCCGCTCGTCGGCGACGCCCCGGCGCCGCCGCATGGCGGCCAGCCCGGCCGTCGGCTCGATGGCCCGGATCAGGACGGCGCTGGCCGAGCCTTTGGGCTCGCAGACGAAGTTCAGGCACCAATGGATGCCGTAGGACCGGTAGACATAGGCATAGCCGGCCGGCCCGAACATGACGGCGTTGCGCTCGGTCGGGCCGCGGAAGCTGTGCGCCGCCGGCTCGGTATGATGATAGGCCTCGACCTCGACCAGCCGCCCGCCAACGCCGTTAACGAGGAGGGTCGCACCGATCAGGTCGGGCGCCACCTCGTGGACGCTGCGGTTGAAGAAGCTTTTGGTCAGGCGTTTCGGCACGGCTTATCGTCGCAAGGGCCGCACCATTTGGTAAACCGGGCGTTACCCATTACCGCCGCGGCGGGCGGAATCTGTGGCTCGGCTGCAACAGCCGTGGAACATTTCGCATTACTGCACTGCACACGCGCTCAGCGCCGCTTTTTGGCCATAGGATTTCTCGACATCGATGGCCGACGACCGATCCACAGTGGATTTTAGGTCGATGCGTACTTCCGGCCTTTCTTTGTTTGGCCGGAGGAAAGGGGCGAAGGGGCTTGAGTACAGCCCGCTGAAGTTATGGACGCCAAAACCGACCTGAAACTACGACTGCCAAGCCGCCACGCGACTGAAGGCCCCGATCGCGCGCCGCACCGCGCCTTCTACTATGCGATGGGACTGACCCGTGAGCAGATCCATCAGCCTTTCGTCGGCGTTGCCACCTGCTGGAACGAAGCCGCACCCTGCAATATCGCGCTGATGCGCCAGGCCCAGGCCGTCAAGCAAGGGGTGGCCGCCGGAGGCGGTACGCCGCGCGAATTCTGCACCATCACCGTCACCGACGGCATCGCCATGGGCCATGCCGGCATGAAGGCTTCGCTGCCGTCGCGCGAAGTCATCGCCGATTCTGTGGAATTGACGGTGCGCGGGCACTCTTATGACGCCCTGATCGGCGTTGCCGGTTGCGACAAGTCGCAGCCGGGCATGATGATGGCGATGTGCCGGCTCAATGTGCCGGCGATCTACATCTATGGCGGCTCGATCCTGCCCGGCACCTTCAAGGGGCAGCCGGTTACCATCCAGGACGTGTACGAGGCGGTGGGCAAGCACTCGGTCGGCACGATGTCCGACGCCGATCTCGACACGTTGGAGCAAAACGCCTGCCCGTCGGCCGGTGCCTGCGGCGCCCAATTCACCGCCAACACCATGGCGACCGTGTCCGAAGCGATCGGGCTTGCCTTGCCGTACTCCGCCGGCGCCCCGGCGCCCTACGAGATTCGCGACAAGTTCTGCATGCTGGCCGGCGAGATGATCATGCATCTGATCGCCAACAATATCCGTCCCCGCGACATCGTCACCCGCAAGGCGCTGGAGAACGCCGCGGCGGTCGTTGCCGCGACCGGCGGCTCGACCAATGCCGCGCTGCATCTGCCGGCCATCGCCAATGAATGCGGCGTGAAGTTCGA
>Ga0335081_10009999_pt1 | contig 15301 bp, 18 predicted proteins | sample Lox_Sample_35_FD_206713 | JGI IMG/M metagenome (GOLD analysis project Ga0335081, IMG submission 206713) | Soil microbial communities from Loxahatchee National Wildlife Refuge, Florida, United States - Lox_Sample_3.5 | ecosystem: Environmental > Terrestrial > Soil > Wetlands | place: USA...
TTACGACTTCAGCGGAGCCGAGGAACCGCAGTTCCAGATTCGCTGTATCCAATGCCACGACCCGCATGGTTCCAGCAATCTTTTCGATGTGCGGACGAGCATCATCACCAACCTCACCACCAACGCGACCACTGGTCCAGTGATTTTCACAGCCCTTAGCGGTACTAACTCGTTCGATGATGGTGGCAGCACCAACCGTCTCTGCACCGTATGCCACACTAGTGTTCCCAGTTCTCCGGGTAGTTATGTGCACTCGAGCGGAGTGACTTATGCCGGGCAAAGCTGTGTCGCCTGCCATCCACATAACGCCGATACAGATCCCAACACGCTGGATGGCTTTATGCCCGTGCTCAATACCCTTCCCATTCCTCCTTTCTTAACGCCGACGCCCTAAAGAAAGCCGAAATTCCGGTAACATCACGCTTAACCGTGGTAGGTTCTTTGTGCCACAGATTAGCATGGACTTCACAGATCTTAAAAGGCCAGTCCGTATAAATTCGTGGCTGAAAAGCACTTTCGCAAGAGGTTCAATAGAAGAACTGGAAACGAATATTAAAATCTCTGCAATGGTGGGCAGCGATATTACGCCTTTTCGAGGAACACCTTACTTTTTCTTGTCCGGATTTGCCAAGCCACTTTCCACGGAATAGGCGGCAGCTTCGGCGCGATTCTTGAGATGCAGTTTTTGCATAATGTGCTTCAGGTGGTATTTCACCGTATTCTCGCTGATCTTCAGCTCCTCTGCGATGGCTCTGTTCCTCATACCGTGTGCGATCAACCGCAGGATATCAATTTCACGATCCGATAAAACCGGTTTGGATCCGCTCACCACATTGGCGCTTCCGGCCTGTTGCGCGATATGCGCCAACAAGTGGCTTGTCATTTCCCCGGAAATGGGTGCCTTCCCCTCTTCCAATCCGCGCATGGAAGCGATGAAGGATTGTGAATCCAAGGTCTTCAGCAAATATCCATAAGCACCGCTTTCAATCGCCTCGACCAAATCTTCAGTGCGATCAGACACGGTCAGCATCACAACTTTTGTGCTGGGTGCCATTGCCCGAATCTGACGCAACGCCTGCAGACCGTTCATGTCCGGCATGTTTAAATCCATTAGCACGATATCAGGCTTCAACCTTAGGGTTTCGCGGACAGCTTGTTCGCCGTTTCCCACTTCCCCGGCAATTTCGAACCCGGAGGCCTTAAGCAGGCTGGTAAGCCCGTCTCGAAAAAGGGAGTGATCGTCTGCAACCAGAATGCGCATGAGTTATGTGCCGTTTTCAACGGCGGGAGGCAAAGTCACGGTGATCTTCGTGCCTTTACGTGGTTGCGATTGTATCATGAACTCCCCATGCAGACTTTCCGCGCGTTCCCGCATCGTTTGCAGTCCGAATTGAGATTTTACGGAAGCTGAATGCGAGAGGAGGTCGAAGCCGATGCCATTATCTTCAATGATCAACACAAGCTGTTCATCACGGAAATTCATCTGGACGGAGGCCTGCGAGGCTTTGGAATGTTTGCGGATGTTGCTCAAAGCCTCCTGGACAATTCGGAACGCCTGCACTTCCATCTCCGGTGATAAGCGGATATTCTCCGTTTCCAAATTGGTGGAATACTCTACGGGAATCCTGCATAATTCCCTGAATTGCTCCAGGTAATTGCGTACGGCACCGGAAAGGCCCGACGATAACAAACGTGAAGCGCGCAAACCATGAATCGCAGCCCGAACATCGGCCAAGAGGTTGCGTGAGGCGTGCTCCAACTCATGCAGGTTGGTGAGCGCTTCCTTTTTCTTTCCGCTGTCTACGAAAAGATAGATCGCTCCGATCTTGGTATTCAGATAGGCCAGCAGCTGCGGCAGGCTGTCGTGAAGTTCGCGGGCAATTCGGTCACGCTCCTCGACAATCGCCTGACTTAAAATCTCATTTTGCTTTCTCTCTTCCTGAATGTGTTTCTCAATTTCTGCGATCATGCCGTTGAACGTATTTGCCAGCCGGTCCAGTTCATCGCCGGCATTTGAAACAGGCAGGCGCGCGTTGTAATGACGGTTTGTATAGTCGTTCAGGGGTTGTATAAAAGCCTTGATGCGTTGGATAGCCAGCACATCGAGCAGGAAATAAATGGCCGCAAAAATCAAGACGGTTGTAAGAATGGACAGCCCGAAATTGATTAAAGCATTTTGCCGGGCCTGCTCTTCCTCCTTTTGAACAGAGATGTCGATCAAAAGAACACCCAGAACTTTTTGCTGGCTCCCATGGCACTGATAACATTCCGGGCTGTTTTCAATGGGCGTGGCGACCTGTAAGGCGTTCACGCCGCCGACGTTCGTATTTAAGGCTCTCGGCAATGTATTTGCAGAGAATTGATGGCATTCTATACAGCCTGCTGAATTGGTTGCGAGCTTGATGCCGGTTTGGTTCCCGGTTGTTGCGCTATCGGCTATTACTGTACCCACCCGATTCAGAAGAAATACTCGTTGCACCTCGCCTACGCTGCTGCTGTTTTGGATCACGGTTGCCACCATGGAATTGTCCCGCATTAACATGGCATGCTTTAATGTCATGGTCAATACTTCGCTTAGGGTTTGGGCATCATCCTGATGCTCGGACTGGATATATTGGGTTTCGCGTACGTATTGCCAAATGGAAAAAATGCTCATCAGGATCAGAAGAGGCAATGCAATACCCCATGCAAGCCGCACACGCAAGCCCGCTCTCGAGATCCACTTCATACGAGTTCGTTCCTCATCCGTTCCTGTTCTTCGAACATGGCGCTGGAATTTTATGAAAACAATTATAATTCATCCATGGCGTGAACAAATCTCCCCGGCGGTGCGATCATCAATACTAGAGAAGATTTTGCGTTTATTCTAAATTTGCTTCACGGATGGAATACGCATGAAGAGGTTGATCGATTTTTGGAATACCGACATTATTAATAAATTGATCGTGTTTGTGGCCTTTATGCTGATTTTGGGCTTTGCGGCCATCCTTTACTTTTTATTTTCCCTTTCTCAGGGCAGCGTTCTTTATGGCGCCCTCTTCCCCACCAGTGTGCCGACTAGCGCCTATACATCGACACCGATGCCGACTCCAACCACGGCTTTTTTTGCTTCGCTAACTCCGCGTCCCACCTCTACCTCGACAAAAGCTCCATTCCTTACCCCGACTCCTTCCGCACCGCCCACGCATATCCCCATGCCGTCCCAGACTCCGCTGGTAAATACACCCGCGGCGACCTCCACGACCTCAGCCTCTACCTCCACGTTGAACGCGTCAGCCGCTTCCTGCATTCCCTCGAATGCTCCGCAAACGGGCAAAGTGGTCGGCGTCATAGACGGCAATACTATCAAGGTTCTTTTGGATAGCGACGGAAAAATCTATTTCATCCGCTATATCGGCATCACGGTTCCGCAATATGGTGAAGTTGTGCAGCCATATGGCGAGGCAGCGGAGGCGGTGAACTATAAGCTGGTGTTCGCCCAAAAGGTGAACTTGTTCGAGGATGCATCCGATAAGGATTCTGCGGGCCGCTTATTGCGTTACGTTATGGCGGGCAATGTTTTTGTAAACTGGCAGATGGTTCAGGACGGATTCGCTACAGCGATGTCAGCTCCGCCAAACACGGCTTGCGATTCGGTCTTTCAAAATGCGGAACAAGTTGCACGGCAGGCAGAAGTAGGCAGATGGGTAGCCACCCCAACTCCAAGTTCGCCGTAAATTTATTTACCAGTGTCCATGCGGGTCTTCTTGAGAGGTGAATGTAGGGAATAATTTCTCATAAGAAATTTAATGTTTCATCCTTGATTTGTCCATTGAAGCATAGTGATATCTTGCTCGGCAAGCGCTAGTGGTGTGTTTGGAAAGTAATTTAACATAGTCGTAGCACATTAATAAACCGTATACTTCTGGCGCATTTTATCGTGAAGGAGTGCGCATGAGAAGACGCAAGCCAAAGGTCATCAAGATGTCGCGAGTTGATCGACAAGAAATCAAGCAGTTGCTTGGCGATGGACGAACCCAACAACGAGTAGTTCGACGAGCGCGAGTTTTGTTGGCGATGAGAAGCCAGAAAACCGTGGTCGCTGAATTATGTCAGAAAGTTCAAATGACACGTATTGGCATTTGGTATCTCTGTCGCCGTTACGAGAAAGTTGGTTTGAACGCGATCTACGATGGCATGCGTTCGGGTCGTCCGCGTGCGATATCCGCGCTTGAAAGAGTAGCGATCAAGCAATTGGCTTGTAGCGAGCCTTCTGGAGTTGGCTTAGAAATGACGCACTGGTCTACTCGCAGTTTAGCCAAGATTGCGATGCAGCAAGGCTTGGTTTCTCATATTGCGCATTCCACCGTGTCGTTGATCTTGCGTGATGCAGACTTGCAGCCGCATCGCCACCGCTACTGGATTACGCCTACGCTCAACGAAGCCTTTCTGGAGCCAGCCCGTCGAGTTTTGTGGATATATTAAAGGATCGAAACGCTCAAGGCGCAAAATGAGATTGCTTTGGCGTTGGATGAGAAACCGAATATCCAAGCTTTGCAACGAACTCATGCTATTCCCCTCATACACGCTGGACAAATCGAACACCAAGAATTTGAGTATGTGCGGCATGGGGTGGTTAACTTTCTTGCCTTGCTCAATCTGTACAACGGCAAAATGCGCGGTTGTTGTTTAGAGAAAAATGACAGCGAACACCTTTGCCGATCTTTGCCAACATTATTGCAGCCGTTTCATTCTTTCAATCGAGTTCACCTGATTTGGGATGGCGGACCCTCTCACGCGTCAACCGCAACGAAATCGTTTTTGAAATCTTGGTACGGTGATTGGCTGCGGATTGTATCTACGCCAGCGCAGTCGTCTTGGCTCAATCAAGCAGAAATTCTATTGAAACGTTTTGAAGTGCGCTATCTCCAACGCGGTAATTGGGAAAGTCGCCAAGCATTGATTGATCATTTATATGCCAGTACTCCTGAATACAATCGCTTATGGGCTCATCCGATCAACTGGTCATGGACGCGTCGTGACCTTCAGGCATGGGCTCAGAAAAAATCTTCACAACTATGTTAAATTACTTTTCAAACACACCACTAGAACATTATCATATAATTGTCTCATGTCATCCCTAAAACAATACTTTCTACTGGATCCGAAAGTCGTCTTCCTAAATCATGGTTCATTCGGCGCTGTTCCCAAGCCTGTGATAGAAGCCTGCCAAAACTGGCAACTACGGCTGGAACGCCAGCCTGTATTATTCTTGGCACGGGAATTAGATGGATTGCTGCTTCAATCACGGACTGCATTGGGTGAATACCTGAACGCGGATGCAAATGATATAGTATACATTCCGAATGCAACGCATGGGGTGAATATTATTGCTCATTCTCTCCAACTGAAGCCAGGTGATGAGATATTAACTACCGACCATGAATATGGCGCCTGTGATTACACATGGAATTTTATATGTATAAAGACAGGTGCAAAATACGTTCATCAGCCCGTTCCATTACCGGTTCATTCTGAGGACGAAATCGTTGAGCAGTTCTGGTCAGGCATCACCCCTCGTACAAAGATTGTATACCTGAGCCATATTACTTCGTCAACTGCATTACGTCTGCCAGTTGAAGAAATCTGCCGCCGAGCGCGAGAGGCAGGGATCTTGACGGTCATTGACGCGGCACACTCACCTGGGCAGATCCCCGTCGATCTTCAGGCGCTGAATGCGGATATCGTTTTTGGGAACTGTCACAAATGGTTACTCAACGTGAAGGGGTCAGCCTTTCTTTATGTTCGGCACGATGTGCAGAATCTTATAGAACCTCTGATTGTGAGCTGGGGATACAATCCAACGCCAGAAACAACGACAGGTTCCCGCTTTATTGATCTCCTGCAATGGACTGGAACGAAAGATCCAACGGCGGCACTTACTGTCCCAACCGCGCTTCAGTTCATGAGGGATCATAATTGGGATAATGTTCGGTTCCAATGCCATACGTTGCTTCGCCAGGCCATTCAACAAATTTGCGATTTGACCAAACTCCCACCGTTATATCCGCTCGATTCAGATTACTACAGTCAGATGGGGATCGCCCCGCTGCCTCCATCAAACCTGACCGCCCTTAAAAACCGTTTGTACGATGAATACAAAATGGAAGTACCCCTGACCGAATGGAAGGATAAACAATTCATCCGCATCTCGGTACAGGGGTACAATGTTCAGGAGGATATTGATGCGTTGTTGTATGCGCTGGAGGTGCTGTTACCTCAGGTGGCCGTATAGCCTCGTTCTTGTGGAAGCTTGCCCGATGATAAATCGGGCTCCAAGGGTGCAACGGCGATGTTGTTTGCGCATATCACTGTAAGCGGTTGTGTGCCCCGAAAGGCGCGGGATTTCTGTATGCGCGTCCCGAAGTTCAACACCTGCTCAAGCCGTTGGTGGTTTCGTCGGGATATGAGAGTAAAACCCCCAGCGGTTCCACCTTGGTTGACCATCACGAGTGGATGGGAACACGAGATCTCTCGGCGTTTTTATCGGTGCCGGCCGCGATCAAATTTCAGGAGGAGCATCATTGGGCGCGCGTCCGCGCGGATTGTCATGGCCTGGCGTGCCGGGCGTTGAGCCTCATCGGGGGCCTCACGGGCCAGAGTTCCTATTATCCCAACGATCGCTGGTATGTGCAAATGTTTGCTGCACAGTTGCCCCCGACCGTTCACGTTTCGGCATTCAAGTCCGCGCTCGACGATGAATATCGAATCGAGGCGCCTGTGCATGAATGGAATGGAAAGAAACTGATACGAATTTCGATCCAAGGGCATAACACGGAAGGAGATATTAAGGCTTTGATGAGTGCCTTGAAGAGACTGCTCCCAGAGCGCGTATAATTTGACGGTAAGTTTTTCGTTTTGCATGCAATCAGGATGATGGTATGGATGTCTCTTTGGCATTGGGCGCAGGTGGAGCGAAGGGCAATTCGCACATTGGAGTTCTGCGCCAATTGGAAAAGCATGGCTTTCGCGTCGCCGCCATTGCCGGGACCAGTTTCGGCGGCGTGGTCGGCGCGGTGTACGCCGCCGGTTATTCCATTGATGAACTGGAAGAGATTTTTGCGCGCACCGATCAGCACCATTTATACGAACGCCGTCCTGAGGACAACGCCTCCTTGTACGGTCTGGCAGGCGTCGAGCAATGGTTGATTAATACGCTTGGAGATCGAACCTTCGCCGATCTTAAGATTCCATTTGCAGTGGTATCGGTGGACCTCAGCAGCGCGCACGAGGTGATTTTATCGGAGGGACGCGTGCGCGACGCCATTCTTTCCACGATTGCACTTCCCACGATCTTTTCGCCATTTCGCGCCGATGGGATGGAACTGGTGGACGGCGGCCTGTTCGACCCGGTGCCCGTTGCCCTGGCCCGTTCCCTGGCCCCGCGCTTACCGGTCGTAGCTGTGGTGTTGGCCAACCCGGTTGGTGAGCCCACGCGCGTCCCCTCCATTCACTTGCCTCTCCCCGAACCTCTTGTTCAGCAAATCACTCACCTGCGCATCACACAGGCGCTGGGGGTGTTCGTGCGCTCGCTGGATGTTTCCGATCGCCTACTAACCGATCTGCGCTTAAAGATCGACAAGCCTGATGTGATTATCCGTCCCGATGTCGCTGATATTGGATTACTGGACGTGGTGGATGTGCATGAAGTGGCCAAGCGCGGCGAAGTTGCGTTCGAGGCGGTTCTGCCTCAACTCAAACGCGTCAGCGCCTGGCCGAATCGGTTGAGTCGCCGATTGCTCGGAGATTAGATGTGAAGCGCGACATGCGTGCCTATGCAAAGCAGACCAATGTCCAGCTGGTCTTGGGTGCCTTCGCCCTGCTTTTTATTTTCGGGTTGGGATTGATCTGGATGATCTACGGCGTCGGCGCGGCATTCATTGGATTCCTATGTCTGCTGGGTGCGTTGGTTCCGATTGTCTTGATTTTGTTTTTCCTCGTCGGCATGGATTGGATCGTGAAGCATGCAAATTCCAAATAATACGGAGCTAATTTCGTTTCAGAACTGGACATTGCGCGTCCGCCGCGCGGCGCAACAACCGGCGCGCCTACTGCTTCTCCTGCACGGTTGGACCGGAGATGAAAATTCCATGTGGATTTTCACGCGGAACTTCTCTCTGGATTACTGGACGATTGCTCCGCGTGCACCTTATCCGACCGAGCCGAATGGCTATTCATGGCGCCTTCCGCACGCATCCCCAATGCCTCATCTCCTGGCGGCGAGCTGGCCCAGCCTCGAGGATTTCCGACCTGCTGCAGATTCATTGGTCGCGCTGATGGATGATTATGCTTCGCCCAATCAGCTTGATGTGCGGCAATTCGACGTGATTGGATTTAGTCAGGGCGCGGCATTGACGAATGCAATCGCTTTGCTCCATCCCGATCACGTTCGACGTGCGGGCGTGCTGTCAGGTTTTCTACCGGCAGGGACAGAATCGGTACTCGAAAATTGTGCACTAAACGGCAAGCCGTTCTTCGTCGCACATGGAACGCTGGATGACAAGGTTAGGATTGAATATGCGCGTCGATCGGTTGAGATGCTGGAACGTGCCGGCGCACGAGTCGTGTACTGTGAGGATGAAATTGGACATAAGCTCGGCGTGAATGGATTTCGCGCGCTGGAGGACTATTTTGCATGACCCTCTCCGCTGCTGAAACTGGGCGGGGAGTTGGAGAGGGCTGGACGCCGTGCCTCTTTGCGAGTATCCTTGCTCAATCTTTTTTGAAGGTGAATGAACATGAAATTTGAATCTCTATCGCGCCGCGATTTTCTGAAGCTGACAGGTCTCGGTGCCGGCGCCTTGCTGCTGAATCCATTTTTGGGCGAGCGTGAATTTCTCGTTTCGCCTCTCGCGCCATTTCCGTCAGCGAATCTATTGGGCAGAGTTGCCGTCCAACCCGATTTTTATCACACGCCCTTAATGCCGAGTCCGAACGCAAATGCCGCTCCAATTCGTAACATGAATCAAGATGATATCGTGATTTGGCTTCGGGAGGTGATCGGAACGACATACACCGGTGGCATCAGCCAGCAGTGGGTCCAGACGCCGGACGGATTCTTGTATTTGCCGCATGTCCAGCCTGTGAAGAATTTGCCGAACACTGTAATCAACGCAATACCCGCAGGCAAGCCTGGCTTCTGGGCGGAAGTGACTGTTCCTTATGTAGATTTGAAAATTCAAAATCGACCCATCGCCCCGGCGATAAAATACCTAATGGGTCTGAGCCAGCCAGTGAGATTGTATTATGGGCAAGTCGTATGGCTCGATCAAGTCGGGACCGATTCGTCCGGGAAAGTGGTTTATCGCTTCAATGAATCGCCAGGTCATGGTTATGGATACGGAGATGTGTTTCTCGCCGACGCGACGGCTTTTCGTCCGCTGACGGCGGACGACGTATCACCGATCAACCCCAATGTTGATCCAGCTACCAAGAAGATCGTTGTGGACGCCACCCCGCAGCATCAAACGCTTTCATGCTTCGAGGGCAAGAACGAGGTGTACTTCTGCCGGATTTCGACCGGCGACGATCAGGCGGATTTCTCAACGCCGGTCGGCGATCAGGCGGTAGCTCGAAAAATCTATTCGATTCACATGGCCGCGAATTTGGGTAAAGCCGCTGGCAGTAGCAACGGTTACGACACAATGGCAGTTCCGTGGCCGACCTTTTTCAACCTCACGGTGGGTGCAGCCATTCACGGTGTCTTCTGGCATAATTACTTCGGCCAACAGAAATCGCACGGCTGCATCAATGTTGCGCCAGAGGACGCCAAGTGGATCTTCCGCTGGACCTCACCGTTTGTTTCCCTGGATCAAAGTGAAATACAGATGCAATGGCCCAATGTGGGATCGAAGGTATCAGTGGCTGACCTGTATACTGCAAAGACTGGATAAACGTTTCCATGGATATTTCAGACGTCACGATCGGTTTGGCGTTTCTTGCTGGCCTTGCTTCTTTTCTTTCCCCGTGTGTATTTTCTCTGGTCCCTGCTTATATCGGCTATCTCAGTGGACGCGCGGCTGGCGGAGAAAACTCCGCCTCGAATCGCTGGATCACGTTCTCGCACGGGCTGGCATTCGTGCTGGGCTTCAGCCTCGTCTTCGTTGTAATGGGTGTGGCGGCTTCGGTGGCCGGCGGATTGCTGTTCGATCTTCGCACCTGGCTGGCGAAAATCGGCGGGGTGATCGTCATTATTTTCGGTTTGCATATGATCGGCGTTTTTCGCATCCCTTTTCTGGAATATGATGCCCGCATTCACGAACTGCCGGATCCAAAGCTGGGATATCTTTCATCCGCGCTCATGGGTGTCTTTTTCTCGGCAGGATGGTCGCCCTGTGTGGGCCCCGTGCTGGGAACGATCTTGACCTTTGCCATCAACGGCGGTTCGATTGCTCTGGGTGTGAAATTGCTTTCATCCTATTCGGCTGGGCTGGCGATTCCATTTCTCGCTGCGGCGTTGGGCATCGGCTGGGTGACGATGATGTTGCGGAAATACAACAAGGTGATGCGTTACGTGGAAATTGCGATGGGCGTGATCCTGGTGATCGTGGGCGCGATGCTTTTGACCGGCGTGTACGAATTGATCGCTCAGCGCGCTCAATTCTTCTATTTCAACTTCGGGATCTGATTGAGGCAGAATGCTGAACGTAACTCTTTATACGCGCGACGGTTGTGGATTGTGTGAGCAGGTCAAAAGAGATTTGAAAGATTTGGAAGGCAAGTTCCCGCACCATCTGGCTGAAGTGGACATCGATTCCGATCCGATGCTAAAGGAAAAATACAGCGATCAGATTCCGGTGGTGGAAATCGGCCCGTACAAACTCAAGGCACCGATCACGCCTCAAGTCCTGGAGATGACGCTCGGGGCGGCGAATGACCGTCGTGGTCAACTGGAAAAGATCGACAGCCAAAAGTATCAAGAACGCGTTCGCAAGGGGGGGACGGTCTCGGGAAGCGACCGCGCCTATTTTTGGGTTGCCCAGCATTATCTGGCGGTCGTCAATTTCCTTGTTTTTATTTATGTGGGCCTCCCGTTCCTGGCTCCCACATTGATGAAAATCGGAGCGGACCTGCCAGCGAAAATCATTTATACGATTTACAGCCCGCTCTGCCATCAGTTCGCATTCCGGTCCTTCTTTTTGTTCGGCGAGCAGCCTTATTATCCGCTGAAGGAAGCAGGGGTGGTTGGAGTCAAAACCCTCAGTGATGTGACTGGCTTTCAGGATTTGGCCGATCCATTCAGCATTTCGCGGCTGTATGCCCGCCAATTCATTGGCAATGCAACGCTTGGCTACAAAGTCGCGTTCTGTGAACGGGATGTCGCCATCTATGCTGCCATTGTTCTTTTCGGTTTGATTTATGGGTTGACCAGAAGGAAACTTCCATCTTTGCATTGGGCCTTGTGGTTTTTGATTGGCATTGTGCCGATTGCCATTGATGGTTTCTGGCAATTGCTCAGCCAGTTCAACTGGCCGTGGCTGGTGACGTACTTGCCATATTATGAAAGCACGCCATTCATGCGCGTTTTGACCGGCGGCCTGTTCGGCTTTATGACGGCCTGGTTTGCTTTTCCCGCGGTGGAAGAGTCAATGAAGGATACGCGCGAAGTTCTGATTAAGAAATTCGCGGTGGCGAAAAGTGCGTGATGGGCCATTGCGACTGACGTAAGAATCCAGGACAATCATGCCTTTTCTGAAGAACAACGGGATTCGTTATTACACCTTCGATATTTTTCCACATGAGGTGACTCAGGCGGTCTTCACGCGGCAGGGAGGCGTCAGCCCGGAGCCGTGGGCTTCGCTTAACGTCGGCGGGACGGTGGGCGATGAAGCGACCCGCGTGCGCGAGAATCGCTATCGTTCATTTGGCGCGCTGGGTCGCAGAATCGATTCGCTTTACGATGTGTGGCAGGTACATTCCGCCGACGCCGTCTGTGCCGAGGCACCGCGGGATCCGAACGCGGAATTAATTCAGGCTGACATTATTTTTACCGATAAGCCAACCGTCACGATTTACATGCGCTTCGCCGACTGCGTTCCAATTTTGTTTTTTGATCCGAAGCAGGGCGTGGTCGGACTGGCTCATGCCGGCTGGCTTGGAACGGTGCGCGGCACAACGTCTGCTGCGGTTAGAAAAATGTGTGAACATTACGGTTCGAAGCCGGAAAATATCCTAGCGGCAATCGGACCTTCCATCGGTGTGGATCATTACGAGGTTGGACACGATGTGATTGCAAAGGTTCAAGAATCGTTTAATTCGGATGCGGAACGCTTGCTTCAAGCTCGCGATGGCAAAACCTATTTTGATTTGTGGAAAGCCAATGAACTTCAGCTCAGAAAGGCCGGCGTGGACAAGATCGAAATCGCGGGTCTGTGCACTGCCTGTCGCCTCGACCACTGGTTCTCGCACCGCGCCGAAAAAGGCAGGACGGGAAGGTTTGGGGCGTTGATTGCGTTAAAAGGGCGTTGACTTACAGCCTGGAAAGCGCCTGATCTAGATCGCTGATCAAATCAGCAGGGTGTTCCAATCCGACCGATAAGCGGATCAGCCCATCCTCTATGCCGGCCGCGTCGCGCTCTTCCTGAGTCATGTGTTCATGAGTGATGGTGCGCGGGTGCATGCAGATGGTGCGGCTTGTCCCGAATGTCACGGCATGAATGATGAGCTTGAGGCTGTCGATCACAGTTCGCACTCCGCCGATGCCGCCACCCACCACAAAGGAAAGCATCCCACCGCCCGCTTTCATTTGACGACGCGACAACTCATACTGTGGATGGGATTTCAGGCCGGGATAATTGACTTGCTTGACTTTTGGATGACTGATAAGGAATTCAGCCACCGTTTGTGAATTGGAGGAATGCTTTTCCATTCGCAGGGGCAGGGTTTCCAAATATTGTAGCGTCAGCCATGAGTCAAAGGGCTGCATAATCGTGCCAACGAACTCGGTGGTGTTCCAGCGAATATCCTCGGTTAAATCTTCCGGCCCGACAATCGCACCGCCCAGCACCGTGGCATTTCCTGCTAGGAACTTGGTGATGCTGAGCAGGATGATATCGGCACCCAGCGCTATTGGGCGTTGTAGAGCCGCTGTGGCCGTCGTGTTATCCACCAGCAAGGGGACCGTATGCGCATGTGCCACATCTGCAACGGCCCGAATATCTGTGACAAATAGAGTCGGGTTGGATGGCGTCTCAACCCAAACGAGTTTTGTCTTCCCGTCAATTTCCTGGTCCCAGGATTTGGGATTCGAAGGATCTTTAACAAAGTGGAACTGGATGCCACACCGTTCGGGAAAAATAGAGACCGCTTGTTTATAGCCCTCACCAAATGTGTTGAGGGATGTGACGATGTTGTCACCGGGGCGCGCGATGGTAAATATCAGGTTGAACAATGCTTGTGAGCCGGAACCAGCTGTCAGCGCGGCCTGACCACCTTCCAATACTGCGAGCCGGTGTTCGAGTAAATCCGCGGTGGGCGTCTTGGTGCGTCCATACACGGGAAATGGAATTTGATCGAACTGTTTGTATGGATACGTCATCGAGGGCACAATCGGCGGCACGAAAGCGCGGAAGCGTTCCATATCATCGCTGGGACGGAATCCGGCGTGCAAGGCTTGGGTGTCAAAGCCAAGGTCCTCGCCTGAGTGCGCAGGCTGTTTAAGGGCCGGGTCGAAGTGCCAGGGGTCGCGCAGAAAGAAAGGTTTCTTTTCATTCACAGTGAAAGTGCCTCCGAAATAATTTGGTCAAGCATAACCCTGCTGTGGTTTTAAGTACATAGGAGCAAATAGAGATCTTTTGGTGAGGCGAAGGTCTTCGATGAACAGCGGTACCATCGGATTGCTTTGCCGGACGTGGCTCCGGTTGATGCTTCAGCGCGTTGATTGCATTGTGAGCTTGCCCCGATTAAGTGGACACCAAGAAAAGACAAGGTACACTTAATTCGGAGGCAGATCGATGAGCGATCAGAAAGAACGAAGGAAGTACACGCATGAATTTAAGGTTGAAGCGGTGCAGCTGTATCGGTCCAGCGGGAAATCGATGCGTGCGGTCGAACAGGAGTTAGGGATCACACGATACCTGCTGGCCAAGTGGGTGCAGGAATATCGGCAGGGGGAGACGAGGGCGTTTCCAGGCAAAGGAAGGCTCCCAGCCGAGGAGGCGGAACTGCAGCGACTGCGGCGCGAGAATGAAGTCTTGCGGCAGGAGCGCGATATCCTAAAAAAAGTAGTAGCCATCTTCTCCAATCCAAAAGCATGAGATACCAATTCATCCAAGCCCACCAAAAGGAGTTTCCGGTTCGGCGGATGTGCCAAGTGCTGGCCGTCTCACCGAGTGGCTACTATGCCTGGTTGGACCGGCCGTTGAGTGTGCGCACTCAGGCCAATCAGAAACTGCTGCTGGAGATCCGAACCGTGCATGCTCGCAGCCGGGGCACGTATGGCAGCCCGCGGGTGCATGCCGACCTGCAGCTGCGGGGCTTCCGAGTGGGCCGAAACCGAATCGCTCGGCTGATGCGATTGGAGAAGCTATTTGGCAGGCGCAAGAAGAAGTTCCCACGGACCACCCATAGCCAGCACGATTATCCGGTGGCGCCTAATCGCCTGAACCGCAATTTTCAGGCCTCCCGGCCCAACGAAAAATGGTTAGCGGATATCACCTATATTCCCACAGCGGAAGGTTGGTTGTATCTGGCGGTGGTCATGGATCTCTTCTCACGCAAGATCGTGGGTTGGTCCTTCGACACCAGCTTGGAGAGCCGCCTCGTCCAGCAGGCTTTTCAGATGGCTTTGCATAATCGGACCACTTTTCAAGAACTGTTACATCATTCCGATCGCGGTAGCCAATATGCCGCGGACACTTATCAGCAGCTCCTAGTCGCTCAGCGCGTGCAAGTCAGCATGAGCCGAAGGGGCGACTGCTACGATAATGCACCGATGGAGAGCTTCTTCGGCACGTTGAAAAGCGAATGCGTCCACCAGAGCAACTATCAAACCCGACAGGAGGCGATCACCGATATCTTTTCGTACATTGTGGGTTTCTACAATCGACAGCGCCTGCACTCATCCCTGGGATATCTTTCCCCGGAGGAATTCGAGCGGCGCTACTATCTCACTGTGTCTTAACTCAGTGTCCACTTTTTCGGGTGAAGCTCATTGAGAGAATAGGGTGAACAGCTCCTTATTATTTATTCTGCTCTGCGCAATTCAGGAACTAGGAAATACAACCCAGTAGCAAAAACCAACATACAAACAGCACCGAGAATA
>Ga0335081_10010000_pt1 | contig 15300 bp, 11 predicted proteins | sample Lox_Sample_35_FD_206713 | JGI IMG/M metagenome (GOLD analysis project Ga0335081, IMG submission 206713) | Soil microbial communities from Loxahatchee National Wildlife Refuge, Florida, United States - Lox_Sample_3.5 | ecosystem: Environmental > Terrestrial > Soil > Wetlands | place: USA...
CTTGTTCGCCGTCGCGGCTCCGCCCGCCGCTTCCGGAGCCGTGTTAGGCAGGCCCACGGCGAAGCCGAATGTTACCGGCGTGGACACCATCCTCTTGCAATAGATCTTCTGTTTCTTGTCAACCATATCGAACAGCTCGGATCCCGCACCCAACAGGCCTTCCGTGCTGCCGATAATTAGGAAGCCGGTTGGGTTCAGCGCGTAATGGAAGATCGGAATCACTTTCCTCTGTAACGACTGGCTGAGATAGATCATTACGTTGCGGCAACTGATCAGGTCGATGCGCGAGAACGGCGGATCGCTGAACACATTCTGCGTCGAAAAGATGCACAAATCGCGAATCGTCTTGCTGATCCGGTAGCCCGTGTCAACTTTATGGAAGAAGCGCCGCAGGCGCTCCGGAGTCACATCCGCGCCGATGCTCTCTTTGTAGATGCCGGTACGGGCCCTCCCAATGGCGTCCTCGCTCAGGTCCGTGCCGAAGATCTGTACCGGAATTTCCGTCTTTTCCTCGCCCAGAAATTCCATCAGGGAAATGGCCAGCGAGTACGTCTCCTCACCGGTCGAGCATCCCGGCACCCAGATACGAATCGGAATGGTGAGCTGTATCCGCGACTTCAAAATTACCGGATAGACTTCCGACTTCAGAGTTTCGAACGCCTCGGGATTACGGAAGAAGCTGGTGACGTTGATCAGCAGGTCCTGGTAGAGCGCGTTCACTTCGTCGCGGTCGCGGTGCAGCAAAGCAACGTATTCGCTCAACTTGTGTACGCGGTTCAAGGCCATGCGGCGCTGAATGCGTCGTCCGACGGTGGGCGGCTTATATTCCGAGAAATCGACTCCCCGGGCGCGTCGCAGCAAGTGGAAGACTTGTGCCATCTGAGTGTCGGCTGTTTCCTGGCCGCCCTCGCCCGGCTCCTGGAACGGACCCGCTACGTAGGGATGTTGACGAATGCGGTCCAACTCCAGCGCGATGCCCGCCGGCGGCAAAACAAAATCCACATATCCGCCAGCGATGGCGCTGGTCGGCATGCCGTCGTATTTGGCGGAGCGCGGCTCCTGGGCAAACGTGATGCCGCCCTCGCCCTTGATGGCGCCCAACCCGAGCGTCCCGTCCGTGGCTGTTCCTGACAGAATCACGCCGATAGCGTTCTTGCCCTGGTCGGCGGCCAGTGAGCGCAGGAAGATGTCGATGGTTGTGTTCACCGAATGCGGCTCTTTACGGATGGTTAGGCGCAGTACCGAATCCTGAATCGTCATGTCGCAATTGGGCGGGATGACGTAGACCTGGTCGGCTTCAACACGCATTTCGTTTTGCGCTTGTTGTACTGGCATAGCAGTAGCGCGCGCGAGTATTTGCGTGAAAGCGCTCTCCCGCGATGGATCCAGGTGCGGCACCAGGACGAAAGCCATACCCGGGTTCTGCGACAACGCCTTCAGAAAAGCTGTAACGGCTTCCAACCCACCGGCCGAAGCGCCAATGCCCACAATAGGGAAGGCACTTGCCGGCTGGGCCACGTTTTGATCGTCAGCTTCCGGCATCGCCGGGGAGCCGGCAGCCGACACCGACTTGCGCTTTGTTCGCGAGGGGCTCATGAATCGTCCGTCGGGAGACTTCGAGGGAGCGTCGACAGCGGCCGGTTCGAGTGACGGGCGGCGGCAACTCTTCGCCCCAGCGAGTCAGGCCGGAGTAGGGTGCCATTATAGCGCCCTCTGCTCTACACAGATGCAACAGCAACGCGCCGCGGCCACGCACAGCCAAGCCAACGTCTGGCGCCATCCTCGGTTCGTGGCGAATCCTCGGGAGCGAGGAAGAGAAGGAAGTTGGCGGACGAAGCGGAGGAGTTGGCCTTCACGACTTCCGAGCGGCGGCGGTAACCGCATGGGTGTTGTCCCGAATGGACCTTCTTTCAGCAAGCTTTGTAGCTGTCGCGATAGATTGGAGCGCGACGGGGCTGCAGCGACGAATCAGGTACGAATTCTTCAATCAAGTCCAGCAGGTTGGCCGGGCTGCTGGAGCCTTTGATTAGCACTGCGTCGACGCTCTCCCGCGCGCTGGCTGGAATATTCGGATCACCCGTCAACATCAGCAAGGGCAGAGCTGGCCGCGATGCCCGGATGGTGCGGGCAAGGTCCTCGCCGCTACGGCTTTCGCCAAGGTGATAATCGATAATGACAAGATCAATCGCCTTCTGCTCCAGAACTTCGAGGCAGGAGCCGGAATTGCCCACCGCAGTGACCTCGCAGCCGAATACTTCAAGCATGGCTTTGCGGATGAGCAGGCCGTCTGCCTTGTCATCGACGCACAAGATACGAGGCTTTTCCGCCATGGAGGGTCACTTCTGCTGGGATAAGACGCTTAACGGAGATCATAAGGTTACCCCAATGGGGCGCGCTGCGCCGCTTTTTCGCTCTTCGCTTTTCGCCAAAAAGCGATCGGCGGCGGCTCTCTCTCGCCGAGAGCCTCCACTCCAGTCCGCAGCGCGGACGGCTGAGTCTAGCCCAGACGAAGTGGGTAAGCTGCTTCTGGCGAAAAGCGAAGAGAGCGAAAAGCGCAAAGCGAGGGGCGTCCAGACCACCAAACACCGAACTGCGGCCCCCATCATTGACCCCGCCTCCCTCAAAATGTTATAAAAACTCGCCATTTGTGTGTGTTGGGGTACGCCCTGAGGTGCACACAAAGCGGTGCAAGTTCCCGACGCGGCCAAACCTCAACACTTCCGTCTTGAAGTGGAAGCGCGTTTCCGGGATTCCAGCAGGCCCACCTGCCCCAACCGTCCGCAGTCAGGACTCGCTGGGGTCCGATTGTCCGACAGGTTTTCAGTTGGAACTTGCGGGCGACGGAGCTGTGCGCGCCCGGCCGGCTGGGTGGTCAACGATCTCTAGGAAACGATGACCGCGAGCGATCGCGGCAGAGTGACACAACCGTAACGTCAAAGCGTGGGCGCGGTCCGCTTAGCACGCGCTCATTGGAGGAACTGTATGCACACCTGGCTCGCCGTCCTGCGGCGGCTGTCGCCGGTAGCACGCAAAGCTCCGGCCAAATTTCTTACCGCGGCTCTCACTATCTTCCTGTTACATGCATCCAGCGCGTTCGCCCAGCCCAGCGAGGCCGGGGGCGAGGCCAACCTGCAATTGCCCGATCTGTCTTCGGTCAGCTTCCTGGGCATGAACGGCCACAACATCCTGCTCATCGGCATTCTATTTTGCGTCTTCGGACTGCTCTTCGGGCTGGCGATCTACATGCAGCTCAAGAATTTGGCCGTCCATCGCTCAATGCGCGAGATCTCCGAGCTGATCTACGAAACCTGCAAGACCTACCTGGTAACCCAGGGCAAGTTTCTGGCGATCTTGTGGGCCTTCATCGCGGTCGTCATCTTGCTGTACTTCGGCGTGCTGCTGCACTTTGAAGCGGCGCGCGTGATCATCATCCTCGCGTTCAGCGTGGTGGGAATTCTGGGCAGCTACGGGGTGGCGTGGTTCGGCATTCGCGTCAACACTTTCGCCAACTCACGCACGGCGTTCGCCGGACTGGGCGGCAAGCCCTATCCGCTGTACTCCATCCCGCTGCGCGCCGGCATGAGCATTGGCATGATGCTGATCTCGGTCGAGCTGCTCATCATGCTCTGCATTTTGCTTTTCGTGCCGGGCGATTACGCCGGACAGTGCTTCATCGGCTTCGCTATCGGCGAGTCGCTGGGTGCGGCTGCGCTGCGTATTGCCGGCGGCATCTTCACCAAGATTGCCGACATCGGCTCCGACCTGATGAAGATCGTCTTCAAGATCAAGGAAGATGACGCGCGCAACCCGGGCGTCATCGCCGACTGCACCGGCGACAATGCGGGTGACTCGGTTGGCCCCAGCGCCGACGGCTTCGAGACTTACGGCGTCACCGGTGTCGCGCTCATCACCTTCATCCTGCTCGGCGTGCGCAATCCCACCGTGCAGGTGCAGTTGCTGGTGTGGATTTTCGTCATGCGCGTCATGATGCTGGTCTCCAGCACGGTAGCGTACTTCCTGAACGAAGCTGTCGCCAAGGGCCGCTACGGCAATGCCAACGAGATGAACTTCGAATCGCCGCTCACCTCGCTGGTGTGGCTGACGTCCATCGTCTCCATCATCCTCACCTACATCGTTTCGTATCTCATCGTGCCGGTGCTGGGCGGCGATACAACCCAGTGGTGGAAGCTGGCCACTATCATTTCCTGCGGTACGCTGGCGGGCGCCATTATCCCTGAGCTGGTGAAGGTCTTCACTTCGGTGGAATCCGGACACGTGAAGGAAGTGGTCACGTCAGCGGAAGAAGGCGGTGCCTCGCTCGACATCCTTTCAGGTCTGGTGGCGGGCAATTTCTCCTGCTACTACCTGGGCTTCACCATGGTGGTGCTGATGAGTATCGGCTACTACGTGAGCACTTTCGGGCTCGGCGATTTGATGCTGGCTCCCGCCGTCTTCGCCTTCGGCCTCGTGGCCTTCGGCTTCCTGGGCATGGGTCCGGTCACCATCGCGGTCGACTCCTATGGCCCGGTTACCGACAACGCGCAATCGGTATACGAGCTGTCGCTGATTGAGCAGGTGCCGAGCATCGAGGGCGAGCTGAAGCGCGACTACAACATCGACGTCAACTTCGAGCGCGCCAAGCACCTGCTGGAAGCCAACGACGGCGCGGGCAACACCTTCAAGGCGACCGCCAAACCAGTGCTGATCGGCACCGCCGTCGTCGGCGCCACCACCATGATCTTCTCCATCATCATGGCGCTGACCCATGGGCTGACGGAAAACGTCGGCAATCTTTCGCTGCTGCACGCTCCCTTTGTGCTCGGTCTGATCAGCGGCGGCGCCATCATCTACTGGTTTACCGGCGCTTCCATGCAAGCGGTCACCACCGGCGCTTACCGCGCGGTAGAGTTCATCAAGGCCAACATCAAGCTGGAAGGAGTGGAGAAAGCCTCGGTGACCGATAGCAAGAAAGTCGTGCAAATCTGCACGCAGTACGCGCAGAAGGGCATGTTCAACATCTTCCTTGCCGTCTTCTTTGTGACCCTGGCATTCGCCTTCGTCGAGCCGTTTTTCTTTATCGGCTACCTCATCGCAATTGCCATCTCCGGCTTGTATCAGGCGATGTTCATGGCGAATGCCGGCGGCGCTTGGGACAACGCCAAGAAGATCGTCGAGGTCGAGCTGCAGCAGAAGGGAACTGCTCTGCACGATGCGACGGTTGTGGGCGACACCGTGGGCGATCCCTTCAAGGACACGTCGTCGGTGGCCATGAACCCGATCATCAAGTTCACCACGCTGTTCGGATTGCTGGCAGTCGAACTTGCGGTGCAATTGACCGCGACCAGCGGCTCGGGCTTCAGTCACATCCTGGCCGTGGCCTTCTTTCTGGTGTCGTTCTTCTTCGTCTGGAAGTCGTTCTACGGCATGCGGATTGTGAAGGCGAAAGCCTAGGCAGCGTCCCCGCTAAACTCGGGTGCCCACTCATTCGCAGTGTTGGAATGAGTGCGGCACCCAGGGTGAAAAAACTCGAAGAGCAGGTCCCTCGTCGGTCTGAACCCACCCCAGCAAGCGCAAAAGCGGCGCTTCCGGCTACTGCTTCTCACGGCCCCTTCATCTTGTCCTTCACGGCCTTGGCCAGCTTCTCGATCTGTTCGGCTTTCTTGATCACATCCACCGACATGACGTTCTCGTCGGTCTTGTCGACCGACTCCTTCAACTCCGTCGCCAGCTGGAGAAGCTTGTCGGTGTCCTTCTTGATGTCCCTTTGCCGCTGCCGGTTGGCTTGCTTTTCCAGTTGCTGCTGCTGCTGGGGCGTAAGGCTGGGCTCGTTCGTGTTGGATTGCGGATTCGGGTTCAGCGGCGTGGGGTGACGGTCCTGCGCGGCGAGTCGTGCAGCGGGCACGAGGACCAGGGCAACAAAAGCGGCCAAGGCACAGCGGAGGAGGAAGTGCTTTGTCATAGAAGTACCGTGGTTCTATTGTGCGCATCGGCGTGGCCCACAGGCAATGGCCATTCATCCCGGCTCACCGGCGACTCGCAACGCGCTTGCTATAATCCGCCACGATGCTATCCCCGCTCGCACAGCGTCTGGCCATGGTGGTGACGCAGTATCCCGCCAAACAGAGCGCCCGCCAGATGCTCAGCAACTGGGGCGACGACGCATTCGACTTCGTGCACCACCAGGTGCCGCGCATCATCGCGGTCCTGATCATCGCTTTTATCCTGACGCGGCTGCTGAAGGTGATGGCGCGCCATCTCAGCGATCTGAGCACCAGCCAGGGCCTGCCGTCGGCGATGCGCGCGCAGCAGTTGCGCACGCTCTCCAGTGTCATCTACAGCGTCGGGCTGTTCATCATCCTGTTTGTGGCGGCGCTGCAGATCCTGCCGCTGCTGGGCATCAACATGGGACCGCTGCTGGCCAGTGCCGGCATTGCCGGGGTGGCCGTCGGCTTCGGCGCGCAGACCCTGGTTCGCGACTTCATCAACGGCTTCTTCATTCTGGTCGAGAACCAGTACGACATTGGCGATGTCATCAAGATTGCCGGTGTGCAAGGGAAGGTGGAGTCTGTCACTCTGCGGCGTACCGTGTTGCGCGATGCCGATGGCACGGTGCATAACGTTCCCAGTAGCCAGATCGCCGTGGTTAGCAACCTGACGCGCGACTGGACGCAGCTGGCGCTGAATGTTTCCGTCGCCTACAACACCGACAGCGACAAGGTGATCCGGCTGCTGCAAGAGGTGGGCGAGGAGCTGGCCGGCGATCCGGCGTACGCGGACAAAATTGTCGCCAAGCCGGACGTGCCGGGCATCGAGAAGGTGAGCGGCGGCGAGATCGAGTACCTGATGCTGGTGAAGACGAAGCCGGGAACACAGGACACAGTGCGCCGCGAACTGCGCCGCCGCATCAAAACTTGCTTCGAGAAGAACCAGATCGAGCCGGGAAACCCGAACCGGATGTACGTGATGGAGGCGGGAAAGGGATGAAGCGCTCCAGCTGTTTGCAGTAGCTCGATCCCGCTCCTACACCCTTTCGATCGTCACCGAATTCAGCACCACATCTGTATTGGGCTTGTCCTGGCGGTTGCGGGGGAGCTTGGTGATTTTGTCCACGACGTCCTGGCCTTCCAGCACCTCGCCAAAGATCGTGTGCTTTCCGGTCAGCCACGGCGTCGGCGCCACGGTGATGAAGAACTGCGAGCCATTGGTGTTGGGGCCGGCGTTGGCCATGGCCAGCTTGCCCGGCTTGTCGAACTTGTGGGGTGAGCCCTTGGTCTCGTCCTGAAACTGATAGCCGGGGCCACCCATGCCGGTGCCTGCCGGGTCGCCGCCCTGCACCATGAACTCGGGAATCACGCGATGGAAGATGGTGCCGTTGTAGAGTGGCGTCTTGCTCTTGGTGCGAGTGTGCGGGTGGGTCCACTCGCGCCCGCCCTCGGCGAGTTCGATGAAGTTCTTCACCGTGATGGGAGCGTCCGGCTCGAAGAGACGGCAGACGATAGTGCCTTCGCTGGTGTTGAAGGTGGCATAAACGCCGGGCTGACGTGGCATACGAGATTCCTTTCGTTATAGGTAGAGCCAGCCTTCAGGCTGGCGTCCAGTCTGCCTTTGCATTCGGTTGTGTGCAGGAGCGATCAAAGTTGACCGCTTGCTGCTCACAACTAGGTTTTGGCGTGCACAGATGCGGCGCTGAAAGCCTGTCCTGAGCCGAGCCGAAGGACGCCGCACTACCCGTATGTTCACCGGCTGGCCGCCAGCTCGGGCCGCTTGGCCGACTCCCTGGCGCGGTACCACTCGACGGTGCGGCGCAAGCCTTCCTGGAAATCGACCTTCGGCTGATACTTCAGGTTGTTCTGTGCGAGCGAGATGTCGGCCAGCGAATGCTTGATGTCGCCGGCGCGCTCGGAAGCGTATTCCACGTCCCCCTGATAGCCGGTGAGCGGCCGCAGCAACTCCACCGTGCAGTTCAAAGTGAAGCGATGTCCGGTGGCGATGTTGAAGGTCTGGCCGGCCACCGCGGACTCCGCCGCGCTGACCGCCATAAGGTTGGCGGCAACGGCGTTGTCGATGTAATTGAAGTCGCGCGATTGCTCGCCATCGCCGTAGATGGTGGGCCGCTCGCCACGCAACATCAGGGTGATGAACTTGGCCAGCACCGCCGAATATTGGGACGTGGGATCCTGCCGCGGACCGAAGATGTTGAAGTAACGCAGGCTGACGGTAGGCAATCCGTAGACGCCGTAGAAAACTCGCATGTACATCTCGCCGGTCAGCTTGGCGACGGCGTAGGGCGAAAGCGGAATCGGCATCATGTCTTCGCGCTTGGGCAGAGTCGGGGTGTCGCCATACGCCGAGGACGAGGCCGCGTACACCACGCGCTTCACCCCCGCGTCACGCGCTGCGATCAGCACATTCAGCGTGCCTTCAATGTTGACGCGATTGCTGCGAGCCGGGTCGGCGATGGACTTGGGGACAGAGGGAATGGCCGCCTGATGGAGGACGAAATCCACGCCCTGGCAGGCGGAGTGAACCGCGTTGGCGTCGAGCAGATCGGCCTCGCGAAAGTCGATGTGGGAGAGAACGTCCTGAAGATTTTCGCGGCGGCCGGTCTCGAAGTTGTCCAAACCGCGCACCTGCTCGCCGCGCTCGAGCAGGGCGCGCACCAGGGCCGAACCGATGAATCCCGCTGCGCCGGTAACGAGATAACGCGCCATCGTTACAGCTTAGCATGCTGGGCCATGGCGGCAGACCCGCGGGGGCTGCGCAAGAAATGCAAAGCAGGTCCCTCGACTGCGCTCGGCTGTCGTTTCGCTCCGCTCGGGATGACAGGTGAATTCGGGATGACAAGAAGTAAGGAGACTGCAGCGGCGCAGCTAAAGCTGCGTCCCTTCAACTGGCGCGGCCGGCTTCAGCTCAAAGCGCTGCACCATCATCTCGACAATCTCCTTGCCGATCTCCAGCGAGGCTGTCGCCGCCGGCGATGGAACATTGCAAACGTGGATCATACTGCCGCTGTGGGCGAAGTAGAAGTCGTCCAGCAGATTGCCGTTGCGATCGACGGCCTGCGCGCGCACGCCCGAACCGCCGGGCGCGAGGTCGTTTTCCTGCAACTCGGGGATCATCTTCTGCAAAGCTCGGACGAAGGCCGGCTTGTTCCATGAGCGATACTGTTCGGCCAGTCCCATGCGCCAATATTTCTTTACCAGCTTGCGGAAGCCGGAGAAGCGTAAGGTCTGGACCGCTTCGCTGAGGTCAGGGGAGGTTCCGGTGTAGCCTTCGCGTCGAAAGGCGAGCACCGCATTGGGCCCGGCCTCGACGCTGCCGTTGATGCGGCGGGTGAAGTGCACGCCGAGGAATGGGAAGCGCGGATCGGGCACCGGATAGATCAGCGCCCTGACCAGCGAGCGCCGCTCAGGGCGGATCTCGTAATACTCGCCGCGGAAGGGCACGATCTCCAGATCCGTCTGCAGACCGGCCATGCGCGCGATGGTGTCGCTGTAGAGCCCGGCGCAGTTGATGACGTAGCGCGCACGGAAAACCCCGTCCTGCGCCTCGACGATGTTGCTGCCGTCGTCTTCGCGCAGTGCCAACACCTTTGCTTTGAAGACGATTTCGCTGCCGGCCTGGCGAATCAATTCGGCATACTTCTGCGCGACCGTGGTGTAGTCGACAATTCCCGTGGAGGCAACTTGCAGCGCACAAAGGCCTTCGCAGTGCGGCTCGACTTCGCGGAACTGTTCGCGTTGTAGCATGCGCAGTCCCGGAACGCCATTGGCGATCCCGCGCTGATGCAGGGCCTCCAGCCGTGGAACTTCTTCCGCGGTAGTCGCGACGACCAGCTTGCCGCATTCTTCGTAGGGAATCGCGTGCTCGTGGCAGAAGCGCTTCATCGATGCTGCGCCCGCCACGCAGTTGCGCGCCTTCAGCGAGCCCGTTTTGTAGTACAGACCAGAGTGGATGACGCCGCTGTTGTGGCCGGTCTGATGGACAGCGACGCGATCTTCCTTTTCTACGAGGATGATGCGCAGCTCTGGCAGTCGTTGTGTGACTTCCAGCGCTGTGGCCAGTCCGACGATACCAGCACCAATGACGAGCAGGTCCGCTTCACGATCAGGCATGTTTACATCCCACGAATCGGCGATTATAAGACGCGACCGCGTGAAGTACCATGATATGCATCACAGAAATTTGCGCTCTGCTTCGCGACACATGTAGTCTAAGTGGTTCGGAGGAACCGTATTGAAGATCCTCATAACGGGGGGAGCCGGATTTATCGGCTCGCACCTCGCGGAACGGCACCTTGCGCTGGGCGACGAAGTTTACATCATCGACGATCTCTCCACCGGATCGGTCGCCAACATCCAGCACCTGAAGCTACACCCGCAGTTTACCTACCACATCGATAGTGTGACCAACACACATCTGATGGCGGAGCTGGTCGATCTCTGCGACATCATCTACCACCTGGCAGCCGCGGTGGGAGTGCGGCTGATCCTGGAAAGCCCCGTCCGCACCATGGAGACGAACATTCGGGGCACGGAGATCGTTCTGTCGCTGGCCGAAACCAAGCGCAAGCGCGTGCTGATCACCTCCACCTCCGAGGTGTACGGCAAAAAGGACCAGCTCCCGTTCCGCGAAGACGACGACCTGGTGCTGGGTGCGACCAGCAAAGCCCGCTGGAGCTACGCCTGCTCCAAGGCGATCGACGAGTTTCTCGCCATCGCCTATTGGAAGGAGCGCAAGGTTCCCACCGTCATCGCGCGCCTGTTTAACACCGTTGGCCCACGGCAGACCGGCCGCTACGGTATGGTGATTCCGAACTTCGTCACCCAGGCGCTGACGGGCGCCGACATCACCGTGTTCGGCGACGGCAGCCAGAGCCGCTGCTTCACCCATGTCAGCGACGCGGTGGAGGCACTGGTCGGGATCGCGGCCCATCCTCGCGCCAACGGTGAGGTCTACAATGTCGGTGGCAACCACGAGATCACGATTCTGGAGCTGGCCGGGAAGATCAAGGAGATGACCGGCTCGAACTCCCGCATCGTGCTGATTCCCTATGGCACCGCGTATGAAGAGGGATTCGAAGACATGGTTCGTCGCGCTCCGGATATTACCAAGGTGAACCGTCTGATCGGCTATGAGCCCAAGGTGTCGCTGGAAGAGTCGCTGCAGAGCATTATTGAGGACCAGCGGATTCGATTGGGCAAGAGCGGTGTTGTCACTTACGCCTGAGTGTCTGCTATGCGTGTGCTGGTAACAGGCGGTGCTGGGTTTGTCGGCTCGCATCTGTGCGATGCGCTGCTGGCTAAGGGCAACTCGGTGGTCTGCGCCGATAACCTGCTCACCGGCAGCAACGCCAACATCGCCCATCTTCGCCACGAGCCACGCTTCGAGTTTCGCGAGCAGGATGTCTCGCGACCATTCGATTTCGGCGAGGTCGAGTACATCTTTCACTTCGCCTCGCCGGCCAGCCCGGTGGATTACCTCAATCATCCCATTGAGACGCTGCAAGTAGGGTCGCTCGGAACCATGAATTGCCTGGAACTGGCGAGAAAGTATGGAGCGAAGTTCTTTCTGGCGTCGACCTCCGAGTGTTACGGCGATCCGCTGGAACATCCTCAGAAAGAAACGTATTGGGGACATGTCAACCCGATCGGGCCCCGCTCGGTGTACGACGAAAGCAAGCGCTTCGCCGAGGCGCTCACCATGGCGTACCACCGCACGCACCACGTCGACACCCGCATCGTGCGCATCTTCAACACTTACGGACCGCGATTGCAGCTGAACGACGGGCGCGTGATCTCCAACTTCATGAAGCAGGCGTTTCTGGGAGAAGAGCTGACGGTCTATGGCGACGGCTCGCAGACACGCAGCTTCTGCTATGTGAGCGACGAGATCGCGGGAATCCTGGCGCTGGCGAAGGCGAACGAGCACAAACCTACCAACATCGGCAACCCGCATGAATTCACCATCCTGGAGTGCGCCCGGGTCGTGCTGGAGGTGACGGGCTCAAGCAGCCGCATTCGGCATGAGCCGCTGCCCCAGGACGATCCCAAGCAGCGCTGTCCGGATATCACGAAGGCAAAGCAGTTGCTGGGCTGGGAGCCGAAGATCGATCTGCGGACCGGCCTGCGGCTGTCGCTGGACTACTTTCGCGAGGCGGTGCAGGGAGCCGGCGTCGCTGGACGTTAGTTCCCGTACAATGTTGGCAGGATTTGGCCAATGGAAGCTCAGGTCGAATTCGAGTCGCTGCGGCGCGAGACGGCCTCGTGGTGGTACATCGCGCGTCGCAAGCTGCTGCGTGAGGCGGTAGCGCAAGCCCTTAAGGACAAACGCCAAGCCCGCGTGCTGGATTTCGGCTGCGCCGCGGAGCTGGAACTGATCGACGCTCCGCAGATTCGCACCATCAACGCTCATCCCCTACTGCCGGTACTGGCGTTTCATCAAATCCGCGGACACCGCACCTTGATCTGCACCGGTCCGGAGGAGCTGGGGCTGGCCTCCAACTCCCTGGACGCGATTATCGTCGGCGACATGCTGCAGAGCGTTGCCGACGATCTCTCCGCATTGCGCGAGCTGCGCCGCGTCCTGAAAGACGGCGCCACCCTGTGCCTGACGGTGCCGGCGTATCCCATGTTATGGGGCGAGAAGGATGAGGCCCGCGGCCATCGCCGCCGTTACACCGCGACCGAACTCCGGCGCAAACTGAACAATGCCGGCTTCGAGGTGACGCGCGTCTCGTATGTGGTGGCGTCAGGATTCGTTCCTGCGGTCCTCGAGCGCATCGGCAAGAACATCTTCTCCAAATCCATCGGCCGCTATAAAGATTCCAAGCGCCGCGCACGCTGGGCTGATTCCGGCATGGTGCTGCTGTTGGATATCGAGCGGCACTTGATCCGCTACATCAACTTGCCCTTCGGCACCCGCGTCATCTGCTGGGCGCGCAAGCCGGCACTGGTCGCCGAACGCGTCACCGTTCCTGCCTGGGAGCGGCAATGGGCTTCGCATCCTCTGCCGCAGGGCAGCAGCTAGACCGCTCCCCATTGCGAAGACTCGCGCTGGAGTAAGTTCTTTCCTGGAGTGTCCCTGGACCTGCGACCCACCCATGGAAATCAAAATCCTCCACGGAGCCGGGGAGATCGCGGAGGGATTTTGTGGAGACTACTCTGATGATTTTCGACAGAGCGGCAATCACGGAACTCTGGAACGTTTGCGCGCCCTGAGTCGATCCGCTTTTCCACAACGCGCGCGACTTTCCCACAAGCAATAAGCAAACGAAAAGGCCACCCGGCAACGGGGCGGCCTTTTCTTCAAGGGAGAATAGTTCCAACGGAGGCTAGACCGTCAAAACTTTCTGCAGAAATACTAGGGTTCCGGCAGGGGCGTGTCAAGCAATTTCTGGGACTTAAATCGCTGTATTTTCAATAAGTTACAACGATTTCCAGTAATTCACACGAAACGGCTGAAATTCGCCCTGTTTCGGCCATTTTACCGTAAATCACTTGATTTCAATAGCTTACTGGTCAGCCGGGTTCCGAAGGTGAAGCTGGATGATCTCCATCTCCTCGGGACGATCGAACACCTTGTCGGGGAAGAATCGCTTCACGACAATGCGCAAGCCGCCGAAAAATACGCCAAAGATGATCGAGATCAGCAGAATGATCCCGATGAGAGTGAAGACGCCGAGGACCAGGTTGCCGATGTTGTCGCGCTTGCTCAGCGAAGTCGCTTCGCTCCACGTGACCTCGGCTTCGTAGTTGACCGCATTGAGAAGCGTCTGCGCTTGGTTGCTCCCGACCGCGCCGGTGACGATGGCGAGCAGCGGACCGCTACGCCGCACCAACAGCGATGGGGGATTGGTTTGCGCTGCTTGCAGCGCGCGCAGTCGCTCGCCCGCGATTTGCGGCGTGGGATAGTTGATCACGCTCAAGGTGAGCGGCCCATCCTTCGAGTTGTACATCTGGAGCAGGATCTCGGGATCGTGATCGAAGTCAACCTGCTCGGCGGTGAGCGGCGCCTTCGCCGCCAGCAGCGCCTGGGGTCCCAGGATGTATTTCGCGGAATTGGCGACCGCGTCCTGCTTAGGCAGGTATTGCGGCAGGTTAGGCAGATTGTCGGCTGTGCCCTTGGCCGACGGCAACATACCAGCTAACTCGCGCAATTCTCCGGCTGACATCGCGGTAATACGATCGAAGTCGGCATCTACCAGGACATTGCTGCGGAAGAACAGAATGCGATTGTTGGCGGAAGCGGACTTGGTGCCGATCTCCTCGGCGGTCATCGCCGGCTGGCGATAGAAGGTGAAAGCGCCGTAAGCGCCGGTGGCATCACTGAAGCGGGCGGCCTTGATGGTTAGCTTACGTCCGTCGTCGCGGGTGTAGGTCGCGGTTTGCGAGTCGGTGAAGCCATACTCTTTCAACACGGCAGGATAGGCGGCGTCGGCCTGCGCCAGATCGGTGGTGGTTTGCGGCGTGCCAGTTTGCGTCCAGCCGGCAAAGGATTTGGGGAGGATCGCGGTGTCAGTGGCGGCGGCCAAGGCACACAGCCTCACCCAGGCACAGGCAAAGATAAGGAAGCGCTTCATTCGAGGGAACTGCCCCGTTAATTAGACTACCGCCGGCGCGACAAAGTTTCCAGGAAGGGCATGTGCCGCCCCGGAAGGGGCTGGGGATCTGATCTCATTGAGAGCGTGGATGTCGCCGGAGCAGCGGGTCCCTCGACTCCTCGCTGGGCCCGTCGCTCGAATGACAGTGCTATTTGAGCGGCCTGTGAACGCGTGCCCTTTCAAAACCGGGACTTATTCAGACCTTCCCTAAGAGCGTAAGAGCGTAAGAGCGAAAAGCGTTCTTACTGTGCTGCGCCCTTGTCGATCTTTGCTGCGACCTTGATGCCGCTCAGCCCGCCGGCGTACTTCGCGATGCCTTTGTAGAGCGACTCGGCGATCTTCTCGCGGTACTCAGGAGTTTCCAGCTTGGTCTCGTCGGTGGGATTGGAGACAAAGGAGATTTCGGCCAAAATGCTGGGCATGTTGGCGCCAATCAGCACCACGAAGGGTGCTTTCTTCACGCCGCGATCACGCAAGGTGGAGTGACGCGTGGCCAGCCCGCTGTACAGCGATTGCTGAACGTCGCTGGCCAACTCGCGCGATTCGTCGATCTTATCTTTCAGCGTGATCTTCTTGACCAGGTCCTGCAATTCGAAGATCGACTTCTGCGATACGGCGTTCTCGCGAGCGGCAACTTCCAGGGCGTCGGCGTTGGAGGTGAAGTTCAGGTAGTAGGTCTCTACGCCGCGGGCCGAGGG
>Ga0335081_10010001_pt1 | contig 15300 bp, 15 predicted proteins | sample Lox_Sample_35_FD_206713 | JGI IMG/M metagenome (GOLD analysis project Ga0335081, IMG submission 206713) | Soil microbial communities from Loxahatchee National Wildlife Refuge, Florida, United States - Lox_Sample_3.5 | ecosystem: Environmental > Terrestrial > Soil > Wetlands | place: USA...
GCGCCGCCGCGGCGAAGCACTAGCCGTGCGTCCCGGATGCGGTGCAGCACGAAGTGGTGCACCGCTGATCCGGGACCTTCGCAAACTCAGTGCTTGTGACGATCCCGGGTCTGCAGCGCACCACTTCGCTTCGCTTCGTGCTGCGCCGCGCCCGGGAAAACAGTGTTTGTGGGCCGACTGATGCGCAATGCCTTGCTTAGAAGTGCCCACGCGCTGATGGCCGTGTTGCGCGTCGCCGCCGGCGCCATGCTGGCGGCCAGCGTCGCCATCAACTTCGCCAACATCGTCGGCCGCTACACGCTTTCGACCTCGATTCCGTGGGCCGAGGAGACCATGCTGTTCCTAATGATCGGCGCGGTGTTCCTCGCCGCCGGTCCGGTCGGCTGGCTCGGCCGCCACATCCGCATGGACGTGGTGGTGTCGCTCTTGCCGCCGGGCTCGCGCCGGGTGTTCGAGATTTTCTCCGATCTCGCCACCATCGCAACCTGCGTGATGCTGGCGATCTTCGCCTGGCCGGTGATGACCATGCTGGAAGAGCTCGACCAGCGCAGCGCCATGGCCAATATCCCGCTGGTCATTCCGCAGGCGGCACTGCCGCTCGGGCTTTTGCTGATGGCGGCCTTGATCGCGGTGCGGCTTGTCGTCCACGGCGCGCGCCACGACGACGTCATTTCCAGCCGCGAAGTCGAGCCCTGAAATGGCAGCGCTCGTCTATTTCGGGCTCCCGGCGGTGCTGCTGATCGCCGGCCTGCCGATTTTCGTCGTGCTCATCCTGACTTCGGCCGCGGCGATCGTGCTGGTCGCGCACGCGCCGCTGCAGGCGATCCAGACCTACATGTTCGGCAGCCTCGACAATTTCCCGCTGCTGGCGGTGCCGTTCTTCGTGCTGGCCGGCGAGATCATGGGCCGCGGCGGCATCGCCAACCGCGTCGTCACCTGGGTCGTCTCCATCGTCGGCGGCGTGCGCGGCTCGCTCGCGGTGACGACGGTGGCTTCCTCGGAGCTGTTCGGCGCCATGGCGCACACCACGGTCGGCACCGTGGTCGCCATCGGGCGACTCCTGTTTCCATCGCTGACCAAGCACGGCTATGGCGAGCGCTTCGCCGTGGCGCTGATCACGTCGTCGGGCGCGGTCGCAGTGATCATCCCGCCGTCGATCTCGATGATCCTCTACGCCATGACGGCGCAGGTGTCGGCGATCAAGCTCTTCACCGCCGGCATCCTGCCGAGTCTGCTGATCGGCATCGTCGACGCGGTCTATGTGCTGATCTACGCGCGCATCAAGATGGTGCCGCTGTCGTCGCCGGCGCGCTGGAAGAACATTTGGGCCGCGACCAAGGAGGCGAGCTGGGCGATCGGCACCATCGTCGTCATTTTCGGCGGCATCTATGGCGGCGTGTTCACGCCGACCGAAGCCGCCGGCGTCGCCGTGGTCTATTCGCTGTTCGTGGCGATGATCATTTATCGCGAGATCGATCTTGCCGGCCTGTGGCAGGTGCTGGTCGCCTCGGTCTATCTGATCGCGCAGATTTTGATCATCGTCACCGGCGCCGGCATCTATTCGTGGCTGATGACGACGAGCGGCATTCCCGAGCAACTGATCGGCGCCATCACCGCCATGCACCTGCCGCACTGGCAGACGCTGCTGTTCGTCAATGCCGGGCTGCTCGTGGCGGGGAGCTTTTTGGAGCCGCCGGCCGCGATCCTGATCCTCACCCCGCTGCTGCTGCCGGTGGTCGAAGCCGCCGGCGTCAACGCCATCCACTTCGGCATCATCATGGCGGTCAACCTCTCGATCGGCCTCTACCTGCCGCCGTTCGGGCTCAACCTGTTCGCCGCGCGCGCCATCTTCAACGTGCCGATGGCGACGATCTATCGCGGCGTGCTGCCGTTCGTGGTGGTGAACTTCGCCGCGCTCCTGATCATCACCTACGTGCCGACGATCTCGATGGCGCTGATCGGCGCGGGGCGCTGACGCGCGGCCTGAACGCTTCCACCATGAAGTCGACGAAGACGCGCACCGTCGGCGACAGGTGCCGGGTCTGCGGATAGACGAGCCAGATCGGCTGCGGCTGCGGCTTGAATTTTTCCAGGACGGCGACGAGCTCGCCGCGCGCGATCGGTCCCTCGACGAAAAAATCCTGCAGCTGGATGAGGCCAAGCCCGGCGATCGCGGCGTCGCAGATCGCGGCACCGTCGCTGAGGCTCATATTGCCCTTCGGCATCCGCGGGATCTCGCCGCCGTTGTGCGCAAACCGCCATTCCCGCGGCTGCCGCGTCTCGCGGAAGGTGAAGCCGAGGCAATTGTGGGCCTCGAGATCTTCCGGCCGTTTCGGCTTGCCGTGTTTGGCGAAATAGGCCGGCGCCCCGACGACGCTGAGCTCGGCACCGCCGAGCCGGCGGGCGATCAGGCTCGAGTCCTGCAGAAAGCCGAAGCGCACGCTGACGTCGACGCCTTCGCCGACGAGATCGACGATGCGGTCGTTGAAGGTGCCATGGACGTTGACGTCAGGATAGCGCGCCTGGAACGCGCCCAGCAGCGGCGCCACCTTGATGCGGCCGAACGCGATCGGCATGTCGATGCGCAGGTTGCCGGAGGGCTTGAGCTGCGCGTTTTTCAGAACAAGCTCGGCCTCCTCGATGTCGGCGAGCGCCTGGCGGCAGCGCTCGAAGAAGGCTGCGCCGTGCTCGGTCAGGCTGACGCGCCGCGTGGTGCGGGCGAGCAGCCGGGTGCCGATCTCGTCCTCGAGCCGGCTGATGGCGTTGCTGACGCCGGACTGGGTGATGCCGAGCTCGGCGGCGGCGCGGACGAAGGAGAGGCGCTCCGCCACTTTGACGAAGATCGCAAGGGTGCGCAGATCGGGCATGGCGACATCCATCACCAGGGGTGATGAATGACATTACCATGCCGGCGATTATTCGGAAACGCCCGAAACGTTACGTCTGCTGCCAAGCGCACAATGCGCAGGATTAAGGAGTACCAACCATGACCACGCACACTCTCTCCGTCACGGGCGCAAAGGCGCCGGTGTCCCGGCGGCCTTCGCGCGCCTTCGCCGATCCGGTCTTGCTGATCGCGGTCGAGCTCTATCTCGCGGTCGCGGTCGCGGAGGCCGTGTTCATCTCGAACGCCCTGCCGACCCTGCCAGATATCGGGTCGTTCTACGGTTTCGCGCCCTGATATCGATCCGGCCGGCAATGCAAACAAGAAAAGGAGAGTGCCATGACGGCGGCACACATCGGCGAACGGGCGCGCTGGCAGGTCGAGGACGGCCGCGGCGCGCTCGCACGCCTCAAAAAGTTCAAGGAGCTGCTCGCGCTCTGGCGCCGCCGCAGCTACGAGCGGCAGGTGCTGGCTGGATTGAGCGATCCGTTGCTGCGCGACATCGGCATCACCCGCTGCGATGCCATGAACGAGGCCAGCAAGCCGTTCTGGCGCGCCTGAGGAACGTCCGCGCGTGATCGCCGACGCTGGCCTGGCCGACGCGCTACGCGCCGGCTTGCGCTCGGGCGCGGACCGCTCCGCCGCCGATCGATCCAGCCGCCAACTTCATGCTGGCCCGTCGGCCGGCTCTCTCGCTATAGTTGAAAAGATCGTCGGCACTCCAAGCGAGCCCGATCGATCGGGTCTTGCCGTTCTGGCGGTCAAAACCTGGGAGGGAGAAATGGCGGATGTCATCGATGCGCTTGGCAGCATGTCTGGTCTCGCGAATCTCGTTGCCGCGGTCGGCGCGCTCGGCGGCGCATCCATGGGACTGGTCGACACGACCAAGGTGTTCGGCGGCGGCCCATCGAATTTCGGGTTCGGTCACGTCGAGAATACGCTCGCTCCGTTTCTCGACGCGCTCGCCCCAAGCTCGGCCACGCTCAACAAGGAGTCGATCCTGCAGATGATGAGAGCCGACTGGCTGAACGGCGTCGCCAAGGAGGAGCAGAAAGCACGGGCCAAGTCGCTCATCCATCTCGGCCTGTCGCAGAGCAATGTGACCGCCTTGGCCAACGTCGCCGCGGTCGATGCGGCCAAGCTGCAATCAGCCATGCAAAAGACCATCGGCGGGCAAGCCGCCGCTTCCGACGAAGCAAGTGCGCTCAGCCGCTTCGACGCCACGCTCACCGCCATGCTCGACGCCGCCTACGAGCGCGGCGAGCAGAAATATCGCAATGCCGCAAAATTTCTCGCCATGGCGACAGCGGTCCTATTGGGAGGCATCGGCGGCCTGATCGTGTTCGGCGTAGACCTCAAACATTTGAGCTTTTGCATGCTGGCCGGCCTGGTCGCCACCCCGATTGCGCCGATCACCAAGGATTTGGTGAGCGCGCTACAGGCGGCAACCACGGCCGCGAGCGCGCTCAGGGGCCCGTCGCGCGCGGCGTGAATGTCTCCTAAGCGGCGCGCGCCGCAGCTCTAGTTATTGGCGGCGATGTTGGGTCGCACCGCGAGCTTCTCGATCGTCGGGATCAAGGCCTGGTCGAGAAACTGGTTGGCGCCCTTGACGTAGCCTGCCGGCGTGAAATGCACGTGGTCGGGCGTCATCAGCGACGCCGCCACCCATTGGTGCGAGGCGCACTGGCCCGGCTGGATCGAAGCCCAGTTCCAATAGACAAAACCGTGACGCTCGGCGATGCGGCGCTCGATATCGCGCACCAGCTCAAGATGCGCGATGGTGTGCCACTCGCAATCGGGCGGCTCCGCGGCCGAGGAAGCCCCCTCCGGCGGCGCCGGATGGCAAGGCGCGTCGGCCGGGCCTTTGCCCGAGCAATGCCACGGCCGCTCGGCGCCGTCGGGCGGCCCGATCAGAATGATGCGCGCGTTGGGCAGCGCCGCGGTGATGCGGCCGATCACCTTCTCGTAGTTCCGCTCGTAGGCGGCGGCGTTCAGATTGGGCTTCGAGGCCTCGTTGGTGCCGAACGCCAGCACGACGATCTGCGGATCGAGCCGGCGCAGGTCGTCGGCCATCAGGTTCGCATCGAACTTGTTGATCAGGTCGATGGTGGCGCCCGGATAGCCGACATTGTTGAACGAGACGCCCGACTGCTTCTGATAGATGCCGATGCTGGCGATGTTGACCGCGCCCTCGCCGCGGGTACGGATTTCCAGCGTCCGCACCCGGTCGCTCGGCGTGCCGTCGGGTTTCAGCCGCAGCACCACCGGCTGCGTCGACTTGCCGTTCAGATCGGCACTGCTCTTGACCATGCCGTCGAGGCTGATGTCGATTCCGCCGCCGTTCGGCTGGCGCAGCGCCTCGATCTCGATCTCGTCGAACGGCACCGGATTATCCGAGGCGAAGGTGAGCACCTCGCCGGCTTTGGTGGCGACGGCATTGAAGCCGGACAGCCAGAATTCGCCGACACTCTCGGAGCGTTGAATGGCGCGATAGGTCCAGCCCGCAGACGCGGTGATCCGCATGGTGCCGCTGCGCACGCCGACCGTCGGCTTGCCGGCGTCGATATAGCCGACGCCGCCGTCGCCGTAGCGCGCTTGCAGCTTGCGGCGCAATTCGCCGGTGAAATAATCCGCCGCGGTGTGGCTGTCGCCGATCTGCAGGATGACGAGGCCGCGCTGCGCCCCTGGCGCATTGCCCAGCGGCGGCGCGCCGGCGCGATTGGCGGCATTCCGCGGCGGGCTGACGTCGCTCTTGATCGCGACGGTGCTGGCTTCGGGCGCTGGTGTGGCGGCCGCCGGTGCGGTGGCGCCGATGTCGGCGGTCGGCGGCGGCACGCTGGCCAGACGCTGTGGCGGCGGGCCGTTGGCGGGCGGCGGCTCGGCCGCCGCGGGGACGCGCGCGTCGTCGCGCTCGGCCGGCGGCAGCGCCGCCGCCGCGGGCGCGATCTCACGCTTGATTTCTTCGACCACCGTGATGAGGCCGTGCGGCCGCGGCACCGCCGGTGCCCGCAGCACGGCATAGAGCACGCCCACGACCAGGACGACGCAAGCGCTCCCGGCGACGACGGCAGCAAACGACAGGCGGTCCCGATGCCGATAAGCCATCAAAAATCCAATTCCGAAAAATGTGGTAGCCGATTCACGCCCGCTAATTTAGCACGCGCCGCTGCAGCCCGGCGTTTATCTAGTTCTGGCTTCGCGTCCAGACCAGGGGGTCGGTCGGCGCGCCGGGGACATGAATGTCCATGACCAGGCGGTGGGCAGCGCCGGCATTGACAGCGCGCGGCTGCGCCGGCGTGACCGAAGCGGTAGTGAGCTCGGCTTTATCGGCGGGCTTGGCCGGCAGCGGCATCGGCACCGCGCTCGCGACCACGGTCGGCGGCGCATCGCTCTCGATCTTGGACCACATGTAGCGGTAGCCCTTGCCGGTCGGATGCACGCCATCGGGCTCCAGAAACTTGCCCGTGCACATCTGCTGATCGCGCATGCTGATATATTTGGCCGAGGTTTTGGCGAGATGGGCGCTGAGGATGCGGTCGAGCGTGCTCGCCTGGCCGTCCCAGCTCTTGTGCACGCAACTCGGCCCAACCCAGACCACCGTCAGCTGGCGCTCGGTCGCCGCGGCGAGCACATCGTCGATGCTCTTCTCGATGTCCTTGATGCTGCCCTCGGCGTCATTGGTACCGAGGAAGATGTAGACCGTGGAGCCCGGCGGCGTGCGCTCGATCTGCGCCAATGCCTTGGGGCCGCGGATGTGAATGCCGATCTGGGCGAGATTGTTGAGCTTCATGGTGACGGCGAGGCCGTCGCCGATGCTGTCGCCAAGCACGTACGTCGCCGCGCCGGCAAGCGACGGCGTCGCCAGCAGCATAAAGCCGGTCAGCAACCCTTTAGACAAAGACATCCGCGCGCAATCCCACTGCGCTCCCCACGGCCCATAATCTCTTGGTCAAGATGGTCAAAGAACGATTAAAATGCGGCAGTTTCTGTTCTTTTCCCGTCGATTTGTTGCCACAAATGACGGCGGCCACATCGTTCGGAGCAAGCCACCATGCCGTTAGCGTCTTGGGGAAGCGAATGCTTTTGAAATGCGCCAGCGCCGCCGACAGCGTCCGGGTATGTCTTTTCCAACATGCTGCCGAGCGCGCGGAACCCGTTGCAGTGCCTGATTTAATCCATTTCCGGTCCACATCACCCTAGTCCGGCTCGACGCCGGAGACGGCGATGAAGACGTCGCGGGCATGTCGGTACACCGCCGGCAGGCGGGTCTTCTCCGTCGCGGCCTGCCACGCTTCGGCGCCGCGCAAGGCCATGGCTTGCAGCGGATTCTCGTTCATGTCGCGCAGCCAGTTGGTCAGGCTCTGCGGAATGGTCAGCGCGAGCAGGATGAAGGTGCCGTAGATGATGAGCGCCGCGGTGCGCAGCGGTTTCGCTGTCGGTTGCGGCAATGTCGCGGGATCGAGATGTGTCATGGCGAAGCCTCAGAATTGAAAATAGATGAACGGCGCGATGCCGCTCGGCGAGGCGATCGCGATCAGATAGATCACGACGAACGGCACCGCGACCTTCACCGGCAAGGACGCAGCGTCGTAGCGCCGCTGCAAGTCGTCGAACAGCCGCGGCGGCAGGATGTGCGAGAATGCGCCGAGCACGAATATGACGGCGATGAACGGCGTCATGGTCGTGGACCAGCTCCGTCCAGAGAACATGGTGGCGAAATAGCCGAGCCAGGCGTCGGTCGACGGCGCGCGGAAGAACACCCAGGCGAGGCAGACGAACTGGAGCGTGACGAACCAGCCGAGTGCGAGCGCCAGCGGCGAGCGTTTCACCGCGGCAGCGGCGCCGTCGTCGTCGCCAGTGCGGCCGCCGCTGCCGGTAATGCCGAGCAAGCGCTCGACCACCAGCGCCGCGCCGTGCAGCGAGCCCCAGATCAGGAACGCCCAGCTCGCGCCGTGCCACAGCCCGCCGAGCGCCATGGTGATCATGATGTTGCGATACGTCGCGAACGTGCCGAACCGGTTGCCGCCGAGCGGGACGTAAAGGTAGTCGCGCAGCCAGCTCGACAGCGACATGTGCCAGCGCCGCCAGAAGTCCTGCACCGACACGGCGCGGTACGGATAATTGAAGTTCTGCGGGAATTCGTAGCCGAGCAGGTTGGCGACGCCGATGGCGATGTCGGTATAGGCCGAAAAATCACAGTAGATCTGCAGGGCGTAGGCGTACATGCCGAGCACGAGATCGAGGCTCGAATTCGCCGTCGGAGCGCGGAACACGCCGTCGACAAAGCCGGTGGCGAGATAGTTGGCGACGATGACCTTCTTGAACAGGCCGCCGATAATGAGGAATACGCTTTCGCCGAGCCGGATATGGGCCGGATCGCGCGGGCCCAAGGTCTGCACCAGGAATTTGTTGGCGCGCACGATCGGCCCGGCGATCAGGTGCGGAAAAAAGCTGATGTAGAACAAAATATCGAGCAGCGACTTGGTCGGCGGCAGCACGCGCCGGTAGACGTCGATGATGTAGGACAGCGCGTGGAAGGTGAAGAACGAGATGGCGACCGGCAGCGGCAGCTCGATGAAGCCCAAATCGACGGTCAGCCCGACCTCGGCCGACGCGTTGATCAGGGAGGCAACTAGGAAATTATAATATTTGAAGAAGCCGAGCAGGCCGAGATTGACGATAATCGCGAGCCACAGCAGCGCCAGCTTCAAGCGGCGGTCGTCGTAGCGGTCGATGACGAGGGCCGCGCCGTAGTTGAACACGGAACTTATGAGCAACAGCAGCGTGAATTCCGGGCGCCACGCCGCGTAAAAAAAATAACTCGCCGCCGTCAGGAAGATTTTCTTCCAGGTGTTATGGGCGTTGAGCAGCCAAGTGATCGGAAAAACGACGGCGAAGAAGACCGCAAATTCGATGGTGGGAAACAGCATCGCGCTACTGCGGTCTTTCCTGATGGGCTTTTGCCGCTACGCGGCGATGCCTCAGCGGCGCACGGCCGCCGCCGGATCGTCGATGATTTTGTCGCTGATTTGGCCGCTTACCTGGTCTCGCACCTGGTGCTGGTCCTTGGTCTGGCGGCCAAGGCAGCGATCGAGACTCTTGCCTGCCTCGTCGAGCGCCTCGATGATCTTGGGGAACAGGTAGCTCGCGGCCAAATCCTCGCCGGCGGCGGTGAAATGCTCGCCGTCGGTGGTGCGGATCTGCACCAGCCGGCCGCTCTTGTCCGGACCGTAGGAGGCGAAGGTCTCGAGCCCCTCGGCGTGCAGCCGCCACGGCTCGACATAGCGCAGGTTGGCATCGCCGAGCGCGGCAACTGCTTCGGCGAACAGGGCGTTCTTTTCGCCGATAGCGATGTTTTCCTTGACGTCACGCATCGCCGGCATGCCGATGAGCAGCACGATGGCCCGGGTTTCGATGGCGGCCCTGAGGAATTCGTCGAGCTCGTGGCGGTACTTGTCGGTCCAGTCCGGCGCGCCCCAGGCGGTGCGCGCACCGTTGCCGTCGACGATGAACTGCTGATCGTTGAGCCCGATCGACAAAACCGACAGCGTCGGGCGGAACGCGGCATCGACCCGCTTGATCTCGCGCGGCCAGTAGGTGCGGTCGCCGCGGGTGAGCCCGGTGCCGTTCTTGGCAAAGCGGCCGAGCTCGACGGCGTCCTTGAGGCAGGGATTGCCTTCGATGATTCGGTCGACGCCCGCCCAGTAATTGTCGACGATGGAATCGCCGGCGAAGGCGATTCTGATCTTGACGGGGGCGTCACCGACCGTGGCGCCCGCGGCGGCCATGCCGGGAGCCGAAAACAAGGGCAACAGTGCGCCCGCCGCGCCCAGAGCGGCACCGAGCCAGCATCCCCTGCCGGACCGAAAGCCCATCGGACAGCCCCTCGTTGCGCCATACGGCCCGGAAGAATGGTACGACCGTACGTCGCCTCACCCCCCCGTCCGGGTTCAGCGCAATCAACTCGGTAGCCAATGGCGGCTACGGCGGTCAAGCGCGATACGACTTAAGCACGAATACTTGAATTCCCGCGGCGCGCGCCCTGTAATGCCGCGCCCCGGGCTCAAAGGTAGGCATGACGCGTTCCGCCGCGACGAAGACATCGGCCGGCTTGGTCTCGGGCCTGACCGCCACGGCCATCGTCATCGCCGACATGGTCGGCATCGGCGTCTTCACCAGCCTCGGCTTCCAGGTCGCGAGCATCACGTCGGGCTTCGCGCTGATTCTGCTCTGGATCGTCGGCGGGGCGGCGGCGATCTGCGGCGCGCTGTGCTACGCCGAATTGGCCACCATGCTGCCGCGCTCGAGCGGCGAGTACAATTTCCTGCGCCGCATCTATCATCCGGCGTTCGGCTTCGTCGCCGGCTTTCTTTCGGCAACCGTCGGCTTTGCCGCGCCGTGCGCGCTCGCCGCCATGGCCTTCGGCTTCTATTTCAAGGCCGTGGTGCCCGGCGCGCCGCCGCTGCTGCTCGGCCTTGCGGCGACCTGGATCGTGGCGCTGGTGCATTTGAGCGGCGTGCGCTTCGGCGGCGCCTTCCACAACGCCTGGACGGCGTTCAAGCTTGCCTTGATCGTCGCCTTCATCGCGCTCGGCTTCGCGGTGGGCGACAGCCAGCCGATCACGTTCATGCCGCAGGCCGGCGACGGCGCCGCCATCATCAGCGCGCCGTTCGCCATCAGCCTCGTCTTTGTCATGTATTCCTACTCGGGCTGGAACGCCGCGACCTATATCGCCGGCGAAATCCGCGAGCCGGCGAAGAACCTGCCTCGGGCGCTGCTGGCCGGCACTGCCGTGGTGATCGTGCTCTACGTGCTGCTCAACGCCGTGATGCTCAAGACGACGCCGCTATCGGAACTCTCCGGCGTGATCGACGTCGCCATGGTCTCGGGCCGCCACATTTTCGGCCCCGTCGGCGCGCGCCTGGTCGGCGGCCTGATCAGCATCGGGCTCATCGCCTCGATCAGCGCCATGATGTGGATCGGACCGCGGGTCACCATGACCATGGGCGAGGATTTCCGGGTGCTGCGGCTGTTCGCGCGCCAATCAAAGGCCGGCGTGCCCGCCATTGCCATCCTGTTTCAGCTTGCGGTCTGCAACTTCCTGCTGTTGACCGGGAGCTTCGAGGAGGTGCTCGATTTCGTCCAGTTCAGCCTTACTTTCTGCTCATTTTTCGCGGTATTGGGCGTGATCAAGATGCGGATCACGCATCCCGATCTGGCACGGCCGTATCGTGCCTGGGGCTATCCGATAACGCCGCTCGCTTTCCTGACGTTGACGGCGTTCGTGATGTACTATCTTCTCGTGAATCGGCCGCTGCAGTCGCTTGGCGGCCTGGCACTGATGGCGGCGGGCCTTGTCATTTATTATGCGTCGAACCTGCTCTCGAACATCCCGCCTTCCGATACCTCCCGCGCCGGCAAGGCCGATGCGCTCGACCGTGTCTAGGACGATTGCTGCCGTAACGATCGCGCTCGTAGCGCTCACGCTTGCCTGGGCGCCGGCGCGTAGCGCCGAGACCGCGACACCCAACGATACCGCGCGCTTCCTCGCCGGCCTGCCGCCGGCCGCCGATTCGCCGCTGATGCCGCTGACCAAGGATCCGGCCTGGATTGCGCACGCGCGGTTCTTCGATTCGATCTTCGCCAAGGAAGACGCCACGACCCTGTCGAAGGTGCGGGCCTTCGCCAAGGCGCACCTGACCGAGCAGCATGACACCATGCTGTACATGTTCTCCGGCCCGGACTTTCTCTACGCCACATCTTTCTTCCCGGCGGCCAAGACTTATGTGCTTGCCGGCCTCGAACCGGTCGGCAACATTCCGCAGCTGATGAATCTGCCGCGCGGCAGCGTCTACGCGTCGCTGCACAATCTTGAAGGCTCGCTCGCCACGATTTTGAATTTGAGCTTCTTCATCACCAAGCAGATGAAGGAGCAATTGAGCAGCGGACCGGTCTACGGCACGCTGCCGTTGCTCTACGTGTTCCTGGCGCGCACCGGCAAGACCGTGCAGGAGGTGAGCCTGGTCAGCCTCGACTCCCAGGGCAATTTCATTACCGCCGAGGACACAGGCGCCGCCAGCAGGCAGCGGCCGGCACCGAGCACCGCCAAGGGCGTCAAGATCGTGTTCGTCGACGGCAGTGGCCCGCCGCAGACACTTTATTATTTCTCGACCGACATCTCCGATGGCGGCGTGAAGAATTCCGGCTTCCTGCAGTTCTTGGCCCCGCTGCCTCCCGCCGACAGCTTCATCAAAAGCGCGTCGTATCTGTTGCATAAGGACTTCTTCAGCAAGATTCGCAACTTCCTGCTGGATCACAGCGCCACCATCCTGCAAGACGACAGCGGCATTCCGCTCGCCTATTTCGACACGAAGAAGTGGAAGCTGCAGCCGTTCGGCCATTATCTGGCGCCGCTCGGCATCTTCCCCGGCACCTATCAACCGCGCATGGCGGAGTTGTTCCGCGGCGCCGCCCCGCTCGACTTCGGCATCGGGTACCTCTGGCGCAAGGACATGTCGAACCTGGTGCTGGCGCAGCGGCTGCCGCCCGGCGCGGAGGCGGAAATTAACCACAACTTAACCAACGGCGCCGATACCGCTCCTGCCGGGGCGGAAGCGGCGAAACCGCAGCGGAAACGGCCCAAGACGACCGCGAATCCACCCCCACTACGCGGTTTCTTCAGCGTATTCGGGGGCCGGTAGCGGCAAAACCGCCGGCGGCAGCCGCCTCGATTGCGGCCAAAACCGCCAAAATAGGGCCAAAGTCCTCGCCGATTGTTCGCCCTGTCTCCTCGGGGTGGGGAAGCATTGGGACATCGGGGTAGCCCGCTATTGCAGGTGGTTCGTCGGCCTATGGCCGGCGCCGGTGGCGCTTACGTTCCGCGCCACACACCGCACGATTCGGAATTGCGGCGCCGCGTCGAGCCGGTCGCGCCCCGCAAGACGCCGCCGCGGCGCATTTCCGTCACCCGCAAGCCCACCGCCCCGCAGCTCACCGCATTCCACGCCTTCCTCGAGCGCCACCTGCTGACGATCTCCGGTGTGCTGTTGCTGATCGGCGTCGCCGGCTGGAGCGTCGCGCTCTACAATCAGATCTACGGCTCCGGCCTGATCGGCGGTGACCCAGGCTCGGTCCGTACCGAAACCCCGCTCGGCGGTGCCGCCGTGGCCAAGAGCGATGTCAGCTTCTCGGCCTATATCCGCACCGCAACCGACGCGGCGACCTTCGCGCCCTCATCTCCACCCCCAACCATCACCGGATCGCTCGGCGGCGGCGAAGCCGCGTCAACCATCGTCGCCCGCGAGTGGAGCTTGTTCGAGCCGCAGCGCACCGCCGAGGTGCGCGTACCGGCAAAGCCGGCGCCACCCAAGGCCGCTGCGCCGGTGCGCACCGCGGCGCTCGAGCCGACCGTGCCGCAGTCGCTCGCACCCGCGATCGCGCCACCGGCTATCGTTTCGCCGCGCGTGCCGGCCAATGTCGAAGCCAAGACCAGCCTGGTCGACTTCGAGACCGCGCCCTTCCCCTATCGCGGCATGCTGCCTGGATCGGACCGGCCGTTCCTGGCCGACGGCCGCGCCGGCGCCCGCGGCCATGTCAATTTCCGCGGCCGGATGTTCCTGGAATCGAAGACCTTCAGCGACGACCGCGTGCTGCTCCACATCCCGCAGGGCTTCGATCCGAGCCGCCCCGCCGTCATGGTGGTGTTCTTCCACGGCCACGGCGCCACGCTTGCCCGCGACGTGCGCGACCGCCAGCGCCTGCCCGAGCAGATTTCGGCCGCGGGCTTGAATGCGGTGCTGGTGGCGCCGCAATTCGCCGTCGACGCCGCCGATTCCAGCGCCGGCAAGTTCTGGGAAGAGAACGGATTCAAGCGCTTCCTCGATGAGGCCTCGAAAAAGCTCGCCGGCCTCTACGGCGATCAGCGCAGCGCCACGACCTTCGCCAATATGCCGATCGTGCTGGTGGCCTATAGCGGCGGCTTCGGCCCGACGCTGTCGGTCTTGGCCCGCGGCGGCGCCAATCAGCGCATCCGCGGCCTCGTCCTGCTCGACGCGCTCTATGCCGGCATCGACGAGTTTGCCGACTGGATCGCCGACCATCGCTCGACCTTCTTCATCAGCTCCTATACGCCGCACACCGCGCACCATAACGCCGACCTCGAGCGGGCTCTGGCCGACCGCTCGGTATCCTATTCGTCGGAGCTGCGCCGCAATCGCCTGCCGGGCATGGTCGCGTTCTTGCCCGCCGGCGACGTGTCGCATCGGGACTTCGTCACCCACGCCTGGGCCGATTATCCGGTCGAGGACATCCTGCTGCGCATGAACGACACGGTCGCGAGGATCGATACCTCGACGCCGGTCGCGACAGCCGCCGCCGGGCGCAATTAACGCCCTCACCTTTCGCCGTCGTCATCACCCGCGCGCAGCGAGCGTCCGTGCGATAAATGCTTCGGCGTCGCGCAGCACCGGAACGCGCAGGCGCAACAGCGGCGCCAAGGCGGCGACGATGACGTAGTGACCGACGCGCGGATAGATCACTGCGGTCGCCGCATTGCCCGCGGCGCGCAGCCGCTCGGCAAGCCGCGTCGAATTGCCGGCACCGACCACATCGTCGCGGTCGCCGGTGAGAAGCAGCGCCGGCGGCGCGCCCGGCCCGACATGGAAGATCGGTTGCGTTTCCGCCCGGTTGGCGCCGCCGAAAATGACGATCAGCGTCTCATCCTTGAGCGGCAGGAAATCGTAGGGCCCCGAGATTCCGATCAGACCGGCGAGATCGCGGCCGGGCGTGAGCGCGACCTTGTCGAGCCAGGTGGCGTCGATCGCGAGCATGGCCGCGATATGGGCGCCGGCCGAATGGCCCATCAGAAAGATCTTCTCCGGGTCGCCGCCGAAACGTTGGACGTTGTCCTTGACCCAGCGCACGGCGCGGGCGCCGTCGTCGAGAAAATCGGGGTAATGCACCTCCGGATAAATGCGATAGTCCGGCACCACGGCGACATAGCCGCGCCGCGCCAGCGCTTTCGCCGCATAACGGTACAGGCCCTTGCTGCCGCTACGCCAGCCGCCGCCATAGAAGAAGACCACGACGGGCGCCGCTACCGCGGTTTTAGGCCGGCATACATCGAGCGTCAGCCGCGCTTGCTCGGCGTAGCCAATGTCGCGAAAGGTCGCGATGGGACGGCCGAACAGCCGCTCCTTCAATCCGGCCGGCGGTGGCGGAGCCGCGGTGCGCATGTCCGATTTTCTGGACGGCAGCATGAGTGAGGTCAACCGCGCGAAACCGGCATCCCGTCGCGCGGCGGCACCACCTTAGGTCACATACCCATAAAGGGGATTCCGTTTTTTAGCGAACAGTGATTCAAGCTTCCAAAGGCTGGAGGTTTGGATGGCCCGGTTTGATCTGACGGATTTCGAGTG
>Ga0335081_10010002_pt1 | contig 15299 bp, 12 predicted proteins | sample Lox_Sample_35_FD_206713 | JGI IMG/M metagenome (GOLD analysis project Ga0335081, IMG submission 206713) | Soil microbial communities from Loxahatchee National Wildlife Refuge, Florida, United States - Lox_Sample_3.5 | ecosystem: Environmental > Terrestrial > Soil > Wetlands | place: USA...
CACGCCGAAGCTGAGCGCGGACTGGGCGAGGCGTTCGCCCAGCATGATCCAGTACGCCTTCAGGTGGTCGAAGTTGTCGAGGTACAGCCGGGCCACCGCGTAGGTGCGCAGGCTGTCGTAGCCGGTGGGGTGTGGATAAGCCTTGCCCATCGAATTGTGCTGAGGGTGGAAAGCGAGCGGAATGAAGACCTGGAATCCGTTCGTCTCGTCCTGCAGCCCCCGGAGGCGGGAGAGGTGATCGATTCGCTCCGAGAGCGTCTCGATGAGGCCGTAAAGCATGGTCGCATTGGTTCTCATCCCGGTCGCGTGGGCCACCCGGTGCACGTGGAGCCACTCCTTCGCGGTCGCCTTGTGGCGGCAGAGCGCGCGTCGCACGCGGGGCGCGAAGATCTCAGCGCCGCCGCCGGGGAGCGTGTCCACTCCGGCTGTCTTGAGTTCGGCCAGGACCTCCTCGCAGCTCTTGCCGAACTTCTCGGCGAAGTAGCATATCTCGACCGCCGTGTAGGCCTTGATCCGGAGCTCGGGCCAGGCGGCGCGGATCCGGCGCGGCACCTCCAGGTAAAAGTCCCAGGGCAGGTCGGGGTGAAGGCCGTTCACGATGTGTACCTCGGTGATGCCGAACGCCCGCTTCGAGAGCACGTGCGCCACCGCCTGGTCGAGGCTCATCGCGTAGCCCCCGCCGCCGGGAGGCCGTGCAAAGGAGCAGAACTTGCACCCCGCCACGCAGATGTTGGTGAAATTCAGGTGAACGTTCTTGTTGTAGAAGGCGAGATGGCCGTGGCGCCGCTCGCGGACGAAGTTCGCGAGCGCGCCGAGGGCGGCGAGGTCCCTCGCCTCGAAGAGGCGGGCCGCATCATCGTCCGCGATCCGCTCGCCGGCGAGGACCTTGTCGCGCACGGCACCGAGCCCGGCGCGCTCCAAGGCGCGGTGCGCGAGGTTGGAGATCACGCGTCAGTCCTCCGCCGGCTCGGCCCGCGAGCGAGGCGAGATCCCGTCCCAGCGGCGAGCGAGCTCGTTTGGAATGCCCAACCGATCGAGGAGCCGCGCCACCACGGTATCCACGAGCTCCCCGATGTCCTTGGGGTTCGAATAAAAGCTGGGCGAGGCCGGCACGATGAGCGCACCCGCCTCGATCGCTCGAGCCATCGCGCGGGCATGGACGAGCGAGATGGGCGTTTCGCGCAGGCACAGGACGAGCCGGCGTCGCTCCTTCAGCATCACGTCGGCGGCGCGGCCGACGAGGTCCATCGACACCCCGTGGGCGATGCGGGAGAGAGATCCCGCCGAGCAGGGAACCACCACCATGCCGTCATAGCGGGCGCTGCCCGAGGCGAAGGGCGCGGAGAAATCGCAGTTCTGCCAGATGGTGAAGGGATAGGAGGGCGCAGCCCCGATCTCCTGCGCCCAGATGAGCCTTCCCGTCTCGGTGAAGACGATCTCCACCGAGACGTCGTGGGCCGGCCCCTCGACCGAAAGGAAGTCGAGCAGTCGCTTCGCGTACGGCGCGCCCGAAGCGCCTCCGATGGCGACGACGAGCTTCACGGGGGAGGTTCTCCCCCCCGCCCGCGAGGCGACGCCCCCCTCACCGCCAGGACGAGGCCGCACGCGCCCGGGACGAGCGAGTGTCCCTTCACCGCTGCGAATCCGGCGCTCCGGCAGCTGTCCTCGAACTCGCTTCGCGAGGCGAAACGCTCGATCGACGCGGGAAGGTAGCGGTATGCGGCGGGATCGGGTGAGATGAGTCGTCCGAAGAGAGGCAGCGTCAGCCGGTGGGCGCGGTGCAAGGCGCGGCTGGCGGGCGACTGCGGCCGGAAGAACTCGAGCACGCCCAGCCGGCCCCCGGGCTTGAGGACGCGGGCGATCTCGCGAAGACCTGCCGCAAGGGCCTCGAGGTTGCGCATGCCAAAGGCGACGGCAGCTGCGTCAAAGACCTCATCCCGAAAAGGGAGCGCGAGCGCATCGGCCTGGGTCGCGGGCAGGCCCGTCTTCCTGGCTCCGCGTGTGAGCATGGGAAGCGAGAAGTCGGCACACACGACGCGCGCGCCCGGCACCCGTCGCCGCGCCTCACCGGCCACGTCCATCGTTCCGGCACACAGATCGATGAGTCGCTCGCCCGGGGCCAGCGCGAGCTCGCGCACGAGCCGCCGCCTCCAGAGCTGGTCGATGCGCAGGGTCATCAGGCGGTTGAGAAGGTCGTAAGAGGGCGCGATGCGGTCGAACATCAAGCGCACCGCTCGACCGCGGTTCACCTCGCCGGGGAGCGGCACCACCGGGCCGACCGATGGCTGCGCCTTCATGTGGACCCCTTTTTCGGGGTGAAGCTCGCGGCGGAGGGGGGAGCGATGTGGGGCCGCCGGGGCGGCAGCGCCTGCGGCACCAAGCGCTCGTAGAGCGCGTCCATCCGCGCGAGCAAGCGCGGGGGATGGATGCACGGTTCCGGCCAGGTGCGGCCCCCTTCCTCCGTCCACTTGCGGGTGGCGTCGATGCCGATCTTGGCGCCCAGCGCGAACTGCGGGGCGGCATGGTCGAGGACGTCCACCGGTCCCTCCACCATGACCAGGTCGCGCCGCGCGTCCACGTTCGCGAGGGCGCGCCACATGCACTGCGAGTGATCCTGGACGTCGACATCCTCGTCGAAGATGACGAGCGTCTTCGTGTTCGACATTTGCCCGGAGCCCCACAGGCCGTGGAGGAGCTTCTTTGCGTGTCCCGGATATGCCTTCCTCATCGCGACCACGCACAAGTTGTGGAAGACGCCCTCCGCCGGGAAGGACATGTCCACGATCTCCGGGAACACCGCCTGCAGGAGCGGCAAGAAGATGCGCTCGGTGGCCTTGCCGAGCCAGAAGTCCTCCATCGGCGGTGGTCCCACCACCGTGGCCGGATAGACCGCGTCGCGGCGCCGCGTGATGCAGCTGACCTCCATCGAAGGATAGTCGTCCGCGAGCGAGTAGTAGCCGGTGTGATCGCCGAAGGGTCCCTCCCTCACGAGGGGCTGCGAGGGGTCCACGAACCCCTCGATGATGAAATCGGCCTCGGCCGGCACCTCCAGGTCGTGGGTGAGACACCTCACGAGCGCCACCCCCTCCTTCCTCAAGAGCCCGGCGAAGAGGTACTCGTCGAAGCCGGGCGGAAGCGGCGCCGAGGCGCAGTAGGTCAGGGCGGGGTCGCCGCCCAGGGCGATCGCGACGGGCATCCTCTCGCCGCGCCGCGCGTAGGCCCGATAGTGGGCGCTCGCGGTCTTGTGGAGCTGCCAGTGCATCGCGAGTCGGCGCGGCCCGAGCACCTGTAGCCGGTAGAGACCCACGTTCCTCTGGCCCGTTTCCGGATCGCGCGTCACGACCTGCGGTAGCGTGAGGAATGGCCCACCATCGTGTGGCCAGGTGGTGAGCACCGGTAGCACACCAAGATCTGGTTCCCGCTCGACGATCTCGCGCACTGGTCCCCCGCCCACCTGCCTTGGCACGAAGGAGGCGAGCCTGCCCAGCCGGGGCAAGAGCTTGAGCTTCTCCCAGAGCGTGGCGGGGGGCGCCATGCGCAGCAGCGCGCGGAGCTCCTCGGCCGGCTGCTCCAGGTCCTCGCACGAGAGCGCCCAAGCGGTTCGCCGGCGCGTGCCGAACAGGTTCATCGCCACCGGCGCTCCCGGATCGACCCGCGCGGCGCCTCCCCTTGCGCACTCGAAAAGGAGGGCGGGGCCTTCCTGCTTGGCGGCTCGATCGGCCAGAGCGGCCATCTCCAAGGCGGGATCGACGGGTTCGGGGATGCGCACAAGCTCGCCCGCTCGCTCGAGCCGCCCGAGAAAGCTGCGCAAGGAGGCATAGCCCATTCGGCACCATCTACTCCTGTTCTGCACTTGTTTCAATGATCGTTGAAATGATATGAGGCGTCCCATGACCCAGGTGGTGCGGGTGGCCCACAGCCCCGATTCCGATGATGCCTTCATGTTCTTCGGCCTTGCCTCGGGCAGCGTGAGGGCGGAGGGCCTCGAGTTCGTGCATGAGCTCGCCGACATCGAGTCACTCAACCGGGCGGCATTGCAGGGACGCTACGAGGTGACGGCACTCAGCACCCACGCCTACGCGTATCTTCGCGACAACTATCTGCTTCTCGACGCGGGTGCCTCCATGGGCGATGGCTATGGGCCCCTGGTGGTGGTGTCCGAGAGCTCGTCCGTCCGCACGATGGGCGAGCTCTCGGGCAAGCAGATTGCCATCCCCGGCAAGTGGACGAGCGCGGCGCTTGCCCTGGCGCTGTGCCTCCCCCTCCACAGCGCCGTCGAGATGGACTTCAAGTCGGTGGGCGAGGCTACAGCCAGGGGCGAGGTCGAGGCGGGGGTGATCATCCATGAGGGCCAGCTCACAGCCGGTCAGCAGGGCCTGAGGGCCATCGAGGACCTGGGCTCCTGGTGGAAGGGTCACACCGGCTTGCCGCTTCCGCTCGGAGTGAACGGGGTAAGGAAGAATCTCCCCATGCTGCTGCGCGAGCGGCTTGCGCGCGTCCTCGCCGAGAGCGTGGCCTACGGTCTCGAACATCGCGAGGAGGCGCTCGACTACGCCATGAGCTTTGCGCGCGGGCTCGACCGCCAGAAGGCCGATGCCTTCATCGGCATGTATGTGAACGACTGGACGCGCAGCCTCGGAGAGCGGGGCCGCGAGGCGGTCGCGCTATTCTTGCGCGAGGCGGCAGAGCGGGGGCTCGTCCCGCGCGTGACGCCGGCGTACCAGGAGGCGGAAGGCTGAGCCCGGGCCCGCTTGGGCCTTCAGAAATCCCGTTCGGTGAGAGCCCGGGCCGCCTCGGCGATGGCGCGCCGGTGTGGGCCATCGGGGACTCTCTCGAGGCATTTCAGCGCGCCCGCGGTGTGTTCGCGCGCGAACGCGCGCGACGTCTCGATCCCTCCGGTGCGCTTCACGGCTCGGATCACCTCGATCGCCACTGCCGTTCCCTCGTCGTTGCCCTCGACGAGAGCGGTGAGCCGGTGGCGAAGCTGCCCTTCCCCGAGGAAGGCCCGGATAAGGGGGAGCGTGGCCTTGCCCTCCATGAAGTCCTGGGCGAGGCGCTTGCCGAGCAGCTCGGGCTCGGCGCTGTAGTCGAGCGCGTCATCCACGAGCTGGAAGGCCATGCCGACGCCCTCGCCGAATTCTGCCAGTGCTTCCGGCACGTCGCCCCGCATGCCCGCTGCCCAGGCCCCGGCTGCCGCGCACCAGCCGAAGAGCGAGGCGGTCTTCCCCCGCACCACGTCGAAGTAGTCCTGTTCGGTGGCCTGGAAACTGCCGCGCAGGGACAGCTGGAGGACTTCTCCCTCCACGAGGCGTCGCATGGTGGCGAGCAGGCCCGGCAAGGCGGCCGATCGAGCTGGCTCGGCGGCCACGATCTCGAGGGCGCGCGTGAGAAGCCAGTCGCCGGAGAGCACCGAGACGGCATTTCCCCACAGCACCCGCGAGGCGGGCTGGCCTCGACGCGTGGGGCCGTCGTCGATGACGTCGTCGTGGAGCAGCGTGGCCGAATGGGTGAGCTCGGCGGCACAGGCCAGGGGGACTGCCGCCTTGAGCTCGCCGCGGCAGGCACCACAGGCCAGAAGCGTCAGCATGGGCCGGATACGCTTGCCGCCCGAATGGACGAGGTGCCGCGCCGCCGCGCGCAGCGTCCGTTCGGCATCCTCCGTGGCGCGGGTCAGCTCCTGCTCGAGGGACCTCAGCTCGCCCTCGAGAAGGGGCACTTCCTGCAGCGCCGCCTGGGCTTTCTCGGGGCGCACCCCTCGAACGGCACTCGCGTCGAGCTGTGACAGGATGGCCTCCTCTCGGCTCATGCTCGTTCTCCGGACTTCAACAAAAGTTGAAAACTCATATACCTGGACCGGTTTCTTTGGTCAACGCGCCCTCATCTGACGCGCCGTGAACAGGCCAGAACGCTCGTTGCGCAACCCGCGCCAGGAGGCCTCCGCCGACGCGAGGGTCGGCTTGTTGGGGGGGACGCAAGGCTCAACGCAGGGAGGTCGGCAGGAGCGTTGCGCGGCGCCCGGGGAAACGGAACAGGGATGGGCGCGCCGAGGAAAGCTGGGGCGACGTGCTACCCTGATTGTCGCGCAGTGCGCCCTGCCAGAGCGTGAGCCTGGAGGGCGGCGAAGCGCGGCGAGCGGACCGTAATCCGCTCCGGCTTGGTTCTCGATGCGTGCGCGCAGCACCTCCAGGGGCGCGCCGCCGCTGGAGACCAGGCAGCAGGACCGGCTCCAGAGCACCGGGCGGCGGAAATGCCGTCGCAGCTCCTTGCCATGGTCGCGGCGGAGCAGGCGGGACGAGACGGTCTTGAGGTTGTTCACCAGGGACGAAGGCTTCACGGCCGGGTGCAACCGCAGCAGCGGGTGGACGTGGTCGGGCTCGCCATTGAACTCTCCGCGCTCGCAGCCCCAGCGCTCGAGAAGGCGACGAAGGTGGCGCGCAGTTCGTCGAGCATCGTGGTGCTGAGGCGCAGCCATGATACTTTGGCGCTAGAGCCAAGCGGCAAGGGAGAAGTGATGGAGCTTGTCAAAGCGCGTGCAGTGTCAGAGCGACCTGATACCGTGTCGCTCGCATGGGCCGCAAGGTCAGGTACCGTCTCCATCCGACGCTGCGGCAGCAGGCGGCGATGACGGAAACCTTGCGACTCCACCAGCAGCTGTACAACGCCGCGCTCCAGCAACGCCGCGAGGCCTGGTCCCGCCAGCGCCTGTCCCTCGCCACTGAAGCGGGCGAGACGAACCCCCGCCACCTGAAGAACGCTCTGGAGCGAGCTTTCGTGCGTGCCAGCGAGAGCTGGCTCGCAAGCGGCGGGGCTCGCGCAACGGGGCCAAGGCCCGTCAGCGCGTCGCTGCCCTGCACCAGAAGAAAGCCGATCGCCGACAGCTTCTTGCACGAGAGAACCGCCGCCCCGGTGAGCGTGCTCGCTCTCATCGCCACTGAGATCCTCGTGGTGAAGAACGCCGGGGGCGGTGCCCGGAAGAAGGGCCTGAATCGCGAGATCTTCGCCACGTCCCCTGCGCGGTTCCTCCACGTGCTGCGAGCCAAAGCGAAAGAGGCTGGGCTCGCCTGGCTCAAGGTCCCCACCCGCACCGTGAAGCCGTCCCAGACCTGCTGGGCCTGTGGACGGCAGCAGCGAAAATCTCTGGCGCAGCGAGTCCATCGCTGCGCCTGCGGGACCGTGCTCGGCCGGGACGTGAGCGCAGCGCGGTTGAACTGGGCGCTCAGCGCCTCTGGCCGGGAACCGGCCAGGTGTGGAGGGACCGCCGCAGCGGTCCCGTCGAAGCGCGAAACTCCACCTGGAACTCCTGCTCGGGTGGAGTAGTTCATCGTGCAATCCGTGTCGGTGGTGACGCTCACGCTCGAGTACGACGGGACGCGCTACGTGGGGTGGCAACTCCAGCCGAACGGGCCGTCGGTGCAGGGGGAGGTCGAGCGTGTGCTGGCGGTCCTGCACCAAGGGCCGCGCCGGGTTACCGCGGCCGGACGGACCGATGCAGGGGTGCACGCGCTCGGGCAGGTGGCGAGCTGGCCGGAGGTCAGGCCGCTCCCTCTCGAGGTCTACGTGAAGGGGATGAACGCCCTCCTTCCACCCGACGTGGCGGTAAGAGCGGCCCGCCTCGAGCCGGAAGGGTTCGACGCGCGCCGGAGCGCTCGCGGGAAGCGCTATCGTTATCGCATCGTGAATGCGCCGACGCGCTCCCCGCTGGAGCGGCTGAAGAGCTGGCAGATCTTCCACCCCCTGGACCTGGCCGCCATGCGCGTCGCCGCCGAGGCTCTGAGGGGCAGACACGATTTCTCCTCGTTCCGGGCAGCGAGGTGCAATTCGCATCACGCGGTGCGCGAGGTGCATCGACTCGAGGTGGAGGGCGCCACCGGCGGCGAGATCGCGCTCATCATCGAGGCGACCGCATTCGTCCGGCACATGGTGCGCAACATCGCGGGGACCCTCGTCGAAGTCGGGCTGGGTCGGCGCGAGGCGACGTCCCTGGCAGCGCTCCTCGCTGCGCGCGACCGCGCGGCGGCTGGCCGGACCGCTCCGCCGCAGGGACTCTGCCTGGAAGAGGTCTACTACGATGATCCACCTCCTTGAGGGAACGGGCGCGACCATCCGCAAGAGGTGAACGGCTGCGGCGAGTCGTTGCGTTCTTTCCGCTCCGGCCGAAAGGCCGGAGATTCCGGCTTGGGCGACGCGAACAGCTCGTGCTGGCCTTCGGCTCGCCGCATTCCCCGAGGGAGGGACACGATTCATCGCAATCGGATGACCGCGACAAGGGCGGGGAAGAACGGCTCCGGGGAGAGGGACCCGGGATGCCCCGCTCCCCCTCGTGTCACCGTTCGTCAACTCCACCATGCGCCCCAGGCGGATGTCGCCTCTTGAGCCGGGCTCAGTGCAGGACGTTCGCCTCTGCCGAGCGCGCGCCCTTGCTGAAGTCGAGCTTGCCCTCCTTCCCCTCGTCGACGAGCACGTGGTCGCCGGCCTTGAACTGGCCGCGCAGGATTCGTTGCGCGAGCGGGTCCTGGATGAGGCGCTGGATGGCTCGCTTGAGTGGCCGGGCCCCGTAGACCGGGTCGTATCCAGCGTCCGCCACCAGCTTCCGTGCTGCATCGCTGAGTTCGAGGGTGAGCTGCCGATCGGAGAGCAACTTGCGGAGCCGGTCGAGCTGGATGTCGACGATGCGGCCGATGTCCTCGCGGGAGAGCGGCCGGAACACGACGATCTCATCGACCCGGTTCAGAAACTCGGGGCGAAACTCGGAGCGCAGGTTCTCGAGCGCTGCCTCCCGGATTTCCTGTTGCTGGGTTCCTGGCCGGCCGGCGAGCCGCTGGATCTGGCCCGAACCGATGTTGGACGTCATGATGACGACCGCGTTGCGGAAATCGACGGTGCGTCCCTGCCCGTCGGTGAGCCGCCCATCGTCGAGGATCTGGAGGAGCACGTTGAACACATCGTGGTGCGCCTTCTCGATCTCGTCGAACAGGATGACGGCGTAGGGGCGCCGCCGCACCGCCTCGGTGAGCTGGCCGCCCTCCTCGTAGCCGACGTATCCCGGGGGCGCGCCGATGAGCCTCGAGACGGCGTGCTTCTCCATGTACTCGCTCATGTCGATCCGGATCATGGCCGCCTCGTCGTCGAAGAGGAACTCGGCGAGAGCGCGTGCGGTCTCGGTCTTTCCCACGCCCGTCGGGCCCAGGAAGATGAAGCTGCCGATGGGGCGATTCGGATCCTGCAGGCCCGAGCGGGCCCGGCGAACCGCTCCCGAGACGGCCTCGACCGCCTCGTCCTGCCCGACGACGCGCTCCCTCAGCCGATCTTCCATCGAGAGGAGCTTGCCGACCTCGCCCTCCATGAGCTTCGTCACCGGGATGCCGGTCCACTTGGACACCACCTCTGCGATCTCCTCCGGGGTCACCTCCTCCTTCAGCATGGCTCCTGCCTTCTGCAGATCGGCGAGTCGCGCCTGCTCGCGCTCCACCCGGCGCTGCACTTCGGGCAGGCGCCCGAACTTGATCTCGGCGGCGCGATCGTACTCGCCAACCCGCTCCGCCGTGGCTTGGTCGCTCTTCAGTCGGTCGATCTCGGCCTTGGCGGTCGCGATCTCCTGGATGACCTTCTTCTCGTTTCCCCAGCGCGCCTTGAGCGCCGCATACTGCTCGTTCTGCTGCGCGATCTCCTTCTCCACCTGGCCGAGCCGCTCCCGCGAGGCAGCGTCCCGCTCCTTCACGAGGCCCTGCTTCTCGATCTCGAGCTGACCGATCCGCCGGCGCACCTCGTCCACCTCGGTCGGCATCGAATCGATCTCGATCCGCAATCGGCTGGCGGCCTCGTCCACGAGGTCGATGGCCTTGTCGGGAAGGAAGCGGTCGGTGATGTAGCGGCTGCTGAGCCGCGTCGCCTCCACCAGGGCCGCGTCCTGGATGCGCACCTGGTGGTGCAACTCGTACCGGTCCTTGAGCCCGCGCAGGATCGAGATGGTGTCCTGCGCCGATGGTTCCCCCACGAAGATGGGCTGGAAGCGCCGCTCCAAGGCCGGGTCCTTCTCCACATGCTTTCGATACTCGTTGACGGTGGTGGCGCCGATGGCGTGCAGCTCGCCGCGCGCCAGGGCCGGCTTCAGCATGTTGCCGGCGTCCATGGCGCCCTCGGCGGCCCCGGCGCCCACGATGGTGTGCATCTCGTCGATGAAGAGGACGATCTGGCCCTCGCTGGCCGTCACCTCCTTCAGCACGCTCTTCAGCCGCTCCTCGAACTCGCCGCGGTACTTGGCACCGGCCACCATCGCGCCGAGGTCCAAGCCGAGGAGGCGCTTGCCCTTCAGCCCCTCCGGGACATCGCCGTCCACGATCCGGCGAGCGAGTCCTTCCACGATGGCGGTCTTGCCAACCCCCGGGTCGCCCACGAGCACCGGATTGTTCTTGGTGCGACGGGACAGGATCTGGATGACCCGGCGGATCTCGTCGTCGCGCCCCACCACCGGGTCGAGCTTCCCCTCGCGAGCAAGCTGCGTCAGGTCCTTGGTGAACTTGTCGAGGGCGCGGTACTGGTTCTCTGCCTCGGGCGACGTGACGCGCGCGCCTCCGCGCACGCTCTTCACTGCCTCCCGCACGCGCTCGGGTGACGCGCCTGCGCCGCGCAGGGCTTCGCCGGCCGCGCCCCGCTCCTCGCTCGCGGCGAGCAACAGGTGCTCCGTCGATACGTACTCGTCCCTGGTCTTCCTCGCCTCGGCTTCGGCTCGATCCAGGAGCTTCAGGAGCCGATTGGCGAGGTAGGGCTCGGCCCCGTGAACCCCGGGGACGGCGCGCAGCTCGTCCTCGATTCGCGAGACGATCTGTGCCGGATCGGCGCCGATCTTCTCGAGCACGGGCCTGGCGGTCCCATCCTCCTGCTTGACGAGCGCGAGGACGAGATGCTCGACGTCGATGGCCTGATGGTCGCGCGATCGTGCCTGCGCCTGAGCGGCCTGCAGCGCGTCCTGGGCCTTCATGGTTAGCTTCTCGGGTCTCATAGGCGCAACGTAAGGGTTGCACGACCCTTGGCAAGGGGGCCTCGATACGAGGATGGCCGGCACGGAGCCGGGGGCGCAAGGACCTTGTTCTTTCGAAGGGATCCTGTCGCGGCAGCCGCGGCTCTCCTCGCGCCGCCTGCGGCCGCGGACGCACAGCCGGAAGAAACCCGGGCACCGACGTCGCACATCGGGCGAGCTTGGCGCCCCGAACGGAGACGCGTGCCGATGCGGCGGAGATAGCAAGCTGCGAGATATCCGTTGAATCCATCGCACATGATGATCGACAGTGGTGAAGGCCCGGTGGGCTTGTGCGAGGGGCGGGCAACGCCATGTCAGACCCCTCGCCATGATCTCGCCATGGAACTGGAGAGGGGCCGAACGCGAAGCCGCGGTCGGTCGATGCAGCAGTATCGGGGCGGGAGGGCGCCCCGTTCGAGGCAACCGCGCCAGCGCCCCTCGACGGATGGTCGCCGTGGAGACGAGGCGGATACCATCGGGAGGGGGATGGTGGCTCGGCCAAGAGTCGGCATGGCGCTGTGCCCAACGTCGGACGAGAGCAGTGGCTGGGCCACACCGGAACGGGCGCGGATGGGAACCGACCTGTCTTTGGTGGCGGCGGAAGTCGTCATTGCGGGGCAGCTCTGAGAGGAGAAGAGGGGGCTCGGGCAGGGTGCGCCGGATGGGCTCGGGGGCGGCGATCTGTCCGGCCCTGCATGGTTCTTGAAATGCCGTGAGCGGTGCCCCATCCCTGCTCGGGCACGAGAGGGGGCTCCTTGCAGCGCGACGCGCATTTCGACCAGTCACCCAGAGTGCTCGTCGTCGGGCGCGCCTTGCCCCGCAACTACCTGAGCCAGGAGGCACTCATCGCGGCGCTGAGGGGACTGTGGGGGGCGAGGCACTTCAACATCGACAGGCTCCTCGAGCTGCATCGGACGGCGCGGGTTTCGGGTCGCCATCTCGCCCTGCCGCTCGAGGCGTACGCGGAGCTCGACACCTTCGCCAAATGCAACGACGCGTGGATCGAGGCAGCGCTCGATCTGGGCGAGGCGGCCCTGTGCGACGCTCTCGCGGGGGCGGGGCTCTCGGCAGCCGAAGTGGACCACATCTTCTTCGCGACCGTGACCGGCATCGCCACCCCGTCCATCGACGCCCGGCTCGTGAACCGCCTTGGCATGAAACGTTCCGTGAAGCGGACTCCCATCTTCGGCTTGGGTTGTGTGGCTGGCGCGGCCGGCATGGCCCGCGCGTCCGACTACCTGCGCGCCTACCCGGACGAGGTCGCCGTCCTCCTCTCGGTGGAACTCTGCTCGCTCACGCTTCAGCGCGAGGACGTATCGGTCCCCAACGTCATCGCGTCCGGGCTCTTCGGTGACGGTGCGGCGGCGGTGCTTCTCGGGGGAAGTCGCGCGGTTCCGCAAGCCTGCGGCGGCAAGGGACCGCGGGTGATCGCGGCTCGGTCCTTCTTCTACCGAGACACGGAGCGCGTGTTGGGATGGGACGTCGTCGACTCCGGGTTCAAGGTGGTGCTGTCGGCCAGCATCCCGGAGGTGGTCCGGGAACACGTCGCCAAGGACGTGGACGAGTTCCTCGGCGGGCTGGGATTCGCTCGGGGCGACATCCAGCACTACCTGGTCCACGCCGCCGGGCCCAAGGTCTTGCAGGCCATCGAGGGCGGGCTGTCGCTCTCCCGGGACGCCCTGGCGGCGTCGTGGCGCTCGCTCGGGGAGGTGGGGAACCTCTCCTCGGCCTCCGTGCTCTTCGTGCTCGGCGACGTCCTCGCCAGCGCGGCCGCGCGGGAGGGCGACCTCGGCCTCCTCGTAGGGATGGGCCCCGGTTTCTGCTCGGAGATGGTCCTGCTCGCATGGTGATGTCCCTCCGATTCTATCTCGCCTTCCTCGCTCTGCTCGCGTCCGAGCGCGTCGCTGAGCTCGTCTTGTCGGCGCGCCACGCCCGCCGCCTTCTCTCCCGGGGCGCGGTGGAGGCTGGTCGCGGTCACTATCCGGCGATGGTCGCTTTCCATGCCCTCTTCCTCCTCGCCTGCGTCGCCGGGGCGTTCGCCCATCCGGGCGTGCCAGCTCCCTGGGCGCTCCTGGCGCTGGCAGGTGCGCTCGCCGCGCAGGTCGTCCGCTGGTGGGTCATCGGCACGCTCGGCGAACGCTGGAGCACGCGCGTGATCGTGCCTTGCGATGAGCCGCCGGTGACCGCGGGTCCCTACCGATTCGTCAGGCATCCCAACTACCTGGCGGTGGCCCTGGAAATGGCCTGTGTCCCCCTCGCCTACGGGTTGTGGCAGGTCGCGCTCGCCTTCTCTCTCGGCAACGCTGCCCTGCTCATGGTGCGCATCCGCGCCGAGGAACGGGCGCTCGGCGCGCAGTGGGCCCGTGTGTTTCGCGACCGGCCCCGGTTTCTCCCCGGAGGGCGCTCGTGAGCAACCGAGAAACGGAGGCGGCGCGCCAAATTCGCATCCTGGCGCGGGAAGAGCTGGGCCTCGAGTGGAATGGCGCCGATGGCGACGAGATCGCGTCCCGGCTCGACTCGCTCTCGACCCTCTCCCTCCTCGTCGCGGTCGAAGACCACTTCCGGATCCGAATCGGCGAAGAAGAGGCCGCCGGCGCGAGGAGCCTTTCCGACCTGGCGCAAATTGTCGCCCGAAAACTGGCAGGGGGATCGAGCGGTGAACCGGAGGGCGAGGAGGATCTGCGATGAGGTTGTCGGGAGGTGCCCAACCGGCCCCGCGCGCATCGGTCGTGGGTGAGCTTCTGGCGCAAGCCGCTGCCCATCCCACGGGCGTCACCTTCGTCGATCTCCATGAGCGCCACCTGCACTTGAGCTGGGGCGAGATCCAAGGGCGCGCGCGGCGCTCCGCCGCGGCGCTGGAAGACCTGGGCGTGTGTCCGGGCGATCGGGTGGCCCTCGTTCTTCGCACCGAGCCGTCCTTCTTGGACGCGTTCTTCGGGGCGCTGCTCGCCGGCGCGGTGCCGGTGCCACTGTACCCGCCGGTCCGGTTCGGCCGCTTGGAAGAGTACCTCGCGTCGACTGCACGCCTGCTCGAGGTCTCGGGAGCGCGGATCGTCCTTGCGAGCGGCGGCGTGCGGCGCCTGCTCGGGGAGGCGGTGGCGCGAGCTTCGCCCCCGCTCGGTTGCCATTCCGCGCGGGCGCTCGCCCTCGGCCCGCGCGAGGTCGCGCGGGCGGCCACCCCGGGTGATCTCGCGCTCGTGCAGTTCTCCTCGGGGTCGACCGTCGAGCCCAAGCCGGTGGCGCTCACGCACGCGAACATTCTGGCGCAGACGGCCTCCCTGCTGGAGCTCACCCGGCCAACCCCGCGGGACACGCTCGTCTCGTGGCTGCCGCTCTACCACGACATGGGGCTCATCGGCGGCCTGCTGGGGGCGCTCAGCTATCCCGGCCCGTGCGTGCTCATCCCCCCCGAATACTTCCTCGCCCGTCCCGCCCTGTGGTTGCGGTCGCTGGCGCGCTGTCGCGGCACCATCTCGGCCGCGCCAAGCTTCGCCTATGCCTACGCTGCCCTCCGTGTCCGGGACGAAGAGCTCGCCGGGCTCGACCTGTCGCACTGGCGCCTCGCGCTCGATGGAGCGGAGCCGGTGTCCCCCGAGGCGCTGCGGCGCTTCGCCGCCCGCTTTGCGCCCTTCGGTTTCGACGCGCGGGCGCTCACGCCCGTCTACGGCCTTTCCGAGGCCGCGCTGGCGGTGACGTTCCCCCGCTCGCGCGGCTGGCGCTCGCTGCGCATCGATCCCGTCGCGCTGGCAGCCCGCGGAGCGGTGGAGGAGGGATTGCGCGAGGTGGTGTCCGTCGGCGAGCCAGTGCCCGGGGTCGAGGTGGAGGTGCGCGGCGAGGGGGAGATGGCGCTGGGAGAGCGGCGCCTGGGACGCATCTTCGTGCGCGGAGCCTCGCTCATGCAGGGCTACCTCGGCCAGCCGGAGGCGACCGCGCGTGCCATGCGCGGGGGCTGGCTCGACACCGGCGACCTCGGCTTCATCGATGGCGGCGAGCTCTACGTGCGCGGTCGCGCCAAGGATGTCGTCGTCCTGTGCGGTGCCAACCATGCGGCGGAAGACGTGGAGGCGGCGCTCGATGGGGTTTCCGGCCTTCGGCGCGGCTGCGCGGTGGCGGCCGGTTTCGAGCCGGACGGCGAAGGCGAGCAGCTCCTTCTTCTCGCGGAGCGCTCGTGTGGAATGGAGCAAGATGGTCCGGTGGCGGAGGACGCCCGTAGGGCGGTGCTGGCGCGCAGCGGACTGTGCGTGCATACGGTGGTGCTCCTCGCTCCCGGCACCCTCCCGCG
>Ga0335081_10010003_pt1 | contig 15298 bp, 12 predicted proteins | sample Lox_Sample_35_FD_206713 | JGI IMG/M metagenome (GOLD analysis project Ga0335081, IMG submission 206713) | Soil microbial communities from Loxahatchee National Wildlife Refuge, Florida, United States - Lox_Sample_3.5 | ecosystem: Environmental > Terrestrial > Soil > Wetlands | place: USA...
CCGCCAGCCTCACCGCGCCGGCATCGCCGTTCGTCCGTCGCGACCGCGGCGCGGCGGCGTGCCGCTGCGTCGTCCTTGCGCCGGGGGATCGAGTTTGATCTTCTATGAACGGGGGACGGGGAGCGGCTTTGTTCGAAAGACGTGGGAGATTCTGAAAATGCGTGCAGCGCATTTGACAGTTACCTTGGCGTTGCTGTTGGCGGTGTCGGGGTCGTTGGCCGCGTGCGGCAAGGGCCCGCAGGGCGATCCCGGTCCGGCAGGTCCGCAAGGGCCCAAGGGCGATACCGGTCCGGCCGGACCGGCAGGTCCTCCGGGACCGCCCGGCCCGGCCGGGCCGCAGGGGCAGGCCGGACCGCCAAGTCCGAGCATTCGCGTCGTGAAGTCGGATTGCGTGTCGGGCTGTACGGTGCAATGCCAGGATGACGAAGTCCTGGTGACGGCGTATTGCGGGCCGACCCGCAATCAAGCGCAGTTCCTCGGCGAGCGCGGCGCCTCGTGCGGGCCCGCGGCTTCGGCGTCCAATACCCCCTTGGTCGCGGTTTGCGTCGGGTCACCGAAATAGCCGCAATCGCGGTGGCGGTGCGGCCGGCTCGCCACCGTGTTGTTCGTTAAATTCCCGCTCGGCTCCGGGGCGCTCCTGCCGCGGCGCGCTGCCGAGGCGGAGCTATATCGCGTTGAATTTCCGATATTTTGCGTAACTCCTTCTTAAGCGCCGTCCCATTAAAACGTTAACGGAAAGGTTTCCACGTAACGGTTCTTCGCCGATGATCACGAGCGATGGTCAATCCATCGAACGGCTGCGCGAATATCTTCGCACGCTCACGCCGCAGGCGCGATCGATGCTTGTTCAGGAGCTCGAACGCAATCTGCTGCGCGAGGACGAGAGCGCCGGCAACGAGCTGATACTGCAAGAGCTGCGCCGCACCATCCGCGCCGAGGCCCAGCCGGTGTCCCGTATCGGCGACGCAGCGCGGCTGTTTTTTGCGCCGCTCGAGCCCTTTCTGATCGACGCGCCCGCCGATCATAGGCGCAGCGGCCGTATCGCGCGCGTATCGCTTGAGCCGATCTGGGCCTGGGTCTGCCGCGATGTGATGCCGGCCGAAGCCAAGGCTCTCAGCGAGGATATCGACCGGGCCTTGCTGGCGGACGATCGGAGCAAGGTCGATCAGCTGGTGCATGCGCTGCACGAACGCGCCATCGCCAGAATCCGCGAAAGCAGCGCCGGAATAAGGCTCGACGAAAAAGCCCGTCGACGCCTCGCCGTGCAGGTCGGAACGCCACGAGCGATCGAAGATGTTGCCACTCTGGTGGCGCTCTTATCGCTGCGCGACGTCCTTGCCGATCTGGCCAGGAGGCTGCCGAGCCATATCCGCGTGTTTGACCGCAACGAGATCGACGCGGTGACCAAGCAGATCGACGTGGCGGTCGCTCAATCGTCGCTCGATCCCGGTGGATTGCGCAAAACCGATGTCTGCCTCTACGGCTTTATTTTGGTGATGAACAGGCTCGCGGCGCCGTGGCAGCTCATCCGCATCGCCACCCGGGCGGCCGAAAGCGACGACACCGTGCGGGTTGCCGAGACGCCTTACGCGGCCGCGGTTACCCTCGTGCTCGGCGAGGCGGAGAACATGGTCGGCGAGCTGCGTTCCGAACTGCGCGCCGGGCGGCCCATCGTGTCGATGCTCAAGGCCATCCATGATGTCGCCCGCGGGCTTCGCTCTGAAATGGATATGTCGGTCGAATCGCCGTGGAGTCGGCAGTTGGCCGCAATCCGCGCCGAAGTTTCGAGCTTGCTGAAGGCCGAGATCGAGGCGACCCCCGGTTACGTCCGGCGTTTGCTGCGGCCCCGGGCGATCAAAGACATCGCGCCCGGTTCGCTCCTCGATTCGATCGACGTCAATGAAGCCGAAATGCGCGTCGAATTCGTCGGCGCATGCCGGCAATATGCCGGCGAACTTGCCGTCAACGAAGTGACGATGAAGGCCTATTCCGAGCTGTCGCTTTATCTGGAGACCGGCACCAAAGTCCTGTTGGATTCGCTGCGCCACGCCGCCGATAGCGACCGCCCATTTCGGCAGTCGCAGGTCGAGGCCGCAATCCGCTTCTGCCGCACCGTATTCGGTAACGAATATGCCGGACTTTTGGCGAAAGCCGCCGAGGTTGCCGTGCAAACGGCAGCCGCCGAAGGCAAATCGGCGCGGGCCTGACTGTCGGCCCACCGTGCCATATAAGCTGCAGTGCGCAATTGCCGCGCCACGGTTCCCATTGCGGCCGCATTCGCGCCGTGTTGTAACCGCGGGACGTCGGCGGCTGCGCGCCTTTCGGCGCCTCGAAGAGCGCCCAAAGCTACTCGAATCGGCAGTTTAGGACGACAGCTTTAGACGACGCCTTAAATCGATGGTGCTCTGGATCATTTTCGCAATCATGACCGCGGCGGCCGTCGGCGCCGTGCTGTGGCCGCTTGCCCGCAAGCCGGATGCCGGCCGCGGTGGCAGCGATCGGCTTGTCTATGCGGATCAATTGCTGGAAATCGACCGCGATCGTGCTGCCGGGCTGATCGGTGAGGCCGAAGCGGAATCCGCGCGCGTCGAAATATCGCGTCGGCTGTTGGCCGCAGCAGACGCCGAGGCTCGGGTCGTGGACAGGCCGGCGGCGCAGCCGCAATGGCACCGCCGCGTTGCAGCGATTGCCGCAATCGTCATGGTCCCGGCTTGTGCGCTCGGCCTTTACCTGAAGCTCGGCTCGCCGGACGTTCCCGATCAGTCCGCCTTTGCCCGCGTCAACGCCCTGCCGGACCGTCAATCGATTGCGAGCCTTGTCAGCCAGGTCGAAGCGCATCTGGCGCAGAATCCCAATGACGGGGCGGGGTGGGAGGTGCTGGCGCCGGTCTATCTGCGGATGGGGCGGTTCGACGACGCCGTTATGGCGTGGCGGCGGGCGATTGCGCTCAATGGCGACAATCCGGTGCGCGAGGCCAATCTCGGCGAGGCGCTGGTTGCCGCCGCCAACGGCGTCGTGACCGACGAGGCCAAGCAGGTATTCCAAAAAGCGGTCGCCGGCGACCCGCATGAGCCGAAGGCCGGCTACTTTCTTGGATTGGCCGACGAGCAGGACGGTAATCGCGATGCTGCCGCCGCCAAATGGCGCGCGCTATTGGATTCGGCGCCCCCCAATGCGCCGTGGGCGGACTTCGTCCGTTCGGCGCTTGAACGCGTCACCGGCCAGCCGGTTACCGCACCGGGTCCGACCGCAAGCGAGGTTGCAGCCGCCAATTCCATGAGCCAAAGCCAGCGCGCCGATATGGTCCGCGGCATGGTGCAGCGGCTTGCCGATCGCCTGCATGCCGACGGTCACGACGTCGAGGGTTGGCTGCGGCTCGTTCGTGCCTATGTTGTGCTCGGCGACCGCGATAAGGCGAAGGACGCCGTGACCGATGCCAAACGCGCCTTGTCGGATCGTCCCGAGGACCTAAGACGGATCGACGATCTGGTCAAAGATCTCGGCCTGGCGGGCTGATTATGAGGCGGAGACGAACAGCATGACCCGCAAGCAGCGTCGCCTTACTCTGATCGGCGGCGGGCTCGCCGTATTGGGCGTCGCGGTCGCGCTGATGCTCAACGCGTTCCGCGACTCCATCGTGTTCTTCAATTCGCCGACCGACGTCGTGCAGAAGCACGTGGAGCCCGGCACGCGCATCCGGCTCGGCGGCCTGGTCAAGGACGGCAGCATCGTGCGCCGCGACGGTCTCGACGTCCGCTTCGAGGTCACCGACGGCAAAACCGAAATTCCGGTGACCTATCACGGCGTATTGCCGGATCTGTTTCGTGAGGGGCAGGGGGTCGTGGCGGAAGGGGCGCTCGACGGCGGCGGCGTGTTCAGCGCCGATACCATTCTCGCCAAGCACGACGAGACCTACATGCCGAAGGAAGTCGCCGACGCCCTGAAAAAGTCGGGACATTGGAAGGACGATTACGCGCAGCGTGCGGCAATGCCGATCGGCGGAGCGAGCAAATGATACCCGAACTCGGCCATTTCGCGCTGATGCTCGCGCTCGGGCTGGCGTTGGTCCAGGGCGTCATGCCGATCGTCGGCACCCGCACCAACGACCCGGTGCTCATGAGCATCGCCGCGCCGGCGGCGCTGGCGCAATTCGCGTTCGTGGCGGCGGCGTTCGGCGCGCTGGCAGTGAGCTACATGACGTCCGATTTCTCGGTACTCAACGTCTACGAAAATTCCAACACGCAAATGCCGCTGATCTACCGGCTCACCAGCATCTGGGGCAATCACGAAGGCTCGATGATGCTGTGGGTGTCGATATTGACCTTCTTCGGCGCGCTGGTCGCGGCATTCGGCAGCAATCTGCCGACCGTGCTCAAGGCCAATGCTCTGGCGGTGCAGGCGTGGATCGCCGCTGCTTTCTATCTGTTCATTCTGCTCACCTCCAATCCCTTCGTGCGTATTCCAAATGCGCCGTTCGAAGGTCAGGACCTCAATCCGATCCTGCAGGATCCCGGTCTCGCCTTCCATCCGCCGATGCTTTACCTCGGCTATGTCGGCTTCTCGATCGCGTTTTCCTTTGCCATCGCCGCCTTGCTGGAAGGCCGCATCGACGCCGCCTGGGCGCGTTGGGTGCGGCCGTGGGTGCTGGGCGCCTGGATGTGCCTTACGCTCGGCATCGCCGGCGGCTCGTATTGGGCTTATTACGAATTGGGCTGGGGCGGCTTCTGGTTCTGGGATCCGGTGGAGAACGCCTCGCTGATGCCGTGGCTCGCCGGCACGGCGCTGCTGCATTCCGCCGTGGTCATGGAAAAGCGCGGCGCGCTCAAAGTCTGGACCATTCTGCTTGCGATACTGACTTTCTCGCTGTCGCTGATCGGAACTTTCCTGGTGCGTTCGGGCGTGCTGACCTCGGTCCATGCCTTCGCGGTCGACCCGCGGCGCGGCATTTTCATTCTCGGCATTCTCGTCCTGTTCATCGGTGGTGCGCTGGCGCTGTACGCATGGCGTGCGCCGCTGCTCAAGCAGGGCGGCTTGTTCGCGCCGATTTCGCGCGAAGGCGCGCTCGTCTTCAACAATCTGTTCCTGACCACCGCCTGCGCCACGGTGCTGGTGGGGACGCTCTATCCGCTGGCGCTCGAAGCGCTGACCGGGGCCAAGATTTCGGTTGGGCCGCCGTTCTTCGATATGACGTTCGGCCCGTTGTTTGTCCCGCTGATGGCGGTGATGCCGTTTGGCCCGTTGATGGGCTGGAAGCGCGGCGACCTTTACGGCGCCGCACAGCGCCTCCTTGCCGCGGCGCTGCTCGCGGCATTGGCGACCGCCGCGGCATTTGCGCTGGAGCGGGGCGGACCGGTTCTGGCGCCGTTCGGGATCGGCGCCGCCATCTTCGTCATGGCCGGCGCGGTGACCGACATCGTCGAGCGGACCCTGATCTTGCGCGTTCCGATGCGTGTCGCCTTGCGCCGCGCCTTGGGCCTGCCACGCTCGGCTTGGGGCACCGCATTTGCGCATTTCGGCATCGGCGTGACGCTGATGGGCATTGTCAGCGTGACGGCATGGGGCAGCGAACGGATTGCCGAGATCAAGCCCGGCGACAGCCTGCAGATTTCGCATTACCGGCTGACCTTCGACGGCACCTTCAATCGCCCGGGACCGAATTATCGCGATGTCGTCGGCCGGTTTACCGTCCATCGTCGCGACGGCGAAATGATCGGCACCATGCAGCCGAGCCGCCGCGCCTTTCCGGACCGCAACATGGCGACCACGGAGGCCGCCCTGATGGATCGGGGCGTGAGCCAGATCTACGTCTCGATCGGCGATCCGAACAAGGATGGCTCGCTGCCGGTGCGGCTCTACTTCAAGCCATACGTGCTGCTGATCTGGCTCGGCGCCGGCATCATGTTCTTCGGCGGCGCTTTGTCGCTGTCGGATCGGCGTTTGCGCGTCGGGGCGCCGCGGCCGGCCAGAGCCAGATCGCGGGCGCTGCCGCAGCCGGCGGAGTGAGAGCGTGAAATATTTCGCCACGCTCCTGGTCGTTGTCGCGTCGGTCTGGGCCGGTCCGCTGCATGCCGTTCAGCCGGATGAAATGCTGCACGACCCCAAGCTCGAAGCGCGCGCCCGCGCCATCTCCGAAGAGTTGCGTTGTCTGGTGTGTCAGAACGAATCGATCGACGAATCGGAGGCGCCGCTCGCGCACGATCTGCGCGTGCTGGTCCGCCAACGGCTTGAGGCTGGCGACAGCGACGCCCAAGCGATCGATTTTATCGTCGCCCGCTATGGCGAGTTCGTACTGCTCAAGCCGCGTTTCGAGTGGCGCACGGCGGCGCTGTGGGGCACGCCACCCGGCCTGTTGCTGATTGGCATCGTCACGCTTTTGATCGCAGCGCGACGCCGTAGATTCTTGCCGGCCGCTGCGTCGGGTGCCGCAAATCTGACGGCGGCCGAGGAAGCGCGCGTCGCGGACATCCTGCGCCGCGAGACCGCGGCGACGGGTGAGTGAATGCGGCAATCGCGGTAGCCGTTTTTCGTCACACGTCGATCAGGCCAAAATAGATCGCCTTGGCGACGGCATGAGTTTTGTTGTTGGCGCCGAGCTTTTCGATGGCGTTTCGGACGTGAGTCTCGACGGTATTCGCCGACAGACGCAGGATCGCCGCGGTATCTTCCTGGCTTTTGCCGCGGCCCGCCCACGACAAGACGTCACGCTCGCGATCGGTAATGGTTCCTCGCATCATCGGAAGCCCTGCGGCATCGAGAAAACGGCTCGGCTTGTGACGCGCCTTCGCGGAAATGTCGACGGCCCGCTGCGCCCAGTACAGCAGAATGACGTGCAGCGCGAAGCGTTCCTGCCTGAGCATCGCCAAGAAGCGTTTCGGCCGGTCGCTCCAGAAAAACGTACAGACGCTGGAATATTGCCGCCCCAAGCCGTCGATGTAATGAAACGGGATTACCAGTCCGTTGGTAAATCCGTGGTCGCGCGCCGCTTCCATCGTCTTGACCGCTCCGGATTTCCGCCCGCCGGCATACCGCGGCACGGCGACCGAGTGCCAATCGAAGGGCGTATTGGTCCGGCGGGCAACGGGCAGCATCGGATCGACGTGCACAAAACGATTGGAGCGATATTCGCGCAGCCACGCTTCCCGGTGCGTATCGATGACGAGCGGATCGTCGATTCCGGGAACCGACATGTCCAAGAACGCGAACGACATGAAGCCGCGGTCTTCGATAATTTTTTGCAACGTCGCCTTGAGACTCTCGATCGTTTCGCAGTGCTCAATGCTCGCGACTGCCTGCTCGACGTTTCGCATTTTCAAAACTCACGGATTTCCGTGATGGTGCGACCCACGGGTCGGCCGTCTTATTCCCGGCGCTTGCGTGCGTTGGGAACCATACAATGTCTACGGCAAATGCTGTCTTAGCAACAATATTTCAAGGCGACGACAATCAGGAGTTGATCTCTTCGCTGTTCCGTCTGCGGAAGGCTCTGTTCATTGACGAGCGCGGCTGGAAGTTGACTTGCCGCTCCGGCGCCGAGATCGACCAATTCGACAATCCCGATGCTACCTATTGCGCATTGAAGGTTGCCGGCCGCGTGGTGGGGGGATTCCGCGCCATCCGGTGCGACCGGCCTTATCTCGGCGTCACTCTGTTCCCGGAATTGGCGACGACGCGATCCTATCCGTGCCGCAGCGACTACTGGGAAATCAGCCGGTTTGGCGTGCTTCGCGAATATAAGAGCCTTGGAATAGGTCTTTACGCGGTCATGTTCGAGTTCGCCGATCGCCTCAATGCCAAGGCTTTGGTCGCTGTTACCGACCTCGGGCATGAGAGGCTCCTCGGCAAGATCGGCGTTCGCACCCGCCGCTATGGCCAGCCTGTGATGCTGCGCCCGGACCAATCGGAAAAGCCACTGCAGGTTGTGGCCGGCGACATTCCGATCGCTCAGCAGCGGCCGGAAACCATTCGATTTCTGCAATCGTGCGCCAATCAGATCGAGATTCGCGATGAAACACTGGTTCAGCGACCTGTCCGCATTTCGGCGTGATCCTCTGACTTTCTTCCTGGATCGCGGCACACGGGCGAGGTCTCCCTTCGTCGAACTGGCGATGGGACTGGCGCCGGTTTATCTAGTGACCGATCCGGCTTTCGTAAAGCCGATCATGAAGGCGAGCGAAAGCACCATCGACAAAGGTCGTCTTATTCATAAGCTGCAAAAGCTGATCGGCCAAAGCTCCATGGTGTTAAGCGGACAAGCGCACCGCGAGCGTCGCGCGATCATACATCAGGCGCTCGCGCGCGGGATGGCTTCGAGCTACGTGCCGCAGATCGCATCCATCATTCGTCAGCACGTAATCTCGATGCTGCAGGAATCCGTGTTCGACGCTCATGACGCAATGGCGCCGTTGGCTCTGCAGATGGTTTCAACGGTGTTGTTCGGAGCCAATGTGCTCTCCCGCGGCGACGAAAACGCATTGGTCGAAGCGGTACTCTCGATCGAGGACGACCTCGCTGCCGATATGTTCAAAATTCATCCCGACTGGCCCTGGGTCAGCCGCGACAAGAAACGCAAAATGGCCAAGGCTCGGCAGATCATGTCGCTCGTGGTCGAGCGGACGACGGCGAAGGCGACTTCCAGCAGCCTGCTGAGCGCCTTGCAGACCTTGAAACTTACCCCGCAAGAAATCACCGATGAAATCCTGCTGCTGCTTCTGGCCGGTCACCACACCACCGGCTCCGCGGCGGCCTGGCTGCTGTATCACCTCGCGACTAACGCTTCGCTTTGCGAAGAGATTGCCAGGGAGGCGCGCGGGATTTGCGACGCCGGCGGCGAAGTGCGCCCCGAGCAGTTGCCCACCGCAACGACCAGCCTCAATGCGGTCTATGAGACGCTGCGGCTTTATCCGTCGGCCTATTGGCTCTCCCGCGAGGCCAAGCGATCGGTCGAATTCGCCGGCATGAAATTTCGCCGCGGCACTTCGTTCATCATGAGCGCTTGGCACCTGCATCGCGATCCGCGTTATTGGCAATCGCCCGAGCAGTTCGACGTCCACCGCGCGCACATGAAAAATCCGGCATTCATTCCGTTCGGCGCCGGTCCGCGGGCGTGTGTCGGCATGGGACTTGGCGTCCTGGAACTGCAGCTGCTGGCGCTGGAATTTTCTGCGACTTTGGAACTGCGGCTGCTGTCGCCGTTTCCGGCGCCGGCGCCAAAAGCTTCGGTGACATTGATCCCGCCACCCATCGAATTGCAGGCGTCGTTGCGCGGCCATGCCGAGGCCAATGCACGCCGCTACGTCACTCCTGTCGTTAGAGCGGTGTGAGTTCTTCGAGTTCGGGCGAAGGAGGGGTGATGAAGAGAAAAGGTGCATTAAATGGAGTGCGGGAGGACTGTTCGCCGCTCGATGCTCTGGCAATGCTTGTCGAGTACGCGCTGATGGAGAGCCGAGAGCTTCGGCTCCCGCTCGTGACGTTCCTGCTGAAGATGGCACGCAGCGCAATCCAATCAGAGGCGTTGTCCGATCCGCCCTTGACGATGTCTCCGGATGGGTTGGAAGAAGCCAAAATTTGCCCGTTATGGCCAGGCCCATCGCTGTCTGTCGATTAAGTTGATCGTCGGGTCGTTGAGGTTTCCGGTCGCGTTTCCCCGGGGAGCCGGGCGCAATCAAAAGGGTGCTTGACCGACGGCGTCGGGCGACCGCCCTAAGTAATTGCTGTGACTTAAAAATCCGTCCGGCAAACATTACAAACTTTTAATGTGCCCGACAGTGCGCGGTAAGGGTCGCCGTCCCATGTTTCGCGCAAGCACGGTCCCATGCACGAACGGACCATTGCTTTTTGGAGCCCGACTGGCTTGGCGGAGACCCATTGATGGACGGCAGTTCCCTGCATTCGCGAAGCAATCTTTCGCCGCGGCGCGGGTTGCTTTTGACCGCGGCGGTCATTGCGCTCGGGTCAAGCGTGCTCTTGGTCGGGCCCCAGCCCGGCTTCGGCCTGCTTGGTGCGCCGGCGCACGCGCAGAATTTGACCGAGAGGGCGCAGCAGATTGCGCAAAAGCCGGTTGGTTTTGCCGACATCGTGGAAAAGGTAAAGCCGGCGGTGATCTCGGTGCGCGTCAAGATCGATCAGCCTGCCAGTTCGAACAGCGACGACGACAGCGGCTTGCCGTTTCCGCCTGGCTCCCCGTTCGAGAAATTCTTCCGGCAGTTCGGCATGCCGAGCATGCCGAACGGGCATGAGATTATTACCGGCCAAGGGTCGGGATTCTTCATCTCCGCCGACGGCTATGCCGTTACCAATAACCACGTGGTGCAAAACGCCGAGAACGTTCAGGTCACGACCGACGACGGCAAGTCCTACAAGGCCAAGGTGATCGGCACTGATCCGCGCACCGATCTCGCGCTGATCAAGATCGACGGCAAGGACTTTCCCTATGTGAAGCTGTCCGACGCTTTGCCGCGCGTCGGCGATTGGGTGCTTGCGGTCGGCAATCCGTTCGGCCTGGGTGGCACCGTCACTGCCGGCATCGTATCGGCACGCGGCCGCGATATCGGTGCCGGTCCCTATGACGATTTCATTCAGATCGATGCGCCGGTCAACAAGGGCAATTCCGGCGGCCCGACTTTCGACGTCGACGGCAATGTGATCGGCGTCAATACCGCGATCTTTTCGCCGTCGGGCGGCTCGGTCGGCATCGCCTTCGCCATTCCCGCCGATACCGTCAAGAACGTGATCGCGCAGCTCCGCGACAAAGGCACCGTCACGCGCGGCTGGATCGGCGTGCAGATCCAATCGGTCACGCCGGACATCGCCGACAGCATGGGATTGCAGCAGACGACCGGCGCGCTGGTCTCCGAACCGCAAAAGGACAGTCCCGCGGCCAAGGCCGGCATCGCCAGCGGCGATGTCATCACCTCGGTCAACGACCAGCCGGTCAAGGATGCGCGCGATCTGGCCCGCAAGATCGGCACCATGTCGCCGGGCGCGTCGGTCAAGCTCGGCATGATTCATGACGGCTCGGGCAAGACCGTGACTCTCACGCTCGGCACCTTGCCGGCGGAAAAGCAGGCGTCGAATACGAAGACCCAGCAGGACGATTCGGGCAGCGAGGTGCCCAAACTCGGCCTGACGCTGGCGCCCAGCAGCAAGGTGTCCGGTGCCGGCAACAACGGCGTTGTCGTCACTGCGGTCGAGCAGGGCGGCGTCGCCGCCGATCATGGGTTGCAAGTCGGCGACGTCATTCTCGACGTCGGCGGCAAGGCGGTCACGACGCCGGCAGACGTTCGCAAAGGTCTTTCCGACGCGAAAACGTCGGGCAAGCACACGGTCCTGTTTCGGGTGAAGTCGAGCGACGGCACGAAGTTCGTGGCGCTGCCGCTCGGCAACGCCTAGCGCGTTAAAGAGAAAGGGTCGATCCGCTGGCATCCGTCGCCCCCGCTGGCGGGCGCACCCTGGGACGGGTCGCAAGACCCGTCCCGCCGATACCAACTCTGCTTTCCGGCATCCGTCGCCCCCGCCGGGGTAGAGGAGGTAGGAGGGGGTGGTGAGTACGCTCACCACCCCCTCACTCTATTGCGGCCGCCTTTGGCGGCATGGCGGGTGGAGGGGCCGGATGCTATGGCTTCAGCCGTCCGCGATCCTGGCAATTATTATATATCCGATGACAGGCCCCTATATTTCGGTGCGGCGATAGATCATGCGTCTTCTCATCATTGAGGACGACCGCGACGCGGCAGACTATCTGGTCAAGGCGTTCCGCGAAGTCGGCCATATTGCCGATCGGTCCGGCGACGGCGAAGAGGGGCTCCAGCTCGCTCTCGACGGCGAGTACGACGTGCTCATTGTCGATCGCATGCTGCCGAAGCGCGACGGGCTGTCGGTCGTCGCCGCCTTGCGCGCCAAAAGCGTCGAGACGCCGGTCTTGATCCTCTCCGCGCTGGGGCAGGTCGACGACAGGGTCAAAGGGTTGCGCACCGGCGGCGACGACTACCTCGCCAAGCCCTACGCCTTCTCCGAGTTGCTGGCGCGGGTCGAGGCGCTGGCGCGGCGGCGCGGCAGCCGCGGCGAGGAGACCGTATATCGCGTCGGCGATCTCGAGCTTAACCGGCTCTCGCACGAGGTCAGCCGCGCCGGACAAGACGTGCAGCTCCAGCCGCGGGAATTTCGCCTGCTCGAATATCTGATGCGACACGCCGGTCAGGTCGTCACCCGCACCATGTTGCTGGAGAATGTTTGGGACTATCATTTCGATCCGCAGACCAACGTTATCGACGTGCACATTTCGCGGCTGCGATCTAAGATCGACAAGGGTTTTTCGCAGCCGCTCCTGCACACCGTGCGCGGCGCGGGTTACATGATCCGCGACGGCGCGCGCTAGGGGGCGAGCGCACGGAGTGACCGAACGGAGACCGCCATGGAGATCGCCATGACGTCGAGCAACGCCGCGCCTTTTCTTGCGGCCCGTGATTTTCTGCTGCGCCGGCGCGAGGACTATGCCGCCGCTTACCGCGATTTCCAATGGCCGAAGCTGACGCGGTTCAACTGGGCGCTCGACTATTTCGACGTCATGGCCCGCGACAATCCCAATCCGGCGTTATGGCTGGTTGACGAGGAAGCCGGCGAGACCAAGCTTTCCTTCGCCGCGTTAAGCGGACGGTCCAGCCAGGTCGCCAATGCCCTGCGGGCGCTTGGGGTTCGTCGCGGCGACCGCATTCTGGTGATGCTCGGCAACGTGGTTCCGCTCTGGGAATGCATGCTGGCGGCGATGAAGCTCGGCGCCGTCATCGTGCCGGCAACGACTTTGCTGACGCGCAACGACCTCGCCGACCGCTTCGCGCGCGGGCGGGTCCGTCATGTGATCGCCAGCGCCGACGCGGCGGCGAAATTCGCCGAACTGCCCGGCGACTACACGCGGATTGTCGTCGGCAAGGAGGTGACGGGATGGGTGCCTTACGAAGGGGCTTACCGCGCATCGGCTGAATTCACGCCGGACGGCGACACGCAGGCGGACGATCCGCTGCTTTTGTATTTCACGTCCGGCACCACGGCGACGCCGAAACTCGTCTTGCACAGCCACCAAAGCTATCCGGTGGGACATCTTTCGACGATGTACTGGCTTGGGCTGCGGCCGGGCGACATACACCTCAATATCTCCTCGCCGGGCTGGGCCAAGCACGCCTGGAGCTGCTTCTTCTCGCCGTGGAACGCCGAGGCCGCGGTCTTCATCGTCAACCAGCGCCGGTTCAACGCACGCGGCCTGCTCGACACCATCGTGCGCGACGGCGTGACGACTTTCTGCGCGCCGCCGACGGTATGGCGGATGCTGATTCAGGAGAGCTTGTCCGCATGGCCCGTGCGCATCAGGGAATTGATCAGCGCCGGCGAACCGCTTAATCCGGAGGTCATCGAGCAGGTGAGGACGGCCTGGGGCCTTACCATTCGCGACGGTTACGGCCAGACCGAAACAACGGCGCTGATCGGCAACACGCCGGGTCAGAAGCTCAAAGCGGGCTCGATGGGCCGGCCGTTGCCGGGCTACCGGGTCGCCCTTCTCGATGCCAACGATACGCCGCGACGCGAGGGCGAGATTTGCCTGACGCTCGAACCGCGGCCGACTGGATTGATGCAAGGCTACCAGTCCGACGACGGCGGCCTGCGCGTCCACGGCGATCGGGTCTATCGCAGCGGCGACGTCGCCACCGTCGACGATGACGGCTATCTCACTTATGTCGGCCGCGCCGATGACGTGTTCAAATCCTCCGATTACCGGATCAGTCCGTTCGAGCTGGAGAGCATTTTGATCGAGCATCCGGCGGTGGCGGAAGCCGCGGTGGTGCCATCGCCCGATCCGCTGCGGCTCGCGGTGCCGAAGGCCTTTCTGGCGCTGGCGCCCGGACAAAAGCCGGATCGCGACACCGCGCTTTCGATCTTTCGTCATTGCCGCAGCGCGCTGGCGCCGTTCAAGCGGATACGGCGGCTGGAATTCGCCGAACTGCCGAAGACGATTTCCGGCAAGATCCGTCGCGTCGAGCTGCGGCGCGCCGAGGCGGCAAATCTCGAAGCCGGCAAACGCGCGGCGCTGGAATTTTGGGAAGACGACTTTTCCGACAGCGAATTGAGCCGCAAAGCTGAGAGCGGGACGTGACGGCGCTCGGCAAACTTCTGCGCACCACGGCGTTCAAGCTGACGCTGGTCTATCTGGCGATCTTCGTCCTGTTCGCGGCGTCGCTGCTCGGCTATTTCGCGCTCAATACGCGCCGGCTCATCGACGAACAGATTACCTCGACGGTCAATGGCGAAATCAACGGGCTGTCCGACCAATACGAGCAAGGCGGCATCCGGCGGCTGGTGATCGTGGTCGACCTGCGCTCGCGCCGTCCGGGATCGAGTCTCTACCTGGTGACGACGCCGACCGGGGAGGGGCTCGCCGGCAATGTCGGCTCGCTCGAGCCGGGCGTGCTCGATCGTCCCGGCTGGCTTGAGACCAATTACCGGCGGCTCGAGTCGCCCGAGGGCAGCGATCATCGCGCCTTGGTGCGGGTGGTCCAGCTTCCCGGCGGTTTCCACCTTCTGGTCGGGCGGGATCTGGAGGAGCGCGAGCGTCTGTTCGGCATTATCGCCCACGCCGGGCAATGGTCGCTGGCGCTCGTCATCGTGCTCGGGCTGGCCGGCGGCTTCTTCGTCAGCCGGCGGGTGCTCAAGCGCATCGATGCTATGACCGATACCGCGCAAACCATCATGCACGGCGATCTCGCCGGCCGCCTGCCGGTCGCCGGCACGGGAGACGAGCTCGACCGCCTTGCCGACAATCTCAACGCCATGCTCGAGCGCATCGAGGCGCTGATGCGCGGCCTCAAGGAAGTGTCCGACAACATCGCCCACGATCTCAAGACACCGCTGACGCGTTTGCGCAATCGCTGCGAGCAGACGTTGCGCCATCCGGCCAGCGACGCGGCCTACCGCGAGGCGCTGGAATCCACCATCGCCGAGTCCGACGATCTGATCCGCACCTTCGATGCTCTGCTCATGATCGCGCGCGCCGAGTCCGGCCAGGCGCGCGAGAATATGATCGAATTCGATGCTGCCCAGATCGCCCGCGACGTCGGCGAGCTTTACGAGCCGGTGGCCGATGAAAAAGGCATCGCGCTGAAGATTGCGACCAACGGTGCCGCGCCGGTGCGCGGCAACCGCGAGCTGGTCAGCCAGGCATTGGCCAATCTGGTCGATAATGCCATCAAATACGCGCGCCCGGACCGCGCGACGAACGGCGCTCCGGCCGAAGTGGTCGTGGAGGCAGGCGGCG
>Ga0335081_10010004_pt1 | contig 15297 bp, 13 predicted proteins | sample Lox_Sample_35_FD_206713 | JGI IMG/M metagenome (GOLD analysis project Ga0335081, IMG submission 206713) | Soil microbial communities from Loxahatchee National Wildlife Refuge, Florida, United States - Lox_Sample_3.5 | ecosystem: Environmental > Terrestrial > Soil > Wetlands | place: USA...
CGTCGACTCGCAGTGGTCGATGCTGTCGCACAACCTCGAGTCCTTCCAGAATCTCAAGGAGAATCTCCACGAGGAGAAGATCCTGCTCGAGACGCTCCCGGTCGTCATCCAGTACAACAAGCGCGACCTGCCGAGCGCGCTCTCGGTCGAGGCGCTGCAGGATTCTCTCGGCTTTCACTCGTATCCGTTCGTGGAGACCGTCGCCTCGGAGGGGGCCGGCGTGATCGAGACGTTCAAGCTCGTCTCCAAGCTCACGTTCGTCGACCTCCTCCGCCGCCTGCAGCGGGGGTGGCAGCCGCCGCCCGAGCCCGCCGCGGATCTCGTGGAGGCTCCGGCGGCAGCGGTCGCAACGCCGCCCGCCCCGGCGCCCGATCTCGTCGCGTCGGCACCCGAGATCGTCACGCCGGCGCCCGAGATCGTCACGCCGGCGCCCGCGGCCGCGCCGGAGGAGGCGCCCGTCCTCGCGATGGCCTCGAGCGCGAGCGAGCCCGAGACCCGTGCGGAGCCGCGGGACGAAGAGGCCGAAGTCTGGGTCGTGCCGTCCGTCGAGGGGGCTTTCCCGGACCTCACGGAAGATTCGAAGGGCTCCTCGACGGCCCCCACGGTCGAACCTCCGCCGGCGGCCGCCCAACCGGACGAGCCGGAACCGGCGACCCTCGCTCCCGCGGTTCTCCTGGCGGCCCTCACGGCCCCGCCTCCCGCCCCGTCCGCGCTCCCGCCGCCGGTCTCCGCTCCGCCGGCACCTTCGCCCGCTGCTCCCCCGCTCGGGAGGTCGTCGTCGGTGGACGAAAAGCTCAATGCTGTGCTCGCGGAGGCGCGCAAGTCCGCGGGGCGCGTCTCCGGAGTCTTCCGCCGTCTCGAGGGTCACGAAGGGAGCACGCAGGAGATCCCGGCGCGCGATCTCACCGATCGCCGCCTGGAGGAATTGATCGCAGGTCTCCGTGCGGAGATGAGTGCCGAGATCGCCCGCCTGCGCGAGGAGCTCACCGCCGCCCGGACGGCCGCCTCGAACGCCGAGATCGCCGCGTCCGAGGCCGCCGAACGCGCCCGCCGCCTGGAGAACGCCCTGCGACAGGCGCTGCGCGACCTCGCGGGCTGACGATCCTCAGGACATCCGTTTCAGGGAGGCGCCGGACGCGAGCCTCTTGGAGAGCGCGAGGCGCAGCGCCTCGAGCTGCCTTTCGGAGAGGCCGACGAACTCCGCACCGGCCCTGAACAGCAGCACGCGCCCGCCCTTGTCGTCGGAGGCGAATCCCCCCGCGCGGCAGCGGGTGATGCGCACGAGGCCCGTGAACGGGACGCCTCCGAAGATCGCGCTGAAGTCGTACGTCGAGCCCGGGCGCAACGTCGAGGCAAGCTCGAGAAGCAGGCCCATCTCGGAGAGATTCAGGATTTCGATCGCCAGGGTGGACTTGAGCTGCCCGCGCGTCCCCTTCGCGAGTGAGGTACGAGGCGAGCGCCTCTTTTCCGTTACCACCTTGCCGTGTGCTCCGGACCCATGAGTTTACGAGTCCATGACCCCGCGTCAACGGTCGGCTGGCCGTCCACATCGAGGGGCTCGCGGGGCCGCTAGCTCGTGAGCGCCTCGAAGAAGCGCGGATCCTCGCGCCAGCCCGGCCGGGCCGCGACGACGAGGTCGAGAAAGAAGCGCCCGCCGAGCGCGCGCTCGAGCTCGAGGCGGGCCGCCGTGCCCGCCTCGCGCAGGAGCCGCCCGCCCCGGCCGAGGACGATGCCCTTGTGGCCGTCGCGGTCCACGACGACCGTCGCTTTGACCACCGTGAGGTTCTTCGCCTCGTCGCGCTTCCACTCCTCCACGAGAACGCCGAGGCCGTACGGGATCTCCTCCCGCGTCCTTTCGAGAAACTTCTCGCGAATGATCTCGGCGGCGCGCGATCTGGGATCGGAGGTCGTGACCGTCTGGCCGTCGAAGAGATCCTCGCCTTCGGGGAGGTGGCGTCTCAGGGCCGTGACGAGCGCGTCGAGCCCCTCGCCCGTGAGCGCGGACACCGGGACGATCTCCTCGAAGATCCCGGTCGTGCCGAGCGCCGCCATCCGCGGAAGGAGAGAGGCTCTCGAGCAGAGATCGATCTTGTTCAGGACGGCGATCCGCGGCGCCGGCGCCTGCGCGAGGAGGTCGAGCGCGAAGCGGTCTCCGCCGCCGGATGGCACCGAGACGTCGACGACGAGGAGCCTGATGTCCTCCTCGCGGAGCGCCTCGAGCGCCTCGCGCATCATGGCCTTGTTCAGGCCGTGGAGAGGCTTGTGGAGGCCCGGGGTGTCCACGAACACGATCTGGCCCTCGGGGTCCGTCCTGACGCCGAGGAGCCGCCGCCGGGTCGTCTGCGGCTTGTCGGAGACGATCGCGACCTTCGTCCCGACGAGGGCGTTCAGGAGCGTGGACTTCCCGGCGTTCGGACGTCCGACGACGGCCACCGTGCCGGACCGCCGGGTCCGGGAGCTCACGGCGCCGCCTTCTTTCCCGGCTTCGCGGCGTTCTCGTATCGCACGCGCACGCGGTGGATCCGTCGGCGGTCGGCCTCCTCGACGAGAAAGAGAAGGCCCGCCTCGCGTGCGGTCTCGCCGACCTTCGGGATGCGGCCGAGGCGCTCGGAGACGAGGCCTGCCACGGTCTCGTACTCGTCCGAAGGAAACGTCACGCCGAACAGGCTCGCGATCTCCGGCACTCTCACGCGCCCCGCTACCGAGTACGAACCGTCCTCCTGCGCGATGACCGGCGGCTGCTCGACCTCGTGCTCGTCCGCGATCTCGCCGACGAGCTCCTCGACGAGGTCCTCGAGCGTCGCGAGCCCCGTGACGGCTCCGTACTCGTCGACGACGATAGCGAGCGGCTGCCGCCGGCGGCGAAAGTCGGACAGGAGCGTCGCGACGGTCTGGGTCTCGGGTGCGAAGAAGACCTGGCGCGCGACGGGACGCGCGGTCGCCGGCGGGTCCGGCCCGCGAAGCACCGTGAAAACGTCCTTGACATGGACGACGCCGACGGGCTTGTCGATCGAGCCTTCGACGAGCGGCAGGCGCGTGAACTTCGTCTTCACGAAGAGATCCGCGACCTCGTCGAGAGGGGCGTCCGCCTCGGCGAACACGATGTCGGGCCGCGACGTCATGACCTCGCCCACCGTGCGGTCGCCGAAATCCACGGCGCGGGTGACGAGCTCCTCCTCGTGCTTTTCGAGAAGTCCTTCTTCCCGCGCGACGTCCAGGAGCGCGCGCACCTCGGCATCCTTCGTCGCCTCTTCTTTCTCAGGCGCCGGCGCCGCGTGCGCCTCGGCCTCGTCCGTCTCCTTCTCGACGAGGCGCGAGAGCATCGGGTAGAGCGGCGCCGCGAGGAAGTCCACCACCGGGATCACCCAGGCGAACGACTGCAGGAGCGCGTCTCCGCCGCGGCGGGCGACCCAGCGAATCACGAGGCTTTCCGCGACGATCCAGCCGAGGAGGATCACGACGGCCGAGAGGAGCCATGGCTCGCCGACCCCGAGGGCGGCGAGCGCCGACCCGAGACAGAGGAGTCCTCCGAGGACGGCGCCCTGCGCCGTGAGGCGGACGGCGATGCGCGAAACGCGCACGTGCTCGGAGGCGAGGAGCGTCCCGAAACGGGACGGGTTGGCCTCGAGAAGAGACTTGCGCCGGAGGACCGAGAGGCTCTCGAGCGCCTGCGCGAAGCCCGAAAAGAGAACGTAGATGACCGCGAAGAACGCGGCGAAGAGGAGCGCGACGCCGGCCCCCACGGCGAAGCCGATCACGGCACGCCGTCCGGGCCCTCGCCGAAGGCCGAGAGGAGAATTCGCCGCTGCAGCCGGAACATCGTGCCTCCGTCCGTCTCGTGATCGTAGCCGAGAAGATGGAGAAGGCCGTGCGCCAGGAGGATCTGTACCTCGCGCCTCACGGCGTGCCCCCGGCGCCGGGCTTGCCGGGCCGCGTACGGCACGTCGATGACGAGATCGCCGAGAAAGTCCCTTTCACCGGACGGAAAAGAAAGGACGTCGGTCGGGCGATCCTTGCGGCGCCACGCCCGGTTCAGGCTGCGCATTCGCCGGTCGCCGCAGAGGAGGACCGAAAGAGAAAGAGGGCGCTTCGCGCCCGCCTTCGAAAGGAGGATCCGGGCCCAGGCTTCGATGTGCGGCGCGGAAGGCGCACCACCGACCATCACGAGCACATCGACGCCCGTCGCTCTCTTCACCTTCTAAGAAATCTTATTCGCCCCGCCGAGAACCGGGGCGCTACTCGCGAGCTGCGGCGGGAGGTTTGCCGTTTCCGTTGCCGTAACCGTTCCCGTTGCCGTGGGTGTTCCCGTTCCCCGCGGCCGCGGCGGCATCGTCGGCCTTCTGCTTCTCGAAGATCTCGTAGGCGTTCACGACCGACTGCACGATGCGGTGGCGCACGACGTCGCGCTGGTCGAAGCGCACGACCTTCACGCCCTCGACGTTCGCGAGAACGCGGTCCGCTTCCTTGAGGCCCGAGATCTTCCCCTGTGGAAGATCGATCTGCGTCACGTCGCCCGTGACGACGGCCTTGCTGCCGAACCCGAGGCGCGTGAGGAACATCTTCATCTGCTCGGACGTCGTGTTCTGGGCCTCGTCCAGGATGACGAACGCGTCGTTGAGCGTCCGTCCGCGCATGAAGGCGAGCGGCGCGACCTCGATGATGTTCCGCTCGAGCATGCGGCCGACCTTGTCGTATCCGAGGATGTCGTAGAGCGCGTCGTGAAGCGGTCTGAGGTAGGGATTGACTTTCTCGGCGAGGTCGCCCGGCAGGAATCCCAGCTTCTCGCCCGCCTCGACGGCGGGGCGGCAGAGCACGATGCGCTTGACCCTCTTCTCGAGGAGAGCCGCCGCGGCCATGGCGACGGCGAGATAGGTTTTGCCCGTGCCCGCCGGGCCGATCGCGAACACGATGTCGTGCTCGAGGATGGCCTGCAGGTACTCCTGCTGGCGCACGTTCCGGGGCGAGACGACCTGGCGGAGAGCGGGTCCGACGGAACGGTTCTCGAAGAAATCGACGAGCGAGGTCGAAGGCTCTTCTTTCAGGATGCGGATCGCCGCCTCGAGGTCGGGCTTCTTCGGCGTGTACCCGCGCTCCACGAGCTTCGAGAACTCCGAGAGAAGCCGCGCCGCGAGCGCAGTGCTCTCCGGGTCGCCCGAGACCGAGACTTCGCGCCCGCGTGCCGCGATCTCGACGCCGAAGGCGTCCTCGAGGAGCCGGAGGTTTTCGTCGTGGACACCGAAGAGCGCGCCGAGCCCCGCCTCGGGGAGGATGAGCGGGATGGAGTCGGATCGGATGTGAGTGCGCGCCTCCGGATTGATCTTAGCAGAAGCCCGAAGAGCCACGCGACCCGTATGTCGCCTACTTCGCGTGCTTCCTCACGAAGTCGACCATGTTGTCGCTGTGCACGTTGTTCACGCGCCGGTCGAGCGTGTACGAGGCGCCGGCGACGATCTTGTGGTGCACCGCGACGACCGTCTTCCCCGACTTGTCGACGATCTTCCAGTCGTAGACGATCGTGCCCGAGCCGGCCGCTTCACCGATCCATCCTCCCCAGGCGGCGCCTTTCTTCGGGTAGCGGAACTCGGTGATCTGGCCGATCAGCTGGTAGTCGCCCGACCCGCCCGGCACGAACTTGCAGCCGGTCTTCTCGATACGATCGTTCGTCTTTTCCGTGAAGACGTGCTGCATGAACGTGTCGGCGTTCTTGAAGTCCAGGGACCCGTAGTCCTCGCCCTTCGGGGCTTCGATGTCCTTCTTGAACTTCTGGACGTGGATCGTCTTGCCCGTGAAGGAGAACGACGGATCGACCCATTCGCAGTCGAACTTGTCCTTCTTCTGGCACTTGTCGATCCCGAGGAACTTCAGGTCTTCCTTGGGGCTGTCGGCGGCGACCGCCGCGAAGGCCCCGGCGAGCAACGCGCCGGCGACGAAGATGAACGCACGCTTCATGGAAACCCTCCTTTTCCACGGGATGCGCAATCGAGGCGTCCCGTCCCCTCGGCATCCCGACCCTCGGATCTCACCACGGCCCCCTCGCCTCCGCAACTGCGGGCTAGAATCGGTCTCAAGGAGATCCCATGAAGAATGCAGGCCGTCTCGTCACCGCCCTCGCCGCGCTCCTCGTCGCGGCGCCCCTTCCCGCCGAAGACAAGCCCATGGGCCCGCCGAAGCCCGCGCCCGAGATGTCCCAGCTCGGGTACTTCGAGGGGACGTGGCACTGCGCCGGAAAGGCGTTTGCGAGCCCGTTCGGCCCCGAGCACGCCACGGTCGGGGTCGCCCACGCGCAGATGGCGCTGGACGGCTTCCGGCTCGTCATCCACTACGACGAGACGAAGACCGCCGCGAACGCGATGCCTTATCGCGCCCTGCAGGTCGTCGGCTACGACGCCACCCAGAAGGTGTTCGACTCGGTGTGCTTCGACGACTTCGGCTCGGCGTGCACGCAGACCACGCAGGGGTGGAAAGGGGGCGCCCTCGTCTTCGAAGGGACGGCTCTCATGATGGGGCAGAAAGGCGGCGTGCGCGACACCTTCACGAAATCGAGCGGAACCGAGATGACGCACAAGGGGGAGATGCAGGGCGCCGACGGCAAGTGGACGGCGACGGACGAGGAGACCTGCCACAGGGCCGCGAAGGCCGCCAAGTAGCAGGCGCCTCCTGACGGGACGAGCCGTCGCCCGGCTCCCGGGCGACGGCTCAGGCGGGACGAATCAGGCCGCTTCTCTCGCCGAGTCCTTCAGGATCCGTCCGTCGTGCATCTCGATGACGCGGCCTGCCCGCCGCGCGAGGCTCGTGTCGTGCGTGATGACGAGGACCGTGCCCCCGGCGTTCCATAGCTGGGTGAAGAGGCCCATGATGTCGCCGCCCGACGTCGAGTCGAGGTTCCCCGTGGGCTCGTCGGCGAGCAGCATGTCGGGCGTCATCGCGAGCGCCCGCGCGACTGCGACGCGCTGCATCTGCCCGCCCGACAGCTCCGTGGGCTTGTGAGCGAGCCGGTCCGAAAGACCGACCTTCGAAAGCAGCTCGGCGGCGCGCGCGCGGCGCACTTTCGGGGGAACGCCTCCGAAGAGCATCGGCGTCTCGACGTTCTCCTGCGCGGAGATCTGCGGCAGGAGGTTGAAGTTCTGGAAGACGAATCCCACGCGGCGGTTCCTCACGTCGGCGAGGGCGTCGCGCGAGAGCCCCGCCACCGCCTCGCCGCCGAGCGTGTACGTCCCGCTCGTGGGCGTGTCGAGACAGCCGAGGAGGTTCATGAGCGTCGACTTGCCCGATCCGGACGGCCCGACGATCGCGACGAACTCGCCCTTCTTGACCGTGAAGCTCACCCCCTTCAGAGCCTCGACCTTCACCTTCCCGGTGTCGTAAACCTTGCGGATCCCGTCCATCGAGATGATGTCGTCCGCCATGTCGCCTCCTCCCTTCCGCCCTACTCGTAGCGCAGCGTCGCCGCCGGGTCGATCGCCGCGGCGCGCCGTGCCGGGAAATACCCGGCCAGGAGGCCGATCGCGCCGAGGATGGCCGCCGTCCCGGCCGCGATGAGCGGCGACAGCGTGGGCCGGCCGAGGAACGCGAGGACGCGGCTGGATCCGTCCGGGATGAGTCCGAGGCCGGTGACGACGAGGATCGCGATGACGAGGCCCGCGGCGCCGCCGACGAGGGTGTAGACGAGCCCCTCGAGAACGAACGGCCACGTGATCCACCGTGCCTTCGCCCCGAGCGCCATCTTCACGCCGATCTCGCGCGTCCGCTCCTTGACGACCGCGTACATGATGTTCGCGACGCCGACGCCGCCCACGACGAGCGTCAGCACCCCGATGATGCCGAGGAAGAGCTCGATGCCCAGTGAGACCCGCTGTGCGTCACGCGACGTCTTGACGATGTTCCAGGTCGCGAGCGCCCGCTCGTCGGTGGGGTCGTAGCCGTACTTTGCGCCGAGGATCTCGTTCAGGCGCTTCAGCGCCCCCGCCATGTCGTCCGGCGTCCGCGACTGGATGACGAGCACGTTCAGCCGGTCGCGGCCGAAGATCGCCTTGAACGTCGTCCAAGGGATGACGGCGTGGCTCTGGTCCGGCCCTCCGTAGACGCCCATCTGCGTCTTGTGCTGCATCACGCCGATGACCGTGAACGGCGAGTTGTTCACGAGGAGCGTCTTCCCGACGGGATCCTCGACCCCGAAGATGTCCTTCGCCATCTCGTCTCCGAGGAAGAGGACGCGGCGCTTCTCGGCCTCGTCCCTTTCGGTGAAGAAACGTCCGCCCGCCCGGGGATAGTGCTTGCGCGTCTCGCCGTAGATCGCGTTCGTGCCGAGCACGCGCCCGTTCACGGTCTTGCGCCCGTACGTGATGGCCGTCCGCCACGACACGGTCTCGCCGATGACGGCCGGGAGCTCGGGCATCCGGTCGGCCACGAACGACACGTCGTCCATCGTGAGGCGGATCGGCCGCCCCGGGTTCATGCCCTTCCAGGGCTTGCTGGTCTCGTTCGGCCACATGACGGCGAGGTTCTCGCCCGTCGACCTCCGGTTCCGGTCCATCTGACGCTTCAGCCCCTCGCCGAACGAGAGAAGGAGGAGGATCGCGACCGTGCCCCAGGCGATCGCGGCGATCGTCAGGGTCGCGCGCTTCTTCGCGAGCCGCGACGACTGCGTGAAGAGCGTCAGGACGACCGGGACGGTCCGCCCGCGCGTCACAGCTTCATCGCCACGACGGGATCGAGCCGTGACGCCTCGCGCGCCGGAAACCAACCGGCAAGAAGACCGATGAGTCCCAGGATCCCGACTGTGATCGCCGCGACGAGAGGAGACACCTCGGGGACGCCGACGGAGTCCGTGAAACCGAGCCTCGGAAAGGCGGCGCAGATCCCGAGCGACACGGCGAAGCCGATCGCCCCTCCGATCGCCGTGACGAGAAGCGTCTCGAGAAGGAACTGGACGAGGATGAACCGCTGCTTCGCCCCGAGCGCCATCTTGATCCCGATCTCCTTCGTGCGCTCCTCGACGACGACGTTCATGATGTTCGAGACGCCGATGCCGCCCACGACGAGCGTGAGGGAGCCCACGATGCCGAGAAAACCCGTGAACGCGAGCATGAACGTGTCGAAGAACTTGAACTGGCCCGTCGTGTCCCAGACCGAGAGGGCCTCCTTGTCCTTCGGGTCGAACCTCTTGCGCTTGCCGAGGATCTCCAGAATGCGGGCCGTGAGCGCGTCCGTCTCGAATGCCGAACGGGCCTGGTAGATGACGTTGTCCACGTACTTCTCGCCGGTGAGCGCCCGGTACGTCGTGCCCGGGATGGTGGCCTTGTCGTTGTCGCGCCCGCTGTAGCTCGAGTCCTGCGTCTTCGGCTTGAGAACGCCGACGACGAGAAACGGCGAGTTGCCGAGCATGACGGTCTTCCCGACCGGGTCTTCCTTGCCGAAGACGTTCTGCGCGAGCTTGTCGCCAAGGAAGAGCACGCGCCTCCGAGCGTCCATGTCCGTCGGATCGATGAAGCGGCCGCCTTCCTGGGGGATGAGATTCCTCATGCGGCCGAACTCGGGCGACACTCCGGAGACATCCACGGGCCATGTCTTGAGGTCGAGGTGAAGCTTCATCGAGGAGTCGTATTCGCTCGAAACGCCCGCGAGCCCCTCGGCTTCGCGGCGGATCGCGTCGATGTCCTCCTCCATGAGACGGATCTTCCGGCCTTTGCCGAGCCCCTCGAAGGGAATCGACGTCAGCCCCGGCCATGCGATGCAGATGCGGTCCCCGAGACCGGCCGTGTTCTTGACGAGCTGCTTCTTGAGGCCCGTGCCGAAGGCCAGGAGCAGCGTCACCGCGACGGTTCCCCACACGATCCCGAACACGGTCAGGAACGTCCGCAGCTTCTGCGTCCGGAGGTCGCGGTAGAGCTGGAGGAAGACCTCCTTGATCGTCGTCACGGGCCGCGCTCCCTTCTACGAAATCTCCTTCGGCGGCCGCTGAATGACCTTGTCGCCCTTGGCGAGACCACTCACGACTTCCACGGTCATTCCATCCGAGATCCCGAGCTTGACCGCGACCTTCTTCGGCTCGATCTTGCTGCCCTTGGCCTTCTCGTCCGGGATCTCGACGAAGGTCTTCGCGCCGCCGTCCTCGAACAGAACGAGACGCTCGGGAATCGTGAGGACGTCCTTCTTTTCGCGGATGATGAGGTCGGCGTTCGCCGAGTACCCGGCCCTCAGGGTGATCTTCGGGTTCGCGTCGAGCTCGATCTCGACGTCGAAGAGCGTCGCGCCCTCCTTCTGCTGCGCCTGAGGGGCGATGCGGGAGACCTTCCCGGTCACGACGTCCGACGGGAGCGCGCCGACCTTGATGCGGGCCGGCAGCGCGACGCGCAGCTTGCCGACGTCGATCTCGTCGACCGTGCCCCGGAAGATGAGGTCTCCCATGTCGGCGACCGTCGCCATCTCGGTGCCCGGCTGGTACGACGTCAGCGGAACGACCGGGTCGCCGGGATTCACGAGACGGGTCAGGATCGTTCCGGCGGCCGGCGCCCGGATGAGCGACTCGAGCCCGGTCGTTTCGGTGGTCGCGAGACGGCCCTTGCGCGTCAGGTCGCGGTCCTGCTCCGCCTTGTTGAGGGCGACCTTCGCGAGCTCGAAGCCCTCGCGCTTCTGATCGACGTCCGACTGGGGGTTGATCCCCTGCCGGAAGAGCTCCTGGGAGCGCTCGAGGTCGAGCTGCGCGCGCTGGAACGTCGCCCGGGCCGACTCGACCGCGCGGTCCACCCCGGTGAGCTCGAGCGGCGTCGGGTCGGGCCCGATCTCGAAGAGGGGGTCCCCCGCCTTCACCCGGTCGCCCACCTCGACGCGACAGACCTTCACGATGCCCGAAATCTTGGATTTGACGGAGAACTTCTGGCGGGGCTGGATCTGGCCGACCGCGACGGCTTTCTCCGTGATCGAGCCGAGCTGCGCGTCGATGAGCTTCATGCCGCCCTCGGCCTTCTTTCCCCCGCGGCTGAAGGCGTAAACACCGGTGGCGGCCCCTGCGAGAACGACGAGCGCAGCCAGGATCTTCAACAGCCTGCCCATGTTCGAGTCCTCCCCGGGCGGTGCCCGATTCCCCTAGGAGTACGCCGCGAGGCCTGGAAGGTTCCTCGCGCTCGAACACGGGAAAACATGAACGGGCGATTCGACGTAATCTGGGGAGGAGGAGATCCTTTTCATGCCCAAAACGCTGCTTTCGAGGTGCGCGCGCGTTGCCGTCACGCTCGCGTTTCTCCTGCCCGTCTTCCCCCTTCCCGCCGAGCTCCCGCCCCTGATTTCCCGCGACATCCTGTTCGGGAACCCCGAGCGCGCCCAGCCCCGGCTATCGCCGGACGGCCAGCGCCTCGCCTGGCTCGCGCCGGACAAGAAGAACGTCCTGCAGGTCTGGGTCAAGACCGTCGGCAAGGACGACGACAAGATGGTCACGGCCGACAAGAAGCGCGGCATCCGGCAGTACTTCTGGGCCGAGGACAACAAGACGCTCCTGTACCAGCAGGACAACGACGGGGACGAGAACTTCCACGTCTACGGTGTGGATCTCGCCTCGGGCAACGTGCGCGATTACACGCCGTTCCAGGGCGTGCGTGCCGAGGTGGACAGCGTCAACCCGGACTTCCCCGACGAGATCCTCGTCGACGCGAACATCCGGAACCGCCAGCTCATGGACGTGCACCGCCTGAACCTGAAGACCGGCGCCCTTACGCTCGACACCGAGAACCCCGGCGACGTGGCCGGCTGGGGAACGGATGCGAAGTTCCAGGTGCGCGCCGCCCAGGCGCAGACCCCGGACGGCGGCACCGAGATCCGCGTGCGTGACGACGTCAAGGCGCCCTGGCGGACGCTTCTCAGGGTCGGGCCCGACGAGATCCTCGAGTTCGAGGACTTTTCGCTCGACGGCCGGTCCGCATTCCTCAAGAGCTCCATCGGCAGCGACACGGCACGCCTCGTGGAGCGCAATCTCGCGACGGGCGCCGAGAAGGTGCTCGCCGTCTCGCCCGAGGTGGATGCCGGCCCCGTCGTGATCCAGCCGAAGTCGCACGTCGTGCAGGCGGTGTCCTTCGCTCCGGGGCGGGCCTCGTGGAAGGTGATCGATCCGGCCGTCCGGGCGGACTTCGACGCGATCGCGAAGCTCAACCCGGGCGATTTCACGATCGTGAACCGAACGTCGAAAGACGACGCGTGGCTCGTCGCCTTCACCTCGGACCGCGGCCCGGTCACCTGGTACAAGTGGGACCGTGCCGCGAGAAAGGGAACCCTTCTCTTCTCCGCGCAGCCGAAGCTCGAGGGACTCGCCCTCGCCGAGATGAAGCCGGTCGTGATCAGGACGCGCGACGGTCTCTCGATGAACGCCTACCTCACGCTCCCGAACGGCCTCGCGCCGAAGAACCTCCCGATGGTCCTCTTCGTCCACGGCGGCCCCTGGGCGCGCGACACGTGGGGCTATAGCGGCTACGCACAGTGGTTCGCGAATCGGGGCTACGCCGTTCTGCAGCCGAACTACCGGGGCTCGACGGGATACGGCAAGAAGTTCCTCAACGCGGGAAACCGGCAGTGGGGCCTGAAGATGCACGACGACCTGATCGACGCGGTCGACTGGGCGGTCAGACAGGGTTTCGCGGACCCGAAGAGGGTCGCCGTCTTCGGCGGCTCGTACGGCGGTTATGCGGCGCTCGAGGCCGCGACGCTCACCCCGGAGAAGTTCGCGTGCAACGTCGACATCGTCGGGCCGTCGAACATCAAGACGCTCATCGCCGCCATTCCCCCCTACTGGAAGCCGATCCGCGCCATGTTCGACGTGCGCATGGGCAACGTGGACGACCCGAAGGACGCCGACCTGATCCGGAACGCGTCGCCGCTCTTCAAGGCCGACAGGATCACGAAGCCTCTCCTGATCGGTCAGGGCGCGAACGACCCGCGCGTGAACGTGAAGGAGTCCGAGCAGATCGTGGACGCCATCGAGAAGAACAAGGGCAGCGTGACGTACGTCGTCTACTCCGACGAAGGCCACGGCTTCGCGCGCCCGGAAAACCGCATTGACTTCAACGCGCGGTCCGAGAAGTTCCTCGCCGGCTGCCTCGGCGGCCGCTTCGAGTCGATGGAGGGAGACCGGATCCCCGGCTCGACGGCGGCCGTGAAGGTCGTCGGCAAGTAGCCCTCCTCAAACGGAAGTCTTCCGCAGGGCCCCCGGGCGGCCGGGGGCCCTTTCGCGTCAGTTCGTGATCGGGGAGGCCGCGGTCCCGACCGCGCCTTCCTGCGTGTAGGACGTCTGCAGGCACGCGGTGCCGGACGTCGGATGCTGGTAGAGATACACGTAGTCGAATCCGCCGCCGTTCCGGAGGGTCAGCTCGGGCGGGCGGAATGCGCCCGACCGGAACGCGCGGACGAACCCGGCCTCGAAGGGCGGGGTCTCAGAGCACCCGCCGCGGAACTCGCGGATGTTCTCCGTCGGCGCCAGGACGCGCAACCTCAGGCCCTGCACGATCCGGGTCGTCTCGTCGGCCGAGAGGGGAAAGACGCACGCGCCCGCCCGCAGCGTGCCGAACATGCGGCATTTCATGCTCGCGACCACGACGCCCTGGCGGGCCATGAGGCTCTTCGCGTCGCGCGCGAGGTCGCCGCGCGCCCATAGATTCCACGCGAAGCGGCAGCCCGTCGCGAGCGTCGCCGCCGCGAGCAGCGCGAGCGGCCTCAGACGCCGGGCTTCCATGCGGCGATCCTGCCCGCGAGGGCGGAGGCGGCGACGACGTAGGGACTTCCGAGATAGACCCGTCCCGGTCCGCTCCGGCCGGGAAAATTGCGGTTGATGGCGCTCACGGTGACCTCCGCGTCCCGCGTCGAGACGCCCGGACCCGCGTTGATGCAGGCCCCGCAGCCGGGCTCGACGAGACGCGCGCCCGCGCGCGTGAAGAGGTCGAGGTAGCCCTTCTCGCGGCACCACTCCTTCACGTCCCGGCTCCCGAACTGAATGTAGAAGTCGACACCCGCCGCGACGCGCCGCCCGCGCGCGAGGCCGTCCGCGAGAACCATCGCGAGCATCTCCATGTCGTCGCGCTTTCCGGCCGTGCAGGAGCCGCCGTAGGCGATGTCGATGGGCACGGGGGCCGGGAGATCCGCGATGGCGACACCGTTCCCCGGATCACCGGGCAGCGCGACGATCGGCGCGAGCGCGCCCACGTCGAGAACCAGCTCCGAATCGAAGACCGCGTCCTCTCCGGAGGCGAGGCCTTCGCAGGCACGGCGCGCCTCTTCGAGCGGCGTTCCACGCCGCTCTGAGAGAAAGCGAGCCGTCGTCTCGTCGGGCGCCACGATGCCCGAAAACGCCCCCGCTTCGGCCGCCATGTTCGTGAGGGTGGCGCGCTCGTCCACGGAGAGGGCCGTCACCCCGTCGCCCGCGTATTCGAGCACTTTCCCGATCGCGCCGCCTCCCTTCACGTAGGGGTGCGCGAGAAGCGCGAGCATGACGTCCTTCGCCGCGACGCCGGGCGGCCGGGTCCCTTTGAGAACGACGCGGATCGTGGCCGGAACCTTCACGCGCACGTCGCCCGAGAGCCAGGCGCACGCGACTTCCGTCGTGCCGATCCCGAACGCGAGGCAGCCGAGCGCACCGGCGTGCGTCGTGTGCGAGTCGGATCCGACGACGATCTGGCCGGGAAGAGCATGGCGCTCGAGAACGAGGGAGTGGCAGATGCCCTCCCCCGCCCCGTGGAGCCGGATGCCCTGCGCGGCCGCGAACTCCTCCTGCCGCGCCGCGAGGGAGTCCGCGAGCGTCAGGAGGCCGCGAGCCCTGCGGTCCTCCGGCATGACGTCACCGAGGAGGGAGAGGTGATCGCGAAACAGGAGCACGGAGCCGGGATCCTTCACGCGCGCGCCGCGCCCGAGCGCCTCCGCGAAGCATGTGGCCGCCATCGGCGTGACGTACTCGTGCGAGAAGCGCAGGTCGGCCCGCACGAAACACGCGTCGCCCGGCGCGACGGCGGGCACCCCCGCGCCGGCGGCCGCCGGATCCGTGACGGCGTGGCGCGCGAGGATCTTCTCGACGAGCGTCATCGCTCGCGGTGAGGTCGTGACCGGCGGGGGTGTCTCGCGGCCCGCGAGACGGGCCCGGGTGTAGGGAAGAAGCCCGCCGGCCTCGATCACGCGCCGCGTGATCGCGTCCTCTCCCTCCGTGAAGAACGCGAGCGGGATCTCCCTCCCCTCCCGCACGCGCTCGAGAATCGAGAAATCCGTCGTCAGGAGCATTCCGAGGTTGATCGCGTTCTGGCGGTAGATGCGCTCGAAGCTCTCCGCGAC
>Ga0335081_10010005_pt1 | contig 15297 bp, 10 predicted proteins | sample Lox_Sample_35_FD_206713 | JGI IMG/M metagenome (GOLD analysis project Ga0335081, IMG submission 206713) | Soil microbial communities from Loxahatchee National Wildlife Refuge, Florida, United States - Lox_Sample_3.5 | ecosystem: Environmental > Terrestrial > Soil > Wetlands | place: USA...
GCTATACCGAGCGGCTCGTGCATTGGGCGAAGGTCGCACCGGACCGCGTCTTCCTGGCACAGCGGGACGGCAGTGGCGGCTGGCGCACCATCAGTTACGCGCAAACACTTGCCTCGGTGCGCGCCATCGCGGCGGCGCTGCTCGAGCGCAATCTATCGGCCGACCACCCGATCGCGATCCTCTCCGGCAACGATATCGAGCATGCGCTCGTCGCGCTGGCGGCGATGCATGTCGGCATTCCCTATGCGCCGATCTCGGTGCCCTATTCACTGCTGTCGCAGGATTTCGGCAAGCTCAAAGCCATCATCGCATCGCTCACGCCGCGCCTCGTCTTCGCCGCCGACGGCAAGGCATTCGCACGCGCAATCGAGGCCGCCGTGCCGGCGGAGGCCGAAATCGTCGTCACCGACAATCCTCCCGACAACCGGCCAGCAACGCGGCTCGCCGCACTGCTGCGGACTGTGCCGAACGCCGAGGTCGACGCCGCCCATGCCCGGATCACGCCGGATATGGTTGCGAAAATCCTCTTCACGTCGGGCTCGACCGGCCAACCGAAGGGCGTCATCAACACTCATCGCATGCTGTGCGCCAACCAGGCGATGATCCAATCGACGCTCGCGTTTCTCACCGACGAGCCGCCGGTGCTGGTCGATTGGCCGCCTTGGAACCACACTTTCGGCGGCAACCACGATTTCGGTCTGGTGCTCGTCAATGGCGGTTCCTTCTATATCGATGAAGGCAAGCCGCTGCCCGGCGCGATCGAGGCCACCGTGCGCAATCTGCGCGACGTCGCCTCGACCATCTATTTCAACGTGCCGAAGGGCTTCGAAATGCTGCTGCCCTATCTGCGCCAGGACGCAGGCTTGCGCGAGCGCTTCTTCAGCCGGCTCAGAGTGCTGTTCTATGCCGGCGCGGGGCTCGCGCAGCACGTCAGGGATGAACTGGAAGAGCTGGCGGTCGCCACCACTGGCGAGCGCATCATCTTCCTCTCGAGCCTCGGCTCGACCGAGACCGCGCCGGCGGCGCTCGCCTGCACCTGGGAGACAGGACGCACCGGCAATATCGGCGTGCCGATGCGCGGCGTCGAACTCAAGCTGGTGCCCCGCGATGGCAAGCTCGAAGCCCGGCTCAAGGGGCCCAATATCACGCCCGGCTATTGGCGCGCGCCGGCGCTCACAGCGGAAGCCTTCGACGAGGAGGGTTATTACAAGATCGGCGATGCGCTGAAATTCGACGATCCCGCCGATCCGAAAAAGGGGCTGCTGTTCGACGGCCGTCTGGCTGAGGATTTCAAGCTCGCGACCGGCACCTGGGTCAGCGCCGGGCCGTTGCGCGCTTCGTTCATCGCCCATTGCGCGCCTTTGGTGCGCGACGTCGTCCTCGCCGGGCCGGACCGCGATGAGCTCGCGGCGCTGATTGTGCCCGATCTCGACGCCTGCCGGGCGCTCGCCCCAGACCTTGCGCCGAACCTCTCGGCAGCGGCCGTGCTGGCGGAGCGGCGCGTCCACGATGCTTTTGCGCGGCTGCTCGAAACGCACGCTCATGCCGCAACCGGCACTTCGAACCGCATTACCCGCGCCGTTCTGCTGGCCGATCCGCCCTCGCTCGACGTCGGAGAAATGACCGACAAAGGGTCGATCAACCAAAAGGCGGTGCTTGCGCATCGCGCCGCTTTGGTCGAAGAGCTATATGCTGGCACGCCTTCGCCCCGCATCATCGTCGTGGGCGCCAAGCAAACTCTACGGGTGAATTGACAATGGACATGCGCGGACATGCGGCGCTCGTCACCGGTGGCGCCTCGGGCCTCGGCGCTGCGACCGTCGAGATGCTGGCCGGCGCCGGCGCCAAAGTCGCGATCCTCGACATCAATCAGCAAGGCGCGCGCGCGGTCGCCGACAAGATCGGCGGCATCGCGGTCGGCTGCGACGTGACGGACGCCGATGCCACCGCCGCCGCCGTCGCGTCCGCCAAGGCCAAGCACGGCACCGCCCGCATCCTCATCAATTGCGCCGGCATCGGACCGGCCAAGCGTATTGTCGGCCGCGACGGGCCGATGCCGCTCGGCGAGTTCAGCCGCGTCATCGAGATCAATCTGATCGGCACGTTCAATGCGCTGCGGCTGGCCGCAGCCGACATGCAGGGGCTCGAACCGCTCGAAGACGGCGAGCGCGGCGTCATCATCTGCACCGCATCGGTCGCGGCCTATGAGGGGCAGATCGGCCAGGCGGCCTATGCGGCTTCGAAAGGCGGCGTCGTCGCGCTGGTTCTGCCGGCAGCGCGCGAATTCGCCCAGTTCGGCATCCGCGTCAACGCCGTCGCGCCCGGCATTTTCACAACGCCGATGCTGCACGCATTGCCCGAGGCGGCGCAGCAGAGTCTTGCCGCCGCAGTGCCGTTCCCGAGGCTCCTCGGCAGGCCGGTGCAATATGCGGCGCTGGTCCGCCACATGATCGAGAATCGCTATCTCAACGGCGAAGTCGTCCGCCTCGACGGCGCGCTGCGCATGGCGCCGCGCTAGCGGCTCCATGGGCGCAGACAGGGTCGTCGACTTTTATGAGCGCCACGCGCTTGAGTGGGTCGGCGATCGCAATCGCATGCGCTCGTTCTTTGAGAGCGGATGGCTTGCTCGCTTTGCTGGCCTCATCGAGCCGGCCGGCAGAGTCCTTGATCTCGGCTGCGGGTCCGGCAAACCGATCGCTGCGTACCTGCTTAATCGGGGATTCCATGTATGTGGGGTCGATTCATCGCCGACCATGATCTCGCTGTGCCGCGAGAATTTTCCTGAACAGCAATGGCGCGTCGCCGACATGCGGACGCTCGCCATCGGCCGGCACTTTGACGGCATAGTGGCTTGGGACAGTTTCTTTCATCTCGGGCACGACGATCAGCGGCGCATGTTCCCGCTCTTTCGTGCCCACGCCAGACCGGGGGCGCCACTATTGTTCACGAGCGGCCCGCGCCACGGTGAAGCCATCGGCAACTTGTTCGGAGAGCCGCTGTATCATGCAAGTCTCGACCCCGAAGAATATCGAGTCTTCCTCGCCGCCAATGGTTTTGCTGTTGTCGACGCCCGGATGGATGATCCCGAATGCGACCGTCATTCAGTATGGCTGGCGCGCCGGAGCGAAGACCGATAAGAGCTCTCAGGGTACATCGGAATGGCACTGAGCAACATCCGCAAGACCCGCATCGAGTGGGGCGACTGCGATCCTGCCGGCATCGTGTTCTATCCGCGCTATTTCGACATGTTCGACGTGTCGACCACGATGATGCTCGAGCGCGTGCTCGGCATGACCAAATACGAGTACCTCAAGGCCTACGATTTTGCCGGCCATCCGCTGGTCGAGAGCCGCGCCCGCTTTCGCGTGCCGACGCGCTTTGGCGACGAGGTCGAGATCGAGAGCCGGCTCGCCGAATGCGGCCGGTCGAGCTTCAAGGTCGAGCATCGCCTGACCAAGGCGGGCGTGCTCGCGGTCGAAGGCAACGAAACGCGCGTCTGGGTGGTGCGCGATGCCAAAGCTGCAGGGCGCATGCGGGCGGAACCGATACCGGCCGATATCGTCGCGCGGCTGATGCACCCGCAATCCTGATCCGCAAAGGCGCTTATGCGGCATGCGTGGGGCGCGGCGCATGACCGGCTTCCACTTTTATGGATCATGATCTAGAAGCCTAGAGCAACATCGCTTCAGATTGAATCGGTTCTTGCTCTAGCATCTTGATGGAGCATGATCTTTTCGGAAGACCGGTTTCCACTTTTCCGGATCATGCTCTAACCGCCGAACAGGAGGAAGACGCCCATGCGGATCGACGCTTACACCCATTTTTTTCCGAAGAAATTCTTCGACAAGCTCAACGAAGTCGCCGGCGACTACAAGGACATGGGCAAACGCATCCGCTCGCTGCCGGCATTGTTCGATATCGACGTGCGCAAGAAGATCGTCGATGGCCATAAGGACTATCAGCAAATTCTTTCCTATCCGCAGCCACCGATCGAACGCTTCGCCAAGACGCCGAAGGACATCGACGAGTTCTGCCGCATCATCAATGACGGCTTCGCCGAGCTGATCGCCAAGGAGAAGGACCACTTTCCCGGCTGGGTGGCGCACGTCTCGCTCGCCGCGCCGGACGCCGGCGCCGCCGAGGCCGAACGCGCGATCAAGAACGGCGCGCTCGGCGTGCAGATCTACACCAACGTCGCCGGCAAGCCGCTCGACCGCCCCGAATACATGCCGTTCTGGAAAAAAATGAATGAACTCGGCAAGCCGATCTGGCTGCATCCGGCGCGCGGTGCCGAGACACCGGATTATCCGTCAGTCGAACAGAAATCGCTCTATGAAATCTGGTGGACCATCGGCTGGTCCTACGAGACCGCCTGCGCCATGCTGCGCCTCGTCTACTCCAAGATCATGGACACCCATCCCAATCTGAAAATCATCACCCATCATTTTGCCGGCATCGTGCCGATGCTCGAAGGCCGCCTCGGGCCGGGCAACGACGTGATGGGCAACCGCACCACCGACGAGGACTATGTCTCGCTGCGCAAGAGCCTGAAGAAACGGCCGCTCGATTACTTCAAGAACGACTTCTGGGCCGACACCGCTGCGTTCACCGCCGAGCCGGCCACCAAGTGCGGCATGGAGTTCTTCCCGATCGACAAGATCGTGTTCGCCTCCGACTGCCCGTTCGATCCGGAAGGCGGCACCATGTATGTGCGCGAGACGCTGCGCATTCTCGACAAGCTGAAGATGGACAAGACCACCGCCGACAAGGTGTTCTACAAAAATCTCGAGGCGGTCACCGGCGTGAAGCTGGTGAGATAGCGCGACGGATTTTCGTCGTCGCAGGCGTCATGCCCGGCACTCGGGTCCGGCCTTTAGCCGGCCCGAGCACAGACCTTGTGCCGGGCATCTCGATTGAAAGGACACTGTGGCCGAAGAAGCGCGATGGCCGGGACAGGCCCGGCCATGACGGTCCCGATCAGCCGCGCCGCTTCACCCGGCGGGCGAGATAGTCGAAATTGATCTTGAACTGCTCCGGCTGGCCGATCTCGGTCTTGAACTTGGCGATGTCGTCCGGCGGAAATTCGCCGGCGGCATCGCCCGCAGCATCGACCAGGAGCTGAATCTGTGCTGCGTTCTCGAGCATGATCGCGCTGACCACGGCCTCCTCGATGCAGCTACCGACCACAACCGGCCCGTGATTCTTTAGGAGCACCGCGCGATTGCGACCGAGCGCCTTGGCAACGCCGGCGCCAAGCGCCTGATTGCGAATAAGCGTGATCGTCTCGGTGAAGACACCGAGTTCGCCGGAAAACAACGCGCCGGGCTGGCTATAGGCCCGCATCGGATGCCCCGTTGCCGAGAACGCCACCGAATAGGTCGGGTGCATGTGGATGACGCAGTTGACATCGGCGCGCGCCTTGAGGATTTCCGAATGGATGTAGACCTCGCTGTGCCGCCGCGCCGTGCCGGCAACGACTTTGCCTTCGAGATCAATGGTAAGGATGTTCTTCATCGTGATCTCGTCGAGGCCGAGACTATGCGCCTTCATGAAGAACAGCTTGGGATTGTCCCGCAGGCGCATCGAGATGTGGCCGCGCGTGAAGTCGTCCTGGCCCTCCGCCACCAGAATCTTGCCGGCAATGATGAGCTGTTGCTTGATGGCGTCGTGACTTTTCTTGGACATCGACCTCCCCTTGCGAATTCGAGATAATGATCGGGAATAAATAGGCCGAACGGGCACACGATGGCCATAGCCGAAACGCATCAGGTCGAGGGCGAGCCGCCATCGGGATCGCGGCCGATAACCCCGATGATGGAGCAATATATCGAGATCAAGGCGGCCAATCCGGATTGCCTGCTGTTTTACCGGATGGGTGATTTCTACGAATTGTTCTTCGACGATGCCGAAGTCGCTTCCCGCGCGCTTGGCATCGTGCTCACCAAGCGGGGCAAGCATCTCGGCCGCGATATCCCGATGTGCGGGGTGCCGATCGAGCGCGCCGACGAATATCTGCACCGCCTGATCGCACTCGGGCACCGCGTCGCAGTGTGCGAACAGCTCGAAGACCCTGCGGAAGCCAGGAAGCGCGGTGCGAAGAGCGTGGTGCGGCGCGACGTGGTGCGGCTGGTTACCCCGGGCACGCTGACCGAGGATTCGCTGCTCGATGCCAAGCGCAACAACTACCTGCTGGCCTTGGCGCGCTCGCGTCTGTCCTCGACCGAGGATCGATATGCGCTCGCCTGGATCGACATTTCGACGGGCGAGTTCCGTGTCGCCGAATGCGACCGCGGCGCGCTCCCCGCCGAGATCGCCCGCATCGAGCCGGGCGAGATCATCGTATCCGACGCGCTTTATGGCGAGGCCGAGCTTGCCCCCGTGCTGCGGGCGCTACCGGCGGTGGTGCCGCTCGGCCGCGACGTGTTCGATGGCGCAACCGCCGAGCGCAGGCTTGCGACGTATTTCGCGGTGGCGACGACGGCGGCGTTCGGCGCGCTGTCACGGCTCGAGCTCACCGCTGCCGCAGCCGCCATCACCTATGTCGAACGCACTCAGATCGGCAAACGGCCACCGCTGTCGCCGCCGCTGCGCGAAGCGGCCGGCGCAACACTCGCCATCGACCAGGCAACGCGCAGCAATCTCGAACTCGTCCGCACGCTCGGCGGCGAAAGGCGCGGCTCGCTCCTTGCCGCGATCGACCGCACGGTGACAGCAGCGGGCTCCCGCACACTGGCGCAGCGGCTCGCCGCACCGTTGACGGATCCGGCGGAGATCGCGCACCGCCTCGATGCGATTTCGGCATTCGTCGCGGACGGCGCCGTGCGCGCCGACCTGCGTGGCAGCCTCAAGACGGTGCCCGATCTTGCCCGAGCGCTCGCCCGCATCGTCATCGGACGCGGCGGACCGCGCGATCTCGCTGCGATCCGCGACGGCATCTTCGCCGCTGCCGAATTCGCCGCGCGGCTGACCGCGCTCACCGAGCGAAGCCGCGATCTTGGGCAGGAGGTGGCGGCGCTGCGCCGGCCGGATCGTTCGCTCGCGAACGAACTGGCGCAGGCGCTTGCCGACGAACTGCCGGCATTCCGCCGCGACGGTAGCTTCGTGCGTTCGGGTTACGAGGCCGCACTCGACGAGGCACGGGCATTGCGCGACGAATCGCGCCGCGTCATTGCCGCACTGCAAGTGCGCTACGCCGACGGCACCGGCATCCGCTCGCTCAAGATCCGGCACAACAATGTGCTCGGCTATTTCGTCGACGTCACTGCGCAACACGGCGAAAAACTGATGACCGCGCCGCACAGCGCAACCTTCATCCATCGCCAGACGCTCGCTGGACAAGTGCGCTTCACGACGACCGAGCTGGGCGAGCTCGAGGCCAAGATCGCGAGCGCCGCCGATCGCGCACTTGCACTCGAACTCGAAATCTTCGACCGGCTTGCCGCCCGGGTCGCTGCCGCCGCGGGCGCCATCAAGGACGCAGCCGAAGCGCTCGCCGCCATCGATGTCGCAGCCGCGCTCGCGGCGCTCGCCGTCGAGCGCGACTATGTGCGTCCGATCGTCGACAACAGCCTCGCCTTCGTTATCGGCGGCGGCCGTCACCCAGTAGTCGAGCAGGCGCTCGAGAAGAACGGCGGACCGTTCGTTGCCAACGACTGTGACCTGTCGCCACCGCCCGATGCCACGGCCGGCCGCATCTGGCTCGTCACCGGCCCGAACATGGCGGGAAAATCGACTTTCCTGCGCCAAAACGCGCTGATCGCCGTGCTGGCGCAGATGGGCAGTTACGTGCCCGCCCGCGCCGCGCATATCGGCATCGTCGACCGACTGTTCTCGCGCGTCGGCGCCGCCGACGATCTAGCCCGCGGCCATTCGACTTTCATGGTGGAGATGGTCGAGACCGCGGCGATCCTCAACCAATCCGGCCAACGCGCGCTCGTCATTCTCGACGAGATCGGGCGCGGCACCGCGACCTTCGACGGCCTGTCGATCGCCTGGGCGACAATCGAACACCTGCACGAGACCAATCGCTGCCGCACCTTGTTCGCGACGCATTTCCACGAAATGACCGCACTGGCGGCACAGCTCGCGCGCCTGCACAATGCCACCATGCGGGTCAAGGAATGGCAGGGCGAAGTTGTCTTCCTGCACGAAGTGGTGGCCGGGGCGGCCGATCGCTCCTACGGCATCCAGGTGGCGAAGCTTGCCGGCTTGCCGCCGAGCGTCATCGAGCGCGCCAAGGTCGTGCTGGCGCAGATCGAAGCCGAGGATCGCACCTCGCCGGCCCGCCGATTGATCGACGATCTGCCGCTGTTCGCCGCGGCGAGACCCGCCACGCTACCGCAGGCCGATGCCGCGCTCGTCGCCCTGGCCGAGGCGCTCAACGCGCTTCATCCTGATGAAATGTCGCCGCGCGAAGCCCTCGAGGCGCTCTACACGCTGAAAGCAGCCTTGGCCAAACGCGGCGGCTGAGACGAAGCAGCGCCACAGCCGGCTCAAGCCGCCGCGGCCGACAACAGCTTCATCGAATTGCGCCAGGTGCCGTCCTTCTGCTGCTCAAGCCGGATCGCAATGCCGGGAAACTTGCCCTGCACCGGCGACATTTTCTGCACCATGCGCGTCGCCGCCTTGTGCACGCGATCGTTGACGACCGTCGTGCCATCTTCTGGAAAGTTCGGGCACTCGATCTTGTAGAATAGCGCGCGCTGGCCCTGCTCGATACCTTCGGTAATCTCGCAACAGATAATGTCGAAGTTCGGCGGGGTATAGGCGATGAGAGCATCGCCAAGCTCACGATAGATGGCCATCGCTTCTTCGCCGCCTATCAACTCTACGAGTGGATCCTTCGCGGCGCGATTGCCGAATGCACGTTGCATGACTTGACCCGCCTTTGGCTGTTCTCGCCGCATGCTATCCGCGAAGCAACGAATTGATCGCTAACCGCAAGGTCCGTCGGGCTGGGCGCCCGCCGAATGATTCGGCGTTGGCTTAAAGGCCCGTAAAGGCGAAAGCTCGGATTTTCATGATCGGCTCACGCCTTCCATGCGCGCAGCAGCCACAGCATTCCGCTCCAGGCGACGCAGATCACAAGGCTGATGAGCAGCGCCGACCAGACGCCGACCGGCGCAACGAGGAAATGCAGTGCCAGGAAGCCGAGCCAAAGCCCGATCAGCGCGATTTGCGAATGCGCCATCATGCTGGCTGCGGCCTTGCCGCCGACGCGCGGGTGCAGGATGACGATCGAGCTCGCCATCACGATCGGAAACACCGCGAAGACGCCGGAGACGAACGAGCCGATGCTGTAGCTCGCGGTCGTGACAACCGCGACCACGACGGCAACCGTGACGGCTCGCAGAGGAATGTCATAGGCGGTGCGCAGGAATTTCGGCGGCGGGCCTGACGTGCGGTAGCGCCAACTCAACGGGATGGTGGCGCCGAATATCGCGACATCGAGCAGGAGCGCCGTCAGCGGCGTCCATTCGACGAGCCGCAGCAGAGCGGCGCCGGCGAACCAGACGATCAGGGCGACCGCAAGACTGAGCACCAGGCCGTGCCGCTGCGCCAGCACCGTATAGATGTAGGCGAAGACCGACACCGCGGCCGTGGCGGCGGCGCTGCCGACCGCACCCGCCGTGATGAATGCCGGCGGGTGCTCGATCGCAAGGATGACATAGGCAGCCCCGGCCGCCGTCGGCAGCGCGGCAACAAGCGAACCGAAAAACGGGCCCGAGCGCTCGACGGTGACCGAAACGATGACGACGATACCGGCCGTCATCGTCATTTTGACGAGCAGTTCGATCCAGAACATCAGTCCGGGGGCGGGCATGAGAATCCGACTCGCTCGCTGCGACAGGCCGCAACCGGCGCCACAAATCCACAGCCTGGTCGGTCGAGCAAGCGCCCAACGGGCTATCAAGGCGAGCCGCTGCGATACCGCATCGCACCGGCCAACAACCGCAACATGCAGGGGCGCCAACGGCGCGGCCGTTGCGCGCCGCAAACATCATGCTCCAAGCGACCGTAGTTCCGTTCTTCGTATGAAGGAAACGTTGTCTGGAAATTCATCCTGTTCCCTGGCTATATGGCAATATGGCCGCTTTCGCCGGATCGGCCTGGCCGGCTGCGCTTCTTCGACCTGCAGCGTACCGGGCGATGACAGTGGGCGGCCGCTCCGCTATGCCGTAACGATGATGTTGGACACGCAACGCACCGCGCGCCCCACCGTCGAACTGATCGACAGCGCGGCGATCGTTGCCGATCTCAAGGCGCTCGCCGAAACTCATGCGGGCCGCGAGCGCGAGTTGCGCAACGCAGTAGCGCAACGCCTCAAAGCCGCACTCAGCCAGGCCCGCAAACGGGCCGAAGCGCTCCTGCTCCAGGACCGCCATGGCCGCCGCTGCGCCGAGCGGCTGTGCCAGGTGCAGGACGAGATCATTCGTATCCTGTTCGAGTTTGCCGTCAACGAAATCTACCCGCCGCAGGTGCCGTCCGAGGCCGAGCACATGGCGGTGGTCGCGACCGGCGGCTATGGCCGCGGCCTATTGGCACCAGGCTCCGACATCGATCTGCTGTTCCTGTTGCCCTACAAGCAGACCGCGTGGGGCGAACAGGTTGCCGAGGCGCTGCTCTACTGCCTGTGGGACATGGGCCTCAAAGTCGGCCATGCCACGCGTTCGGTCAGCGAATGCATTCGGCAGGCCAAGGCCGACATGACGATCCGCACCGCGCTGCTCGAAGCGCGCTATCTGTTCGGCGACGTCAAGCTCTATGACGAACTCACCAGCCGTTTCGACAAAGAGGTGGTACAAGGCACCGCGCCGGAATTCGTCGCCGCCAAGCTCGCCGAGCGCGAGGAACGCCACCGTCGAGCCGGCCAGTCGCGCTATCTCGTCGAGCCTAACGTCAAGGACGGCAAGGGCGGCTTGCGCGACCTGCACACGCTGTTCTGGATCGCCCAATACGTCTATCGCGTGCGCGAGCCCGAGGAGTTGATCAAGCGTGGCGTGTTCGACCGCGACGAATACAAATTGTTCCGTCGCTGTGAGGACTTCCTCTGGTCGGTCCGCTGCAACATGCATTTTCTGACCGGCCGCGCCGAGGAGCGCCTGTCGTTCGACATTCAGCGCGAGATCGCGGTGCGGCTCGGCTATACCGAACATCCCGGCCTGCGCGACGTCGAGCGCTTCATGAAGCACTACTTCCTGATCGCCAAGGACGTCGGCGATCTCACTGCCATCCTTTGCGCCGGGCTCGAAGAACGCCAGGCAATGCCGCCGCCGGTGCTCAGTCGCATCATCGCGCGGCTGCGCCCGGCCCGCGGCCTGCGCCGGCTGACCGAGACCGACGACTTCGTCATCGACAACAACCGCATCAACATCGCCGGCCCCGGTGTCTTCAAGCGCGATCCGGTGAATCTCATCCGGCTGTTCTATCTGGCGCAGAAATACAATCTGGCCTTTCACCCGGAAGCGATGCGTGCCGCGACGCGGTCGCTGCATCTCATCGACAAGGACCTGCGCGACAGCAAGGAAGCCAACCGGCTGTTCCGCGAAATACTCACTTCACGGAACGACGCCGAGACTGTGCTGCGACGCATGAACGAGGCCGGCGTGCTTGGCGAATTCGTACGCGCATTCGGCCGCATCGTGGCGATGATGCAGTTCAACATGTATCATCACTACACGGTGGACGAGCACCTGCTGCGCTGCATCGGCGTCCTCAACGAGATCGAACACGGCGAAAATCGCGATTTTGCGCTGGCCAGCGAGCTGGTGAAGACAATCCAGCCGCAGAATCGCACCGTGCTCTACGTCGCGCTGTTCCTGCATGACATCGCCAAGGGCCGGGTCGAGGATCATTCGATCGCCGGCGCCCGCATTGCGCGGCGGTTCTGTCCGCGACTCGGCATGACGGCGGCCGAGACCGAGCTGGTCGCCTGGCTGGTCGAGGTCCATCTCGTCATGTCGACGGTGGCACAATCGCGCGATCTGTCAGACCGCAAGACCATCGAAAACTTCGCCGCGGTGGTGCAGTCGCTCGAGCGGCTGAAACTCCTCACCATCCTGACCACCGCCGATATCCGCGCCGTCGGTCCCGGCGTGTGGAATGGCTGGAAGTCCCAGCTCATCCGCACGCTCTATTACGAGACCGAGCCGGTACTCACCGGCGGTTTCTCGGAAGTCGACCGCGCGCGGCGTGTCGAGATGGCGCAAGCCGAATTCCGCGCCGAGACGAAGGATTGGCCGGCCGATGCGCTCGATGCCTATATCGCGCGGCTTTATCCGGCGTACTGGCTCAAGGTCGACCTGCCGCACAAGATCGCCCATGCACGTTTCGTGCGCGCAACCGAGCAGGCCGGCAAGACACTCGCCACCAGCGTCGGCTTCGATGCCGCGCGCGGCGTGACCGAGCTTACCGTGTTTGCACCCGACCATCCGTGGCTCCTCTCGATCATCGCCGGTGCCTGCGCGCTCACCGGCGCCAACATCGTCGACGCGCAGATCTACACGACGACCGACGGACTCGCGCTCGACACCATCGCGGTGTCGCGCGAATTCGACCGCGACGAGGACGAGGCGCGGCGCGCCACGCGCATCGGCGATGCGATCGAGAAGGCGGTGCGCGGCCAGATCAAATTGCCCGACGTGGTGGCGAAGCGAGCGCCGCCCAAGGGTCGGCTCAAGGCTTTCGCCATCGAACCCGAAGTCACCATCAACAATCAGTGGTCGAACCGCTATACGGTCGTCGAGGTCACCGGTCTCGACCGACCCGGTCTGCTCTACGAACTGACCACGACGCTGTCCAAGCTCAACCTGAACATCGCCTCGGCCCATGTCGCGACGTTCGGCGAACGCGTGGTCGACGTGTTTTACGTGACCGATCTGCTCGGCGCCAAGATCGCCACGCCGACCCGCGAAAGCGCGATCAAGCGGCCGCTGCTGGCGCTGTTCAGCGCGCCCGGCAGCGACGCCAAGATGGCACGCGAGACCGCAGCCGAGTGAACCCGCCTGCCGCTGTGCCACCGTCGCGCCTCAAGCGGTAACCGCCCCTTAAACCGCGCCATTTAGCCTGCCCATGAACGCGTTTTTCGCGCTGGGGACGGGACATGGCGTCGCGACAGGCCGGCCGGAAACGTCACGCCGAGGCGCCCGATTCCCGCTCGCGTCCGCAGGACCGCGGCGGTTCGACCGCCGAACGCGATCTCGGGCGTCGCCGTGCCGCGGAGCCGGCGGCTGCGCCGCGCAAACGGCGCCGGCGCAAGGACCGCCGCCGCTCGGGCATCGGCAAGTTGATTTATTGGGGCGCCGTCCTCGCGCTTTGGGCCATCATCGCGGCGATCGGCGCCATCGTCTGGATCGGCATTCACCTACCGCCGATCCAATCCCTCGAAATCCCGAAGCGACCGCCATCGGTTCTCATTCTCGGGCTCAACGGCGCGACGCTGGCGACAAGAGGCGACATGGGCGGCGCCGAAGTGCCGCTGCGCGAATTGCCCGATTACGTGCCCAAGGCCTTCGTCGCCATCGAGGACCGCCGATTCTATCTGCATCACGGCGTCGACCCGTGGGGCATCATGCGCGCCGCAATCGCCGACATACTGCGCCGCGGCGCCTCGCAGGGCGGTTCGACGATCACCCAGCAGCTCGCCAAAAATCTATTCCTGACCCAAGAACGCACTGTCACCCGCAAGCTGCAGGAGGTGGTGCTGGCGCTGTGGCTCGAACACAAATACTCGAAACCGCAGATTCTCGAACTTTATCTCAACCGCGTCTATTTCGGCTCCGGCGCCTATGGCATCGAAGCGGCATCGCAACGCTATTTCGGCAAGTCGGCGCGGCACCTGACCCTTGCCGAGGCGGCGATGCTGGCCGGGCTGGTGCAGGCACCCTCGCGCCTTGCGCCGAGCCGCAACCCCGACGGCGCCGAACGCCGCGCCGGCGTGGTGATCGCCGCCATGGCCGAACAGCGCCTGATCGGCGAGGATGCCGCGCGCCGCGCGCTCGCGAATCCGGCCCGTGCGGTCAAGCTCGCGAGTGCCGGCTCGGTAAATTACGTCGCCGATTGGGTGATGGACGCAGTCGACGATCTCATCGGTCATATCGATCAGGACATCGTGGTCGAGACCTCGATCGACCCCTCCTTGCAGGTTGCCGCCGAGCAGGCGCTAGTCGACGCGCTGGCGCAGAAGGGCGACAAGCTCAATATCGGCGAAGGTGCGCTGGTCGCCATGTCGCCGGACGGCACCGTGCGCGCGCTGGTCGGCGGCAAGAGCTATGCGGAGAGCCAGTTCAATCGGGCGATCGCCGCCAAACGCCAGCCCGGCTCGGCGTTCAAACCCTTCGTCTATCTCACCGCGCTGGAACACGGCCTTACTCCCGACACCGTACGCGAAGACGCGCCGATTTCAGTCAAAGGCTGGAAGCCGGAAAACTACGAGCGCGAATACCAGGGGCCGGTGACCTTGACCCAGGCACTGGCGAATTCGCTCAACACCGTATCGGTGCGGCTGACGCTCGAATTCACCCCGGCCGCCGTGGTGCGCACCGCCTACCGCCTCGGCATCGAATCGATGCTCGACGCCAACGCGTCGATCGCCCTCGGCACCTCGGACGTGTCCGTGCTCGAACTCGTCGCCGCCTATGCAACTTTTGCCAACGGCGGCAGCGCGGTCGCGCCACACGTGATCGAACGCGTGCACGGTGCCGACGGCAAGACGCTCTATACGCGGCCGACCCAGGCGCTCGGCCGTATCGTCGATCCCCGCTACGTGGCAATGATGAATGCGATGATGCACGAGACGCTGGTCGGCGGCACCGCGCGCCATGCCGACTTGCCGGGCTGGGTTGCGGCCGGCAAGACCGGCACCAGCCAGGATTACCGCGACGCCTGGTTCATCGGCTACACGTCGCATCTCGTCACCGGTATCTGGCTCGGCAATGACAACGATTCGCCGACCAAGAAAGCGACCGGCGGCGGACTTCCGGTCGATATATGGAGCCGCTTCATGAAAACCGCGCATCGGGGCATCGCGCCGACGGCGCTGCCCGGTATTGGCGGCCTGTCCTGGTTTAGTCCTTCGCCGCCGCAGCCCACCGTCCCCGGCGGGCCTGCGGCGTCCGCGCCCGCCGTGCGGACCGAGCCGCACCGCAGCGATGCCGGGCTCGATTTCTGGCTGCTCGATAAATTGTTCGGACGGCGCTGAAGCAAAATCGTTTTTAGATCGGATCGATTGCTGCTCTCGCAACTTGATGGAGCATGATCTTTTCGGAAAGCCGGTACCCACTTTTGCGGATCATGCTT
>Ga0335081_10010006_pt1 | contig 15296 bp, 9 predicted proteins | sample Lox_Sample_35_FD_206713 | JGI IMG/M metagenome (GOLD analysis project Ga0335081, IMG submission 206713) | Soil microbial communities from Loxahatchee National Wildlife Refuge, Florida, United States - Lox_Sample_3.5 | ecosystem: Environmental > Terrestrial > Soil > Wetlands | place: USA: Florida...
AGTGCTACAGGAGCCTCACCAATGTTCAATTGCCTGCCTGGAGCCATGCTAGAAAAGGGGCATCCGCACCAATGTAAAAAGGGCTTTAGCTGCAGTCGCGTTCCTTCAGCAGCATAACGCGCGCGATGACAGCAAGTCACAGGTTATTCAATCCGGGGCCGCCCGGTGGCTAAGCTAGAAAGGGCCTTGGCCTTACAGCATTACCCACTATGTGAGTTTACTGAGCCAAGGCTTATGGCACTAATATATGCAGCCAGAATCCTCACACGGGCGACAACCAATCGGACAGATAACCGAGTCTGCCCCTACGACTGAAAAACTCACGAACCGCGGGGTCATGGATTGCTGCGTGTCTTGGCGGTATACTCCTTGAAACCAAAGCCCTGGAACGGGAACGAGAGTACGCGTGCGTTGTTGCTAGAATTCACAACCAAACCCTGGTAAGTGGCCGTCTGCTCATAGATGATCACATCCGGAAACGGAAATGGCAGGTTGCCCCGTAGCGGTTCTGTGTTGAGGACATGCATGCTTAGTACGAGTTTGACGCTGCCGTTATTCGCGGAGAATACGCTCTCGATGGGATACCACTTCTGGTTTTCCGCATCAAGCGCCCACTTTGTGTGGATCAGTGAGTACTGATTCTTTGCGAAGGTCGTGCGTTCGCCCAGGAGCTCGATACTGGCAACCCCCGCGGATCCGCCGATGAAGTCGCCCAAGTCAAACACGAAACCTGGCTGAGAGTACTGCGCCCAGTTCCACATGGCATTGCTGAAAATCCACTCACCCCAATTGTGGTCGTGATAGCCCGGCGCGTTAACTACATAAGTTTGCCCATCCACTAGGACCCGCCCAACCACCGTCGCGCGCGGCATATACACAAGCCAGCTCATGCTCTCCCAGGACAAATCGCCAACCGGCATCCGATCCGCAGCGAACCAGGGAGCCGATTGCCGCAGGTACAGCAAATCCCACTGGAGCCGGTTGTCGCTGCTTTGGCCCAGGATGTGATAGGTGCCGGCGGTCAGCGACGCCACGGAATTGCCGGCAATTTGGACGCTAGCCCGATCTGACGAGGCGGAAAACGCAGTCGCGGGATAACTATCCAGCTCACGGATGGTGCCCGCGGGAGTATAGACCACTGCGGCCACTTGGGACTGGCCAAAGCCGGTCAGGTTTTGGGGGTCAGTAACGAAGTACGAGACAATCGCCTCTACGTTCTGCTTGGAGTCGTAGAAATTGAAGTACCACCATTCGGTGTAATTGCCGTCGTGTTCGCCGTTTTCCCAGGTTCCGTAATGATAGGCGTCGTCTGACGCGGATACGTCCTGTGCTCCGCTCACCAGGCCGGGCGAAACCGACAGAAGCAGAAGAGCAACCATCGCGCTCCGAGCCGCCACAGGCAACGGCGCAGCCGAAACCCCATTTGACCAATAGACGAGCTTTGCCAAGTTAGATCGTTATGGAGCTGAAACCAGCGCGTAGACCAAATTCTGAGCGATCGGACTTCCCAGACCGGTGACAAGATCGTATCCACCAGCCGTGGTGCAGAGAGCTCCGCAGAATCCATTCAGCCCTTTGACAATGTCGAAAAAGTCCAGTGGATTCGAATAAACCGCCTGATGAAAGCTGGAGCCGATCGTCGATTTTCCGCTGGATGCGCGCAGACTGTTCGCGATCGCAGTAAGCGCCGCCCATTGCGGACTTCCCGCGCTGGTTCCTCCGACCTCCAGCCAGTTGCCGTGTTGCGAGTTATAAACAGGAACGCCGGTGATCGGGTTTGCGTTGTAGGCAACGTCAGGAATACCCCGGAATCCGCTTGTTTGGAAGCCGTTCTGATATGCTGGCTGCGGGTAAAAATTGCTTAGACCACCTCCGCTTCCGAACCACGCGGTCTCGTTCAAAACATTCCCGATACTATCCAGCTTTAGCGTTGTCCCTCCAACGGCAACCACCAATGGTGATGCGGCCGGGTAACCGAACAGATTGTGACCCGAGTCTCCCGAAGCAGCGATATACGTCACCGCCGAGTTGCTGAACAGGAACTGGTCGAGCACCGTCTCTAGGGAAAACTCGTTCAAGCTGCCCCAGCTCATACTTACGACATTGGCCCCATTCTTCACGGCAACTGATACAGCCCCAAGCAGAGAACCCAGGGTGCCATTCTTGGACTCCACCAGGACAATCTTGGCGTTGGGCGCTATAGCATGAGCCCACTGAACGTCCAACGATGTCTCTAGGGACCAGTTCGCGTTCTGCGTCGGCCGGACCCCATTCGCAAACACAATAGTCAGGCAACCGTTGGCAACGGTACATTCCGGCAATCCGAAAGTGCTGTCAAAAACTGCCAGATCCGATTCGAGGTTGGGAACATCGAAGCCATCGACGATTCCGATCACCTGCCCATCACCTTGATTCGCAATTTGATCAAAGCCGTAAGCGTGATGTACCTGGTCAGGGGTGTAACCGAAGGGTTGGCTGCTATCCGGCGTAGCAATCAAGTGAAGAGGATGGTGCGCCTCTTGGTCCAATGGATTGACTTGGGCCTGGAGCATTGTAATCACCGTACCCGCTTGAATCAAAAGGGCTAGTCTCTTGAATGTCATAAAACAGACCCAAGAAGTCTAACACCTTAAGCAGGGCAGATCAATAAGAAATTAGGGAGTTATCGACTTAACCTAAGGAAATGTCGAAGCCGTTGCTCCGGGCTAGGCCACTCGTACTTTCGGCACCTGCAAATTATTGCAGGATCGGAAGCACAGTCGTCAAGGTACCCGTATTTGGGTTGGCGAGCAACGCCAGAACAACGAGATCACCAGGATTTGCGCCGCTCGGCAAGGTAATCCGGATGACGCCGGTTTTGCCGGCGGTCGCCGGATACTTGCCGGTCAATAGATACGCGGTATGGTTCATCGCCGACAAGTTCAGCGTATCCGACGCGATCGATTTGCCGGTCTGATCCTGAAAGACGATTGGCGCCGAGATGCTCGACGACGTCGTATTGGCAAGTGCTATGCCCGTGAGATGCGTATCATTGTCAAACGGCACCAATACGTAATGTGTTGGTTCTACGTCCCAAAACGAGAGGATGCAGACGGGTGTACCACCGGTCAGAGGCACGGCAGCTTCCACTACTGGATGGCCACCGCCAAGGTCCTGGCGGAATATTGCCTGGCCGTTCACCGCGACACTGTTGGTCACGTGCAAACTGGCCCAGCCCTGACTCGCATTTGGGCTTCCACTGTCTCCAACCACCACCGACACCGAACCGCCCGGAGGAATGTCCGCCGTGTACGGAGAAACCGCAGGACCGCCATTAACCGGAAGGGGCAGGTTTGCTCCGGAATCTGAATAAAAGGCCAGGCTCGCGGACGCGGCGGTCGTCGTGTCCTCATTCACCAGGATAAAGGTTGTCTGCCACCCGCCTCCGAACGCGATATGACCGAAGGTCCCTTGTGCGGATGCAACGCCGAGTCCGGCGATGAGTGCAACTGCAAGAACTTGGCCACACCTCCGAAGCGTGACGAACAAATGGCCCAGATTTGTACTTGGATTTTGTAAGAACGATTTCATTCCGCTCAGTATACCGCAGCGTTGTGCCGGTGCAACGCCCGCCCAACGTACTCCGCAGCGCGGATCCGGGTCCCATCAAGCGTTAGGGTGCGGCATGCGTGCCTAGTAGAAAAGGAATAACGGCGATCATGTCCATTTCCACCGGTATACCGAGGCGCTGCGCTGCAACGAACTCCCACTTGAGCAAAGCTCTCGCGGCACTGAGGTCCAGGCGAGGATCGATCCCCTTGAGTATTCGAATCTCGCGGATCCTGCCATTCGTTTGTAGTACACCCGACAGCACTACGTTACCCTCCACTCCGTCGGAGATCGCCGACTGAAAGTACTTGGGGTCAACTTTATGGAGAGGCACCGGGGGCTGAAGCTCGCGGTGAGGACCGAGAGGTTCACGCTCCGCGAACCACATGAGCCAGCTCCCCGAGTGGCTGACTATGTTGGGCATTTGTACGGCGAATGAATACACTTCCCGTCCATCGAACGACGGATCAGGCGGCGGCACCATGTGGATTTCAGATGTCTGTCGGCTGTATTGCGTCGCATTAGTCCGGGCGACGGCTACGAGAGTCTCATGCGAGGTGGGGGCCGCACGTGTGATGGCGACGAAATTGGCCAGAGCTGTCTGCTGTGACGAGCTGTCGCGCACGAGCAAACTGGGTATTAAGAGCGAGGGGCTCGAGACGGAATCGAGAGATCCCCGGCTCTCCTCAGACATGGGCCCCGCGGAGAATCTGGCATCGAGGGGGGCCTCCGGAAGCGGGCCATTGAGCTTGGCGGCAGGGTTCGGTGAGACAATGGCGATCGCCACGTCGGGGGACGGAAGGCTTGCGATATCCGTAGTTGGTGCGTCCATCACAGGCGGTATGCGCGTGCTATTCACATCGCCTGTGCCGGAGAGAGGAGGAACGAATTTCCGTTTCGGAGTTTTTAGTATTTTCGGAGTGCTCTCGGTTATCAACGGTAGGCTGCCGGAAGGCCGCTGTCCAGCCGCCCGGTGAGGCTCAGGCAGCGAGGCGGCCCTGGCGTTCGGTGGTGCAGGCCCAGGGCCCGCCATCGGAGGCGAAGGCTTGGGCGGCGTTATGAGCGGTGACCGGAAAGCTAGGATACTCGGGGACGTCACGCGCGGCTGATGCTGGGCCGGAGGAGAAGGGTGGTGGATCGTTTGCCAACCCCTCTCACCCTGCGGTGGATTCGAGATGATAGTCTGATGCGCATAACGGAACTCAACAACACGGAAAGGCTGAGTTTGCCTCTGCGTAGGGGAAATCGGGGGAAGTTTCCGGCGGAAGCTGTACCAGACTAATTGAGGCCGATGAGGGCCGATCACTTGATCGTAAACTCTTTGCTCTGGAACGGTTAGTCGAGGAGCCAAGAGCAGGAGGCCGAGAATCGCAGCGTGTACGGCCACCGATGCCGCCAAGGGGCCAAGGCGGCTACGCGGATCAGCCAGGTCCGAGGAGAGCGGGGTACGTCCCGCCGGCCCTCGGTGAATGCGAATGCACGGTTCGCCATGCTGAAGGGAGTGCCTAACTATGGCTATCCGGACCCTCAAGCTGCCGTCCTAGGCCCCATGCGAAAGTCGACGCCTTATTGGCAAGCGCGGTCTCCCCGATACACTCTCTCGATCCGCATGTAGCAGCGTCACATCGGCACAATTACAAGCTGGGCCGAGCATGATTGCACACATGGCCAGCATCTGACAATCAGCCGATGAAAGCCCGCGGGCAATTCTATTACCATTCGGTGACCGAGAGGTACCTGGTTACAAGCATTGGCTTTGAGGCAGCCGTGCCGAAACCGTGCAGCGCCACTGCCGGAAAGTTCGCACTTAGTGAATAAATTATGGAAATGCCACATCGTGCGTTATTGATACTCTTCGTTAGTTCCGGAAAGGACCAGGCTGGCGGCAAAACCAAAGTCCAAACCAGGGGCGTTGAAGTTCGTGAAATCGGGATAACTACCCATCAGAAGGAAGCCGTTGGAGATGTTAATGCCCGCCTGCGAAAGAGTGCCGCTCGCTGGCATCCCGAAAAGCACCCAGGATGGGACTGTGAACTTTCCGGCGCTGTTCTGCACCAAGCACGCGAACGAGCCAGTTACTTGCGGGGAGTCGGTTGTGGAAGTGCCAACAATGGCAACGTATCCATTGGGATCGCCTCCGCTCCAACTGAGTTGCAAATCCGCGTTCCGCGAAATGGTGCCACCGGTCGCCGTCGAGAGGGAGCAGCATTGCGCCACGGTGGAGCCGTTCTGCTGCGCTTGAAACGAAATCGGCGAACTCGAGATCGTGAGATTGGTACTAAACGACTTCACGACATTGCCGCCCGGACCCTTGATCGTATAGTTGCCCGGATCCAGGTAGGGGGGCGGATTATCGGTCAAACCGGGAATACCCCCGCCGCCAAGATTAGCGCTGTAGTTACCCGTTGAAGATTTCACCAGCTTCATTCCGCCATTCGGGCCAGTGAGATTGATGGAGGCACCGGCATCCAATCCAGTGAGGCTCAGGGACTGCTGGTCCGGTACGCACGTTGGGCCGCTGCACTGCCAAAGAGAACACGACCCGAAGGCGTTCAAGGCTGTAACGCCGCGAGAGCCAAGGAACTCGAACGCACTGTAACCGTAAAAGAATGCGGAGCCTGCATCCTCACTGATAGCTACGCTTCCTATGAGTGGCAGATTAGCCAAGTTCGCGGTGAACCGGCTGAGCAGGATGGTCGCGATGTTGATGTTCTGGCCACCCGCTGCCTTCTGCAGTAGCGCGGAAGTAATGCCGGCGGGATCGGAGCAGGTACCTCCGTTTGGCGCGATCGGAATTGAGGGGAAGGTGCTGGTGACGCCGCCCACCTGAACCCCCAGTGGTACGAAACATCCCTGTACCCCCGCAGGTAATTTGATCGTTAGTTGGTCCAGGCCGGCGCAACATTGCGCACGGCCGGCGTACGTCACCGAAGCTTGCTTCCCGCCTACCCACACATTCAATTGCAGCTTGGTCAAGTTGCCGGGCAGAGGACCGGCGGCTTCGTTGCCGCTTACGGGCCCGAGACCCGTACTCCAGACGGATACCGTGTCGCCAGGCTTGGCAGAGTTCAGCAGCGTGACTAACTGGGTTTTCGCATTTGTGGTGACGGCGGTGCCATACCCCCGTGAATTCAAGGTGAATGCGCCAAAACTGCTTTTTACTACCTGGAAAGCAATCGGATCGCTCGCGGAGCCGTTGTAAGTGAGGACCAGTTTGGCAGAGCCCGTAGGAGTGGAAGAGGGCAAGATGGCCGCTACCTGTCCACCCGTGACCCCGAGCATAATGGCGTTTACCGAGGTGTTGCCTACTGTGATTTTGATGGATGTTCCGCCCAAGGTAGTCGGTAATGGGAATGAATCGGCTTCCACGAGGTTAACAGGCCCAAGACCGCTGCCTACCAGCGTGAAAATGGATCCCTGGGCGACCCCCGAATTCGGGAAGCCAGCCGGAACAAAGGTCGCAGCGCTGACCACGCCAGGATTGGCGGAAATTGTGGGCTTAGAGAAGGCGACGGAACCGGATAATGTCAGAACCAGAAAAACACGGGTAACCATAAATCTCATCGGCTGATTACAACACACTCTCGGAATGGCTGACAAGACTTGCCGCACAAGGTGCGAACGTCGCAGCATCGCCTTCAGCGAATGTTGACAGCATGTCAAAGTAGTGCGAAAGTGCAAAGTTGCCAATAGACGGAGGGTTAATCTCGGACCAATGAAGTCAACAAGTTGTTTACGGTGCCTAAGGCCAGTTCTCCTTTTGGCGGCGGCCTTACCGGTCTTGTGCCAGGTCCCAACCGGGAGCATCAGCGGCAGCGTTGCCGATGAATCCGGCGCAATGATCCCCGGGGCTCACATTACCGTCACCAACACGGAGACGAGCATGGTCCGGACGCTGACAACGGATAATGACGGCGCCTTTTCGGCCCCCTCGTTGATTACAGGACCATACAAAATCGAGGTGCAGGCGGGGGGATTCAAGGAGCTGGTAAGTCAAGTAGTGGTCACGGCGGGTGGCACCAGCACCTTGACGCTGCAGATGCAGATGGGCGAGTCCAAGGAAGTAGTGACGGTAGAAGCAGTTGCCCCGCAGATAGATTATGAAAGCTATACGCTGGCCGGTGTGGTGACACGCCAGCAGGTTGAGTCGTTGCCCCTCAACGGGAGAAGCTTTCTCCAACTGGCTTTCCTCGAGCCCGGGGTGACGGTTTCAACTGCGTCAACTTCACAATACAATCACCAGTTCAACGTCAGCGTGCTGGGGGGAAACCCCGGGCAGACGCGCATCACTGTCGATGGTGTCAACATTGTGGATGCCATCGACGGCGGCACCCAGCAGAACTTTTCACAGGAGGTGGTCCAGGAGTTTCAGATTTCGACCTCCAATTTCGACCTGTCGACGGGGGTTACGGGCGTTGGAGCAGTCAACATCGTCACGCGAACGGGTGGAAATGACTTCCACGGCAGCGGATACTTCTTTTTCCGCGACCATCACATGGCGGCGTACCCCGGGCTGAGCCGCGATTCCGCCGCGCCCGATCCTTTTTTCGCACGGCGTCAATCCGGCTTCTATGTGGGAGGCCCGATCAAAAAAGATCGCCTTTGGTTTTTCACGAACGTGGAACACCTCAACCAGAAAGGTGTTGTGGCGGTTCAACCCCTGGAGCCGGCGTTCTCGAGCTTGGGCGTGGTGTATCCAAGTCCGTATAACAGTACGCAGGTCAGTGCTCGCCTGGACTATCGGATGAACAGCAACAACAACGCGTTTCTGCGGTACTCTCACGACGGGAATCACACCTTCAGTCCCTCGGCTCAAGGCTCGTTGCCCTCCAATTGGCTGCAAAATATCAACTGGGCGGATCAGGGTATGGGGTCGATGATTAGCGTTATCAGTCCCCGTGTCGTCAATGAAGCGCGGTTTGGCTACAGCTATTGGCACAACCGAAACCTGTTTCCAACAGCCCAGGTTTGCCCGGGCGATTGCGTTGGATTGTTGCAGCCCGAGATCGATGTGATTGGAGCCGGCCTCACGCTGGGAAACAACACCAACGCTCCACAGGGGCGAGACCTTCGCCATTTTACGACAGCGGACAATCTGACCTGGCAAAAAGGATCACATCGTTTAAAGTCCGGCGGCGAGTGGGAATATGAATACGGTGGCGGCTTCTGGGCCCAATATGAACCTGCGGCTCTTGAGGTGTACGGACCGGTCGCGGTTGCCACTTACAACAGCCAAGCTCCCCCGAGTAGCCGCATTTCTCTCCCCAATGCCTTTCAGAACTGGAATGACATCCTGCAATTACCGCTAGCCTATTTTGCCGCCGGAGTGGGAGATCCCACGCAGCCCCCGAAATACAATTATCACCAGGCGGACCACAGCCACCGGTTTCATTTCTACGCGCAGGATACGTGGAGGGTGACTCCTCGCTTCACTTTGAACTACGGGCTCGGGTACACCTACGAAAGCAATTTGCTGAACCACGATCTTTCCAAGCCCGAAATCCTGGCGCCGATTTTCGGCCCTGGGGGACTTGGACCGGAAAAACATGATCCAAAGGAATTGTCGCCCGCCCTCGGATTCGCATGGAGCCCGGGCAGCGACAACAAGACTGTGATCCGCGGCGGCGGCGGCATCTATTACCAGACGTTCCTGGTTTTGAACCGGCTTACTGAGCGAACCTATCTTGACCCGCTCGGCAACGGGCGCCCCGTGATCCCATCATCCGACATTCCAAATCCTGTCGCCGGCGTGCCGGGTGTGCCACTCGGCGTGGCCCTCTACTTTCCCAATAACCCCACAGCATTCCGGGCCGGAGATCTCTTACCCGCGCTGCCGGGAATCCGCGCGCAGATCCAGCAGATGCTGGGCGATCCCAACAACACGAACCTGGCGATCCGCAATATGGATCTCTTTAAGACGGCGGAAGAACTGCTTCCGGAGGACTATCCGCTGCCATACTCCGAGCACTTGAACATTGGCGTGCAGCGATCTCTGACTCAGGACATGGTGCTGGATGTGAATTTTCTCTTCAAGCAGTTCATCCACGAAGATGTGGGCAGCATCGATCTGAATCACTACAACAGCATCGAGGGGCCGGTTATTCCGCAGTGTGTCGGTATCCAGGTTCTCCAGCCGACGTTTCATTGTTCGAACGGCCCGATCGGCGTGCGGCTTCCGATAGGGCGCTCACATTACAAAGGCCTGCTGGCCAAACTCAACAAGCGCTACAACAAGCGCACCATGTTTCAGGTGTCGTACGCGTTGCAAAGCGACGTGGGGTTGACTTCCGTAATCGACAACAACGACTGGTTCCGGGGCTGGGGGCCGCTCGCGCCGCACCACGTGCTGAATCTCTCCGGGATCTTCGACCTTCCCTGGGGCTTTCAAGCCTCGTTCATTTCCCAGTTCACCTCGCGCAGCCCATTTTCGGTCTACCTGGGCGGTCTCGATTTGAACAGCGACGGGACAACCAATGATCTGCTGCCGGGGACGACATCGGGAGAGTTTTTCGGAGGCAGCCGCAGCAAGCTAACCGAACTCGTCAGCCAATTCAACCAGCAATACGCCGGAAAGAAGACGCCACTGGGTGTGCCGATCCCTTCCATTGTTCTGCCCAGCAATTTTGGTTTCGGGGACAACTTCTCGTCGCAGGACGTGCGCCTGACCCGGACTTTCCAGTTTCGGGAGCGCTTAAGACTGCAGGTGTTCGGTGAGGTCTTCAACCTTCTCAACGTCGCAAATCTGCGTGGTTACAGCGGAAACATATTGGTGACATCGTTGTTCGGGCAACCCTCGTCACGTGTGGATCAGGTATTCGGTTCCGGCGGTCCGCGAGCCTTCCAACTCGGCACACGTCTAACGTTCTGAACGGGCCGGGGCTGAAGTTCAGCGCTGTTGCGACGAAAACCGCGACCACGCCAGCCTCGATTTGCCCATCTCCAGCAGAAGCTTTAGGGCCGTGACTTTCTCGGGCGGGACCAACTCTCCCGCGACGAACTGGCGGAGTGCTTCGGAACGCCGCAGCTTTCCGGATGAAGTGCGCGGCAAAGTTCCGGGCGGAAGCAATTCGACGTGATGCGAGTTCAGTCCGAGGCCGGAGCGCACTCGGCTTTGCACTTCGGCAATGACCTCTTCAGAATTTCGGGGATTGCGCGGGTCGGATTCGGCCAATATGATCAACTGCTCGCCCTGGCCTTCCACAAATCCGCCCAACGCGACAGCACAACCCGCGCGGAGCCCGGGCACCGTGAACAGCAGTTCCTCCACCTCTTGCGGTGCGAAATTGCGCCCGCGGATGATAATGAGGTCCTTAACACGGCCAACGATGTAAAGTTGGCCGTCCGAGAAGAAACCAAGATCGCCAGTATCCAGCCACCCGTCGCGCATGACTCGGGCGGTAGCTTCGGGATCGTTGAAGTATCCCGAGGTAACCGACGGTCCCCTGATGACAACCCTGCCAACCTCACCCTCAGGCAGTGCCCTTTCGTCAGCACTGCGAATTTCCACCGCGATCCCCGGCAGGGGCGATCCCACCGAAACGAGTCTTCGACCTTGCCCCCGGACCGCCCGGGCCTCGGTGGCAAGAACATCGCGGTCAAACTCACTGATCAAAGGAGCATCATCGAGGCCGGTGAAGCTCACGCCAAGTCCAGCCTCCGCCAGACCATAAACCGGTGTGATCGCTTCTGAGGAAAGCCCCCACCGGGAAAAGCGTTCCGTGAATGACCGGACGCTGTCGGGATCGATCGGCTCGGCGCCGTTTAACGCAATCCGCCAGCGCGACAGATCCACACCATCCAGTTCTTCGTCACGGATCTTGTTTACGCAGTATGCGTAGGCAAAGTTCGGCGCCGGAGAGATGGCGGCCGCATAGCGAGACAGTGCGCGCAGCCACATTGCCGGCCGTCCGAGAAAAAGATCGGGGCCAAGGTAAGTCATGGTGGCCGGATAGTAGAGGCCGAGATACAAACAACCCACAAGGCCCATGTCGTGGTACAGAGGCAACCAGCACACGCCGCCGTTCTCCACCTCGGAAGCATCGCGTTGTACCAGCACCTGCTGCATCATGGCCAGGTTGCAGGCCAGATTTCGGTGCGAAATGACCACGGCTTTGGGATCGGACGTGCTGCCGGATGAGAACTGGAAAAAGGCTGGACTGTCGGGGTCCACGGCCGGGCACGTGGGCTCGCCGGACCGCGACGAGAGTTCGCTGGCCTCGATCACGGCGCGCAGCGACCCAACGCCGGCCACGCCTTCGCCAATCAGGCGTCGAATGCGCTTCTCGGTAATCAAAAAACGGGCTTCCACACGCGACAGCATCCGCCGCAGGCGCGTGAAATACTCATCGAGTTTCCCCAGCCGGAACGGCGGATACAAAGCCGTGGGAACCGCACCGGCCAGTTGCGTCCCCAGGAAAGCATCAAAGAACTCGACGCCGGTCGGCAGAATGACGGCCACACGGTCACCGGGTTTCAGGCCGACTGACTGAAGATATGCCGCGCTTTGCTTTGCGCGGCGGACGATCTCGTGATACGGGTAAAAGTCAGCCTGCTCCGACGCAGACACAAATCGCGCACCCAGGCGGGTGCAGTCCTGAAGCTGCGCCAGAATCTCGCCAACCGTTTCGGTTTTTGGTCTCATACGTGGGAAGCCTGAAGACTACGAAGGATCAGCTGCACCAGATCATGGACTGTTTCGACGCCTTGCAGCTGCTCCGGGCTGAAAGTGCAGCCAAAATCCCGTTCGATTGAGGTCATGAGAACGACCTGCGCCAGCGAGTCCAGCTCCAGTCCGTCGATGATACGCGCTTCCGGGCGAATGGCCGCAATTTGTTCGGGAGTCAGGTTCATTTGCTCCTGTGCCACATGTTTCAGATGCGAAACGATCGATGTTTCATTCCAAACTGCTGATGAGGACTCTGCCATTTGTTTTCCTAATTAGGTGACCTGCTGGGGAGCGCCTGACGCTGTTGCGAATGCGGTAGCCTCTTCAACGTACATGCGCTCGATCTGACGCGCAAACCGGACTTCCAGGCGATCGCGGCGCACCTTTTGCGTCGGCGTGACCAGATCGGGGTTCGCCAATTCCTCCTCCGTTATAAAGCTGAACTTTTTAACCTGCTCGAATTGCGACCAGTCCGACTGCTGCGCGTGAACGTCCCGCTCCATCAACGCCGCGATGCAGGGCATGGCCAGCAAATTCCCGAGCGACGAAACCGGCATCCCAAATTCCGACGCTGCGCGCTCCACGTTTTCCGCATGCGGGATGATCAGAGCGGCAACGAACCTGCGCCCATGGCCCACCAGGAACGCTTTCCGGATATAGCGGCTCCGCTCGATGGCTTGTTCCAGAGCCGGGCAATAAACTTTCTTGCCATTCGAGAGCACAATCGTTTCCTTGGCGCGCCCGGTAACAAACAGGTAGCCATCTTCATCAATCCGACCGAGGTCTCCGGTTGCCAACCACCCATTTCGCAGCACGGCAGCGGTTGTGCCGGGATCTTTGTAATAGCCGAGCATCACATGACCGCCGCGCGTGTGAATCTCACCGCTCTCGCTCACACTGACTTCGACACCGTCCAGGGGATGTCCCACGGATCCCAATCTTTCCGCGCCCAGGGCATTCAAGGTGATCACGGGAGAGGTTTCCGTCATCCCATACCCTTGAAGAACGCGGAAGCGCACAGCACGGAAGAACAGCTCGATTTCCGGATTGAGCCAAGCTCCTCCGCAAACCAAGTATTGGATTCCACCCAGCCTGTGGTGCAGCCGCCGAACGATAATCCGCTCGGCTAGGCGGGAGACCAGTGAATTCCGCGAACGGAGGGGATTCTCTTTGTAACCGGACCGCGCGTCTTCGATCATCGTATCCATCAAAGAACGGATCGTTCGGCAAATTGGGGCGGGCAAAGACGACAACACACCGTGGATGGTTTCGTGGATTTTCTCCAACATGCGCGGTACACATCCCATGACCTGCGGATGGTAGAGCGCGAGCAGTTGCTTCAGATCGTACGGGTTGCCGTACGCGATCGCCACGTCCATCGACAGGTACCCGTAACACAACATCCGCTCGAATACGTGGGCCAGCGGCAGGACCGAAAGCGCCTGTTCGGTGGTTCGAAAGGCCAGTCTTGCAAGGCAGCGATCGAGATCGAAGGTCAGATTCGCGTGGGACAGCATCACACCTTTAGGCCGGGCTGTCGTCCCGGAGGTGTACACGATAGTCGCGACATTGTCCGGCCTGACGGAAAGGCAGGTTTGGCGCTCCTGGCCCGAGAAGCCGGCGCCTGCGGCTTGGGCCACTAAGGCTGGCAGCGAGAGCAACCCGTCGGCGAGGTCATCCATACTGACCACCCAGCGCAACTCGCTCAATTCCGGCAGCTTCGCGCGCAGGAGTTCAAGGCGGTCCCGCCCGCTGGTGAAAACCGCGCGGCAGCCGCTGTGATCGAGGAGAAATTGCGTTTGCGAGGACGACAGGGTTGGATAAATGGGAACGACAATCATCCCGGCAAGCTGCACGGCGAAATCGACGATGTGCCATTCCGGCCGGTTTTCGGAAAAGATCGCGACGCGATCGCCAGCCATCAAACCGCAGCTTTTGAGATATCGGTAAACGGCAAACACGGAACGGCTGAAATCCCAAGTGGAATACTCCACGATTTGACCGCTGGCGTCGCGCCACTGCAAGAGCCTGGCTTTCTCGCCGCGATCCAAGACCCGGAAAAACAGGTGATTCAGAGTCGGGACCCGAGCCGTCTCATCCATGATCAGTTCTTCACCGCGCGGGCCACGATGGCAGCCACCTGCCCGCCCCACGAACACGAGAGAAAGAGTCCACAGGGGGACTTTTCGGCTAGGCATCGAGACTGGCCACGTACAAACTTCAATGGGCAGCCATCATCCGGAGCGTTGTGTCGCGCAATAGCGGGTACACGTCCTTGGCGCGCGCAGAGCAGGCCCAACCCAAGTTCCACCAATGCCGTGGCGGCGCCCAGATAGCCCGTTTGACTCTTGAGTGCGGTAACCGGAACCTCACACCCTAGAACCGCACCGAGCGCTGCTGCTTCGGCACGGTCGGCCTCTACGGTGCCGGCTCCCGTCGCCACGGCGAAGTCAATGCCTTCGTCAACAGCTTCCTCAATAAGGGGACCTATGGTTCCGGGGCAGAGCGCCGGCCATGGGTCTCCATGGAGTTCCATGGCGCAACGAACGCAGCTGACTTCGGCCAATACCTTAGCCCCCCGTGCGTGCGCATCGTCGCTACGTTCTAAAACCAAAAAGCCGGCTCCAGCACCGAGCACCAACCCATCCCGCTCCCGATCAAACGGGCGGTAAGCGATGTCGGGTGGTGAGGGAGACAACAGGCCGGACTTGAGGTATGCGAGCAGCGAAGCCGAGCCTAACAGAGAATCATAACCGCCCACAACCGCAGCGTCGCACCGGTCTTCCATAAGATCGCTACAGCCTGAGATCAGGCTTTGCGCTGAAGCGCTATCGCTGTGCACATAGTTCGCGCCGGGACCTCGGGCGCCGAGCTCCATTGAGATCAGGCCCAGCCCTCCGTTCGCCAGAGTTCGAATCGAAAAGTATGGATCGATCAATCTGGACGGAACGCCGCCCAGGTACTTGTAATCCATTTCCCGGCCTTCCGGCCAAGCGACGGATAAAGCCTCAAAGAACTCGTCGTACTCGAGCCCGGTCTGTCC
>Ga0335081_10010007_pt1 | contig 15296 bp, 11 predicted proteins | sample Lox_Sample_35_FD_206713 | JGI IMG/M metagenome (GOLD analysis project Ga0335081, IMG submission 206713) | Soil microbial communities from Loxahatchee National Wildlife Refuge, Florida, United States - Lox_Sample_3.5 | ecosystem: Environmental > Terrestrial > Soil > Wetlands | place: USA...
CGCCGACGGGCACTTGATGTCTTTCGCCGGCCCGAACTTCCGCGACTTGCGGGCTGCGAATCACACGCTCGCCGGCCTGGCGGAGTGCAATGGCGACAACGTCATTACTGTCGCGAGCGGCTCCGGGCTGACGCGGGTGGGGGTGGCGGTTGTTTCACAAGATTTTTTCAAGGTGATGCGGGTGGCGCCTATCGTCGGCCGCGAGTTTTCCCCCGAGGAAATGCGCGAGGGCGGCACGCCGGCCGTGATCGCCAGCTACGGCTATTGGCGTCAGCACCTGGGCGGCGCCGCAGACCTCGCCCCGCTCAAGCTCAAGGCGCAGCTTTGGGAGGGAGAGCAGGTGTTCTCGGTGGTTGGTGTTATGCCGCCGGGCTTCAGCTTTCCGGCGGATACTGACCTGTGGGCCCCGGCGGAGTTTTTTGGCGATGGGCCGAGCCGGACTGCTCACAATTGGCGCGCGCCGGTGGGTCGGCTTCGGGAAGGGGTAACTCTGGAACAGGCCCGGCAGAATCTCTCGACGCTAGCCCATCATCTGAACCAGCAGTACAAGCCCGACATCGACCTGACGGATGTGAGCGTGGTGCCGTTGCGGACGGCGTTAACCGGCGACGTGCGCCAAACGCTTCTGGTCTTGCTGGGGGCGGTGGGGTTTCTCCTCCTGGTCGGCTGCGCCAACGTCACCAACCTGCTGCTCGCACGGGCCGCGGCGCGAGAGCGCGAACTGGCGGTGCGCGTGGCGCTGGGCGCCGGCCGGCGCCGGCTGGTGCGTCAGTTCCTGGCTGAAACCTTGCTGCTGGCGCTCGCCGGCGGCACGCTGGGAGTGCTCGCAGCGCAGTGGGGCGTGAGTGTGCTGGTGGCGCTTGCTCCCCCCAACCTGCCAAGGCTGGGAGAGGTTTCGATCAACGTAGCTGTACTCGTTTTCGCGCTGGCCGTCTCGATTCTGGTGGCCATGGGCCTTGGTGTTCTCACTGCGGTGCGCGCCACGGCTCACGATCCGCAAGGCGGGTTGGTGGAAGGCAGCCGCGGCCAGGCCGGTTCGGTGCACAGTCAACGGCTGGGCCGATTCCTGGTGGGCGGGCAACTTGCGATCACACTAGTGCTGCTGGCCGGCGCCGGCCTGCTCGGGCGGAGCCTGGTGCGCGTGCTCTCAGTAGACCCGGGATTCCGCACGGAAAACATCGTCACCATGGAATTCGAGTTACCTACTCCGGCTAACCAGACGGACACCGCCCGGCCCGTGACCGTCGTTAACCGTGTGTTCGAGCGTCTCAGGGCAGTGCCGGGCATTGAGGAGGTTGGTGGAGCGACCCGGCTGCCGCTGGCTTCCGGATTCGGCCCTGACGGCACGTTCTTGATCTTGAATCGGCAGTCGGATATCACCAAGGGCGAGGACTTCGAGCGCCTCTCACACAGCGTGCCTACGGGCTATGCGGATTACGTGGCAGCGAGTGAGGATTACTTCAAAGCGCTGGGGATCCCTCTGCTTCACGGCCGTCTTTTCGGTGAACGCGACACGGCAGATGCTCCCCATGTTGCCGTCATCAGCCAATCGCTGGCCCAAGCCTCCTGGCCGAACCAGGATCCGATCGGGAGAATGATTGAGTTCGGCAACATGGATGGCGATCTGCGGCTGCTCACCATCGTGGGTATTGTGGGTGACGTCCGTGCTGCAAGCCTGGAGAAGCCGGCGAGGCCCACGGTGTACGTCAATTATCGGCAAAGGCCGATCGGTGGACGGGACTTCACCGTGGTGATGCGATCCGCCCTCCCCCCGGCTACGGTGCTGGCCGCCGCCCGCAACATTTTGCGCGAGACCGACCCTGACGTTTCGCCCGAGCTTCGCACCTTCCAGCAGGTGTTTGCCGCCTCGCTCGAAACGCGGCGCTTCAACCTGGCGCTCATCGGCTTCTTTGCCGGTACGGCGCTATTGCTCGCGACCGTGGGCATCTACGGGGTCATGGCCTACTGGGTGGAGCGGCGCACGCGCGAAATCGGAGTGCGCATGGCGCTCGGCGCGGTCACTGGCGACGTTCTGCGGCTGGTGCTCGGCCACGGCTCAAAAACCATCGCCGCGGGCGTGGTCATTGGTCTGGCGGGTGCGTTCGTTCTCACGCGGACCATGCAGTCGCTGCTCTTCGGCGTGAGTGCCGGAGATCCGGTTACGTTCGCGGGCGTCGCGCTGCTGCTCGCGGCGGTCGCGATCCTGGCAAGCTATATCCCGGCGCTCAAAGCGTCCAAAGTAGATCCGATGGAGGCGCTGCGGTACGAATAGGCGGCCCAATTCCAGGTCACCGCTTCTTCGGCCATCGCTCGAGTAGCGCCTCCCGCCCCGCGAGTTTCCAAGCACTGGTGCGCCCGGCTAAGGCGGAGGAGCCGTTGGGGTCTGGGGTCCGTTGCGAGAGCGAAGGCGCGGCCCGAACGGAATGAATCGCCGCGGCCACCATGGCGACGCATTCTTCTCCCGGGAGGGCGGCATCGTCGGACATCAAGCCATCCTGCAGCAGGCGCGCGATGAGCGAGGTATCGAGCTCTGCCGCCACGAACTCCGGGCGACGGAGCAATCGCTGGAAGAAAGCAATGTTGGTCTTGATGCCGGTCACTTCGTATTCATTCAAGGCGCGCGCCATACGCGCGATGGCCTCGGAGCGATCGCGGGCCCACACGATCAGCTTGGAAAGCAGCGGATCGTATTCGAGCGGCACCGTGAATCCCTCGCTCACGCCGGAGTCGTTGCGGACGCCCGGACCGGAGGGCGTTCTGAGGCCGGTGATGAGGCCGGGCGAGGGGAAGAAGTTCTGCGCCGGGTCCTCGGCCGAGATGCGGCACTCAATGGCCGCGCCGCGCAGGCCGACGTCCGCCTGCCGCCATGCCAGCGGCTCGCCCGCCGCAATCCTGAACTGCTCCTTTACCAGGTCGATGCCTGTCACCAGTTCGGTCACCGGGTGTTCCACCTGGAGACGGGTATTCATTTCCAGGAAGTAGAAGTTGCGCTCCCCATCCACCAGGAACTCCACGGTGCCGGCGTTGGTATATCCTGCTAGCCGACCGATGGCCACCGCGGTCTCGCCCATGCGCCGCCGCAGGGGCTCGTCTACCAGGGGCGAGGGGGATTCCTCCAGCAACTTCTGGTGCCGCCGCTGCAGCGAGCACTCGCGCTCGCCCAGATGGATCAGGTTGCCGTGATGGTCGCCCAGAATCTGGATCTCGATGTGACGCGGCCGTTCGAGGTACTTTTCCAGGTAGATCGAGGGGTCGTTAAAGGAGTTCTGCGCTTCGGAGCGCGCGTTGCGGTAGGCGGACTCGAGTTCGTCGAGCGAGCGCACAAATCGCATACCCTTGCCGCCGCCGCCTGCCGCCGCCTTGATCATCACCGGCAGGCCAATGGTTTGCGCCGCTTGCATAAGTTCGTCGAAGGTGGCGGGGGTATGATTCATGCCCGGGACCGTCGGCAGTCCGGCGGCGATCACGGCTTGGCGGGCAGCGGTCTTCGAACCCATTAGTTTCATGGCCGCGGCCTGCGGGCCCACGAACACGATCCCGGCCGCGTCGCACGCCGCGCGGAATTCCTCGTTCTCGGCCAGGAAGCCGTAGCCCGGATGGATGGCCTCGGCGCCGCTTCGTCGCGCCACCTCCAGAATCCGGTCGATGCGAAGGTAGCTTTCGGTGGAGGGAGTGGGGCCGACCGGATACGCCTCATCGGCACAGGTGACGTGCGGGGCGCGGCGGTCGGCGTCCGAATAGACCGCCACCGTGGCGATGCCCATCTCGCGACAAGCCCGCATCACTCGCACGGCAATTTCGCCTCGATTGGCGACCAGGACTTTCTTGAACAACCGTTTTGCTTCCACTCGCGGTCCTCTTTCTCACCCTTCCCTTGGTCCCTGGTGCCGGTTCAAATCACTTGACACCTCGACTCTCGCATTGCTATGGTCTGAGAGTACCAGAACATCTTATTCTACGTTCAAGCAGAAGGAGCCGGCTATGAAACGAATCTTCGTCTTCACTCTGGCGATCGGCTTTCTGATTGCCGGGCCCATCCGCTCGTTTGCTGGTTCGATCTCTCAACTCGTGGTCTTCGGAGATAGCCTTTCCGATACTGGAAACGTTTACATCGCTACCGGCAGAACGGAACCCGCGCCTCCAGCCTACACCGCAGGACTTTTTACCGACGGGCCAGACAGCTTCCCTGCTACCTCGGGGCCGCAAGGGATTTGGATCCAGCAACTGGCCGGCATGATGGGGCTTACTTCGCCCGCCCCTTCCCTGGCCGGCGGCACGGATTATGCCTTCGGCGGAGCCCTTACCGGGCAGAACCCCGCTTTTGGCACCGGCGGCGAACCTTGGGTAACCGATCAGGTGGGTGTTTATTTGGCAAGCCACCCGACCGGAGTCCCCTCCAATTCGCTCTACACCTTCTGGGCGGGCGCCAACGATATTTTCACCGGGTCGAGCCCGACGGCCGCAGTGGCAAACCTGACCGCCAACATCAACACTCTATTCCACGCGGGCGCCAAGGATTTCCTCTGGCTGGATATGCCCCCTCTCGGAGACACTCCCGACGGCTTGGCCTCCGGCGAGAGTGGATTGCTGAATCTGGAATCGCAGGCATATAACGCGGACTGGCTCGCCAGCATCAGCCTGCTGGAGAGCGAGGATCCGGGCATCGAGATTACCGGCGTGGATATCTACGGGCTGGTGTTGGCGATGCTTGCCGACCCCTCTAAGTATGGCTTCACGGATGTCACCGATCCGGCCCAGGGCCTGAGCGTCAATCCCAACACGTATCTCTTCTGGGACGGCGTCCACCCGACAACCGAAGGTCATTTCCAGGTGGCAGACTTCGCATACCACGCTTTGCCGACTCCTGAGGCTCCGACGGCCGTGCTCTTCGGCACTGCTCTCCTTGCAGGTGCCGGGGTGCTCGGGCGCCGCCTCATTGCGTCGGCCTGATGCTGGGGCGTTCGTCTCTCTTCCAAAGGTCAGCGTTCGCGGGCGGACCGGGCATCCCCGAAGCCAGGCATGGTCTTGCTCCGGGAGGAAGCTGAACGCGAGTAGGCAACCACGCGAGCAACGACTACTTCTTCGGGTAGCCCACGGTCTGACTGAGAGTGATCCGCTGATCGGGGCGCAGTCGCATCGCCTTGGCCAACGCCGGCCTGTCGATGCTGCCGCGCACCACCACCGCCAATCCCTCCGATGCGCAGAAGAGGTAAACGTTCTCAGCGATGAAGCCCACGTCTGCGGCCACGTACATATCGCGGTCAGCCGAGGCGGCGCCAGTCTTGGCGAGATCGGAGACGTAAACCAGATCCACGGGCGCGTCCTTCACGAAAGGTTGCGTTCCGGTCTGGGCGCGCACGTCATCGCGGAGGACCGGATTCAGTTGCTGCTCCCGGGCATCGTAGACGTAAAGGCCATCCGCCGTGGCGACGTAAATGTCCGTCTCCTGCCAGTTCACAGCGGAGGGCGCGGTCCGCTTGCCTGAGTCCGGACGGTTCACTCCAAAAGCCGCCCAAAGCAGATTCGACAACACCTGCTCCGGCAGCTTCTCCGGACTGAACGCGCGCGCCGAGCTTCGATCCTTGAGGACCTGCATGAGGGGACGACCGATGTCCATCTGCGGCTTGGGGAGGCGGACCGGCTTGAGTTCCTGCGCCACGCCCCCAACCGGACTCAGGACGAGAGCCGCCAACACAAACGTGCAAAGGATCAAACCGAGAGGCACGCAGGCGCAGGGAAGGGCATGAAAACCGCGAGAAGAGTTCGTTTGTTCCCGGGCGTTGCCCTTTTTTCGCCCTGCCTCAGTGCCCCCGTGCTGGAAGTACCCTCGCACTGATTTTACAGCTTTCAGCCAATGGGTTTCAGAAGAACGCCATCTTTCCATTGAAGCCCTCCTTCACCGAAGGCGCGTGCCGACCATCAGGCCGGAAGGTCCCGGCAACCGAATGTGTCGCACATCGCCGAAGCCGGCGTCACGAAGCCAAGCAGCATAGTCACCCTCGCTGTAGCTGCTGCCGGCGCGGGTGCCAACCAGCATGTTGAGGGAAAACAGAGCGGCGAGTTTAGGCGCGGTCTTGTCAGGCTCGAGAATGAAATCCTGAACGACGATTCGCCCTTGCGGAGCCAGCGCCGCAAAGCAGCGACGGATCAGGTCCCGGTTCTCTTCCGGATCGAGCATGTGGCAAATGGCCGAGACCAGAGCCAAGTCATATCCTTCGCCGAACTTGTCCGTGCGTAGGTCGCCGGCGCGCGTCCGGATGCGGCCCGCAAGGCCGGCGTCTTGAATGTGGCCTTGAGCGATCGGCAAGACCTCCGGCAAATCGACGATGTCCGCCTGAAGGTCCGCGCCCGCGCTGGCAAAGGCGATGGAGTAAGCGGCCGAGCCACCGCCCACGTCGAGCATCCGGCGCACACCCGCGATGCCCACGGCCTGGATCACCCAGGGCGCGCGCTCGGCGGCGTTGCGATGCATGGCGGCGATGAAGGCTTGGGTCCAGTCTTCCGGCCGGTCACTCACTTCCAGGCGGGTGACGGAGGTTCCGGCCCGCACGCATTCGGTCAAGGTGGACCATCGATGCCAAAGGTGAACCGTGTGAAGAGTGGCGGCGCGAGCATCGTCGGGCGAGCCGGCGACAAAATACCGATTGGTCACCGGCGTGTTGCGGAAGGTCCCCTCGCGCTTCGCGAGCAGTCCCATGGCCACCAGCGCATTGAGGAGCATTTCCGTGGCACGCGGATCGGCCTTGATTCGGCCTGCCACTTCCGCGGCGGTCGCGCCTCGGTCCACTGAGGCCCCCTGGCCCACCGCAGTGAAGAGGTCGAGTTCCACGGCAGTGAGAACCACTCGACTCTCCTGGTAGCCTCGAATGGTTTGCGCCAAGTCGTCGGGCAGCACGCCCGCCTGGTCCCTGGCCCTCAGAGCCGCCCGCATCTTGTCCCGGTTCGAGACGATCTCTCGCCGCAGAGCTTCGCCGTCCGTGTTCGCCAGTCTCGCTACGACGCGGCCTTCCTGGAAATGCTCCCGGACGATCTCGGTGGCATCTTCCACCGTGACGTTCGAATACCAGACACCCTCGGGATAAACCACCAGGTTGGGGCCACGCTCACACAACCCGAGCGAGCCGCACGCGGTGACTTGGACCTCGTTGTCCAAACCGCACGCTGCCACCTCCCGGCGAAGAGCGTCCATCACCTTTTCCGATCCTCGCGCCGCGCAGCAGGGCACGCCCTCCGGTTTCTTCTGGTCGCAAACGAAAACGTGCAGACGAAATGGTTCCATCATCTACCTCCACCGGGCACGCCGGCCGGCGCTCATCTTCGCTGGACAACGGTAGCCGGCTCAGGCCTCGTGGGTGTATCCCTCTTCGCCGTGCAGCGCAAGATCCAGACCATCGATCTCCTGGCGCTCGGACACGCGCAAGCCGACGAGCACATCGACAATCTTGAGGATAATCAGGCTGCCCACGATCGCGAATCCCCACGACATTGCCACGCCCACAAGCTGGTGGAGGATCTGGTGGGCGTTGCCATCCAGCAATCCTACGGGCAGCGCGTTCCCTTGCGCGTCCTTAAATACGGCATTCACGGTACGGGTGGCGAACACGCCGGTCAGAATGGCTCCTACGGTTCCACCGGCGGCGTGCACGCCGAAGGCATCGAGCGAATCGTCGTAGGCAAATTTCGCTTTCACGATGCTGACCATGTTATAGCAGACGACTCCCGCAATCAGGCCAATCACCAGAGCCGACATGGGGCCGACGAATCCGGAGGCGGGCGTGATTGCCACCAAGCCGGCCACTGCGCCCGAGATCGCGCCCAAAACGCTCGGCTTCCCGTTGCGGATCCATTCCGCCGCCGACCATCCCACCGCCGCCGCCGCCGCGCCGAAATGGGTGGCGACGAAAGCGCTGGTGGCCAGCGAGCTCGCGCTCAACGCACTGCCGGCGTTGAAGCCAAACCATCCCACCCAGAGCAGGCAGGCGCCGATGAAACTCAGCACCACGCTGTGCGGTGGCATGGGCTCGTGCGGGTAACCTACCCGCTTGCCCAGGTAAATAGCCGCCACCAGCGCCGACACGCCGGAAGTGATGTGGACCACCGTGCCCCCGGCAAAATCCAGGGTGGGGACCAGCCCGCCCAAAGTGGCGTTCAGCAAGCCTCCCTTGCCCCACACCATGTGCGCCAACGGGTCGTAGACGATCACCGTCCAAAGTGCCATGAACAGCACCATGGCGCTGAACTTCATGCGCTCGGCCACCGCGCCGGTGATCAACGCCGGCGTAATGATGGCAAACATCAACTGGTAGACCATGTAGGTCTGCTGCGGGATGGTGGCGGCGTAGTCGGCGTCCGGCTGAGCGCCGACGCCGCGCAGAAACAGGTAATGCAAATTGCCGATCAGTGGCGTGCCGCTGTGGAAGCAGAGGCTGTAGCCGAAAACCGCCCAGAGGACGGTAACCAGCGCCATCAGCGCGAAACTCTGCATCATGGTGGCCAGCACGTTCTTTCGCCGCACCAGGCCGCCATAGAACAACGCCAGGCCGGGACCGGTCATCATCAGCACCAGGGCCGCGCTCATCAGCATCCACGCGTTGTCGCCCGAACTCTTCGCGTCCGCCACTTGTTGTTCGAGCTTCGCCAGGCGGTCTTGATCGGAAGCGGACGAGGCCGGGGGTGCAGGCGCGGATGCGCTGGGCGGGCTGGTCTGCGCCAACGACCGAACAGCCGGCACGGTGAGAGAAAACAGAGTGCAGAAGATCAAGAGTGGGGTGAGTCTTCTCATAAGCGCTTCTCCGTCCGGCTGGAGCCGAAAGTTCCACTCCCCTTTTTCGCTACACCGGTTTTTGCGACAGCATTATACCAGCAACGGTGCTCAGTGTAGCGCGGGCCCCGCGGGGCGCCCGGGCTACGGCTACGCCACGATTGCTGCGCGGGCCCCAGCAGCGTAAAATAAGGTTCTCATGAATGAACTCGTCCAACTCGAACCGGCGACGCGCCACGTTCCCCGGCCGGACTGGCTGAAGGTGCGATTGCCCGGCGGCGAGAACTACTCCGAGCTGAAAGGGCTGATGCGTGGTCTCGGCCTGCACACCGTGTGCGAGAGCGCCCGCTGCCCCAATATCGGCGAATGCTGGGGACAGCGCACTGCCACCTTCATGATCCTGGGCGACCTGTGTACGCGTCGTTGCGGCTTCTGCGCCGTTCCCAAGGGATTGCCGCAAGGGGAACTCGACTGGGACGAGCCCGAGCGCGTGGCGCGCGCCGCCCGGCAGATGGGATTGAAATACGTGGTGGTGACCTCGGTCGATCGCGACGATGTGAAAGACGGCGGCGCGGCGATCTTCGCGTTAACCATCGAGGCGCTGCGGCGCGCGGTTCCCGACATCAAGGTGGAAGTGCTGATTCCGGACTTCCGCGGCTCCGACGCGTCGCTCGAAACGGTGCTGGCGGCGAGGCCCGACGTGCTGAGCCACAACCTGGAGACGGTTCCCCGGCTCTACAGCGTGGCGCGGCGCGGTTCGCACTACCAGCGCAGCCTCCGGTTGCTGGCACTCTCCAAGGAGATGGCGCCAATCCCCACCAAGTCCGGAGTAATGGTGGGACTGGGCGAAACGCTCGATGAGCTTGTGGAAGTGCTCGGCGACTACGCGTCTATCGGACTCGACATCGCGACCATCGGCCAATACTTGCGTCCCACTCGCGACCACCTGCCGGTAGCGCGCTTCTATACGCCGGCGGAGTTTCGCTCGCTGAAGATCGAGGGCGAGCGCCTGGGCATCCGGCACGTGGAGTCGGGCCCACTGGTGCGCAGTTCTTACCACGCACGCGAGCAGGAAGAAAGAAGCCGCAGCGAGAAGTCAGAATGAGGAAGCACGCCGGGCGCCGGTGTGACGCAAAGAAAAAGCACGAAACCAGCCGAAAGACAGGAATCAGGATTCTGAGTCCGGAACGCCGAAGCCCGATGAATCGAGTGGCGAGGCCTCACGCCCGGTGAGTCGCCTCGCGAGGGCCGTGAGCGAGCGTCCCGCAACGCGGAGAAACTCGTACATCACTAGGCACTCGACGGCAAAGGGCAAAAAGCCCCCGAACCCCAGGATCGGCATCTCAAACATCTTCCAGCCTTGCATGATGGGGAAGACGTAGACCCATTTCGCGCCCGCCCAGTAGTTCCAGAACTCCCAAAGAAGGCCGCATACCCAGCCCGACGCCAGAAGGCTCCAGAGCGTCGAGAGCTCGCCCGCTTCCCACTCGCGCAGGAGCGAGCGCCCTTTCCACCAGTAGTTGAGCGGATCGAGCAGCAGGACGAATCCGATCCAGACCAGGCCGAACAGGTAGGAACCCACGCGCGCCGGAACGAGAACGGGAAACGAGAGAAACACCACTCCCGTGAGGAAAATGGCGGCAACCGTCGACGGTTTCGACGCCGGCCGGGGCGTAGTCTTACTAGCGAAAAATCCGAGCGCACGAAGGAGATCTGCAGTGAGGAAAATCGCGGGCCAGATGGTGGCAAACGCCCAGACGTAACCGATGCCTCGGGCGAGAGGATTGGGGGTCAAGCCCACGTACGCCCAATTCCTGAGCCGCAGGTTGTAGGCTTCAAAAATCAGCCACAGCGGCACCGACCAGAACGCTACCCACTTGGAATGCGGCAATCCCGTCTGCGCGTCTGCTTCTGCCCCGCGCGACGCGCTCCTGAGACTGCGGATCAGGGCCGAGACCAGGAGCAGGTAACCGGTCCAGGCGATAGGAGTGAAGAAGAGCCTCACGCTCGGCGTGCGGAGAGCGAGCAGGACTTCTGCGCCCAGAATGACCGCTGCCCCGAGCCAGCCCCTGAGTTCCATCCGCCGCCGCGGCGCGCGAAAGTACCTCACCGCCAGAAAGCCCGCCGTAAGCCCGAGCAGTGTGATGCCAACCGCGATGTGATTTGTCTCCACGTGAATCATGGCCCCGAGTTCAGCATAACGTGCGCAAGCGTGAAATGCAAAGATAGCGAGGTCGACGGCATCTTGTCCAGAATTGGTTTGAGAGGCGGCCCAACCTCCAACGATCTCGGAGGCTCCGCTGGGTACTTGGTGTTAGAATCGACCTTGCCCAAGATCGCTTGGTCCCTAAGGAGACTCTGATGAAAACTGGTTTGCTCGTTTCCGCGATCGCTTTGATGCTGGCAGCATCGATTGAGGCGCAGCAGGCGCACAAGATTGTCGCCGAGGGTGGTGGCGTGGACGATCGCGCCTCGGCGCGCGTCCTCTACTGGGACGGCACCGTCGATGCCGCCGCCGGACAGTTCGCCATCAACTACGGCCGACCGGTGTGGAAGGCACAGTACGACGATCCCGCTACTTTCGACAAGATGACCAGGGGTCAGGTCTGGCGCATGGGGAGCAACTTCTGGACGGCGCTCGATACTTGCCTGCCACTCAAGATCGGCGGCAGAAGCGTGGATCCGGGCTACTACTACCTCGGTGTGCATCGCTCGGCCGATGGGGCCACCTGGAGCCTTGCGTTCATCGATCCCGCCGCGGTCCGCGCCGCTCACCTCGATGCCTTCGACATTCGCAAGGCGGCCATCTGGTTCGAGGCGCCGCTCACCATGTCCAAAGCTGAGACGAATGCGGAGAAGCTGACCATCAACCTGTCTTATCCCAAGGAAGACTTTACCCACGTGACCATGAAGCTCGACTGGGGCAACCTGGAGTTGACTGCGCCCATTGAAGTGGAGCTGCCGAAGTGAGGGGAAGACCAAGACGGGAGACCGGAGACCGAGGTCAGGAGTCAGAATGAAGACCACTTCTCGCGCGCTTCGGTGGTCCCAGGCGTACCGAGTTCCGAGTGTCCTCCACGACAGCCCTCATCAACTCCTCCGCCTCTCTATGGGAGAGGGCGTGAGGACGGAACAAGCCCTCCACCTCGACATCGGGGAAGCCCGCACGAGTGAGCCGCGCGGGAAGTTGCTGGCGAGCGAGTTCCGGCGAGTCGAACGGCATTGCAAGGAGCACTTCGTAAATGATCCGGTGCAGGGGCTCCAGCCAGCGATAGCCGGCCAGGATTCGCCGCCCTGACTCACGCACCGGACCTTGCGGCGTCCCCTGGCACAGCGCACGGAGGACAAGGCGCTCCCGCCCCAGACGATCATGGCCAGCCATTCGCTGCCTTCAGCCTTCAGCTACTGCCTTCCAGCCCGCGTCAAGCCCAAGACAAGGGGTCTCCGTCATTCTGAGTGTTACATGGGCCTTCGGCCCACCAATCGGATGAAAGACGACCTTTTCATGTCATCCCGAGCGGCAGCGAGGGATCTCGCTTCGAGCTTCTCGCTTGCAAGAGCAAAGCAAGATCCCTCGCTGCCGCTCGGGATGACATGAACGGCCGACATTCCGGCTCCCAAACGTCCTTCGACGGAGCGCAGCGAAGCATCTCGATTAACTCCTTGAAAACAGAGAAGAGGGATCCTTCGCGGAGTTTACCCTGAGCCCCTTCGCTGGCCGCTCAGGGCCGTTCGCTCCGGAAGGGCGAACGGGCTCAGGATGACATGCGCGGAAGGCCTTTGTCCGCAGCATGCTAGGCTACATGTGGTTGCTGATTGCCTCCCCGCCCTTTCCACACAAAACGCGCCCGCTTCCGATCCTTGCGCACGCGGTCGATGGGAAACACTTCATTGTGCATCACCACGTAGATCCCGGGCGCGACCAGCCGCGCCGCCAACAGGCTCTCGGTGAGATTCTGAAGTCCATCGGAGCCCTCGAAGCCGAGCGGCGTCATGGCACCGGTGAAGATGATGGGGGCCTTCAAGCCGTGCAGCCGACGCTTGAGATAGAGCCCGGTTTCCACCATGGTATCCGTTCCGTGCGTGATCACGATGGGCGCTGGCCGCCGCAGCTTCTGCATCACCGTCTGGAGAATGCGCTGGCGGTCGGGATCGGTCATCTCCAGGCTGTCCTTGTTGATCAAGCTCGTCACTTTCACCTTGAGGTCCGGCAGCCGCAAGCGGCAGAGATAGCGATCGATCTTGGTGGCGATATTAGCCACGCGCCCGCTCTGCTCCAGATAGACCTTCTCGATGGTACCTCCGGTGGTAATGACGTGGACGTTTTGCATACTGTGAAGAGCGGTCAGCTATCAGCTTTCAGCCGTCAGTTATCCGTGCGGTGGTCGCTAGTGTGCTGTCACGCCTAATTCTTGACAGTGGTTCAACGGCTCTGCCGCTGGCCGTTGTCGAGTCTTAGGTGTGAGAGGACACTAGAGGTAGACGGCATACGGGCCGTGAAAAGCTACCGTATGCCCTCTACCGCCTACCTTCTACCACCTTGGGAAACGATCCCGGGACCATTCCCACACCTTCCTTCACCGTGATAATCTGGTTTATCGGTACGCTAGCCAGCTTGTCCACGGTCCCGCTCGGCCAGGTGATCTCCAGCGATTCGATCTTCTCCCGCTTCCCCAGTCCAAAGTGAATCCGCGGATCGCTGGCGGACATGTAGCTCGATCCGCCCTTGGCCTGATCGAACTGGGTGAATCCTTCCGACACCAGTTTGAGGCTGGCCCCGATGCCGTCGCGGTTGGACTTGGTGCCGATCAGCCTCACCGTGAGCCAGTTGTTGGCGTTGCCGCCGTCGTTGCGCAGCAGTTCCGGAGCCGCGCCGCGATTGTTGACCACGATGTCGATGTCGCCGTCGTTGTCGAAATCGGCGGTGGCGAGCCCGCGCCCGACCGTGGGCTTCATGAAGTCGGGGCCGAGTTCCTCCGACACTTTGTCGAACTTCCCCTCGCCGAGGTTGCGGAACATCAGTTTGGGCTCGGGGTAGTTCTCCTCCGTATGATACATCTTGATGTTATCCAGCATGGAGCCATTCGCCTGAATAATATCCCTCCAACCGTCGTTGTCGTAGTCGAGGATTTTAGCCGACACGCCGCTGAGGAAGATGGCCTTGTTGCCGAGGCCGGAGGAGAAGGTGACATCGTCGAAGGTCTCGTCGTGGTTGTTGTGATAGAGGCGGTTCAGCTCAAAATCGAGGTGGGTCACGTAGAGGTCCATCCAGCCGTCGCCATCGATATCGGCGGCATCGATCCCCATGCCGGCTTCATACTTGCCGTCCTCGCTCGCCGCCACGCCCGAGTTGAAGGAAACGTCTTTGAAAGTGCCGTCGTGATTGTTGAGGAAGAGAAAGTTCGGCCAGGTATCGTTGGCAATGGCGATGTCGGTCCAGCCGTCGTTGTTGAAGTCGGCCAGGACCACGCCCATGCCCTTGGCCTCCGGCTTGCCGACGCCCGACTTGTCGCTGACGTCGGTAAACGTGCCGTCGTGGTTGTTGTGATAGAGCTTGATCCGCTGGCCGCGGTAGTTATCGGGATGGCAATAGGCGCGATATCCGGGTCGATGCTCGCCGCACCAGATGTTGTTCTGCGGCGTCCACTCGATATAGTTGCAGATCAGGAGGTCGAGATACCCGTCCTTATCGTAATCGAACCAGCCGGCGCTGGTGGACCACCCTCCCTGGTCGGCCACTCCGGCCTTCTCGGTTACATCGGTAAACGTGCCATTACCATTGTTATGGTAAAGGATGGCGTGGCCGTAGCCCGTGACCAGCATATCCGGGTAGCCGTCGTTATCGTAATCGCCCACCGCCACTCCCTGCGCGTAAAAGCCCTCGTTCCCCACCCCGGCCTTCTCGGTGACGTCGGTGAAGGTGCCGTCGCCGTTGTTGTGGTAGAGCGCGGAGCGCAGCGGATGGGCCGGCTTGTAGATGTCGGTAGAACCCGTCTGGACGAGGTAGAGGTCCATAAGCCCGTCCTGGTCGTAGTCGATCCAGCCGACGCCGGTGCCCATGGTCTCCAGGTAGTACTTCTGGTCGGTGGCGGTCGAGTCCTGAACAAAGGTTATTCCGGCCGCCTTCGCAATGTCCGTGTAGGTGACCTTGATTTGTTCCTTTGCGTCACTAGCCGGCCGCACGGGGTCTGCCTGCGCCCGATGCAGGGCCAATCCTCCGGCCGCAAGCGCCAAAGCTCCCATCACAAGGACCATCGCCAGAGGCCGATTGGCAATCGGTCTTGGATCCCGTCTTCCGATCGGAAGCCAACTCCGGCTCCGACCCTCTGAGCGACGATGGCGCTCGCCCCGCGTGTGATCCTGATTACGGCCCCCGCTAAGTTTCTTTCCCAAATCCAAACAACCTCCGCGGCATTGCGGCGGCGCCCAGCCCCTTGCGAGTCACAGTCACCTGAAGCTCCGCTTCCTTTCACGATACCTCAAATAGGGTCCCCATCCACACCGATTTCTGTATGAAGCGGAAAGCAGATTCGAG
>Ga0335081_10010008_pt1 | contig 15295 bp, 13 predicted proteins | sample Lox_Sample_35_FD_206713 | JGI IMG/M metagenome (GOLD analysis project Ga0335081, IMG submission 206713) | Soil microbial communities from Loxahatchee National Wildlife Refuge, Florida, United States - Lox_Sample_3.5 | ecosystem: Environmental > Terrestrial > Soil > Wetlands | place: USA...
GCGCTGGAAAACTAGCAAGGATTGAGTAATTGGGGAATTGAGTAATTGAGGAATCTGCAAGCTGTTCGGTGGTTTTCCATTGCCCACCGAATTACACAATTACCAAATGAGTTCCGATCACATCGTCGGCATTGATCTCGGCACCACGAATTCTCTGGTGGCGTTCATGCAGGGGGGAACGCCTGTCGTCATTCCCGGCGAGGACGGATCGAATCTGTTGCCGTCGGTGGTTGCGCTCGACGCCAACAATCAGCCGGTCATTGGAAATGCCGCGCGCAATGCTCTGATTGAAACTCCCGAGCGTGCCGTCTACTCGATCAAGCGCCTGATGGGACGCGGCGTTGAAGACGTTCAGGATGAGCTGAAGCTGTTTCCCTTCCGCCTGGCGGAAGGCCTGCAGCCCGGCGAAGTACTTCGTATCCAGCTTGGCGAGAAGACGTTCACTCCGCCGGAAATCTCCGCGCTGATTCTGCGCCAGCTCAAGCGCAACGCGGAGCGCTATTTTGGCCGACCGGTGACGAAAGCCGTAATTACGGTTCCCGCCTATTTCAACGACGCTCAGCGTCAAGCTACAAAAGATGCAGGCCGAATTGCGGGCCTCGAAGTGCTCCGTCTGGTCAATGAGCCGACCGCCGCGTCGCTCGCGTACGGGCTCGACAAGAAGCAGAACGGAATCGTGGCGGTCTACGATTTAGGCGGCGGCACGTTCGACATTTCGATTCTTAAACTCCATGACGAGATCTTCGAGGTCATAGCGACCAACGGCGACACGCATCTTGGCGGCGACGACATCGACAATCTGCTGATCACGATTGCGCTCGACGACATCTGCGGCGATCTGGGGCTCGATCTGCGCCGCAACGCCGAAGCTGTGCAGGCGATTCGCAAGGCCGTAATTGACGCCAAGATCGCACTCTCGTCGCAGCCGTCGGTTAAGCTCGACATCGAACTACCCGGCGGCAAGCGCTACCAGCGTGAAATCACCCGCGAGCAGTTCGAGCAACTGATTCGGCCGATCATCGAGCGCACCGTCGGCCCTTGCAAGCAAGCGATGAAAGACGCGGGCTTCAAGCCGGAGCAAATTGACGAGGTTGTTCTGGTCGGCGGTTCGACGCGTATCCCCAAAGTGCGCGAAATGGTGAAGGAATTGTTCCGCCGCGAGCCGCACACCGATTTGAATCCGGACGAAGTCGTGGCGCTGGGAGCGGCTGTGCAGGCAAATATTCTGGGCGGCGGTTCGCCGGCGACGGCGAACATGTTGCTGCTCGATGTAACGCCGCTCTCGCTCGGCATCGAGGTTGCCGGGGGGGTAACCGACAGGATCATCCTGCGGAACTCGACGATCCCGGCGTCGGCCACGCAGTTCTACACGACGCAGGTTGACGGGCAGGCCAACGTCGCCATTCACGTCTTGCAGGGCGAGCGCGAACTGGCCAAAGACTGCCGCTCGCTGGCACGCTTCGATCTTAAGGGCATTCCGCCGATGGCGGCGGGTATCCCGCGGGTCGAGGTCAAGTTCCTGATCGACGCCAACGGCATTCTGCACGTGTCTGCGCGCGAGCAGCGCAGCGGCAAGGAAGCCGAGATTCAGGTGCAGCCGAGCTACGGCCTGACCGACGACCAGGTCGAGAGCATGATTCTCGACTCCTTCGACAACGCCGAAGAGGATTTCCGCCGGCGCCAGCTGATCGAAGCTCGCAACGAGGCGGCGACGATTCTCGCGGCACTAGAGAAAGGCAAGAAGAGCCCGGCGTGGAGCCAGCTCACGACTGACGAGAAGAAGCAGATCGCGAAAATGGAGAAGTCTCTGGCGGCGGTGAACGCGGAAGATGATTACGCTGCCATTCGCAAGGCCATCGACGCGCTCAATCAGGGCACGATGCGGCTGGCAGAACTCATGATGGACAGCGCAGTTTCGTCCGCGCTCAAGGGCAAGAGCATGGATGAGGCCGACCTGGGCGAAGGCCCGACCGCGCCGCATCCCATGGCGCCGCCGGAGTTCCATTAGTCTCTGTGAAACTCTGTGCCCTCTGTGGTTGCTTTTGAAACTCTCTAATCACAGAGGCCACAAAGGAACACAGAGGAAACCCAGAGGTGGTTATGTCTGACGAAAAAGCACAGGGAGCAGGCACATTGACCGAAGAGGCTCCTGGCGAAAACACGGTGCAGGTGACTTTCCTTCCTGAAGGAAAAACTGTCCAGTTTGAGCATGGCAAGTTGCCATATGAGGATCACGGCAAGGAGCAGTCGCTGCTCGACGTGGCGCTGAATTTCGGCGTCGCGCTGGATCACGCCTGCGGCGGCAATTGCGCCTGCACCACTTGCCACGTGTGGGTAAAGGAAGGTGCGGAGAACTTATCTGCGATGGAGGACGACGAAGCCGACCGGTTGGACATGGCCGCCGACCTGCAGCTAAACTCGCGCCTCGGCTGCCAGGCGCAGATCGTCAAGCCGGGGAAAGTAGTGGTCGAAATTCCCGCCTGGAATAGAAATTACGTCTCGGAGGAGCACCACTAGAAACTCGGCAAGTCGCAAGTTGGCAATTAGCCGAACCTCCTTCTACCACATGGCTTGCGGATTGCCAACTGCCAATTGCTAATTGCCAATTGCTGAAGGAGCGTGCCTATGCCCAAATCACTGACCTGGGATGACGCCGAAGACCTCGGCATTCTGCTTTCTGAAACGCATCCCGAACTCGATCCGCTCGCCGTCCGCTTCACTGACCTGCATCGCTACGTGACGGAACTGCCTGCTTTCGCTGGCGATCCGAAGGCCTCGAACGAAGGGAAGCTCGAAGCCATCCAGATGGCCTGGCATGAAGAATTTCAGGATCGAACGCAGGGATAGCAACTTCTTAGGATTCTTCCAACACCAGACACCCGAAACGACTCCGTCATTCCGAGCGAAGCGAGGCCCTACTCCAAGCACGACACTTTGGGTAGGGATGCTTCGACTCCGAACGACCCCGCTACGCGGTCTCGTTCTGCGCTCAGCATGACAAAAAAAAGAACGCTGAGCGCAACCAATGCGGTCTGCCTATTTCCCTGCCTCCATCATCTTCTTCTTGTAAAACTTCTGCAGCGTGTAGAACGCCAGCTTGCGCTGCCCGCGATTGGAGATCAGTCCCTTGCGGTTGTGGTAGTCCTGAATGCCCGGCAGCATGCGCGCCGGGGAGCGAAAATCCATGAGCACCCATGGAGCCATCCCGGCCAGATTCGGGATTCGCTGAATCATTCCCAGCTGATGCTGAAACAGGCGGTCCTGATATTCCTCCGTCCAGCGCTGGTCGGCATCTCCGTGAAGGCCGAATGGTGCGCCGCCACCAAATTCGCTGACGATGATCGGCTTGTTCCACGCCGATTTCCACTGCATCCTGTCGGCATCTTCTGGCCTGCCCCAATACCAGCCTAGATATTCGTTTAGCCCCAGCACGTCCAGCACTTCGCCCAGCGGATCGGACAGCGTCCGCACATCCACAGAGGTCTGGTCCACGCGGTCCATCGCCGAGGTGACGAGCCGGGTGGAATCGAGTTCGCGTGCTTCCTGGGCAAGCTGCTTGAGAAACTGCACGCGTTCCGGCTTCACCGGAGTTTCATTGGCAATCGACCACAGAATCACCGCCGCGCGGTTGTGGTCGCGCGCAAACTCGTCGCGCAGTTGCGCCTGGGCATTGGCCAGGGTCGCGGCGTTTTGCCAATCGATGTCCCAATAGACGGGAATCTCAGACCAGACCAGCAGGCCGATGCGGTCGGCCAGTCGAATCTCATTCTCGTTGTGCGGATAGTGGGCGAGGCGAACGAAGTTGCAGCCCAGTTCTTTCACCCAGCCCAGAAGAGTCTGCGCATCTTCCGGGCTGAAGGCACGGCCTTCGCGAAACGGCGCTTCCTCGTGCATGGAAACGCCGCGCAGAAAGACGGGTTTGCCGTTCAGCAGGATGTTGGCGCCCTGTACCTGGATGGTGCGAAAGCCAATCTGATCGTGGACAATATCGCTGCCGCTTGAAACGGTTACGTCATAGAGCTTGGGATGCTCGGGCGACCAGAGATCGAGCCTGGCCGGAAAATGAAAGTTCGCTTGGCCTGCCGCATCTGTGGTCACCGACTCGCGGATGTGGGCCTCCGGAATTTCGATCGTGACTTGCTGCGCCGACTGCGCTCCGTCGAGCTGTACCCAGCCCGCAACCTCGTTCTGCGAGCCGTGTGCCAGTTGAACCCAGTAGTCTTGAATAAACGCCGCCGGTAGTTCGATGAGCGTTACATCGCGCGTGATCCCGCCGTAGTTCCACCAGTCGGTTCGCAGGGCGGGCACGCCATCGGCGCGGCGAGTATTGTTTACCTCGACGACGAGAAAGTTGTCGCCGTCGCGCAGGGTAGAAGTTGCTTCGAAGTTAAATGCGGTGAAGCCGCCTTCGTGGTCGCCCAGTTTTTCTCCGTTCAGATAAACCGTAGACGTGTAGTTCGCGGCACCGAAATAAACAAAGACGCGCGTGTTCGGTCGCTTGTGGTAGATGAACTGCCGCCGGTACCAGACCGGTCCCTCATAGAACATCAACTGCTCGCGCTGCGTGTTCCAGTCGCCGGGGACGTTCAGCACCGGGGATAAATCGAAACTGTATTCAATGCGATCGCTGTTGCTGCGCGGTTTCTCGTCGCGAAAAAAGCCTGACCCTCCTCCGTTATCGTAGGGATCAACGATCGCGTGCCAGGCACCGTTGAGGCTCACCGTCGTTCTGCCGGGGACATTTGCAATGAGGCTTGAAGGGCTCGTGGCAGCTTGCGCACAAGTCGCAAGCAGCAGCACCAGAAGACAGTTTTTCATGGAGAACTCCGCAACCGCTCATGGTATTGACCGCCATCGGGGGCGTCAATCGAGGAAAGGACCTGAGAAAGATGGCGTCAAATTCAAACGAGCCTTTGGCAGTGAGGCCACCGTCGTGGTGCGAGTGATTCCGAAGTACAGCAACGTGTGGAAGGCGAAGTTCAAGAACGGTTTTCAAAGAATGCGCTTGATCTGCGGGAGCAAGGAGGTTCCGCCCATCGATCCAGGAAAGGCCGAGTACAAGTTGCTCGACCTTCGCGGGCACGTTATCGATACCACGACCCAAGGCCTCTATGTATATTCACCAGATGCGATCTCGCCGAGTTGTGGCGGCATGAGCCTCGAGATCTTTTCGGAAAAAGATCCGGACGCGCCAACCACGCAACCGCTCGAGGCCGCCACCGTCGAGCACGTCTGGGCTGATTTTGAGCCCTATCGGAAGGCAAAAAAGTAACAGCAACAACGCGGCATGGGCGAAGCCCATGGGACAAGGACAACAAATTTCTGAATTAAAAGGCCCGGTGCAGGATTTTACAAGTTCGTGACAAACGGCGGGTGGGGGCCGGGTATCTTGAGTTCATCAGGGCTGTGGGACCAAACCATGGCCTCTCTCTCACCGATCGAACTGGGAAAGGGCACGGCTGAAAGCCGTGCCCGATTTGTTTCCAGACGGGAAAATCTCCGTTCAGTTTGCCGCGACCGCAGCCGGCTCTTCGACATTGGCCTCGCGCAGGAATTTAGCCGCTTCCTCGGGCGGCGTCGGATTGATATAAAAACCCGTTCCCCATTCGAATCCGGCCGTCTTGGTCAGCTTGGGCATGAATTCGATATGCCAGTGGTAGTGGTCATTGGTGGGATCCTGCACAGGTGAGCTGTGGATGACCAGGTTGTAAGGCGGATTGTCGAGCACACGATCGGCGCGGGCCAGCAGGTTCTTCATCGCGCGAGCCAGGTTTTCGAACATGTGGGACGACGAATTCTCGAACGCGGATTCATGCTGCTTGGGCAGAATCCAGGTCTCGAACGGAAAGCGCGGCGCGTAAGGCGCCAGGGTGACGAAGTTTTCGTTCTCGCCCACGACGCGAATGCCGCTGTCCATTTCCTGCCGGATGATATCGCAAAACACGCAGCGTTCCTTGTAGAGAAAGTATTGCTTCGCGCCTTCCAGTTCCTGCGTCACGTTGATGGGCAGAATCGGCAGTGCGATCAACTGGGAGTGCGCATGCTCAAGCGAGGCGCCGGCGGCTTCCCCATGATTCTTGAAGATCAGGATGTACTTGAAACGTTTGTCCTTCTTAAGATCGAGGATGCGGTCGCGGAAGGTCCACAAAACATCTTCGATGCGTTTCGGTGCCAGGGTCGCGAGGCTGGCGTTGTGGTCCGGAGTCTCGATAATGACCTCATGCGCTCCGATTCCGTTCATCCGGTCGAACATGCCCTCGGCCTGACGGTTCAGATTGCCTTCGATGCCCAGGGCGGGGAATTTGTTAGGCACGACGCGGACGGTCCATCCGGGGGTATCGCGCTGTGGCGCCGGGCCGCCATTCGGATTGGGGCGGTAGGCCTGGATTTCCGGAGGAGTCTTGCTTTCGTTCCCGTAACAGAAGGGACAGAATCCTCCTTTAATTTTCATGTTTTCGCGGACAAAATCGGTCGGGCGCTTGGCCCGGTCAGTCGAAATAATGACCCAGCGACCCACGATCGGATCTTTTCTAAGCTCCGGCACTGAACTGAATCCTTTCCGTAGGAGTGCGCAAACTTCTAATTTTACTCCGCCAAGGAGGCATTGCGAAAAACTTCGATCTGCGGGCGGGATGTAAGACGCTCGTAGTATACGCTTACAATATCGAATCTCCACTGGCACGATGGTGGCAGGCGGCGCAGGTATTCACGCGCCACAGCGGCCACTTCGCGGCGCTTGTGCCTGTCCACGGCCGCTTCCGGAGGCTTCACCTCGAGCGTGGTCCGCGTTTTAACTTCAATGAAGCAAAGGACATCGGCATCCCAGCCGATCAGATCAATTTCACCGCGGCAGCGCGGCGTGCGGTAGTTGCGCGCCACCATCTTGTAACCCAGCTTGCGCAGGTGGAAGTAGACGTCTTCTTCGCCGCGCCCACCGAGACGCTGGTGCGGCGGTCTGGGATCCGGCGGCAATGTGCGTTGGGCGATCCAATCGAGGGACCGCACGATGGTTCGGGTAAAGCTGGCGGGAAGCATGGTTAAAAGCTGCAGCATAGCTGCACCGAACCTCTCGCGGATGTGATGCACCTCACAATCTCAGTAATTGAAATGATCTCGTTCCCGAACCGGGAAGCTGGGTGTCCGCCATATGAGGGCTGAGGTCAAAGCGGACAGGAGTGTCCGCTCCACATCAGCACTGTCAAAGCCCTACCTCGCGCACAAAACGCGCGAGAAATGGGCACCCAAAATCACGCTTAGGGATTACGCGTTCTTACCTACTGCCGCGATGCACTCTTCGAGAATATCAACGGCGACGTCAGCTTCTTCCTTGGTCACGACCAGAGGCGGACACAGCCGGATCGCGCTCGGCCCGCAGCCGAGGAACAGAATGCCGCGTTCGAACGCCATTTCTACGATGCGGTCGCGCTCTGCTCCGGCATGGTCCTTGGTGACTTTGTCCTTGACGATCTCGACCCCGATCATCAATCCGCGCCCGCGCACATCGCCGACGAGTTTGTGTTTCGTAGGCCAGTCAGCCATGCGCTTCAGGATGTGATTGCCCACGCTGGCCGAGTTCTCGACCAGGTGCTGTCTCTCGATGACGTCCAGCGTGGCCAGCGCGGCCGCGATCGCGACCGGATTGCCGCCGAACGTGGAGGCATGCGAACCGGGGACCCAGTCCATGATTTCTGCTCGGCTCAGGGTGACGCCGAGCGGCATGCCCGATGCGATGCCCTTCGCCATGCAGACGATATCAGGCTCGACCCCGGTATGCTCGACGGCCCACCACTTGCCCGTGCGGCCCACGCCGCTCTGCACTTCGTCCACGACCAGCAGAATGCCGTGGCGATCGCAGATGTGCCGCAACTCCTGCAAGAAGACGGCGGGGGCCACGACGTAGCCGCCTTCGCCCTGCACCGGCTCGACGAAGATGGCCGCGACTTCTTCCGGCGGAAGCGTGGTCTTGAACAGTTTTTCCTCGATGAAGCGGGCGCAGCCGAGAGCGAAGTTGTTGGCTTCCTGCGCTCCGCCCACGCAGCCGCGATACACGTCGGGATAGCGGACATGGGTCACGCCCGGCACGAGCGGCGCGAAACGCCGCCGCTGCTGTGGCTTTGAAGCCGTCAGCGAGAGCGCACCCATAGTGCGGCCATGAAATGCGCCGAAGAATGCGATCACATTCTGCCGCCTGGTGTGATAGCGCGCCAGCTTCAGCGCGCATTCGATCGCCTCAGCGCCGGAATTGCCGTAGTAGATCTTATGCGGGCCCTTCATGGGCGCGATCTTCGACAGCCGGGCGGCGAGCTCCACCATGTTTTCGTAGTAGAAGTCGGTGCCCGACATGTGAATGAGTTCGGCGGCCTGCTTTTGAATGGCGGCGACCACGTCGGGATGGCAATGGCCGGTCGAAGTCACGGCGATGCCGGCAGAAAAATCGAAAAACTCATTGCCGTCAACATCGGTGACGACGATGCCGTGGCCGTTTTTGGCCACCATCGGATAGGAACGGGTATAAGACGGCGAAATATACTTCCGATCGCCCTCAAGCACGCGCTTGGCATTGGGCCCGGGCAGGGCGGTCTTGATCTTGGGACCAATCATCGTTTTGGTAGTCATTGGAATCCTCCGTGGTGCTGGGGCCAGTGGTTAGTGGCCAGTGGTCAATGAATCGAACCTTCGGACTTGCCGCTCGGGTTGAAGCCGACCTGCTTGGCAGAAACGACCCGAGGCGGATCGGGCGGAGGAAGGAACTAATCGCTACCGAACAGATTGGGACGCAGGCGCGAAGGCAGATTGGCTCGATAGCGCCGCGGACACGGCGAACCGTCGAGCCAGCACTCGGCCAGCTTTGAAATGAGAAGACGCGATTTGGAATCGTGAGGCAGCATTCGAGGTAGCCAACATTACTGCCTGATTATAGCTGCAAGCCAAGGCGCGGAGGAACCCCCTTTGGTAACACGAAGGAATCTGTAATGCGTGTCTTGGGATATGTTCGATAGGCTTGATCTTTCGAATCCAACCCTATCCTGCACTCGTCTGATATCTTTTAGCTTCCCCCGATTTCTCCAAACATGAACGCGCAGCACCCAAGCCGGTGGACGGTGGTCTTGTCCTTTGGGCTCGTGTATCTGTTTTGGGGCTCGACCTACCTGGCGATTGACGTCGCGGTGCAGACAATTCCTCCCGCGCTGATGTGTGCGTTGCGATTCTCGGTCGCCGGGGTCGTGATGCTCGCGGTATGCGCCGCAACCGGGCGAAAAATTCTGCATTCTCCGCGCCAGATCGCGCTGGCCGCCTGCGTCGGGCTTCTCCTGCTGATGGGTGGAAATCTGACGCTCTCGTATGCCGAGCTCTCGGTATCCTCGGGGCTTGCGGCGCTCATCATCGCCATCACGCCACTGTGGTTTCTGGTGCTCGATTCGCTGCTGCTGGGCGACCATCACATTTCCGGACGCGGCAAAGCTGGCCTCGGTCTTGGCATTCTGGGATTGTTTGTCCTGGTCTGGCCGGAGTTGCGCTCGACCACGGCTCTCGGACGCCGCGAGTTCTGGGCCTCGATCAGCCTGATCGGCGGTTCGTTCAGCTGGGCGCTGGGATCGGTACTGTCGAAGCGCTGGCAGAGCGGCATGGATGTGTTCAGCGCCACTGGCTGGCAAGTCACGGCCGCCGGCGTGGGGAATTTCATCTTTGCGTTGCTGAACGGTGATTTGTCTCGTGCCGTTTGGACCGGCCGCGGCATCGGCGCCGTGATGTATCTCGTCGTGTGCGGCTCCTGGATCGGCTACACGGCGTATATCTGGCTGCTCGAGCATGCGCCAACATCGAAAGTTTCGACCTACGCCTACGTGAACCCGGTTGTGGCCGTGTTCCTGGGTTGGCTGATTCTGCACGAGCGCGTGGACGGCTTCATTCTTGCCGGGAGTGCGATCGTGGTCCTGTCCGTCATTCTGGTGACGAGCGCGAAGGTGAAGGAAAGAACCGTCGCCGAAGAATTGCCGGCCGTCGAGGCGGCGGGAGATTAGGTGGAAAGTCAGAAGTCAGAATGAGCAAGTCGGCCTGAGAAGACTTTAGACAAAAACTGTCTTGCGCTTTGCCGGCTGGCGAATTAGGGTTCGTTATTCGGACCACGTGGGGAATGCAAGACGAGAGTTGGTCCGGTATGGGGAAAGGATGCAAAATCATGCACAGGATTTTCGCTGTACTGTCTGTCGCTGTTCTTCTAGCTTGTTCGGCCTTCGCCGCCGACGGAAAAACCGTTTCTTACAAGAGCGGCGACGAAACCGTGCAAGGCGTTCTCTACACGCCCTCCGGCAATAGGTCGTTCCCGGCCCTGATTGTGATCCATGAATGGTGGGGACTGAACGACTGGGTGAAGGACCAGGCGTCGAAGCTCGCCGATGAGGGCTACGTGACACTTGCGGTGGACCTCTATCGCGGCAAGGTCGCGACCACGCCTGACATGGCACACGAAATCATGCGGGGGGTGCCGGAAGACCGCGCCAAGCGCGACCTTCACGCGGCATTCGATTTTCTCGCCTCGCAGCCCAACGTGAAGAAAGAGCGCATTGGCGCCATCGGCTGGTGCATGGGCGGAGGCTATGCGCTCAACGTGGCGCTCGAGGAACCGACGCTGGCCGCCGACGTGATCAATTACGGCCACCTGGCCACCGACACGGAAACGCTGAAGAAAATCAACGCGCCCATCCTTGGCTCGTTCGGCGCGCAGGATCGCGGCATTACGCCCGACGACGTGCACAAGTTCGAGGCCGCCTTGAAACAACTGGGCAAGAAAATAGAGGTAAAGATCTACGACGACGCCGGGCACGCCTTCGAAAATCCCAACAATAAAGACGGATATCGAGCCGACGACGCAGCCGATGCATGGAAGCGCACGGTTGATTTTCTCGCAGCCACGCTGAAGAGATAGTGCAAGAATTTGTTCCGCGCGAAATGGCTTGCTGGGAGCCGGATCCCGCGCGAGGTGGCTTATACAACGTATAAGCCTTCGTTCGCTTCGCGGCCGGATCCACTGAGGTTTTCCTATGGCACATCCGTCCTACTCATGGCACGAATTTCCACTTGCCAGAAGTTACCGATCTGGTTACCATGGCCCATCCTGAAATGCTCCCTACCATGAATATCGGCGAGACCATCCGCAACTACCGGCTTCAGAAAGGAATGTCCCAGGGCGACATCGAAAAGCGCACCGGCTTGCTGCGTTGTTACCTCTCGCGCGTGGAAAACGGGCACACCATCCCGTCACTCGACACGCTATCGAAGATCGCGGGCGCCATGGAGCTGCCCCTGTCGCAATTCTTCGCCGAATCGGGGCACAGCAACGGTTCCAAGGGACTGCCCCAGCTTTCCGATGACGAAGTGCGTTTCCTCAGCCAGATCCGCCGCTACGCGGTCAATCTGAACGACAGCGACCGCAAACTGGTCCTCGCCATGGTCAGGAAAATGGCGTCGAATGCGGGCAAATAAGCTCTCAGCCAGCAGCTCTCAGCGATCAGCCAACCGCCCGACCTAGATCACGAATCCACATCCTGCCTTGTATCGCTGATAACGGAGAGCTGAAAGCTGACAGCTTACTTTCGTTCCATGTCCCTTAGTGACCGACGGGAACCTCGCCCCTTGCGTCCGGCCTCACTACACTGTGCGTGGAGACCCCGTGTGACCACCGACGAGGAACTGACAGTGCTCGACACCCAGCTGCGCCGATTGAAGATCGAGTACGAAATCTATTTCAGCAACCCGACCAAGAAGCCTCCCACCGATATCGAGTGGAAGGTGCTGGCCTTGTTGCGGAAGTTCTCCGACGGCGGCCGCATGAGTTTCTCCCAGCGCTACCGCTACAACGAAATGGCGCAGCGCTATGCGATTTACAGCGACCTGTGGCGGAAGAAATCCCGCATCCGTGAAGAAGGCTACCGGCGGCCACAGGACGCCCTGCTTTCGATTCAGGGAGTCCGCGAGGAGAAAGAGCACGAGCAGAAACACCACCACGTGTATGGAGTGTCGCACGCAGCGGCCGCGGCTGCAGCTGCCGGACAGGGCGGGGGAGCGACCGTCCCGCACTTCACGCTGCACAACGTTGACAAGGGTGAGCGGGAGCAGGTGGAACGGCTCTACAACTCGCTGGTGGCCGCGAAGAAAAAAGCCGGAGAGAAAGTTTCCGGAGACATCAATTCCTTCCTTACGTTCGTGCAGAAAAAGACGCAGCAGATTCGCAAGCAATATCACTGCGAGAATGTCGAGTACACTGTCGAACTGGCCGGCGGGCACGTGAAGCTGAAGGCGAAGGCGAAAACGTAAGCAGCGGTCGTTAGTCGCGCGTCGTTAGTTCGTTTGCCAAACCCGCACCGAGAGCACCACCTCCAACTCGCCTCCCGATTTTTCCTCCTCGCGTTTGCTAACGACCAACGGCAGACGACCAACGACCGTTTGCTGATAGAATCTTCGGTCACCGAAATCAGCCTTCATCTCCGAACATTCATCTCTGAACCGAGGCCCATCATGTCTCCCGCTTCCCGCATCCAGCGCGCCATTCTCAGCGTGACCGATAAGACCGGAATGGTCGATTTCGCCCGCAAGCTTGTCGGCCTTGGCATCGAACTCATTTCGACTGGAGGCACGGCCAAGCTGCTGCGCGAATCCGGTATTGCGGTGAAAGATATTTCCGAGTTGACCGGATTCCCCGAGATGCTCGACGGGCGGGTCAAGACGCTGCATCCCAAGGTTCACGGTGGAATTCTGCATCGCCGCGAAGATCCCAAGCACGTGGCCGCCGTGGCCGAGCATGGCATCGCGGCCATCGACATGGTGGTAGTGAATCTTTATGCGTTCGAGAAGACCGCGGCCAAGCCGGGCGTCGCGTTCGACGAATTGATCGAGAACATTGACATCGGCGGGCCTTCGATGATCCGCTCTGCCGCCAAGAATTTTCACGACGTCGCGATCGTAACCGCTCCCGCCGACTACGACTCGATCGCCGACGAACTGGCGCTCTCCGGCGGAGGACTTTCGCTGGCGACGAAATGGCGGCTGGCACGGAAGGCGTTTGCCACCACGGCCGCTTACGACTCCGCCATCGCGTCCACGCTCGAACGCATTAACCCCGACACATTCCAGCTACAGCCGGAAGGCGCGGCGTTTCCGCAAATCCTGCGATTCTCATTCCACAAGACGATGGACCTGCGTTACGGAGAAAATCCGCACCAGAAGGCGGCCATGTATTCCGACGGTTCGGGCGCGGGCGTGGCCAATGCCCGCCAACTGCAAGGCAAGGAACTTTCCTACAACAACATCGTGGACCTGCAGGCGGCCTGGGATGTCGCACAGGAATTCGACGAGCCGGTCTGCGCCATCATCAAGCACACCAACCCGTGCGGAACTGCCACCGGCAAGACTCTGGCGGAAGCCTACAAGCGGGCGCTCGAATGTGATCCGGTATCGGCTTTCGGCGGCGTGATTGGCGTCAACCGGCCGGTGGATGGCGAAGCCGCGGAAGAGATGCACAAGCTCTTTCTCGAGGTCATCGCCGCTCCTGCGTTTGATGAGGCCGCGAAAGCCAGGTTCGCTTCGAAAAAAAATCTGCGTCTGGTCGAAGTCGCCGCCGCCGGCCAGAAATGGGTGCTGAAAAACGTTTCCGGGGGAATGCTGGTGCAGGATGCGGACGTTCGCTCCTTGCGGGACTCCGACCTCAAGGTCGTTACCAAACGCGCGCCCACGCCGGAAGAAACCCGCGCCCTGCTGTTTGCCTGGAAGGTTTGCAAACACGTGAAATCCAATGCGATTGTTTATGCTCGCGACGGGCAGACGGTCGGCGTCGGGGCCGGGCAGATGAGCCGCGTGGATTCGGCCAAGATCGGCGCTATGAAGGCGCAACTGCCGCTGAAGGGAACTGTTGCCGCCTCAGACGCGTTTTTCCCGTTCCCCGACGGAGTGGAAGAAATTGCAAAAGCGGGCGCCACGGCCATCATCCAGCCCGGAGGCTCGCAGCGCGATCCGGAAGTAATTGATGCGGCGGATCGTCTGGGTTTGGCCATGCTGTTTACCGGTGTGCGGCATTTCCGGCACTAGACATTTTCGATTGCCGATTTCCGATTGCCGATTGACCGCACGCCCCAAGCGGAGCGTTTTCAATCGGGGGGAAATCGAAAATCGCAGATCGGCAATCCCCCGTCCCTGTCCTTCCGGTTTCGACGATCGCCCGGCGAAATCATGGTTTTTCCCCACGCTGACTGCCGGCAGGGTAGAATAAAAGCACCCTTCCTCCGGTCGCTTTGCATCCAACTGGCTGAGGTTTCGGGAATACGCTAGCGCGCCGTCAGGACTACATGACTAGAATTTTTCGCCTCATTTTTGTGATTGCAGTGTCGGCAGCGGCTGTCGCCGGCCAAACCGGCGGGTCTTCTCCGGCAGGATCGGCCTCGTCCGAGGCTGCTCCCCAGCCTGCGCCACGCAAGATTGACCGCGCGGCCGCTTATTACCATTACACGCTGGCGCACTTCTACGAAGAGATGGTCACGGCTTACGGCCGCAGCGATCTCGCCAACCCGGCAATCCAGGAATACAAGCTGGCTATCGAGGCCGATCCCTCGGCGGAGTTCCTGACCTCCGCTCTCGCCGAACTTTACGTGAAGACCGGACGAATCCGCGACGCGGTTCTCGAAGCCAAGGACATGATCAGCCGCGATCCCAGGAATCTGGAAGCGCACAAGCTGCTGGCACGCATTTATCTTCGCTCTCTCGGCGACATGCCGGGAGGTTCCGGCTCGGGTAACGTCTTAAAGCTGGCGATTGAGCAGTACGAGCAGATCGTGCAACTCGAGCCCGGCAACATTGACAACCATTTGCGCCTCGGCCAGCTTTACCGCCTTGACAACGACCTGATGAAGGCCGAGAGCGAACTCAAGACCGCAGTCAAGCTCGATCCCAGTTCGGAAGAGGCCGTGACCACGCTGGCGATCCTTTACACCGACGAAGGCGACACGGCACACGCTTTGCAGGTGCTGAGCGCCGTGCCCGATGCGGCGCGCTCCGCCAAGCTCTATGCCGCACTGGGCGCGGCTTATGAGCAGCGCAAGGACTATAAGAACGCGGTTGACGCCTACAGGCACGCGGTCGTGCTCGATCGCGACAATCTGGACGCCATTCGCGGGCTGGCCGACAACCTGCAGAACGACGGACAACTCGATGCGGCGCTACAGCAGTACAAGGTCATTGTGGATTCGAACCCGGAAGATGCGCAGAGCTACGTGCGCATCGCGGAGATTTACCGGCGTCAGGGCAA
>Ga0335081_10010009_pt1 | contig 15294 bp, 16 predicted proteins | sample Lox_Sample_35_FD_206713 | JGI IMG/M metagenome (GOLD analysis project Ga0335081, IMG submission 206713) | Soil microbial communities from Loxahatchee National Wildlife Refuge, Florida, United States - Lox_Sample_3.5 | ecosystem: Environmental > Terrestrial > Soil > Wetlands | place: USA...
TGACATCCCGCTGTGGGAGCGGCCTCGGCCCGACCAAGGACATCTCTCCTTTCAAGACGTTCAGGAACTGCGGTAGTTCGTCGAGAGACGTCTTGCGCAGGATCCGCCCAATGGAAGTGATCCTCGGATCCAGGCGGATTTTGAACACCGGGCCGCGGGCTTCGTTGTGGGATTCAAGCTTCTCCTGAAGCTTCTCCGCACCCGATACCATCGTCCGGAACTTGTACATGAGGAAACGGCGTTTATGAAGGCCGTAGCGCTCCTGAGTGAAGAGCGCCGGGCCCGGGCTCGTAAGCTTGATGGCCGCCGCGATTGCGAGCATGAGCGGACCGAACAGTATCAAGCCGGCAATCGCACCCATGATGTCAATGCCGCGTTTTACAAGCAGCCTGTAGTCGTCCTGCACGACCTTGAGGGTAACCAGGGGTGTACTCTCGTCGGGTTCGAATTTTGGTCTTGCGAGCGAGAGTTCGAAGACATCGGAAAGATACTTGGCTTCCACGCCTGCGCGTTCGCAAGTCTGTATCGCGGTTTGAATCTGGTCGTAGCAGGATTTCGCCGGAAGCGCGATGAGAACTTCGTCGACAGGCTGCTTCATCAGAATCCCTTCCAGGTCGTCGAGCGAGCCGAGAATCTGCTTGCGGATGGCAGCGGATACCGGGTGACAGTTGGGCGAATCCACAAAGCCCAATACACGGGTGTAGCCGTGATGGGGTTCGCGCACATGGTCATATAGCGCGGCGGCGCGAGGACCGCTGCCTACGATGATCAGCTCGTGGCGGCCGGTTAAGAACCTGGTGAGGTGGTCCGCCAGGGCGCGCGCGACCAGCCGTCCGCATAAGCACGCCGCGATCGCGACCGGCAGAAAGTATAGGATTACGCTAGCAGTAAAGGCGCCGCTGTGACTGGTGAACGGGAAGAGCAGCCCAAAACTCGATGCCACGGTGCAAGCTTTCGCTACCTGGAGCGTTTCCTTCCAGAATGGCGCCGCAAGCGACGGCCTGGACAGACCGAAGACGCGAAACGTCACTACCCATGTAAGGAGAAACAGGGCTGCCACGATCAGGTTCTTCACCGTAATACGAATGGCCAGGAATTCGCCGAATCCATCAGGCATTCGGTCCCAATTGACGGCGGTGAACACTCCGAGCAGCACCAACAACGCCACGGCAGCGTTCACGAGCACGTATACACGAGTTGCAATCGGTTTGACGGTCCGGAACATGACAGGAATCTCAGGGACGAAAGGGAGGTTATTTGTACAGCGGGTTCCAGTAGACGCCGAAGTTGCCCCACTTGACGAAGCGCTCGATCTTGCTCACGCGGTTCTGCGGAACGAACAGAAGGTCGCCGGGGCGCAAGTCCGCAAGCGGCTCCGTGGCTGACGTGCTGGTGGCGGCCTTCAAATTCAGGATTTCGGTTTTCGCCAGATCGGGGCCGACCCTGCGAAACAGGATGACCTGGGAGTGTTTCGCGCTGGCGCTCTTGAAGCCGCCCGCCATGGCGATCGCCTGAACCGCGGTAACCGACCCACGCATTTCGAATTTGCCGGGGCTGCCGACTTCGCCGCCGACAACGAAATACGGTTTTTCGAAGTCCTTCAGGACCAGGGTGATTTCCGGGTCCTTCAGCCGCCGGCTGGCTTGTTCGAGGATCGTGGCTTTCACCTGCTCTAGGGTCAGACCTTGCAGTTTGAGGTCGCCTACGATTTGCAGGTTGACGAAACCGTCGGGCTGAATGGCGACCGTCTGGTCGAACTCCGGCGTGTACCGGTAATGGACCTCCACCACATCGCTGGGCTGGAGGCGATAGCGAGGGTTACGGTCGGCGAAGGAGCCGGGCGCCTGCCCGCCGCACAGAAAACCGGCGACGCACAACAGAGCGGCCGTCATTCGAGAGCACAGCATGATTGTTCTCCTCAGAGCCTGCGATAGAGCCATCCCGGAATGGGATAACGGCGTTTGTTGAGCACAAAACCCAAGAGCGTCCCACGGGCTTCACGGATCACCTGGACAGCGTGCTCCACCTGCTCCTTGGCAGTCCGTCCGGCTTCGATGACGAGGACGACGCCATCGGCGGCAGAAGCGAGACGCAGGAGATTGACGGAGGCTTGAAGCGAGCCCCAGTCGAGCAGGATACAGTCGTAACGATCGCGGAGAGCAGCCAGAGTCGTGGGTTGCTGCTCGGATTCAGTGACGAGTGGCGCGCCGAGGATCGGCGGCGGCGAGCCGGGTTCGCTTTCCGGGACGTCCAGACCGGGGAGGCGAAGGCGGCGCAGATCGCCATCGAGGACGACAACGCTCCGGCCGGCGCAGGTGAGTTCCCGAGCGAGTTCACGCACAGTGCGGGTAACACCTTCGCCGCGGCCCGCACTGGAAAACGCGACCACGCGGTAGCCGGAATCGCCGAAGAGCCGGGCGGCCAATTCGGCGTAGGCGCGGCGGGCGGGAACGGGGGGCGGGGCGGCGAGGGCCGCAGCGCGTGTTGGGAAGAGATCGGTTTGCGGCGATGCTTTTTCCAGAACAGATACGTACGTGCTCATAGGGTTCGTTGCTCAGGTGGTCCTAAGTGACTGCGTATTTCATTCATCTGGCGATCAGGGCGGCGCCGGCTGCCAGGGTGAACACGAAGACGGCGGCGGCCAGGAAGAAGGGACGGACTGGCGCCTGCGGAACCTTTATCCTGATCCTGACCTTGATCCTGGGCGTCACAGGAGCGGGTGCAAGCCGCGGCTCGCCGAGTGAGAGGTCTTTTAGGACCTCGGCGATATCCGCTTCGTCCACGGTGCGTTTACCGGCGGCAAAGGCCAGCGTGAGGGCGTTGAAGCAGATGGTGTTGACAATGCGCGGCACACCTTTGGAAGCCGCCGCTATGGCTCGCACGGCTAACGCGGAGAAAGGGCTGCGCGGAGCGCCCGCAACGTTCAAGCGATGCGCCATGTACTGCTCCACTTCCGGCGCGCTCAGCGGCTGCAGCCGGGCAACAATGTTGACGCGCTGTAGGATCTGCTCGCATTCCGGTGTGTGGAGCAGTCTTGCCATGCCCGGCTGGCCGGCAAGAACGAACTGGATCAGCTTCTCAGAGGGCGTCTCAAAATTCGAGAGCATGCGGATGGTTTCGAGTGATTCGGCCGTGAGGTTCTGCGCTTCATCGAAGATCACCACACACTTTTTCTTCCGGTTCAGGAGACCCAGCAGGAAAGCATGGAACTGGCGGTGGCGGCGGACGCCGTCGGGTTCCGGCTCGAGACCCATGGCCAGCAGGACCGATTCGAGCACGGAGCCGCTTTCGAAGCGCGGATGAACAAAGAACGCGACGCGGGCTTCGGAAGCAATGCGCGCGGCGAGGTTAACCAGCACGGTGCTCTTGCCCAGACCGGGGGGCGCGATCAAGACGGCGAAGCCGCGGCGCTGGGCGATGGCGTAGTAGAGGGCGGCGCTGGCCTCGGCATGTTGCGAACCGGCGAAGAAGAAGTGGTCGTCGGGGGAGACGCCGAAGGGATCTTCACGAAAACCGAAGTGCTGGCAGTACATGGGGTGGACGCTCCTCACGCTTTCTGGAAGGGGACGGTGGTCAAAACGGGGAAGCCGGTAGCGGCTTCGAGCTCGGCTGGAGTGTGGAACGAGCCGCCGGAGTACTCGGCTCCGAAGGCGGCGCCGAGGCTTACAACGCCGGCGAGAAAGAACCCGAGCGTCAGGTTCAGGAGCACGATAGGTTTAGCGGGGAGGTGGTGTTCAACCGGGGCTTCGGCGATGGCGACGTTGGAAATCTTCTGCTGATCGAGCGAATCGGCGATGCGCGCTTCTTCCCGCTTGCGCACGTAGAGGAGATAGTTCTCTTCCGATTCCTGGGCGGTGCGCTGGAGCGCGTCGTGCTCGATGCCGGCGCTTTCAATTTGGGCCAGGCGAGTGCGATAGGCCGCGAGGATACGGGCCACGCTATCATGGCGGGCCTGGAGCCCGGCTTCCTCGAGTTCGGCGCGAGCGAGGTCGCTTTCCAGGTCGCGGCGGAGCGGATTCACGTCAGTAGACTCTTCGACTGAGGCCAGCTTAGATGCGCGATCCAGGGCGGCGCGGGTGTCTGTAATTTCCTGCTCCACTTCGACCACTGCGCGGTCATCAGGACGAAACTTCATGAGCGACTGGGTACGGCGGTTCTCCAGTTCGGCGAGCATGGTATTGAGGCGCTCGACGGAGTATTGGTTGGGCACGATGCGGCTTTGGGTAACGATGCGGCGCTCTTGCCCGCTGACCTGCTTGCGCAGCTCACGGACACGGGTAGAGGTTTCGGCGAGGGCGGCAGTGGTTTCGCGGAGAGCGGTTTCAGAGTCCAAGGTCTTGCCAAACACCAAATTTTTTTGCTCGGCGACAGAGGTGAGGTCATTGCGGACGCGGAATTGCCTGAGCTGGGTTTCAGCGTCACGGAGCTGCGCTTCATAGCGAGCGGCCTGATCGCTGAAGAACTCCTGCGTGCCCGCAGTACGATGGACCTTCAGGTGGGCATCCAGATAGGCGCTGGACAACTGTTTCAGCACTGATGCGGCGAGTTCGGGGGTAGGAGCCGAGTAAGTGATCAGAATGATATTGGCTTTGCGGACGGGAGTGATATTCAAATCGCGCTGCAGCTTGCGGGCGGCTTTCTCGAGAGCCTCTGGCAAGGGCTCGCCGGCGGCCTGGACAGTGCCGGTGGCGCGCTCATAGAGACGGCAGGCGCGAACAACCTGAGCCACGAGGTCGTTACTGGTGAGGAGCTCGATTTCGGAATTGACCTCGTTTTCACTGACGTCGCCGCGGAACTGGGCGACATTGCGGGCATCGGGGCTGACGACGAGGTCGGCGCGCTCATTCTTGACGAGCACCTTCATGCTGGACTCATACTGGCGCGGCATGAGGAACGTGCCGAGTGCGACGCTGGCGAATATGCCGGTGAACAGCGAAAAAACGAGTTTCTGGCGCCGGAAGAGGATGGCGACAATGCTTCTTATAGAAACCTGAGCTGGCTGCGAGGGCAAAGAGTTTGTGGACGGTTCAGTCATAAAGCGTGTTCCTCAGTAGAGAGCGGCGTTCCAGAGTGCGAGAGTGCCCGCCCGCGTTATACGTCGTTTGGCGGAATCTGCTCCACGCGCTCCGTAAGCTGTTTCAGTTGCGTCTTGAGGTCTTCAAAGTGTCGCCGGAGTGCGGTTACCTCGGCTTCCAGACGGGTCGTCGCTAGCTCCGATCGGAAATGCCTCGGCGCAGACCGTCGTGGCAAAGCCGGTCTGCGCAAGTTGAGGCCGCCGTCGCCACCGTTGTCTTGAAATGTTCCAGCACAGATGAGGTTGCGGGCATGATCGGAAACGCTGTGCGCACCCGAGGCCATGCTGGCGTCTTGCAGCATCTTGTATTCTTCCTCGGAGAGACGGAAGCATAAGGCGCGAGTTCGTCGAACAAATACGGGCATGCGTTTTTCCTTTTGATTGGCAGCGGCTGGATCTCGCCGCCGGCTACAGACTCAGGTCGCCGCGTAGCACCGTTGCTGAATTGCGGCCGAGGCTGAATGGAAACTGGCGGGCCGCACACATGCGCGATCGATCTCGACCGCAACGGATCGCTGCAGAAGGGTTATGGAGATCACGAGACGATACTCATTTTTGATGCGCTGCAGGATGCCATGAGTACCGCGCAGTGAACCTTCCTCGACATAGACATCGTCCCCAACCTCAAGGAAGGGCCAAGGCTCGGCGTGCAACCCGGAGGCGAGGAGGCGCTGGACGCTGCCGAGTTCTTCCTCATCGACCGCTAATGGCTCACGGCTTGTGCCGACAATGGAGAACACACCGGGCGTGCTCAGAATCGGGAGTCGGTGCAGGGGATCGAAGCGGCAGAAAACATAGGTCGGAAACAGCGGCAAATCGACATCCTGGAAGCGCCCCCCGGAGTGGTGGCGACCGCGGTACAAGGGCAGATACTCGGTATATCCTTTGCCTCGCAGGGCATGCGAGACAATCTTTTCGTGGCGAAACTTGACCTGCAAGGCAAACCAGGGAAACGTCACTTTGGGTTCGTGTGGCCGCATGACATGATGGTCACGAACGGCAACAACCGTGTCGTCGAACGTGCTCAAGGCAAGCTACCGCCCTCTTAGGGTCTCCAGAACTTCCTCTTATTAACTTGCCGGGATCAAGATCTTGATTTCGGGAGAATCCGATATATAGATCTTGAATGCATCATGCGCCCTAAATAAGTCGGGTGTCAAGCAAATTCGATGCATGCGCTAGCAAAACTTTGAGCACCAGTACTCCGGTACGGAAGCTGCAGATACGGTTACGCGGGGAACAAGTCTGAATTGAGTCAGTTGAGGGCATAGACTTAAGCTGGTGTCGAATAGCATAGAAGCGCTGCAATGCAACACTGCGGGTCCGATCGATTTGCGCGGTGCCTCGTCACCTGCCCTGGCACCAACGTCTTTTGTTTTTCTTGCCATCGTTTTTCGATTGCACTCAAGGCATGGAGAGCGGAGTGAGAGTTATACCACGCGGGCCCGCCTCGACTACTGGGAGCACCATCGCATTCGACTCCGGGTATCCGGTCACGACACCTCAATTCGCACCATTTCGCAGGGCTAACCGCTTGGCCCACGTGCCGCTGCGTGTGCTCAGCGATATGCGTCAGCAGGGCGGCGACGGTCGTGGGCAGGCGTTTCCGCCCCACCTCTCGCGGTTCTGGTAGTCGCGCCGGGTCGATGGCACGTACCACCAACTCCGCCCGGTGAAACGCAGCCTGCATACCTGCTAGCAGTTCCTCACGCGTCGCACCTGGCTCTTTCTCCGTAAGCAATACCGCCTCAGAGAGCTGCTTGCCTTCCAGATACGTGGTGAGCCGATCGACACTGCCGGCGATATGCCGGATATGAAAACCCACCGAGCCGAAACCGAAGGGCGTGGCCCAGATCTGCTTCGACGTGAGTCCTTCGGTGTGCTTGGCGATGTCTTCGCTCGCTTGCTGAAAAGAATAGAGAACCGGTGCGATGAGCGCGTGGACGCCGGGGATCGGGCCTCGCAGCCAAGGCTCGGGAAGCGTTTCCATCAGTTTCAATGTATCGTTTCTTGACTGCCCGAACCGGGATGGGAGGGTCGGGCGGAGTTGTTCCCGCCGACATCCGCGATAACATACATACAGGAGAGAAAAAAACCGGCGCAGTGGCCGGTGCTTCGGTGTAAACTGGCTGAAACCTTCCATCGCAGCCTGCCTGTCGCCCGATGCGAAAGCTATGTCGTCTCCCGTTCCCAAGGCGATTCTTTCATCTCTGCTCAAACCCCAACCACCACTCACTGCTGAACAGGAGTTCTTTCTCCAAGTCCTGCGCGATGTTGGCAAATCGAAACGCGCATGGAAACTCGAACGAAGTCCGATCCAGGACCTCTGCAAAAAGCAGTACTCGCTTTGGACGCAGTGCAAAGCCGAATTTGAGCGGCGTGAGGCTGCACGCAAGCTGCCGTGGCCAAGGTACCGGGCCTTATCAGAATTGGACGGGTCATTGAGAGCGACTCTGGAATCTTGGGCCGTTACCAACAGATTGACCTACGTGGGGGTCGCCGCAGGCTGGGTGGTTCGCTGGGCTACGGATGTCTTCACCTGCTGGGACAAGGCGGGCGAGGATCGCCAATTGTTCATCCCGCAAGAATCGCATTATCTGCCCGGAATAACGGTTTCCGACCCACCTCCGGAATACCTAATGATTCCGATGGAATGTCCTCGCCGCAAGAGAGGTGAACGAACGAGAGATTTCGTTAGCCGCGCTAACAAAGCCCTTCAGGCGTACATACAATCCACGAAGAATCTAGGTGTAGTGCCAGCGCCACCGAAAAGATCCAAGGCTCAGAGCGCTCGCAGCGGTTCCAAGCGGCGTCAGTATCTCGATCACCTATCCTTGGCACTTCGGGTCTGCGGCCTTCAGCTTAAGGAAATCGAGCCTGTCTTAGACGGGATGGGACCTCGGTTCGTCCGCAGTTTATCGACGATTTCCCGTGGTGCGGCGAGAGTCGCCAAGCTCATCCAGTTAGATCTCCCGTAGCTTTATGCCGTGCGATTTTTTGCACGAATAGCCACTCCTACGGTCCATTCTCGGACCGAAAACGCCCCTTGCGGCGCAAAAACAAATCCTTTGGTTTCTAATGTTTGCGGGTTATAATGCACTTTTATCCTGTAGAAGGAATTTCTGAATGGTCGGAAAGACGCTACGCGCGACACGCATCAGGGCAGCGATCAGCGGGTACGCCATTTGCCTGAAGGCCGGAATCGGTCGCAGCCGGCTCAGCGATATTGAACGCGGTCACGTTCAGCCGTCAGCAGAGGAAATAGTGCGGCTAAATGCGGCCGTTGATGAACTAATCCGAGCGAGACAAAGAGTGGAGGCCGTCGCCGCCGAAGTGGGATGCCATGCAAGCTGTGAATCCATGTGCAGGTCGTACATACGGGAGGCCGATGAAACGCTCCACGAGCGGCCTCGATGAGCCAATGGCGAGGCGGGTATGACGGGGCCTCCGGGCACGAGACTGGAAATGCAAGGGGCTGTTGGGGCTGGTCCCCTCGGCGAGACGGCAGGGAAAAAGGTGTCGACTCACGTGAAAATGGTCAACTCTGTGTTCAACGGATCGGGCTACCTCAAACGCAAGGTCGCCGAATATTATGTCGCGGAAGGCCGGGCGGAGTTCGTAGCTGATGATCAGCTCCGGTTGATTGAATCGCATCCGAAGAATCGGGCGGCGGCTCGCCGGGCCGCTCGGGGATATGAAAACGTCACCCGAGCGATGACCACGGCCGAGATGAAGCACCTTCCGATCATCCAACTCTGCAAATCCAGGTCGCGGGCATCACGACCGCCAGCCGCGGAAATTCCACAAGAGTAGCTCTTAGCTTTGCAGCGAGAACGCTGTGCACTGCCTTGCCGAACACGATGGAGAATTTCAAGAACTATGAGTCGCCAAAAGAAAGCCGTCGCTCGTGATCCATTCGATGGGATTGGACCGAGCCAGGAACTACAGGATCTTCGCATCATCGGACCAGAAGACGCCGCGTTTGTTGCTGACGCCGAGCGGCAGTTTCGTGTCGATTATCCTCCTCTCGAATTAGCGAAGCTGACGATGAGCTACGTTGTGTGCGAGGCTGCGCGAGTTCTCGGCCCACCCGCGAAGCAGATGCTTCGGAGCGACGGAACGATGTTCCCCTCCGTTCGCAAAGCACTCGGTGCTGTCACAAATGAGCTTACGGAAGCCATTGAAAAGAACATCAAGGAGGGCCGTGATCCGTATCCGCTGCTGGCGCGTAAGGCAGTCTGCTATGCCGGCGTACGAATGCGCGCCAGAGTGCGGTGCGCGGCAGGCGCTACGCCGCTCATATTCGGGAGCATTGAGGCAACGATACGCCAGTTCTTTGCCATTGGTGCCTCTGAACACGACGTGGACGTGTTGTTCTGGTGGGGGGAGGAGGCAGTCATCCGCGTATCGGCATATGCCTACTGCAGGTCATTGGATCTTCACAACCAGCAGCGGAAATCGCTGGAGTATCTGGTGGGTCTGAGCGATTCACCCGATCCGTTCTTATGCGACAGGATGAGGTTTTACGCTCAGAAGGAGGAGTATGACCGCCTAGAGCGGATGCGCGGCGAACAGTACCTAAACCTGCCCTACCAATACAAGCCCGAACATGACAGTGCGATGAAGTACCGTAAGCTCCGCATCTCTGGCGATAACCCGGAAGACCGGCGTATCCTCTATCCGCTAATAAGCGTGCTTATGGAAGCGCGATACCGCAAAGCGCAGCCCAGGAATCAGCGGGGTTACATCCGGAATGCGGTCTTCAACCAATGTAGAGATCGTGTCAAAGCAGATGAGAGCGAACACATAAAAGCCAAGAAGCAGAAGATCTCGCTGACCTCCTTGCAAGATGAGGTGACACCTCGACGTTCGCAAGCGGACGAACAGACAGAAAGAACTGTCGCGCAAATCATTGAATCTGGGCAACAGGAGATTCTTGATATCTTCGGTCACCAAGCCGAGCCAATCATCAGTATGGATGATGCTCTCGCGGAGGTAGCATGCCTCAAGCCAGAAGATCGCGATCTAATCGCTTTCATTGTTGGCTACTTTGAGCCGGGCATGACGCTCCAAAAGCTTCCAGCGTATCTGACTGAGGTAACCGGCACCACGTGGGACGAGCGGCGTGTCGATAATGCACGCAAGAAGTGGAGTGCCATACACCCGCGCCTCCGGGAGAATTTGATTGGAAACCTTCGCGCGCCAGTCAGCGGCTCCCACACGATCTACAGAGAACGGTTGCGGGACGGCCACTGGATTTGGCAGCATGTCCCTCTTCGCCAAGTCGACGAAAATTAAAATTCTTTAAGGACTTCCAAATAGACCAAATGTGCCAGACGTAGCATTTGGAGAGCACAATGATCACGTTGGCGATCTTATACATTCCCGACAACGGCCGGCCAATCAAGCTGGTTTCCACCGAAGATCGTGGGCTGCTGGTTGCCGCTGCCGACGCAGCGATCCGCGAGACCCAACAGCGCTCGCACAGAACGGCGGGTAAGGATGTGGTGCTGGCAGAGATCGAGTCGGCCGAAGCGGTGCGTGTTAAGACCGTCTTGCTTAGCTTGATCCCGGAACTCCGTTCAGACAGAAGCACGGCCGTTGCGGTGATGTAGCCTCCCCTCGGAAATCCAGAACGCAACAGGCGCTGCGATGAGGCCCGGAAGTCCTGTTTCGGGATCAGTATGCCGATTCTGCTTGACCGAGATGCGTCTGGGCGTGTTGTGGAGACCTTGCAGCTCGGCAAGTACTGACAGGTGGATTGCGGGTGTCTCAAGATTTCGGACTTCGCCCTTGTCCACTAGTGGACGAGCCGTTCTTAGGTTAGCGGCCTCGATGCGGGTCTCGGAGGCCGACCGTCTTCGCCGCATTCTGTCACGCATCGTAATGCGCTCGCCACAAAAAACAGGCTCTTCTTTGCCGACTGAGGATTTAGACCAATAATGCCTACACAGCCCGCCAACGCAGTTCCTTTCGACGCAGTGGGGTGCGTCTCGACGCTCATGCGTGAAAAGCACGTTGGAGTTCCCGAACTGTCGAAGCGTTGGGGCTACAGCGAGGATGTCATCCGGGGATGGTTCCTCGAAAAACCGCGCCCAGGCGTACTCAGACATTCGGAGCGCAAACGAGGCAAGCGCAACTACGTGAGCCTGCGAATCTCGGAGAGCGCTGCGGCAGTTGTGTATGCGGAGAAATGTGGCTTTGAACAGCGGTAGCATATCAAGACGACCCCATGAAGGAAACGAACGCCCGGATCTATCGTCGCCATCGGCGAACGTGCAAGTTCTTCGGCGCCGAGAATTCCTGGGCGATGCTCAATTGCAATTGCCCTCTTTACGGCGACGGCTACATGAATGGAAAACGCGTTCTCCGGAAGTCGCTCGACACGCGCAATCAGGGCGCTGCGTCGAAGAGACTCGCGGAGCTGATGGCGAGGTATCAGAACGACGAACAGTGGAACGAGCCCACGCCTGCGCGTAAGAGTGTTTCGGAAGCGGTGAAAGGGTTTCTTGAGCACCATGGGACTATTGGGCCGGATGGACGCTATAAGGGCCAGATCCGCCACTCTACATATCGCAAATACAGGAACTCGCTGCGGAAGTTGGAAGCATTTTGCAACGCACAAAAGGTTACAGCCATTGATGATGTTGGTATAGAGCAAGTTGATGCGTTCAGGGCAAGCCGCCACATCGAGCCGAAAACGAGCCTCACTGAGTTGCAGTTCTTGCGGAAGTTCTGGGCATTTTGCCTGAAGCGGAAGTGGGTCGCCGAGAACGTCGCGAAGCAAATCGACGCACCAAAGAACGTCGGGGAGAATGAAATCGAGCCCTACACCACACTTGAAGAATCGCGCATTCTTGCCGCCTGCAATTCATTCGGTCGGGCACCTTATGAACGGCTGCGAGCACTCGCCATGACCCAGCTCCACCGCTACACTGGGCTGGCAATCAGCGATGTGGCGACGCTTGAGAAGTCGCGTGTGTGGTGGGACGGGGGTACGCAGCGGTGGAAGGTGCTGGTGCGGCGGCAGAAGACAGGCAAGCCCGTGTTCCTGCCAATCCCGGACGAACTCAAGATGATTCTTGACGCTCTACCCCGGCCACGCGGAGCCGCTGAAGATTGCCAGTACTATTTCTGGAACGCTGTTACTTCACGCCGTGCGGTGGTGGGGATTGCTGAGCGCACCATGAAAGCCGTCTTTGACAAGTCGGGTGTGAAGGATGCTGGGACGCATCGGTTCCGACACACCCTTGCAACTCGGCTGCTGGAACGGGGGGCAACCTTTGAGGAGATTGCAGATATTCTGGGGAACAGCCCCGAGATCGTCAGGAAGCACTACGCCAAATGGTCGAAAGGCAGGCAGGAAAGAATCGATAGCCTTATGCTGAATTACGCCGGCACGTTCGGACAAAGCGATAATCAGCTCCAGGACCCCGGGTACAACCTGGGTACAGCAAAAAACCAACGCCGCAACTGATTGAAATTGCAGCTTGTAAAGTGGTGCGGAGAGGGGGACTTGAACCCCCACGAGATTGCTCCCGCTAGCACCTCAAGCTAGTGCGTCTGCCAATTCCGCCACCTCCGCATGGGTGACTACTTCTTTGCTGGAACCTGCGCCGGCTGCGGCTGGCCTTTTGGCGCGCCGGGCATCGACGGAGTCGCGGTCATCGGCGCCGGTCCTTTCGCTGGCGGGTTGGCCCCGGGCACGGACTGCTTCGCCGGCGTCTTCTTTTCGAGGATGGTCGCGTTCGTGCCCGCGTTGCGCGTGGCGACAATCGAAAGCGCCAGCGACGTACACATAAACACGACGGCGGAAACCGTGGTCGCCTTGGAGAGCAGCGTCGCCGACCCGCGCGGCCCGAAAGCCGTCTGCGATCCCATCCCGCCGAAAGCGCCAGCCAAGTCCGCGGCTTTTCCGCTTTGCAACAGAACCACGATCATCAGAAAGAAACAAACCAGGACGTGGATAATGGTCAATACAATATACATGTTTCGAATCTCCAGTATAAGAAACCGCCCCCGTGGGGGTCAAACCGCCCGCTCCGCCATCCCCAACCCGAGTACGATACACTGCCGCATATGATTTCACGAAGAGAATTCTCGAAGCTTGCGCTGGCCGCAGTTCCGGCGGCGGCGCTGGCGCGCATTGATTCCACGTTCCATGGCGTCCAGATCGGCGTCCAGTCTTACAGCTTTCGCGACCGTCCCCTCGATGAGGCCATCAAAGCCATGGTGGAAGTCGGGCTCGGTGAATGCGAATTGTTCTCGGGGCATGTCGAGCCTGGCGTCCTTCGCTCCGAGCTCCGCCACTTTCGCACCACCATCTCGATGGAGTACTTCCGCAACGTTCGCAAGAAATTCGACGACGCCGGCATCCAGCTCTCCGCCTACAACTACAGTTTCCGCGATGATTTTACCGACGAAGAGATTGCGCGCGGTTTCGAGATGGCGAAGGCGTTAGGCGTGGGCGTCATCACGGCGTCTTCCACTCTTTCGGTTGTGGATCGCGTGGATCGCGAGGCGGCCAAGAACCAGATCCGCGTCGGGTTTCATGGCCACTCTGATGTCAAGCACCCCAACGAGTTCTCCACACCCGAGAGCTTCGAGAAGGCCATGGCCGGCCGCTCGCCCTACATCAACGTGAATCTGGACATCGGGCATTTCTTTGCCGCGGGCTTCGATCCGGTCGAGTTCATCCGGAAACATCACGAAAGGATCGTGACCCTGCACCTCAAAGACCGGAAGAAAGACAACGGTCCGAACATGCCGTTCGGACAAGGGGACACGCCGATCCAGTCCGTTCTTCAGTTGCTAAAGACAAGCCATTACGCGATTCCGGCGAACATCGAGTACGAATACAAGGGCGCCGATACCGTGGCGGAAGTGAAGAAGTGTTTCGAGTATTGTAAACAGGCCCTGTCTTAGGTCATGTTGCCGGCGGCGGCGAGAAACGGCAGGTGCGTACCGTGTTCGCCGTGTCGCCCCGTCCCCGTCGAAGACCCGTGCTTCATCCGGGTGTCGCCGTGTCGTGCGACCCCGCAGGGGGTCGTGGCGGCCGCAGGCCGCCTAACCCAGCAAGCCGCCGTGGCCCAGGCAGGCCACTTCCCAACTGTTGACCCGGTAACGGGCCAGCAACGGCGGCAGCACCAGGTCCATCACATTGGCTTTGGCAGACCGGAAACAGCCCGGAGCCGCTACGATCGGCACGTCATCCTTGTAAGCCAGCATGAGCAGATTGCCGGGCTCGACCGGTGCTAGGAAACGTTCGAGCTGTCCGCCAACCTGCGCCATGGCCCGGCCCACCACGTCCTCGGGACCCGCGGGGGCGGTGGTGGAGGCCACCATGACCACGGCGGGTTTAGGCCGCAACAGATGATGCAGCGCCCGCGTCACCGACGCCTCGTCTTCCACGCAGGATAGGACAAAACTCGCGCCCAGCCCGAAGCGCTCCAGCCGTTGCCTGGTGACGTTCTCGAAAAGCTGCCGCGCGCGTTCCCCATTTACCGGGTCACTATAGAGCACGCCGATCGGAGGATTGCGAACCGGCCGCGCCTGGATAATCGGCCCCCGTTCGCCCAGGATGGAACTGATTGCGTTCAATTGATCTTTGGCGACGGCGAAAGGCGAGCTCTTCACGGTGGCGATCCGCTGGCCCGCGACGGCGAAGCTGAAGTTCAGCGAAGTCGCAATCACCACGCTCGAGACACAGTTGATCTGCCGCAGCAGTTCGTCATCCACCAGCACGCAGCAGTTCTCGGTGGCATGCAGGTTGGCGCGCCCCCCGGCAGCCAGGTGAATCTCGTAACAGCCGCAACCCATCTCCGCGGCCACCCGGGATACGGCTTCGTCCTCGCCGATCTCGCCGTCTTCCAGTTCCGTCACCCACACCTTTTCCATGCCCTCGGATTCCAGAATGCGGATGTCATCTTCGCTGATTACATGCCCCTTCGCGAGCAGTTTCTTCCCGCCAGGCCGGAACACGGTGCAACACAGAACTCGTCCGGTAGAGACCTTAACGTTGACTGTTTGTGCTTTCATTGGCCCGGCTTCCTCCCCGTAAGATCGGACCCGATGGCGCGCGAGTCCTGCGAAGTTGGTGTCGATTATATAAGGGACTAGTTTTTGTTTAGTAGAACAATTCTCAGGGAATTGCGCACTCAAATTGGGGGGGTCGCATAGTCCCAAAGTGATAGAACAGGTCGGGAAGAGATACTCTACGA
>Ga0335081_10010010_pt1 | contig 15294 bp, 12 predicted proteins | sample Lox_Sample_35_FD_206713 | JGI IMG/M metagenome (GOLD analysis project Ga0335081, IMG submission 206713) | Soil microbial communities from Loxahatchee National Wildlife Refuge, Florida, United States - Lox_Sample_3.5 | ecosystem: Environmental > Terrestrial > Soil > Wetlands | place: USA...
GGTCGTCCTGGCCCAGTCTCGTGGTCACCGCCAGCCTTCCGCCGTCGGGCATGGCGTCCAGCGCGTTCAGGACGATGTTGATGAACACCTGGGACATCTGGCCTTCATCGATCATGGTCCGGGGAAGCTGCGGGTCCAGTTCGACCGCGATCTGGATGGTGCTCTTCATGCGCTTGTCCAGGCGCAGAAGGTCCATGGCCGAGGCGAGCACTTCGTTCAGCTGGGTCGGCTTGACGTTCACGGATTCGGCGCGGGCGAAGTTTGACATCCGCCGCACGATATCGTTGATCCGCTGGATGTGTGTATTGATGATGTCCAGGCTGTTCTGGGAGAATTCGTCGGTCGCCATCTCGCGCAGGAGCTGCGCGAAGCCGGAGATGGAGGTGAGGGGATTGCCGATCTCGTGGGCCACGCCGGCGGCCAGCCTGCCGAGGGCCGCCAGCTTCTCGGAGTGCATGACCTGCTGCTCCAGCTTTTTCGCGGTGGCCGTGCCCTTGTCCACCTTGTCCTCGAGCTCGACGGTATACAGCTTGAGCGCCTCTTCGAGCTGGACGCGCTTGGTCACGTTGCTGCTCGTGATCAGGATGCCCGGGATCTTCCCGTCGATCAGGATCGGGTTGATGTTCATCGTAAGGTAGAGCGGGGATTCGTGCAGTCCCGTTATTTTGTAGTCCTTGAGCTCGAAGCTCCTGCCGGTGAGCGTCTTCTGCAGGAGCGATTCAAAGGGGATGCCCTGGTAGGGCGCCAGCCGGTCGGGGAACAGCGAGGTGATCCGGCGTCCGAGGATGTGACTCTTCGGCCTGCCCAGGGTGGCGGCCTCGGCGGAGTTGACGGTCCTGACCATCAGGTCCTTGTCCACGACCATCAGGTTCGTCCGCGTGTTCTCCACGATGTTCTCGAGGTAGTTTTTCGCGATCTCGATCTCCCGCTCGAGCCGCTGATGGTTCTCCAGGTGCTTGGCCCGCTCTTCCGCCTTGATCTTCTTTTTGTTCGAGATGATCGTGGCGAAGGAGGCGACGATGGTGGTGGCGAAGATCGAGAAGATCAGGAGCTGATAGATGCGCCGGCTTTTCTGCATCAGCGCGATCACGTCGGAGTACGGGGCGGATACGACCACGAGCCACGATTTTCTCGCAATGGGGAACTTGTAGAAGGCGGCCAGCTTGTTCTCCCCGCGGGGGGCTTCATAATAGCCGAAGGTCTCGGCGGTCCCCTCGATCATCTTCTTTTCAGTATCGAAGGTTCTGTGGCAGGCAAAGCAGGACTTGTCCGTCCGGTAGAGGTTCTTGCCGACCATCTGGGGCTGCGTGGGATGATAGAGCAGGGTACCTTCGCTGTCCATCATCCAGGCGTAGCCGCGCTCGCCCGACTTGATCGGTGCCAGATATTTCTGGGTGATCCCGTCGAGGGAGAGCACGGCGAGCATGACGCCGCCGAAGCGCCGGGGGAACTCTCCCTTCGTCTGGCGGTAGATCGGGGTGGCAATGATGAACTGCTTCGAGTCCGGCTTTTCCGGGACCGGAATCAGATCCGTGATGAACTTCTCGTTCCTCGGCAGGAGGCGCGATTTCTGAAAATAGTCGGTCTGCGACAGGTCTTTGCCCTCCCTGCCCGGGAAGGAGCTGTCGTAACGCACGATGCCGTTGCTGTCGACGACGCGGATGGTAACGACCATCTCGTTCTGGATGCTGAACGTGATCGTCTCGGCCACGGCGCGGACCCGGGAATTTCTGTGGATGTTCTCGATGTCCGGAAGGCGGGCAATGACATGGAGGTTGCGGTACACCTCGTCCACGAAGCTCTCGATGTTGATCGCCACCTCGCGGGCCAGCAGGAGTTGCTGCTGGTTGAACTGCCCGGTCATCTCTTCCTGCAGGGACTGGTGGAAGAACTGTCCGATGATGATGATGAGGGAAAGAACAACGAGAAGAGAGAGGATCAATACCGTGGGTGTGAGGAGCTCTTTCTGCCGGAGGGCCCTGATAAGGCGTTGAAACATGGAGCTAATGTACTTCCAATAGATGCACAAAGTCAAGGAGGAAAAGGGTGAGATAAAAGGCGAGAGTCGGAGTCAAGAGTCAAGATTCGGGAACACGTACCATGCGGCAGAGGGGTGCATGGCCGAAAAGAACGCCCCGACGGCATCAGATGCGGCGGGAGAGGGGAGGCGCGTCTCTGCCGGGCTACAGCGAGGCGACGAGCGATTGCTGTTCGCCTTCCGTGTGCCATTCTTTCGTCAACGGCAGCGTGAAAGTGAAGGTGCTGCCCTGTCCCAGGGTGCTCTCGGCCCAGATCGTTCCGCCGTGGTATTCCACGATCTGACGCGTGATGGCGAGGCCAAGGCCCGTTCCCTGGTTGTTGTTCGTCAGAATGTCCCCGGACCTGCGGAACTTCTCGAAAATCAGCTCCAGGTCTCCCGGCGGGATCCCGATGCCGGTGTCCGTCACGGCAACCACGACGCGGGGCGCTGATTCGTTCTCCATCCGGGCAGCGACCGTTATCCGGCCGCGCTGGGGCGTGAATTTGATCGCGTTGGACAGGATGTTGGTGATGACCTGGATCAGCCGGTCCCGGTCGCCGAAAAGGAGCGGAAGCGTATCGGGGATGTTTGCCTTGACCTGCAGGCTCTTGTTGTCCGCCAGGGACTGCAGGCTGGCGACCGAGGTCTGGACGATGTCGTTCAGGGACACCCGCGTGATATGCCAGCTCAGCTTGCCGGCCTCGATCTTGGTCAGGTCGAGGATGTCGGTGATCAGACGGGCCAGCCGGTCCGTCTCGCTGTTGATGATCCCGAGCAGTTTGTCCCGCTTCTCAGGTGTCATTTTGGGCTTCATCTGGATCAGCTCCGTGAAGGCCTTGATGGAGGTGAGCGGCGTCCGCAGCTCATGGGAAACGATGGAGATGAAGTCCGACTTCACCTTGTCGATCTCCTTCAATTTCTTGTTGACCTCTTCCAGCTCACGGTTGGCCACGGCGAGGTTCCGGTTCGAGAGCTGCAGCCGCTCGTAGGCCCGCGTCAGGTTGTCCGTTTTTTCAGCCACGCGGAACTCAAGGTTCCGGTTCAGGTCCTCGAGCTCGGTCCTGTTCTTCTCCAGCTGCAGGGCCATCTTGTCGAAGCTTTCCGCCAGCACCCCGATCTCGTCGTTCGAAAGCAGGTTGGACTGCACTCTCAGGTTCCCCTTCTCGAGGTCCCGGATGATCTTGACCATGTGCCCCAGGGGGTTCGATATGCTGGTGGCGAGCAGAATGCCGATGCCTGCAGACAGGATCAGCGCTATAAACGTCACGAACAGGATGACGCCCGACAGCTGGGACATGATCGGCTGTATCTGATCGGGAATGCGGACGAGGAGCTCCTTGCCGACGCGGTGATAGACAAGCGCACCGAGCGCGAGCACGGGCGCGATGACGCTGGCAAGCAGGATCGAGAGCACCCGCGTCCGGGTGTTGATCTGAATGATCTTCGACTCATCGATGTGCACCGTCCGGGTCTTTTCGGCCAGGATCTGCCGGACAGGATAGAGGAACCGCTCGGTCAGGAAAAAGGAGAAGATGGGGAAGATGCAAAGGCCGAGGCCCGCGTAGAGCCCGAGGCGGATATTATCCCTGAGGGGCAGTCCGCCGATCGTGCCCATGTAGAGACAGTCCAGCAGGGTGATCAGCTCGAAGCGGACGAGAATCGATACCGAATGCAGGAGCGGCAGATTGAGGGTCCTGATCCTGGCGGCGGCCATGACATCATGGGGCGGGTCGAGCCGGCGTTCGAGGTAGAAGGAAAGCATCTCGATCGGGCGGCACTCCCAGCGGTCGATGAAATAGAAAAGGGAGGCGAGACCGAGGGGGGAGAGGATCAGCATGGTCACGTTCAGGTAGTGGACCAGGTGCACCGTGCTGAACGACATGCTGTAGATCACGTACGGGATGAGCGTCGAGAAGATGAACGCCGTGATCACCATGTCGCCGTAGGCGATTTTTTGAGAAACGTTCAGTCTCATAGCATTGGTCAGGGGAAGAGGATCTTCACGGAGGCCTGCCGCAGGTGGTCCGTGTCAAGATCGAGCTTGACCAGCGCATCCCGCTCGGCCACCAGGAGGTCTTTGGCAGAAAGAATCCCGATTGCGGCCAGCTTTTTCCGTTCGTTCTCCAGGATGCCCGGCACGCGGGTGAGCGGAATGTCGTTGCGGGACGTGAACATGACGACCATTCTCGATTCGCCCTGGATGATCGGCAGGAAGCCGTAGTGCTTCATCCCGAGCTTTTCTATGGTCTCGTTCGCGTCGGATTCGATGAAGAACCCGGTAAAGTCGGTGAACAGGGTAGAGAGCAGCACGTCCACGGCGCTGGTGGCGACATTGTTCAGGAGAACCTGGTTGAAGAAGACGCCGTACCGGGATATCCTGACCATGTCCCGCAGGAAGGGGTCCCGTTTATGATGGGGGAGGAAGTGGAACACGTTGATCGCATAAACCCAGTCGAAGGATCCGTCCCTGAACCGGGAAAGGTCCGTCACGTCGCCCGGCTGGAACTCGACCTGGTCCTGGAGGCCGGCCTCGATGTTCTTCCGCTTCGCGATCTCCAGCGTGTGCCTGTTCATGTCAATGCCGGTCGCACTGATCCCCGGGCATACCCTGACCGTCTCGCGCAGGACCGACCCGTCTCCGCAGCCGAGGTCGAGGATCGTGTGGCCCGACGCGAGGCCGGACCATTTGAAGAACTCGGCCGATGTTTTCGAGAGCTGGGACGCCACGCGCGGAACATAGTCGCGGCTGATGTTCCCCTGCGTGATGCTGTCGAGCCCCACTCCTTTCTGGTATGCATCCCGGGAGTGACTGATGGACTTGATGAAAAAGCTGACCATGTGATGGAGGCCCAGGAGGTCCGGCACGGGCGTTCCCCGCCTGAGCAGCATTCCCTTCGTCGTCAGCGTGTAGCCGCCGTCCGCGCTGGCGACATAGCCGTTGGCGACGCCGAACCGCAGCCACCGTTCGACCCGGCTTATATCGTAGCCCATCTGGCCCGAAAGCTCCTGAGCGGTGATCGATTTGTTCGCCGGGATCCAGTCGAAAAAGCCGACCTCGATGCCCTGGATCGTGGCAAGCGCGGCCGTCGCCTGCGTGAGCATGATGACCAGTTCGCCGGAATGCTTCTTGATATCGCTCTCGTCCATGCCTGCCTCCGCTTACTACTTCACCAGGATCCGGATCACGATGAGGGCATACATGATCCATACCGCTGACAGAATGCCCCAGACGTAGAAGCTCATTCTCTTCATGGCAGATTCATCCGAAGTCCTCGATGACCGCCGAAGGCTGGCATCGCGCTCCTGGGCGCGCTCATAGAAGGGTGCATACCGGCTGTAGCGCTGCGGGGCAAGGTCATAGAGACGCGCCAGAGGAATGAGGGCCGGCGGGAGTGAATAAGGGAACCGGAACGACACGTCCAGATCGGGGTCGCGCTCGATCAGCCTGTTCCGTTCGTCAACGGAAAGACCGTCCAGAACCCGTTCGTAGCAATAGGTCATGTCTTCGGTGAGTTGTTTCAGGAATTCGTGAAAGGGCTTCTTTTTTTCAAACTTGGCATTGATGAGGCTGGTCTCGTAATGGGTGATCGCCTGGCTATAGTTGCCGAGTTTCTGGCAGCACCGGCCGGACATGACCAGCGTGTTCGCGAGACCGGATATCCCATTCGCGAGCGGACGCGAAAAGGGCTGGCCCCGGGCATCCAGTTCCCGGAAGACGTTCTCAGCCCTGAGGAATTCTATGAGTGCTTCGTGGTACCGCTCCTGCTCGAACAGCGCAAGGCCCGATTCATACCACTGTTCGGCCATGCGTCTTTGAACGGAAGAAGGCATAGGCGGGCTAATCCAGGATATTCTTGATCTTGGTGAGGATTTCCATGGGGCTGAAAGGCTTTACGATGTACTCGTCGGCACCGACTTCCTTGCCGCGCTCCTGTTCGGCCACCTGGCCCTTGGCGGTAAGCATGATGACGTAGACGTTCTTCAAAGCAGGGTCTGCCTTGATTGCCCTGCAGACGTCGTAGCCGTTGATCTCCGGCATCATGATGTCGAGGAAGAGAATGTCTGGATGGACTTCCCGGACTTTCGTCAGCGTTTCTGCGCCATCCTTTGCGAGCGACAGCGCATAGCCTTCATCTTCAAGAAGATAGGTGAGTGCTTCCCGTATGTTCTCATTGTCGTCTGCGATCAGGATTTTCTTTTGATCCATAAGTGTTTCCATTGAACGGATGAGGAATAGACAAAAATTAATTGAATTTAAAAAAATAGTAGCCCTAAATTCAAAATTTGTCAAGCCTGAAAAGCGGCGGCCGGTCGGAGGGACGGGCAATGCCAACATCGTCCGAGAGATCGGCTGGCCGCCGCTCAATCCGGTTTTTCTTTGTCGATACATTCCCTTCGGCTGAAAACTGCATGTTTCGACCAAGCGCGGGGCGCTGGACGACGGAATTTTCGGTACTGTCCAAAAAAAAGTGTAAATTAAAATAAAAGTTGAAAATCGATCTATCCGGGAGTATCATAGGCCGAGTTTTCGTTGCCGGTTCAGGGTGCCATGGTTCCGGGTTCGCAGAGAGGGGCTTATGTTCGAGGACATTGATTATGCTGCGGTTCTGAAGAAGGCATTGAGCCGCGGCGGCACATACGCGGATCTGTATGTTGAGCAAACGACGCCGCTGTCAATTGCATGCGAGGACGGCAGGATCGAAAAGGTGATGTCGGGCATTGATGCGGGTGCGGGTGTTCGGCTGATCTTCGGCCAGCGCACGGCCTACGCTTACACCAACGAACTGAACACGAACGCCCTGCTGGCGACCGCCGATGCTGTCCGGCAGGCCGCCGAGGATGGCGCAGACGGCCATGAGATCAGCCTGTCGCGGAAGAAGCCCCGCGTGGACCTTCCAGTCAGGAAACCGCCGGAAGCGGTCACGGTCGCTGAAAAAATCGCGATGCTGCTCCGGGCCAACAAGGCCGCACGGGCCGTTGATCCGCGCATCAGGCAGGCAATGGTGGTGTACCGCGAGAGCCGCCAGCGCGTGCTGGTGGCCAATTCCGGCGGAGCCCTTGTTGAGGACGACCGGCTGTATCTCACGGCGTTCGTCCAGGTGGTGGCGGCCGACGGAGACGTGGTCCAGACCGGATACGAGCCGGTCGGTGGTTCAGCCGGCCTTGAGCTGCTGGATGCCTACCCCTTGGAACAGGCCGCAGAGACGGCCGCGAGGCGCGCAATCATCATGCTTGCCGCACGCAGGGCGCCGGCAGGCAAGATGACGGTCGTGCTCTCGTCGGAAGCGGGCGGCACGATGATTCATGAGGCCGTGGGGCATGGTCTCGAAGCGGATCTCGCCCAGTCCGGCCTCTCCGTTTATTCGGGCAGGATCGGGCAGCGCATAGCGTCACCCCTTGTCACGGTCGTGGATGACGCGACCCTGGCAGGCAGGCGGGGCTCCTTCCGGTTCGATGACGAAGGATCTGATGCGGAGAGGACGCTCCTGGTTGACCGGGGCATCCTGAAGACGTTTCTGTACGACCGTCTCACGGCGCTGAAGGATGGTGTTTCCTCAACTGGCAACGGAAGACGCGAATCCTATAAACACCGCCCCATCCCGCGGATGACGAACACCATGATCGTGTCCGGCGGGAGCGACCCGGACGAGATCCTCCGGTCGACGCCGCGGGGGCTCTTTGTCAAAAAAATGGGCGGCGGCCAGGTAAACACGGTGAACGGAGATTTTGTTTTCGAGGTGAGCGAAGGATACCTGATCGAAAACGGCCGCGTGGTCGAGCCGGTGCGCGGCGCGACCCTGACCGGCAACGGCCCGCAGGTGTTGATGTCCATCGACAGCGTCGGTACTGATCTCGGCTTCTCCATCGGCACCTGCGGCAAGGACGGGCAGGGATCGCCGGTGAGCGATGCCCAACCCACGCTCAGGATACCCCGAATCACCGTCGGCGGTGTAATGGGATAGGAAAGGCAACGGGCGTGAGCCGTTCGTACAGAAGCATGGTGCGATTCATTCAGAGAAGTCTTGAGCTCAGGATTGCGGTGGCGCTCGTAATCGTGCTCGCCGCGGTAATCGGCGGGTTCACGGCGATGGACATCCGGATCATGCGGAAGGACACCATCCGGACATCGGAACGGAACCTGGCGGCCCTTGCGGGGACCGTCAAGGGCAACGTCATCGCAGCGATGCGTCGCGGAAATCACCTCGATGTCCAGCGCATCATCGAAGAGGCACGGTCCTCCTTCGGTATTGACCGCATCGTGATCTACGACGAAGAGGGGAAGCTGCTGCGCCGGTCCGGCATCGGACCCGGTGAGCGCACTCTCCCGATCCCCCCGTCGGTTCTCGCCGCCATTGCCTCCGGCGACCGGAGCGACCTCCACGACCACGGCACAGCCTCCCTTTCCTATTATTCTCCCATAGCCAACCAGGCCCCGTGCTACCGATGTCACGGCAGCGATCGCCTCCTGAACGGCATTCTGCGCATCGATTTTTCGCTTCAGGGTATAGAACCGCTCATTACAGCCAGACGGAACAGCATCCTGCTCTGGACCACGATCATGGTCGCTTTGCTTATGACCGTACTCGTAGCCCTGCTGCGCCATTTCGTGCACACTCCCGTGGAGGAGCTCAGGAGGGCGATGGCCCGGGCGGAGGCCGGGGATGAGAACATCTTGCTTCCCGATACGGGCTCGGACGAGCTCGCAGTGCTCCAGCGGGGTTTCATCAGCATGCTGGACCGCATCAACAGCCTGCACCGGGCAAACTTCGACAAGGAGAAAGAACTCGCGCACAACCGTGAGGCGATGCGGTTCCGGAACGAACTGCAGAGCATGTTCAACGCGATGCCCGATGGCGTGCTGCTCGTCGACACAAGCATGCGTATCATCCAGAGCAATCCCCGCGTATATGAGCTCGTGCCGGCCCTCGAAAAGGCGGGTGGGGTGATCAAGCCCGACTGCGTGCAGAAGGAATGCTGCCCCTTCAGGGGCATCGGCGAGGTTCTCAAGAGCGCAGCCATGATGGAGAGCCAGTGCAGCATCAGTCTCCGCGGCGGGGATGCGAGGCACCTGCACAGCATCTGCGCACCGGTCATGGAGGAGGGGAGGGTCGCTTATGTGGTCCAGGTGGTCCGCGACATCACGGAGCGGGTGAAGACCGAGCGGGAGCTCGAAGAGAGGACGTCGGAGCTCGTTGCCGCCAACCGGCTGCTCTCCCAGCTAGCCCAGACCGACAGTCTCACGGAGGTGAGCAATCGCCGCTATTTCGACGAACTCCTGGACAGGGAGATAAAAGGGCACAGCAGGCGGAAGAACTCCCAACTTTCGCTCATGATGATCGACATCGACCACTTCAAGCTCCTGAATGACAGGCTTGGCCATCTGGCCGGCGACACGGTTCTCCGCGAACTTGCCAAAATGCTCGGGGAGAATGTGCGCGAAACAGACACGGTCGCGCGGTTCGGGGGGGAGGAGTTCGTGATCGTCATGCCGGACACCCATCTCGACGGTGCCGGGTACCACGCGGAGGTTCTGAGAAAAAAGGTCGAGGCCAGGCCTTTTCCCGGACCCGACGGACCGGTCAGGATGACGGTCAGCATCGGCGTTGCCGCTTATGTATCCGGCTCCCCCTCGCAGGAGGTGCTCAGGAGCGCCGACCGGGCGCTCTATGAAGCAAAAGAGGGCGGGCGGAACAGGGTTGTTGTCATCCGGCCCGAAGCTGTGGTAAAAGAACAGGGAAGCGTGGGCTGAGGCGCAATGAAAGGGTCCGATTCTCGGACACATTGATAGTCACGGCTTGCAACTCCTCGTGGATGAGTTGTTGAGACCGTGTTCACGCGTGTTCGGGGACGGTGGTTACCACATCAGTAGTTTCAGCCCGTACGGGTCAGGGAAGGATGATACGACGAATGAAAACAAAAATCCGTACTGCCGTCATTACCCTGAGCGATAAGGGCTCGAGGGGCGAGCGTGAGGATGAGAGCGGCAGGGTCATACGCGAAATGATCGCAGGGATCGGGGCAGCGGTCGAGCATTATGCCATCCTTCCCGACGAAAAACAGATCATCATCGACGCTCTCTCCAGGCTGTCCGATTCAGGCGGCATCGACCTCATTCTCACGACCGGCGGCACCGGGGTCGCTCCCCGCGACGTGACCCCCGAGGCCACCTTCTCCGTGATCGACCGCGAACTTCCGGGCATGGCAGAGGCCATGCGCGCCGAAAGCCTCAAGAAAACTCCCCGTGCCATGATATCCCGCGCTGTTACCGGCATCCGGAAGCAGACGCTGATCGTAAACCTCCCCGGCAGTCCCAAGGCCGTCCGGGAAAATCTCGCCGTCGTCCTTGCAGCGCTTCCCCATGCGATCGAGAAGATCAAGGGGGATCCCGCTGATTGTGCAGAGACGCAGGATCACAGCCCCGCCTGACCCGCGACTGGCGCGTAGCGGAAATGAACGCCCTGCCCCGGCCTCCTACCCCATCGGGCCCGGGGACCTCTGTCCCTCCAGCGCGGTGTTTGAATCCCGCGACTTGCAATCCCCCGGCTCCTGCCGGTGGGGGCTCCACTGCAGTCCCCGCACGGTTCTCCTTCCTGTCGAAATTTCCATTTGAGTCTCATCCTTCACTATGATACACTTATTTCCCATTCCTCATGCATCCTGTCAGGAGGTTCTATGTTTTGCCCTCAATGCGGCAACGAAGTGGCCGACGATCAGCTTTTCTGCCAGCACTGCGGAGCCAGGCTTCGTGGAGAGTTTCCTCCTGCCGAAGCGGCTCCGGGCCCCGGAAGCAGGGAAACAACGCCTTGGGAGGACCGCGAGGCACGGGGCTTCTGGGCCGGACTCTTGAGAACGCTGGTCGAATCGCTCTTCCGTCCTACCGAATTTTTCAGGAAGATGCCCGTGACCGGAGGCCTGACGAACCCCCTGCTCTATGCCCTGATCATCGGGATGACGGGGTTGATATCTTCATACTTCTGGCAGATCGTCGCGAAGGGCGCCATGCCTGGCATGCAGTTCGGCATGGGCCAAAGCCTGTTGGGGGGCATCGGCATGGCCCTCCTTGCCTTTTTTTCTCCCTTTGTCATCATCATCGGATTGTTCGTGTCAGCCGGTATTCTCCACCTCTGCCTCATGCTCGTAAAAGGGTCCAAAGCCGGCTTTGAAGGGACGTTTCGCGTGGTTTCCTACGGGTACAGCGCGAATATCTTCATGGTCATTCCCTTTTGCGGGGGCTTGATCGCGGGAGCCTGGGCTATCGTGCTCTCCATCATCGGCCTCAGGGAGGCACATGAGACGACGGGAGGAAAAGCGGCTGTCGCCGTGTTCCTGCCTCTCATCATCTGCTGCGGCCTGTTGGCGCTCGGGGTTGTGATTTTTCTGGGCGCGGCAGCCGGATCGCTCGGCGTGATGCTGCAGGAACTGCAGAAATGATCAGCGGAGAGGAATCATGGAGGTGACGTTCCGGAAGCGGGAGCGGGGCGGGATCGAGTTCGGTATCATTTACGGATTGATCGCCCTGCTCGCGCTGGTCGCGGCGAGGTTCCTGCCGGTGCTCGCAGTTGCGCCTTCCTGTCCGTTTAAAGCGCTTACCGGCCTGCCTTGCCCGACCTGCGGCTCGACCCGCTCGATCGTTCATCTGGCGCATGGGGATTTCACCGCAGCCCTGGCAATGAACCCGCTCATCTGCATGCTTTGTACGGTCGCCTTTTTGGGTCTCTTTTACGGAATACTGGCGAAGGTCACGGAACTTCCGGGGTTCAGAATTGCCCTTTCTGACCGTGAAAAGAACGCGTTTCGCGTTGTGGCTGTCCTGATCCTGCTATCCAACTGGATGTATCTTTTCTTCGTTCTCTGATTGCATCCCGCTCGTTTTTTCCCATGAAATCAACAATATTATTTACATTTATTCTTCAGTATGCTAATATAACCATCTTTTAAGAATCCAGGTATTTTCAACAGTTACGGAAGGTGTATTATGAGCCGTACGGTGATAGGCGTAGACCTCGGAGGGACAAACCTGAGAGTCGCGCTTTTGAGCGCAGACGGCGAGATTATCGTCAAGAAAAAGGAAGTAACCCGCTCTTCTGAAGGCTGGAAGACCGTCGTTGCCCAACTGGTCGAGAACATCGAGCGCCTGCGGGAGGTCGCTGTCGAGCGGGGATTGAGTGTGGCTGCGGTCGGCGTCGGCGCGCCCGGTGTCATCAAGATGGAGAAGGGCATTGTAGTGAAATCGCCCAATTTCCCCGACTGGAACAACCTCCCCCTCAGGGAGTTGCTGGAGAAGGCGCTGCAGGTCCCGGTCATCATAGAGAATGACGCCAACGCGGCAGCACTGGGAGAGCAGTGGCGCGGTGCGGGCCGGGGCATCAACAGCATGATCCTGCTGACGCTCGGGACGGGTGTGGGCGGCGGGATCGTCCTGGACAGCCGGATATGGCAGGGCGCCGACGGGATGGCGGGAGAGATCGGCCACATGACGCTGATCCCCGACGGACGGCAGTGCGGGTGCGGCAACACCGGCTGTCTTGAAATGTACGCGTCGGCGCGCGGCATTGTGCTGAGCTACCGCGAAGCGCTCCTGCAGACCGGGACGTCCCAGGCAGCGGAAGTCACCTCAGCACAGATCTATAAGGCCGCGCGGGACGGCGATTCCGTTGCCCGATCGGTCATGAAGGACATGGGCCGTATGCTCGGTATTGGCATCGCGAGTCTGATCAATATATTCAATCCGCAGATGATCGTGATTGGCGGCGGGGTGAAGGACGCCTGGGAACTGTTCATCGGCTCCACCCGTGAAGAGGTCATGCGGCGGGCGTTCCAGGTACCTGCCGAACGGACCGAGATCGTGCCGTCCATGCTCGGGGATGACGCGGGTATCGTCGGCGCAGCGGCCACGGCGCTTCACCTGCAGAATACGCAATCGGGGGGAAAGAAGTAAACAGCAGATCGTATACAGGCTCCCGATCCCGATGAGCCGGACAAGGGATCAGGAGATGCTGGATGACGATCGGGATTTGCTGTCTTGGTTTTCCGTCATTCATTATGGCAAGTACGAATATCAGGAACTTTTGCATCATCGCGCATATCGATCACGGCAAGTCGACGCTTGCCGACCGGATCCTAGAATATACGGGCGCTCTGTCGGACCGGGAAATGGCCGCGGCCGGCACTGACCAGGTGCTCGACGATATGGACCTCGAGCGGGAGAGGGGCATCACGATCAAGGCCCACGCAGTTCGGCTGACATACCGGTCCGATGACGGGCAGGACTACATCCTCAACCTGATCGATACGCCCGGACACGTGGACTTTACCTATGAGGTGTCCCGGAGCATGGCGGCCTGCGAGGGCGCCCTTCTCGTGGTCGACGCCTCGCAGGGCGTCGAGGCTCAGACGCTGGCGAACGCCTATCTGGCCATCGATCACAACCTCGAGATGATTCCGGTCATCAACAAGATCGACCTGCCGAGTGCGAACGTCGAGGAAGTGAAGCACCAGATCGAGGATCTGGTCGGCCTGGATTCATCGGGAGCGATCCCGGCGAGCGCGAAAGCGGGGATCGGGACCCACGAGATCCTTGAGGCCGTGGTCGGGCATGTCCCCGCGCCCCGGGGGGACCCCGAGGGGCCCCTCCGCGCTCTCCTGTTCGACTCCTGGTACGACACCTACCAGGGCGTAGTCATCCTCGTGCGGGTCGTGGACGGGTCCGTGCGGCCGAAGATGAAGATAAGGCTCAATTCCACCGGCGCCGTCTATGAAGTGCAGTCCGTGGGCATTTTCACTCCCAAGATGCACCAGACCACGGAACTGTCCCAGGGCGATGTGGGCTGCATCATCGCAGGCATCAAGAAGGTATCGGACGCAAAGATCGGTGATACGGTCATGGACGCCGACCGTCCGGCGGACGCACCGCTTCCCGGGTACAAGGAAGTAAAGCCCATGGTCTTCGCCGGGATCTACCCGGTGATCAGCGACGATTACGCTGACCTGCGCGATGCCCTGGAAAAGCTGCGGCTCAACGATTCCTCCTTCAGCTACGAGCCCGAAACATCGCTTGCCCTCGGGTTCGGGTTCCGCTGCGGATTCCTGGGCCTGCTGCACATGGACATCATAAAGGAGCGGCTTGAACGGGAGTTCCAGCTCGATCTCATTCCTACGGCGCCGACGGTGGTCTACCGGGTGACGAAGAACAACGGCGAGATCGTTATGGTCGACAATCCCGCCAAGCTGCCGGGCATCCAGGACATCCAGCGCATCGAAGAGCCCATGATTGTGGCCTCGCTTATCACCCCGGAGCAATACGTGGGGTCGCTCATTGCGCTGTGTCAGGACCGGCGGGGGATCCAAAAGGAGATCACCTATATCACAAAAGACCGCGTGCTCATCACCTATGATCTGCCTCTGAACGAGATCGTGATGGATTTCTACGACAGGCTCAAGTCCCTGACCAAGGGGTATGCCTCGCTCGATTACGAACTTTCGGGTTATGTCGAATCCGACCTCGTCAAGCTTGATATGCTGCTGAACGGCGAGCCCGTGGACGCCTTGTCGCTCATCACGCACCGGGACAAGGCCGCGATCCGCGGCAGGCAGCTCGCAGAGAAGCTCAAGGAAGTGATTCCGAGGCAGCTCTACGAGGTGATCATTCAGGCCGCGATCGGGGCAAAGATCATTGCGCGCGAGACGGTCAGAGCGCTCCGCAAGGACGTGACGGCGAAGTGCTACGGCGGAGATATCACGCGAAAACGAAAGCTGCTCGAGAAGCAGAAGGAAGGCAAGAAGCGCATGAAACAGGTGGGCAGCGTTGAATTGCCGCAGGAGGCCTTCCTGGCCGTGCTGAAGGTGGGAGAGTAGAGACCGGACAGAATGGGAACTTGCACATTGAAAACAGTAAGCGGTACGTTGATGTCAAGAACCTGCGGCTATTATTTTATAAAAATTACAATTTCCACACTAAAATGGAGAATGCGACTTGCTCTGCAAGCCGTCCCGGAGGCCTGATGTCAGAAGTTCAGCAGGAAAGTCACAGAAGAAAGTCGTTTTACAAGGAGTGGATCGAGCCGTTCCTGATAGCGGGCATCATTGCACTGTTCATCAGGCAATTCGCCGTGGAGGCATTCAAAATACCGTCGGGGTCCATGATCCCCACGCTCACGATCGGCGATCACCTGCTCGTGAACAAGTTCGTCTACGGGCCGCGCATTCCCTTCACGGACAGCAGGATCTTCACCTGGAAAGAGCCGAAGCGCGGAGAGATCATCGTGTTCAAGTAT
>Ga0335081_10010011_pt1 | contig 15294 bp, 13 predicted proteins | sample Lox_Sample_35_FD_206713 | JGI IMG/M metagenome (GOLD analysis project Ga0335081, IMG submission 206713) | Soil microbial communities from Loxahatchee National Wildlife Refuge, Florida, United States - Lox_Sample_3.5 | ecosystem: Environmental > Terrestrial > Soil > Wetlands | place: USA...
GGAAGGCACCGTCCGTCCCGATGGCATCGACCTCAAGGTCGTCACCGCGATGGACTCGCCGACCCGGCATTGGCGCTTCCTGCGCGGACACGAGTTCGAGGTCGCCGAGGTCTCGTGCTCGTCCTACATCGCCGCGCGCGACAACGGCCATCCGTTCCGCGCCATCCCGGTGTTTCCGCATCGGCGGTTCCGGCACGGTTTCGCGTTCGTCAACACCTCGAAGGGGATCAAAACGCCGAAGGACCTGATCGGCAAGAAGGTCGGCGTGAAATTCTTCCTCAACAGCGCCGCGCTCTGGCTGCGCGGCATCCTCGAACACGAATACGGCGTGCCGTTCAAATCGATGGACTGGTACACCGAACTGGATGAGGACATCGCCGAAGCCGCTTTCCCGAAGGACCTGCGGCTGTCGCGCGTGCCGCCGTCGAAGTCGATCATCGGCATGCTGCTCGACGGCGAACTCGACGCCATCCTGCACCCGGACATCATCAAGCCGCTGCGCGAAAAGGACCCGCGCGTCGGCCGGCTGTTTCCGAACTACAAGGCCGACGAGGCGGCCTATTTCAAGAAGACCGGCATCTATCCGATCATGCACGTGATCGGCATCAAGCAGGAGATCGTCGACAAATATCCGTGGGTGCCGGTGAACCTTTACCAGGCGCTCAATGAATCCAAAGCGGTTGCCATGGAGCGCATGGAAAACCCGCGCATCGCGCCGATCGTCTGGTACCGCGAGGCCTGGGAAGAGCAGGAGGAGATCTTCCAGTCCGATCCCTGGGAATACGGGCTCACCGACCGGAACAAACACAATCTCGAGACGCTGGTCAGCTACTCGTTCGAACAGGGCCTCATCAAGCGCAAGATCCCCCTCGACGAGCTGTTTCTTCCCGTGTCACAGGGCCGCAGACGCGGCGAGGAATTCACGTTCTAGCGCGCGCGAAGTTTGGCTAAGCTGCGGGAAATTCCGGGGAAACAAACAATGAAACGAGTTTTTGTTATCAATGCCGTGGCTGGCGCGCTCGCCGCCGCAACGATGGCTGCGCCACCGGCGCGGGCCGCGGATTTCTACGCCGGCAAGACGCTGACCTTCATCGTCGGCGCCGACGCGGCGGGCGGCTACGACGTCTATGCGCGGGCGATCGCCAAGCACCTCGCCCGCTTCATTCCGGGCGCGCCGACTGTCGTGGTGCAGAACATGCCCGGCGCCGGCAGCGGCAAGGCAGCGGCTTACGTCTATAGCATCGCGCCGAAGGACGGCACCACGATCGGCGCGCTGATGCCTGGCGTGATCATCGACCCGCTCCTGCAAAAGCACTCGACCGGCGGCTTCGATGCCACCAAGTTCACCTATCTGGGCAGCGCCGACAGCGATGCGCGGGTTTGCGTAACCGGTCCATCATCGAAGATCACGACGTTCGATCAGGCCATGAGCCAGAAGACCGTGATCGCGGCATCGCAGACCGGCGGCTCGACCAGCGATTACGCCTTCATGACCAAGAACGCGACCGGAGCCCAGCTCGACATCGTCAATGGTTACAAGGGCACCGCCGAGATGCTGGTGTCCATCGAGCGAGGCGAAGCCGAGGGCATCTGCGGTATCGATTGGTCGAGCTTCAAGACGCAGCGGCCGCAGTGGCTGCGCGACAAGACTGCTCACGTCATCATCCAGGCGGCGGTCGCGCCGAACGCCGAGCTCGCGGCGCTGAACGTTCCAAACCTGATGTCATTCGTCAAAAACGATCTCGACAAGCAGGCCGTATCGCTGGTCACCGGCCAGCAGGTGTTCTCGCGGCCCTACGTGGCACCGCCCGGCGTGCCCGCAGCGCAGGCGAAGATTTTGCGCGATGCCTTCGCCGCAGTGCTGCACGATCCAAAATTCCTGGCTGATGCGGAAAAGGCCCGCCTCAGCATCCATCCGGCGACAGCCGAGACGGTGCAGCAGACCGTCGAGAAGCTCTACAGCGCCTCGGGCGACGTGGTGCAGCGCGCCCGTGCACTGATCGCCGCGCCCGGCGTCGCGAGATGATGGACGTGGTCGGACGGCGGCACGGTTGCTGCCGGCCGTGAAGGAGCCGGCCAATGCCTACATGATCGTCAGTTGCGCATTCGTTGTGCATTGCACAATTGCGCGGCGTCGTGCGCTGAAATCAGGCATTTGATGCCCGCGCTGGAACTTATCTCTGTGATCTAAGATCCTAGTATTGCTTGGGTTTTTGCACTCCGCGAGGTGGCACGCATCTTGATACGTCTCCCCCAGGTTCGCGCCGCACGGCTTGTGCGGCTGTCGCAAACAATGCTGGGAGACGCAGATGGATTATGTGAAACCGGCCGACGTCGCCGTCGCGATGAACGAGGCGGGCAAGCGCAAACTGGAATTGGCACCGCGCGACCTTCTGATCCGCGGCATGCTGTCAGGCGCGATCCTGGGCGTCGCGACGAGCCTCGCTTTCACCGGCGCGGTGCAGACCGGCCAGCCGCTGGTCGGCGCGCTGATCTTCCCGGTCGGCCTCATCGCCATCGTGCTGCTCGGGCTTGAGCTCGTCACCGGGAGCTTTGCGCTCGTGCCGCTGCCTTGGCTTAATCGCCAGGCGAGCCTCGGCGCCGTGCTGGTCAATTGGGGTTGGGTTTTCATCGGCAATCTGATCGGCAGTGTCGCCTATGGCGCCCTGATCGCGATTGCGCTCACCAATATGGGCCACACCGCGCCAGCAGGTGTCGCGGCGCGCATCATCTCCATCGCCGAGGCCAAGACGCTCGGCTACGCCGCGCTCGGCACCGCCGGCATCGTCACCGTGTTCGTCAAGGCCATGCTGTGCAACTGGATGGTCTGCCTTGCCGTGGTGCTCGCCATGACCACGACATCGACCATCGGCAAGATCGCCTGCGCCTGGATGCCAATCTTCATCTTCTTTGCGCAGGGCTTCGAGCACTCCGTCGTCAACATGTTCATCATTCCGACCGGCATGATGATGGGCGCCAAGATCACGGTCGCCCAATGGTGGCTGTGGAATCAGATTCCGGTCACGCTGGGTAATCTGGTCGGCGGTTTCACCTTCACTGGGCTCGCGATCTACGCGACCTACAAGCCGAAGCCGGAGGCGACGAAAATCCCGGCGCCGACGCCCGCGGGCGTGCCCGCCGAGTGAACGGCACCCCGCGCCATCCATCGCCAGCCGCGACAAACGGAGACCAGCCACCAGCGGAACAGATAATGCCGGGGGATTTCGAGCCAGAACAGAAGCGCTATCTCGAAGGCTTCGTAGCCGGTTTGCAGATCGCGAAAGGAACGCGCCTGCCGAACGGCAACGGCCTCACACCGGGATCAGCCAACGCGCCGTCGCCCGAGCCTGTCGGCCCGGACGCGGCGGCGTTGCGCGCCCAAGACCAGGTCATCAAATCGGGCGGCAAGCTCTCCGACCCGGAAAAATTCAAGCGTGAGCTTAATCCGCTCGACGGCTACGAGAAGCTGAAAGCGCAAGCCGCAAACGGCGAAGCTCCGAAAGCCGACGACAATTTCCGCTGGCGCTTCTTCGGCTTGTTCTACTGCGCGCCAACCCAAAGCTCCTACATGTGCCGGCTGCGCATCCCGAACGGCATTCTCTCGCACTGGCAGTTCGCAGGCCTTGCCGATCTCGCCGAGCGCTATGCCGGCGGCTACGCCCATGTGACGACGCGCGCCAATCTGCAGATGCGCGAAGTCGCGCCGCAGAACGCCGTCGCCATGGTGGAGGCGATCCAGGACCTGGGACTGAGTTCGCGCGGCTCCGGCGCCGACAATATCCGCAACGTTACCGGCACGCCGACGGCCGGCATCGACCCGCAGGAACTGCTCGACACGCGGCCGTATGCGCGCGAATGGCATTTTCACATTCTCAACGACCGTTCGCTCTACGGCATTCCGCGCAAGTTCAATGTCGGCTTCGACGGCGGCGGCATCATCCCGGTGCTGGAGGACACCAACGACATCGGCTTTCAGGCCGTCATGATGAAGGACGGTTTCGGCATCGAGCCGGGCATCTGGTTCCGGCTGATGCTCGGCGGCATCACCGGCCACAAGGATTTCGCCCGCGACACCGGCGTGATCGTCAAGCCGGCCGACGCCACCAAAGCGGCGGACGCGGTGGTGCGGGTATTCATAGAGCACGGCGACCGCACCAATCGCGCCAAGGCGCGCTTGAAATATCTGCTCGATGCCTGGGGATTTGAGAAATACCTCGCCGCGATCGAGGAAAAACTCGGCCACAAGCTCACGCGCGCGCCCGCCGCCTCGATCGAGTCGCGTCCGCCATTCGACCGTCTCGCCCATATTGGCGTGCACCCGCAGAAGCAGGACGGCCTGTGCTGGATCGGCGTGGCGCTGCCGGTCGGCAAGCTGACTGCCGAGCAGATGCGCGGCCTCACCGCTGTCGCCCGCGAGTTCGGTGACGGCGATATCCGCCTCACAGTCTGGCAGAACCTGTTGATCTCGGGCGTCGCCGCCGGGCGCCTTGAGGCGGCACAGGCGGCGATCGCCGCCACCGGGCTTTCGACCAGCGCCAGTTCGATCCGCGCCGGCCTCATCGCCTGCACCGGCAGCGCCGGCTGCCGCCTCGCCAATGCCGATACCAAGCGGCACGCCGAGGACATCGCGCGCTGGTGCGAGCCGCGCGTGCAGCTCGACGGCCCGGTCAATATCCACCTGACCGGCTGCCCGAACTCCTGTGCGCAGCATTACATCGGCGACATCGGGCTGGTGGGCACCAAGGTGCAGGTCTCCGACGACGGCGATCAGGTCGAGGGCTATCACATCCATGTCGGCGGCGGTTTCGGCCCGGATGCGGTGTGCGGGCGCGAATTGTTTCACGACGTCAAAGCCGATGAGGCGCCGAAAGTCGTCGAGCGCGTGCTCCAGGCGTACCTGTCGCAACGCGCCTCAGCCGACGAAAGCTTTCTCGCTTTCACCCGCCGTCACGAGATCGACGCGCTGAAGACCCTCGTTGCACAACAGGCCGGCGAATGACCCACACCGCTCCTCCGCCGATTCCGACGCTCATTCCGGACAGCGCTCCGTTCACGCCGGAGCAGCGGGTGTGGCTCAACGGATTTTTCGCCGGGCTGCTGTCGCTCGACGGCGGCATCAGCCCGCTGCCGGCCGCAGAAGCCGCAGCGCTGCTTGCCGGCATCTCCGGGGCGCCTGTGGCGCGCGGCCCGCTCGACGACGGCGACGACGGCCAGGCGCCATGGCACGATCCGACCATGCCGCTGCCGGAGCGGATGCAGCTTGCCGACAAGCGCCCGCTGCGGCGGCGCATGATGGCGGCGATGGGCCAGCAGGATTGCGGCCAGTGCGGCTACAATTGCGAAGACTATGCCAATGCGATCGCGCTGAAGACCGAAGAGCGGCTCAATCTCTGTGTGCCGGGCGGCAAAGACACGACCCGCACGCTCAAAACACTGTTCGCCGAATTCGGCGCGGTGCCGGCGGCGGCAAAAGTGCCGGCGGTTGCCGACACGCCGACAGAGCCGCAAACGCCCACCGTCGAGCCAAAAGCCAAAACCGGCACATCGCGGGACCGGCCGGCCGAGATTAAGTTCGGATCGCGCACCAGACTCAACAAGCCAGGATCAAACAAGGAAACCTGGCATATCGATCTCGATCTCGCCGACAGCGGGCTCGCCTATACGGTCGGCGACTCGCTCGGCATCTTTCCGTGCAACGACCCGGCGCTGGTCGATGCCGTCATCGCCGCCGTCGGCATGCCGGCGGATTTCCCGATCGCCGATCGCACGCTGCGCGAGACGCTGACCGACGACTGCTCGCTGGGCCCTGCGCCCGACATGCTGTTCGAGCTGATCTCTCACATCGTCGGCGGCGAGCGACGGGTGAAGGCGAAGGCGCTCGCCTCGGGCGGCGATCCTGACGGCGACGCCAAGGACCTGGACGTGCTCGGCGCGCTGGAAAAATTTTCCGGCATCCGGCCCGATCCGGAAGCCTTCATCGAAGCGCTCGATCCGCTGCAGCCGCGGCTTTACTCGATTTCGTCGTCGCCGAAGACCGCGGCCGGCCGCGTCTCGCTCACCGTCGACGCGGTCCGCTACGCCATCGGCGCGCGCGCGCGGGTCGGCGTCGCTTCGACTTTTTTCGCGGACCGGATCGCACCGGACACCAGGCTCAAGGCCTATGTGCAAAAATCGCAGGGCTTCACCCTCCCCTCCGATCCTTCTGTACCGATCGTCATGATCGGACCGGGCACCGGCATCGCCCCGTTCCGCGCCTTCCTGCACGAACGCATGGCGGCGCGTGCGCCCGGCCGCAACTGGCTGTTCTTCGGACACCAGCGCCGCGATTACGATTTCTTCTATGAGGACGAACTGATCGGCATGCGCGCCACCGGATTGCTGACGCGGCTGTCGCCCGCCTGGTCGCGCGACGACAACGACAAATTCTATGTTCAGGACCGCATGCGCGAAGTCGGACGCGATCTCTGGGCCTGGCTGGCCGACGGCGCCGCGGTCTATGTCTGCGGCGCCATCGCCATGGGCAAGGACGTCGAGCGCGCGCTGCTCGATGTCATTGCGGCCCACGGCGTGCGCACGCCGGACCAGGCGGCAGCCTTTCTCGCCGATCTCAAACAGAACGGCCGCTACCACACTGATGTGTATTGAGAGCGTGTGCTCATAAAATTCTCAAGAAGGCCTACCCCCGAAAGCGGACATCGTCGGGCGAAGGCGGCATATCCGCTCTGTGCCAGCAACAGCCGTGAGCGGGTACACCAAAAAATGCCTGCTTGCCTCGTGAAAATTTCTGGTGAGGGGTGAAGTTCGATGTCGCACCTGATGGAGCGAACACAAGCGCCGCTCAGAAGATCACATGACGTGGGCGCCACCTATCGCTAAGCAGGCCCTCCCTTCCGGATTCCAGGAGGTAAATGCGTAAGGACTCAAGGGGAAAGAAGCGTCCGGGCAACCCGGAAGCCCACGTTGACGTCTCGGGCGTTAAAGGTTTGTCTGAGGCCAGTCGCCCGGCCCCGGAAGTAACCGTGATAGAAGTACCAGGACCCACCGCGGATCACATGGCTGCCGCATTCGCCGCCGTGGTCCGCGAGCCAAGCCGATCCATCCGCCGGCGCTCCATCGTAGTTGCTGTGACTGCAATCCTCGGTCCACTCCATGACGTTACCGACCATGTCGTAAAGGCCGAATTTGTTGGGCGGAAACGAGCCGACCGGCGCCGTTTGCTGACCGTCCCATTTACTGCCGCAGTCGGCGCAGTTGGCCATGGCTTGGCCGTTGAGCTTGAGGTCGTCGCCCCAGGGGTATGCAGTCGTCGAGCCACCCCGAGCGGCATACTCGTATTCCGCCTCAGAAAGCAGCCGATAACTCTTGCCGGTGACTGCGGAGAGCCAAGCGACGTAGGCTTGCGCATCATCCCAATTCACGTTGATTACAGGCTGCCGGCCGCGTCCCCAACCCAGGTCGTTCGGCCTGTACCCGTTGCAACCGCCCCCAGCGATGCAGGCGTCCCAGTCAGCGAAGGTCAATTCGTACTTGGCCACGGCAAAGGGCTTCGCCAGGGTGACCGGATGCTGCGGTAGTCCCTCGCTTTTCGTGTCCCCACCCATGGTAAAAGACCCAGCTGGGACAACGATCATTTCTGGGCAGTCCTGCGCGCACTCCTTGAAGGACTCTCCGGGGTTGAGCGCCCGCTCCTGCCCGGCAGTGAGGACATGAGGCCGCACCTGCGCTGCCGCGTAGGGACGGATCACCGTCCACCAGCGCCACTGGTCGGCGATGCACGACTGATTGATCCAGCCGACGAGGCCGACGAGTACGCCCGCCAATAGGGCACCTATCAATAGACGCGACCGGCGTATGCGCAGTTGGGTCGCCCTTGCGCTTTCAAAAAATGCGGCTTCTGCTTTTTTGCTGCTGACAATGAAATCTCGCACCACATCCGCAATTCGCAATGCATCGGGACTCCATTTATCGGCCCATGCTTCCGCGGCGGCGAGATCATCGCCCCGCAACAGCAGTGTTTCAGGCCGCCCGCGCGCTTCCCACCGCGCCGACAAATCGCTGAGCCGGGTGTGCTCACGTATCCAGCCGATATCTTGCCGCAGCGCTTCAGCTAATTGGCCAAGCGGCCTAGCGAAACCGGCTCCACCGTCAAAACGAATGAACTGCCGCGATCGCAACTCCTCAGGGATTTCGGACTCGGGAACCGCCTTAAAAATCACCGGCAGCACCCGCTTGGTCCGCGCCAGAGCACTCTCGACCTCCCATGCACAGCGTTCCGATTTCACGGCTTCGGGAGAGACGACAAATACGACCGTGTCAGCCTGCACGATAAGTCCTCCGAGACGCTCCTCCCACTTCTCTCCGGCGGCAATGTCATGTCGATCGAGAAACGGGGCAAAACCCGCAAGGTCCAGCCCGGCGACCAACTCGTCGGCAAACTCGGTGCTGTCGCGCCGAGAGTACGAGATGAATACTTTCAGCTTTTCGCCAGTGCCTGATTCCGCCATCGCGTCACGACCGTACTAAACTCTCCACCACAGGAAAATGGTGCACTGCCAGCGAAGGGCGGACGACAGCAACGCGGTAAATCTGCGCGGCGTCGGCGACTTGCCGGTGCCCAGGTCACCTGCCACCGCTTGGCGGTAGCTCATGAAGTGAAGCCTCCGCCGGTCGCCATGGCGCCGTGCGCTGTGCTGGTAGTGTCAGGCGTTGCCCCTCACTGCCGCACTTCCAACGGCTCACCGCAAGCGCTTGTGGCCCGCGAGATGACTGGCTGCCCGCTCAACTGAATTGACGGTGATAGACCGTGACAATGTGATCAAGACGCGCGCGAAGCCGCTGCCCTTCCTCTATCAACCCTTCGCCTTCGGCCGCAGCGATAGCTGCCTCGAAACACTCTTTGATTTCACTCAGGAGGCCGCGCGGGCTGCTTGTGCCGTATATTTCATCGTAAATTCGCTCGCCTCGCCTCTCCAGCTCCTTATAAAGTGGTTCCATAGTAACCCCTGACGCAATCATACCAACGAATCTGGCAAAGATGTCGCTACAGGTCCCGCGATGTCAGCAATACGTCCAATCCTCACCCGACAGACGACATCACGGGCATATAACGATCGGCCGATAGGTGCCACGAGCCGACCTTTGTCCGCGCTTCGGACCTGATTGAAGCTAAGATATCGATTGCCGTTTGGCTCCGATCGCGTGCGGAGTGCACAAGTGCTCACCGCGCGTGCAGGAGGGCCATCGTGCGTGCATGTCGAATCGGAAAGGAACGAGAGGAAAGTCAGTCATGGAAACGACCCCGATACGTCCATTTCAGGTCAGGCGTAACGGTGACCGACACGCGGTGCATCGCAACATTGGCATCGGCACCCTCTATTTCAAAGTCACGACCGCGGACAGCAACGGAGCAATTCTGGTGGCAGAGATTGCACACCATGCCAAAGGTGGTCCTCCTCGACATTTGCATCGCGATCAGGACGAGTGGTTCCACGTCGTTGAAGGAAGATACGTTGTCGAGATTGGCGACGAGCGGTACCTACTAGGGCCTGGTGACTCCGCGTTCGGGCCGCGTGGCGTACCACACTGCTGGGTCAATGTAAGCGAGGGGCCAGGTCGGATCACCTTCGTGTTCACACCTGCGGGTCACGCGGAGGCGTTTTTCCTGGAAATCACCAAGTCAAGCGCGATGGCGCCAACAGACCCAGCGTTTTGGCCACCATTCGACATGGCACTGGTGGGGCCGCCCCTAAAAGTGGAATGACCATAGCGCGCGCGGGTCACCCGTCAACATCGTTGAATCCTGAACTGAGTTGAATGGCCCGATGTCGCCTTTGGGGTCATTTTCGACCGATTCAACGTTGCCTTCCGATGTCCGGTTATCTGGAAGCGGACATCGGGACCGCGGCCCTTTATCGGTATACGCTAAGAACCAGCGGCCGCCCGCGCCGGACCGGTATGCTCCGGCTTCAGATGACAATCGCCGCACGCCCGCGCTAAAACCGCCCGTCAAAGCGGGAGTGGTGGATGCGCACGGGTGCCGAATATCTGCGTTCGCTCAAGGATGGGCGGCGCGTTTTCATCGACGGTGAACGCGTCAAGGACGTGACGGAACATCCGGCGTTCGCCCAAGCCGCGCGCTCAGTGGCGGCTCTGTTCGACATCGCCGCCGATCCGGCGCTGCGCGAGCGCATGACCTTCCCGTCGCCGAAGACCGGCGCGCCGGTGTGGCGCGCCTATCAGATTCCGAAGAGCCATGCCGATCTCAAGGCGCGCCGGCTGTTCAGCGAGACCTGGGCCGAAGCGACCTTCGGGCTGATGGGCCGCACGCCCGACCATGTGGCGAGCTTTTTCGCGGGCTACGCGGCGGCGCCGCAGGTGCTCGCGGCCGGCGGCTCCCAGCAGAAATTCGCCGACAACGCGGTCGCGTTCTACGAGTTCATGCGCGACAATTACATCTATGCGAGCTACGCGATCGTGCCGCCGCAGATCGACCGTTCCAAGCCGGCGCACAAGCAGAGCGATCCGACGCTCTATGCCGGCGTCGTCAAGGAGCGCGACGACGGCATCGTGATCTCGGGCGCGCAGCAGCTCGCCACCGGCGGCCCGATTTCCGACTACATCCATCTGAGCTGCATCCATCCGCTGCAGCCCGGCGACGAGAACTACGCCAATTGTCTCGCCGTCCCGGTCGGCGCCGACGGCGTGAAGCTCTATCCGCGGCGGCCGTTCGCGCGGCCCGGCAGCGGCTTCGACTATCCGCTGTCGAGCCGGTTCGACGAATCCGACGCTTATGTGGTGTTCGACAACGTGTTCGTGCCGTGGGAGCGCGTGTTCATCTATCGCAACGTCGAACTGTCGCGCGACCAATGGTTCAAGACGCCGTCGCACTCCTACGGCAATCACCAGGCGCAGGTGCGCTACGTCACCAAGCTCCGTTTCATGGCGGGCCTCGCCCAGCGCATGAACGAGATGACCGGCAATGCCGCGCAGCCGCCGGTGCAGATCATGATGGGCGAACTCGCCGCGCTCGCGACGGTCTACGAAACCATGCTGCTTGGCCATGAGATCGCGGCGCCGATCAGGGACGGCGTGCTGTGGCCGTCGGTGATCACGCTTTATTCGGCGATGGCGCTGCAGTCCGAGCTTAACGGCCGGATGCTCGAGATCATCCGCGAGCTCGCCGGCGCGGCGTTCATCACCCTGCCCTCGTCGGAAGCCGATTTCGGCAATCCGGAGATCGCCGCCGACCTCGAACGCTACATGCGCTCCGCGACATCCGACGCGAAAACGCGCGTCCAACTGATGCGGCTGATCTGGGATTTCCTCGGCTCCGAATTCGGCAGCCGCCACGCCCAATATGAAAAATTCTACGGCGGCGCGTCGTTCCTGGTGAAGCAGAACGTCTACCGCAATTTCGACTGGAAGCGCGCGACCGGATTGGTCGACCGCGCACTGGCACTGCCGCCGCTCGATACCTAATCGATCCGCGCCCATGCGGCGAAACGCGACTTGACCCGACTTGGCAGGGCGGCTATCGGCGACGGCTCAATCGTCACAGGGTGGAAACGGTGAATCCGACAAACAAGACTTTGACTCGAAGAACTGTCCTGCAGCTTTCGGCCGGCGCGGCGGCGCTTTCGGCCGGCACGGGCACGGCCTCGGCGCTCGACTATCCGACGCGTTCGGTGCGGATCGTCGTACCGGTGCCGCCCGGCGGCGCACTCGATATTCACGCCCGCCTGATCGGAAAATACCTGTCCGAGCATATGGGGCAGTCGTTCATCATCGAGAACAAGCCGGGCGCGGCCACCAATCTTGGCGTCGAATACGTGGTGCGTGCACCCGCGGACGGCTACACCCTGCTGCTGATGCCGAGCTCGGTATCGGTCAACGAAACGCTGTACACCAATCTGTCGTTCCACATTCCCCGCGACATCATCCCTGTCGCGATGATTTCCAGTTTTCCGCTGGCGATGGAAGTGAATCTGTCAGTGCCAGCCAAGACCGTTCCCGAATTCATCGCCTATGTGAAGGCCAATCCCGGCAAGATCAGCATGGCGACATCGGGCAACGGTTCGCCGCAACACATCACGGGCGCATTCTTCATGCTGAAGACCGGCACCCAGATGGTCTACGTGCCATATCACGGCGGCGCCCCGGCAATCACCGATCTGATGGGCGGACAGATCCAAGTCTATTTCAGCCCGCTGCCCGAATCGATGGCGGTGATCAAAGCCGGCAAGGTGCGCTGCCTGGCTTTGACCAGCGCGAAGCGCTCGCCCGTATTGCCGGATGTGCCGACCGTCGCCGAGACGGTGCCTGGCTTCGAGGCCGAAACCTGGCAAGGCATCGCTGCGCCGAAAGGAACGTCCGACGAGATCGTCGACAAGCTCAACAAGGGCGTCAACGCGGCGCTGGCTGATCCCGGAGTGAAGGCGCAGATGGCCGCGCTTGGCAGCACCCCGAACCCGATGTCGCCCCAGCAGTTCAAGGACTTTGTCGTGGCCGACATCAAAAAGTGGGCCGAGGTGATCCGCGACGCCCACATTCCGCCGGAGAATTAGGCCGAGGCGTTTCGTCGCTGCGCAAGGGCAGCGACTTACGCTCCGGGCTCGGCCGGAACGCGCCGCGTAAGCGGCGCCGGGCCAAGTTTTGTCGGTGCGGGCGGCCGGGCCTAGTCGGTCGCCGTCGTCGTGGTCGCCGCAAGAGTCACGCGATCCGAATTGCGCGCCGTGTCTGGCCTGTTAACCGCCGGCGGGGTGCGCGATGCGACTACATGACGGACCGAGCCGTCATGGCGGGCCGAACTGACGCGCCTGACCGAGCAATTCGTATTGAGAAAGTAATAGACGAAATCGGCGCAGGGATTTTGCTTTCGCGTATCCCGCTTCTGCGTGGTCTGCTGCTGGCCGATCTGATTTTGCTGCGGGCGCGCCCCGGAGCGGGCCGAGACTGCATCCACATCGGCAAACGCAATGTCGATCCATCCGGGCGGCGGGCTTTTGACCGCGGGCGGCGCGGCCATCGCGCCTTCCATCAGCGAGCCGGCGGTCGTGCCAAAGATTGCCAGCCCGGCGACGACGCTCACGGCGAGCGCAGCCAGGGTTTGCCGACGAGCGGATGGCGAACGACGGCTCCCGCCGCGGGTCTGCTCGGCATAGACGTGAGAAAGCGCGCTCATCGCATCAACCCTGTCCGCACATCCCAGCGCCAGTCCCCGAGGCTTTTACTCAACCCCGGTCGGCTGGCCGCGTTCCTGCCTGTTAGTGCTGTCCAGCCGCGGTTTGGTTCACAGGCACGCGGGCGTTGTCCCCCGGACACGGTTTTTCGGTCTTGCAAAAGCCATCATCACCCCCGACCCTCGTTAACGTGCGCAGGGGATCGGACAGCGCACGTCCGTGTCGGGGAAAAAACACTGAAAGTACAATGAGTTCCGGCGTCATGCCGGCAACGGGTTGCGGCCGGTTCTCGGGGAAGAACCGGCCGCTGCGCGCTAATCCGGTCCGGGTGTCGGTCCCTGTCGGGGGATGGGGAGGACCGGGTTAGCGGCCACTTTCAGGTTTCATGACATTAGACGTCAGACCCCTCGCCGGGGTTCAAAAGCAGTCCGCGACGCGGAGCTACCGCTGCGGCAGCGCGACGCCGAGCGCGCGCTGGATCTCGATCACGTTGATGGTCCGCCCGTTCGGCAGCACGATGTCGCCGGGCTTCTGACCCGCGGCGCACGGCCCGAGCCATTTGGCCGACATGGTGACATGATGCGGCGTCGGCATGCCTTTGACCTCGCTCGTCATCACCATCGTATAGGCGCTGTCGAAGCTGCCGCTGATGACGATGTGGCCGGTCGTCGTCCGCCCCGCGATGCTGCATACCGAATCGATCGTGATCTTGTCGGCCGACTTCTGCACGTCATGCTTGGCGCAGTTCTGCTGCGGCAGCGACGCGAACCGCGCCTGCATCGCCTCGTCGGTCTGGGCGTCGATGCACTGCTTCATCATCACGGTGTGGCCGGCCGAGATCGTGGTGTCGACCTGCCACAGACCGGCCTTGCGCGCGGGCAGATCGCCGGCGAAAGCCGGCGCTGTGCCAATCAGCGCGAGGCAGCAGGCCGCTCCCAATCGTTTCATCATTCGCTCCGCTGAAATTATTTCGCTCAAAAAAAACTCCGGCCCGCCTGTAACGGCCCGCAAGATGGCGGCAAAATGGCAGCGATGCAGCCCAACGACCTGCTTGCCGGATTGCCGCAAAGCTGGCGGCGCAGCCTTGGCGATTTCCGCTTCCAATCCGTCAATCGCGGCATGAGCGATGCGTTGACCTTCCGGCTGCATGGTCCGGCAGGGCGGACGCTGTATCTCAAGGCCGCCGCGCCGGCCGCGCTGCCCGAACTGCGCAACGAAATCGCACGCACGCGATGGCTGGCGGCCCGCAATGTCACCGTGCCCGACATTCTCGACGTGTTCGATGACAATCGTTTGGGCGCCGCCCTGATGACAGCGCTGCCCGGCGCGCATCCGCAGGAGTGCGAATTGCCGGTTGCCGAGATTATTGCGTCCCTGGCGCGCGGCCTGCGCGCGCTCCATGCGCTTTCGGCCGCGGAGTGTCCGTTCGACGAGACCATCGCGGCTCGCCTCGAACGGGCGCGCGCGGCGATCGAAGCGGGAGACGTCGATCCGGGCGAATTCGACGCGCGCAATCTCGGCCGCGCGCCGCTTGAGATTTATCGGCAGCTCGCCGACGAGGCGCCGCGGATCAAACAAGACATCGTCCTCGTCCACGGCGACGCCACCTTCGACAATCTCCTGATCGATGCCGGCGGCACGCTCGGCTTCATCGATTGCGGTCACGCCGGCCGCGGCGACCGCTATGTCGACCTGCAAACCGTGACCAGCGACATCGACGAGCATCTCGGGCCGCAATGGCTCGAACCGTTCGCGCGCGATTACGGCATCGGCCTCGATCAAACGAAGCTTCACTTCTTTGATGACCTCTACGAATTTTTTTGAAATCGCCCGCATCAGCCCGTGAATGTCTTGTTGATCAGCACGCCGATCGCGACGCCCGCCAGCGCCGCCGCGATGCCGATGGCGACAGTTTCCACCGTGGTGCGGAGCACATTGCGCCCGGCGATCCGGCCGCGGCCGATGCCGAGCAGGACCAGGAGCGCGGTCGTCACCACCGCTGACACGACGCGCGCCTGCGCGACGTGCAGAAACACGAACGGCAGGATCGGCACCGCCGCCGCGGCGAAATCTGCGATCAGCATCCACAGCGACTGCACCCACGGATTGGCCGGCG
>Ga0335081_10010012_pt1 | contig 15293 bp, 9 predicted proteins | sample Lox_Sample_35_FD_206713 | JGI IMG/M metagenome (GOLD analysis project Ga0335081, IMG submission 206713) | Soil microbial communities from Loxahatchee National Wildlife Refuge, Florida, United States - Lox_Sample_3.5 | ecosystem: Environmental > Terrestrial > Soil > Wetlands | place: USA: Florida...
CAGTTTCGTGCCGACAAAGTGCGCCACACCGCCGTCTGCAGTGTTGATCCATATGTTGCCTTCGAGATCTCCGCGGATCGAGGTGACCCATCGGTTTGGCAAACCATCGTGTTCGGTGTAGCTCGTGGCAATGCCATCCTGCAGCCGGATAAGACCGTTATCCACAGTGCCGATCCATAATGCCCCGGAGCGACTTTCGTAAAGAGAGAAGATTTGATCGCTGCCGAAACCGGGCGTATTCGCAGAATCGAAAACCGTGAAGTGCTCACCATCGAAGCGTGCGAGCCCTCCGAATGTACCTATCCAGATGTAGCCGCGGTGGTCCTGCAGCATCGCGTTTACTGAGTTCTGCGGCAAACCCTCCTCCGTGTGCCAAACCTTTGTGACGTACTGCGGCGGTTCTGACTGTGCGTGGGCAGGAGGGAGTGAGAGTGTGGAAAGCAAAATAACGAGGCTTGCCAGCAATAAGACGCGAGAGACACAGGACTGCAACCTGCCAGCGGCAATGCTGCTGGGCTGGTTAACACAAGCTGGAAGTGCTCGGCAAGAAGCCATTTCCCACGTTTTGAGCCGAATAAGGTCAGCGGTTATGGTCCCATTCAGGACCACACCACTTTAAATTACCAGCGAATTTAGCACTCTCGTCGCTGTTTGTCAGGTGTTCTGGAATCATCAAGCTATTGGATCAATTTTTGAAAGTACGCGATAGCGCAGAAACCATGACCCAGAGCGTAATGGCGAAGGGATCGCGAATAAGAGTGACATGTGTCACAACTCATCGTGATCTGTATCACTGGCTAAGATTGTTTCGCGGTTGACAATCACCGTCCAGTTTTCATAGCGTAACGGGTTGCAAGTTCCTCGAAAATCTACATTCTTTCATCGTCTCGAAAACGGGAGGGGGTATGACAAGAACAGCCGCCCCCGGGCAGAATTTCATTCTCTCGTTGCTGAGAATATTCTTTATCGTTGGTTTTGTCTCGATCCGTGCTTATAGCCAGAATTCACAGGGAACTATTCTTGGGCATGTGCAGGATCCTTCCCACGCCGTTGTCGCAGCAGCGAACGTAACTGCCACGAACGTCAACACCAGCGTAACCGAGCACTTCACTACCAACAGCGTTGGCGATTACAGGTTCGTGAATCTGATTCCGGGTACATATCAGGTGAAGGTTGAGCGTGATGGTTTCAAAACGGAGGTCAGTGGGAATCTCATTCTCGAGGTCGATCAGAGTCTGCGCCAGGACTTCACGCTGCAGGTCGGCACCATCAACGAAACAGTAATGGTCGCGGCGGACGCTCAGATGGTGCAGGCGGACAACATAACCACGGGCAATGTTCTCGATCAGAAAGCAATTGAGGAACTGCCTTCAAGCGGGCGCGATTTCAATAACCTCCTGGGCTTGGTCGCTGGCGCCGGAAATGTCACGGGTGGCTCGCAACTCTACTGGGCAAACCATGGCCTGAACAACACGTTCATGGAAGTCAGCTTGAACGGCGAGCGGCCGGAGTCTATCAGTTTTATGATCGACGGGGTCGCCGACACAGACAACTTCTTCGCGACTTCGTCGGGTATCCCCTCAGAGTTCTCCATCCAGGAATTCAAGGTGCAAACGGGCCTTTACTCCGCCGAATATGGACAAGGCGCTGGCCAGGTCAACTTGGCTATTAAATCTGGAACGAACAAGTTGCACGGACTGGCGTACGAGTACATTCAGAATGACGCGTTCAACCCCAAAAGTCCGCTACAGGAGTATCAGCATGCTTATCTGGGTGCTCCCGTGCCGAAGGTGGCACCGTTTAAGCAGAACCAGTTTGGCGGTACAATCGGCGGACCACTGACGATTCCTGCGCTCTACAACGGACGAGACAAGACCTTCTGGTTCTTCGCCTACGATGGCGGGCGACAGCACACTTCGCCCACACAAAATCCGATACAGGTTCCGACGGCGAAGGAGCGATCTGGCGATTTTTCTGACTGGCCTTGGCCGCTCTATGATCCCACCACGACGGTTTGCAATCCAACCTGCGATGCAACGACGCGGAAACCCTACACTGGCAACCGAATGCCGTCAGGCGAAATTAACTTGATGGGACAAAAACTCGCCAATCTGTCTCCTTTGCCAAACATCAACTGCACGATGCCGTGCAATAACTACTTGGCGCAGGTTCTTGATACCATCACGACCGACAACGAGACCTTCCGCGTGGACGAGAATCTAGGGGGCAAAGACCGGCTTTACTTCACGGGAAATATACGAAGAGACATCGAACCGCATCCTCGATTGCTCTATTACAACGGGTCAACGAACTTGACCCGAGCGCAGCTCTTCGGACTCAATTGGGAACGCACTTTCAATTCCAGCATCATCAACACAGTGCGTATTGGTTATAACCATTTGTTCTTCGCGACCAATGCCATCACAGCGTTCGGGCAAAATGTTCAGGCGAATCTCGGATTCGCCAATGCTCCTGCGACTCCCGCCTTGTACGGTCTGCCGAACATCAGGCCTGGCCAGAACTATCCTCACCTCGGTAACGGCAACAACGGAACGAACACCAAAAGCGGAACCTACCAGTTCATCGAAAATCTGAAAGTGATTCGCGGCAAGCATGCTTTTACTTTTGGTGCAGATATTCGCCGGCTGCGGCAATTCGAAGAGGACAACTACCTGGGCACTGGCACGATCAGCTTCAACGGCCAATACACGGCGAACTGCAACCGTGGAGCTTCGGGCTGCAACGTCGGATCTGGTTCCGCTCTCGGTCCTGGGCTCGGTAATTCGATCGCCGACCTGCTGTTGAGCGACCCGAGCAATCTTTCTGGCCCGTACCCGTTGGGCGTTGATTATCTGCACACCTTCGGTACCAATTGGAACTTTTTCGCGCAGGACGATGTTCGTGTCACTCCCCGCCTATCTATGAACGTGGGTCTGCGTTACGAATTGCCGCCAGCCTTTCACAGCATCAACAACAGCGGATGGGGCTTTGATCCAGCCAATGGAGGCAGCCTCGACTGGGTGAGCAAGAGCTTCGTGCAAGGGGTTTACGCAACTGCGGCGGCGCAGAACCCTCCGGTCAAGTTGGATCCGGCTTTCCTTAACTGCTGTATCACGAACACTCTCGTCCCACGTGATAAGAAGGATTTTGCCCCGCGCATTGGCCTCTCATGGCGGCCGTTCCCAACAGACCGTTTCGTGGTACGCGCAGGCTACGGAATTTTCTACGAAACTTACATGCGTTATTACGACCAGGTACAGAACTACGACGACAACAGCCTTCAGACGACGCTGCCAGCCAGCTATCCAACCAGTGGTGAAGTTGGAAATGAGCGCCAGTCGCTAGGGCCGCGGCTCAACCAATTGTGGTCTGCACCTATTCATGGCTTGGGAGGCACGGTGGGCAGTGGCGTGTTTGCGCTTCCGTCATGGGACAGCATTGATTTCACCGGAATCGATTACATCTTAAATCAGGTGAACTGGCCCGAGAACCATAACCCGTACAGCCAGCAGTGGACTCTCGATACTCAGTTCGCCGTAACTCCCACGCTGCTGCTCGACATTGGTTATGTAGGCTCTCATGGATCACGCCTCTCGGCCTATTGGCTGTTCAACACCGCGTATCTTCCGAAGGCTCCGGCTGACAACTGCAACTATCTCTTCGATGCCTCCCAGGCAACAGGAAGCAATGCAAATTGCGCGACTGATCCCAATTTCCAGCCAATAGACACGCGCGTGCCGTTCCCTGGCTTGCCCTCGATGATGTACGCCAACGCGAACATTTTGTCTTCTAATTACAACTCGCTGCAGGTTCAGCTGCGGCAGCGCTTTAGCTACGGCCTGACCTATCACATTGCGTATACCTGGTCGAAGTCTCTGGATGACTTCTCCGGCAACAACATTTCTGGAACTGGCAGCTTCATCCAGGATGCACACAACGTTGCCGGCGACTACGGGCCGTCCAGTTTCAATCAGCCGGAGCGCCTTACTGTTAACGGAAGTTGGGAATTGCCGGTGGGCAAGAACAAACGTTGGTCAGTGGGACCAGCCAATTGGGTTGTCGGCGGCTGGAAGGCGAGCGGAATTTATATCCTCACATCGGGCCGGACCTTCACGGCATATGGTTGTACGGTGTGTGGCTTCGACGAAATGGGTGTGGCTTTCTCCAGCCGATATCGCCCGAACCAGACAGCCAATCCGAACAGCGGTTTCACTCAGACCGACACGGAATGGTTTAACCCCAACGTTTTCTCTCTCGCCCCACAAGGGACATACGGCAACGAGGGAAAGGGCGAACTACGAGGGCCGTTCTACGAAGATCTCGACCTCAGCTTCGCCAAAGTCTTCCCTATTACTGAACGCCAGCACATGCAGGTACGGTTCGAGATGTTCAATGCGGGTTCGACCTGGCACCACGGAGCTTGGTTCCCCTGCGCCACTGTTCCTAACTGCGGCAGCACACCGTTGGGATCGCTCGTTCCCCTACAGAGCCCCGTCTATGTCCCGGCCTCGGAATGGGCGCGCGACAATCTTTGGCAGGGACATACGATCCAGTTGAGCGCCGTCTATTCCTTCTGATCGTACCCTTCGCTTCAGTAACAGTACTGATTAACAGCCAGATGGCAGATGCCCGAATCTGGGCACCTGACCTATTGAATGCACCCACAAGGTCATGGATGATGCGACGTCTGTCTCTAATCTCCTCAATATCGCCGCGCAGTTAGAGTCTTCATTAGGGGCTCTTGTTCACCACTGCCCTTTGGCATCTCGCTTGCACCCTTGGTGCGCAGCGAGGGCCGGACAAGTAAATAGGGTCGAGACGGACTCCGCAACCAACCAGTTCGGAGCGCCGTAGAGCGCACAAGACCCGCGCGATACATCTCCGTTGTTTGCGGCCAAGTCTGCCCCTCGCACTGTTATCCGATCTCTAGGACAGGGGAGCGAATATGACCTTTAGCATACTGCCGTGGGAATCGAAGGCGCACATTATCTCGTCGATCATCAACCTGGTCTGCCCACAATGCGGCGGAAGAATGTGGGAATACCAATGTGAAGGCAGATGCCGAAGGAATTGGCTCCCTGAGTGGGAATGGGCGAATCGGGTGACGAGAAGCTCGAAGTCGAAACAGCGCAGGTGATGGCGCCCGGGCACTCGCTTAACCAACGCACATATCCAATGCACCGTCCGGTCATGAGGCTGAGTCTCGCGCGGGTGCGCAGTTCTGGGTAGCCTGGTGAGTTCAGAGCATAACAACAGCAGGGCAAACTATCAGTGAATTGAAGGAGAAGCTTCAGCGCAAGCTTATTTGCTGCAATTCGCAGTTCGCGCCTATGGCTGTGCCGAGTTTGCGGCGAGTTCCACTTGCACGAGCTTCAAGTCAGCTCGATTGAATTTGGACAGACCCGTAGCTGGCGATGCCAGCACAATCGAATTGGAGAACGTAACCACGCTACCTGTGGGTTGCTGCGTTCGATTGTCGATTTCCTTTATTTGGAACTGGAGCCAACCTATATCGATGACCTCGCCAGTGACACCCGAAATCTGCACTCGGTCCCCGAGTCTTATTCCTCGCCTTCCCACCAGCACAAAGTAACCAACGGCCGAGAGAATGAAACTTTGAAGCGCAACCGCAAGCCCTGCTGCAAGCAGCCCAAAGAAAGTAGCCAAAGAAGTGATGTCCGATGCGAAAGCAAATGCGGCGATGATGAAGATGGTGGCCCAAACCACAACCCGCTGGGTGACTAGTACGATATGGCGGCGCTCAGAATCGCGCATATGCCCTCGCGTGACACTGTGCACAACCGCACCCATGATCACAAGCAAAGCAATCAGCGTGGCAGTTCCGACCAGCCGACGAATCAGGTTTTTCCATGTTTTTTCATTTTCAGTGGCTACAGCGGCGCGCCAATTTTTCAAGTGCGAGCTGTATGCAGCGAGCAATACTCGTTGCTTATCCAAGGCTACAATTGCCGGAGAAAGCGCCTTCACCAAGGCCGCAAGCTCGTCGAGGCCGGCCTTTTGTTGTTGCAGTTCGCCGACATCGCTCACCTGAAGATAGTTCTGAGCGACCGCCGGCACGCGTTTGTTAATCGCAGCTAGGAATGGGCTGCGAAGAGCGTCGGACGATTGCCTCAGCTTTTCGGTTCGGCGGATCTCGTCATCCAGGATATTGATTCTTCTACCCAGTGCGGAGGCTTCTGAGCTGAGGGAAAGTATCCCGGACTCGGGAGGTTTCATAGCCGAAGAGGCACCCAAGGTTTGCATTTCTTGTGGCGTGCCATTCGGGCTGGTCACCGCAGGAACAGTTCGCGCGAGGTCGTCAACGGTCGTGGCCAAGTCTCTGGTCTCGCGACCTGCGAACGTCTGCATAAATTCAACTACCTGGCGGACAGTGGCCAATCCCGCCTGCGAGACATCGAGCCGACTTTGTGTCGCGTCCAATGCAGCCTGCAAGTTACGACGTTCGGCTCCGTGCGCGGTCTGGAGCTTCCTTTGGATTGCTTCGATCTGCTGGCTGGCTTGCTGCTCCCACAACTCGGCATTGTTTTCCAGCTGAATCAACTGGGCTATGTCTGGCGATGAACGAGTGGCAATCGCATGATCGGCGGTTTCTTTACCTGCTGCCGACGTTGCCGCAATCGCCGCATCAGCCCGGGCAGCATCAAACGAAAGTTGGACAATCTGCGCAGCCACTGAGCGATTATCTTCCACGAACACGAGGTCGGCTGGCTCAGTTGCAATCTGACGCTCGATTGCACAATGGCGATACCAATCGATCGATTCGGTCAAAAACGCGATTACTTGTTCGTTCGTTGGGAGATCAGAGGCTGCAGGCGAGACTTCTGCCGAGAGCGCGAGCGTAATGAGCAGCGGCAGCAGCAGGCGGCAAGCTTTGCGCAGCCTGAATCTGCGGGACCGCACTTCAGATAACGGTCGTGATCTCGTGCACATGAGTTGCTTCTTAAACCCGTTTATTTGCCGCTTCCCGGAGGAAAGTTCTTCAAGAGTTTTTGCGCTCCCTTATTGAGCCTTTCCTGATTTTTTTCCTGTTTTTTGCTCGGTTCAATCGCATGCTGGGCGGCCCCAATCCAAACCAGCTTTTTTACGGCTGGGTCATACATACCAACGACGAAAGTCCCGATGTAACTAGGTGAAGTGCTCGCCGAAAACGTTCCGAAGCTGTTCCCGCCGGGACCCCAGCCGCCGCCCCAAGGTCCCCAGCCGCCTCCGCCCCAGCTGTCGCCGAATCCGTTTATCTGCTTCTCCTGGTCAATGGCGAGCTGATAGCCAAGAAGTAAATCGGCTTTGGTGCTGTCCTCCACTTTGGTGAGGCCCTTGGCGGCCATCTGTGAATCGATTGCCTGCTTGACCTGGGCGTCCAGGATCTGGTCCGGTTGGCCACCTACTGTGGGCATACCTTGTACCTGATTGACCCACGCATAGGTGTGGAATTTTGAGAAATCAGTTCCAGGCATGTAGTTGGTTCTTACCTCCTGCGCGTTTGCCAGGGAGCACGCGACGAGCGCGGATAAGAAAGTAAGAAAGATGAGTACTCGTTTACTATTTGTCATTGCAATTTCCTTTCAGTGTGGTCGTACGCTCCATGGGGAGTGGAATACTAGCGAAGAACTCGTGTACTTCTGTCAAGCGAACAATGCGCGGCATTACGCTCTCTCCGGAATTGGACATGGCTTTACGTTCCAGATTTCGGCTGCGTATTCGGCGATTGTGCGGTCGCTCGAGAATTTCCCCGAGCTCGCTACATTCAAAATTGCTTTCCGCGCCCATTCGTGACGATCGGCATACAACCCGCACAGGCGCTCATCTGCCTCCAAATACGACTCCAGGTCCGCCAAGTGCATGTAGTGGTCGTCGTTTTTCAGCAACATTTCGCGTAATGGATCAAAGACGCCCGGCTCGTATCGGCTGAAATAATCCGAGAAAATCAGGTCCAGGGCCTGACGGGTGTCGGGCTCATTTTCGTAATGCCAATGCGGGTTGTACCATCCGTGACTATCAATCACTTGTTGCGCTGTCAAACCGAACAGGAAGAAATTCTCCTCACCGGCCTCCGCGGCCATTTCAATGGTGGCGCCATCGCGGGTGCCGATGGTCAATGCGCCGTTCATCATGAACTTCATGTTGCTTGTGCCGCTGGCTTCGTAGCCTGCCGTCGAAATCTGGTTGGAAACGTCACTGGCGGGGATCAGGTGCTCTGCAAGTGAAACGCAATAGTCCGGCAGGAACAACACGCGAATCCGTCCGCGCACTGCGGGGTCGTTGTCGATGGTCGCCGCGAGATTGTTAATGAACTTAATAATCACTTTGGCCAGCCGGTATGCAGGCGCAGCTTTGCCGGCAAAGAAGAACGTCCGCGGATGCACGTCCAAACCGGGATTTTCCCGTAGTCGGTTGTAGAGCACTACAATCCGCAGGGCATTCAGAAACTGACGCTTGTACTCGTGAATGCGTTTAATCTGGCAATCGAAAATTGAATCGGGGTCAAGAGTGTGCCCAGTCGACCAGTGAAGCCAATCACAAAACTGCAGCTTAGCTGTGCGTTTTGCCCTTAGAAAGTCTTCACGGAAGCCGCTGTCAATAGTGAAGGCTTTCAGGTTACTTAGTTCATTGAGGTTCTTGGTCCACTCATCGCCGATCGCATACGTGATCAATTTCGAGAGTTCGGGATTGCACAATTGCAACCAGCGCCGCGGAGTTACACCATTAGTTTTATTGTTGAAGCGCTCAGGAAAGATTGCTGCCAGCTCTTTGAGGGTGGTCTCGCGCAGCAGGTTCGAGTGAATCTCCGCCACTCCGTTCGTGCTGTGGGAGCCTACGACCGCCAGGTTGGCCATGCGAAGCTTCTTTTCGAGCTTCCCATTGCCGCTCTGTTCAATAAGGCTGACGCGCTCGATACGATCTTTATCGCCCGGGAAGCGCCCGCGAACATCGCCCAGAAATCGTCGATTGATTTCGTAGATGATTTCCAGTTGCCTCGGCAGCATTTCTTCGAACCACGCCACCGGCCATTTTTCAAGAGCTTCGGGCAACAGGGTGTGATTGGTATATGCGAGCGTTTTCTGTGTAATCTGCCAGGCTTCATCCCATCCGAGGTGTACCTGGTCAACCAGGATGCGCATGAGTTCCGGAACAGACAGCGCCGGATGCGTATCGTTCATCTGAATTGCAACTTTGTGCGCAAACGAATTCCAATCGGAGTTGGATCGTTGGAAGCGACGTACAGCATCGGCCAGCGAGCAGGCAACCAGGAAATACTCCTGCAACAGGCGTAGCCCTTGTCCCTGGAGTTTTGAGTCATCCGGATAAAGAACGCGCGTCAGGGTTTCGGCCGTAAGCGTCTGAGTAAACGCTTCTACGAAATCGCCTTGGGAAAAGTCTTCAAAATTGAAGTATTCGGGAGCGGCCGCCGCCCACAGGCGGAGCGTATTGATAGTTGAACCGCCATACCCGATCACAGGACGATCGAATGGGATGCCGATCAGAGTCGATGGATGTCCCGGTACGGGGCGCAGACTACCTGCGCTGAGTTCGAACGAGCAACCCACGGGTACTTCCACTTTCTCGTTTGGACGTGCGATCTCCCACGGGTCGGGCGAACGCAACCAGTTGTCAGGGGTTTCGTGCTGCCATCCATTCTGGATGGTCTGTTTAAAAATCCCGTACTCATAGCGCAGGCCGTATCCCATCGCCGGTAACTGCATGGTTGCGGCGGATTCAATGAAGCACGCGGCCAGGCGTCCGAGGCCACCATTACCCAGCCCTGCATCGGGCTCCTGCTCCAATATCTCGACGAGGTTGAGTTTCTTTTCCGCGATGACCTGGTCCGCCACCGGGCCGAGCAGAAGATTCATAACATTGTTTGCCAGCGAGCGCCCAATGAGGAACTCCATCGAGAGATAGTAGAGCCGCTTGGGATTGCGTTGTTCGTAGGTTTTCTCTGTCAGGAGCCATCGCTGCGAGAGGACGTCGCGCACTGAGCGCGCAATGGCCTCGAACCGGTCACGCGCGGTAGCCCGCGCCAAGTCGACCCCACTGTCGAACAGCAGGTGTCGTTCGTAAAGTGCTTCGTCCGTTCCGGAGAAATGCACAGGCCCGCATCCGTACTGGGTTCTGAGTCTCTCAATATCTGGCAATGCGTGCCGCTGTACTACAGTATTAGTGACCATGTTTGAATCCTTTAATTGTTTCCCCACGACAGAGTGGCGTGGCCTGCTTTGTGATGAACTGGACAAATCATTCATTTGTTGTAAGGCCACTTCCATCCGCTAATCTCCGGGCTGTCGATTCCGTACTCGTAGGCGTGGCGGCGGCATGCAATCTGCAGATCGCGAAATTCCTCTTTCGCATGCGCACCAATCCGCTGGAGTTTGGGAATACGGTCGATCGCGTCGATCGCTAGACTGAAACGATCGGTCTGGTTGTTCATTGCCAGTTCCATCGGTGTATTGATGTTCCCCTTCTCTTTGTAACCGCGCACATGCAGGTTCCGATGATTTGTGCGGCGATAGGCCAAGCGATGAATCAACCAGGGATAGCCGTGGAAGTTAAAGATGATCGGCTTATCTACGGTGAACAGAGAATCGAAGTCAGAGTCGGTTAAGCCGTGCGGATGTTCGGTACTCGGTTGCAGCTTGAACAAATCGACGACGTTGATGAACCGAGTTTTCAGGTCAGGAAATTTTCCCCGGAGCAACGCAGTCGCAGCCAGCGCTTCTTGGGTTGGAATATCTCCGGCTCCAGCAAACACAACATCGGGTTCCTGGCCCTCGTCATTACTGGCCCAACTCCAGATGCCGATACCTTTTGTGCAGTGCGTAATCGCTGAGTCAATGTCGAGATACTGCAGATGCTTCTGCTTGTCCGAGACAATTACGTTGATGTAGTTTTCAGAGCGCAGGCAGTGATCTGCGACCGACAATAAACAATTCGCGTCGGGTGGAAGATAGATGCGGGTAACTGCCGCACTCTTGTTAAGTACTACGTCGAGGAAACCAGGATCCTGGTGCGTGAAGCCGTTATGATCCTGGCGCCACACGGTCGAGGTAATGAGAAGGTTGAGCGACGCGATCTTATGACGCCAAGATAAATGGTTGCAGATCGACAACCACTTTGCGTGTTGATTAAACATCGAGTCGATCACGTGAACAAATGCTTCGTAGGACGACAGAAAACCATTGCGGCCGGTAAGTAAATAGCCTTCGAGCATGCCCTCCATCGTGTGCTCGCTGAGCATTTCGATGACGCGTCCGTCCGACGCCAGTTCTGTCCCATCACGATCCTCGGGGAAGCTTTCCGCGATCCAGAATTTCTTAGAAGCCTCATAAATTGCATCCAGCTTGTTCGACGTGTTCTCGTCGGGCGCAAGAACTCGAAAGCTGCTCATGTTCAGCTTCATGACATCCCGCAGAAACGTGCCCAATGGTGGTACGTTCTCGACCTCGATGGTTCCTGGGCCATCGATCTTAACCGCGTAATCGCGGAAGTCCGGCAAGCGCAGTTTTTCTCTGGGCTCTCCATTCGCGTGCGGACTCGCGCTCATTCGGCGAGAACTCGATGGCGCAATTTCGGCGAATTCTGGCCTCAACCGGCCGCGCTCGTCGAAGAGTTCTTCGGGCTTCAATGAACGCATCCAGTTCTCGAGCATGTGCAGATGTGCGGGATTGGTCTTAACGTCCGTTAGTGGAACCTGATGCGCACGCCAGAAAGCTTCGAGGTGATGCCCGTCCACCTCCGCTGGTGCGCCCCAGCCCTTTGGCGAACGTAACACCACCATGGGCCACCGCGGCCGCGTCGCGTTGCCGCTCTTCCGGCACTTCTCCTGATGCGCCTTAATTTCGGCGATGCAATGTTGAAGTGTTGCGGCCATAGCTTGATGCATGTTGTCGTGCTCCGAACCCTCCACAAAATACGGAGTCCAGCCGTACCCGCGTAACAAGCTCTCCAACTCTTCATGAGTAATACGTGCTAGCAAAGTCGGGTTGTTAATCTTGTATCCATTAAGGTGAAGGATGGGTAGAACCGCGCCATCACGAATTGGACTCAGAAACTTGCTGATATGCCATGAAGTAGCCAGTGGTCCCGTTTCGGCTTCGCCATCGCCCACCACCGCCGCGACAATCAAGTTGGGATTGTCGAATGCAGCTCCGCAGGCGTGCGAGAGGACATATCCGAGCTCGCCTCCCTCGTGAATGGAGCCCGGAGTTTCCGGGGTGCAGTGACTGCCGATCCCACCCGGAAATGAGAACTGTTTGAAAAATTCCCGGAGGCCTTTTTCGTCCTGACTTTTTTCGGGATAGATCTCAGAATAGGTGCCTTCAAGATACACGGGAGCTAAAACTCCAGGAGCGCCGTGCCCTGGACCGGCAAGAAAAATCATCTCAAGATCGTCGTTGCGAATGAGGCGACTCACATGCGTGTAGATGAAGGCAAGGCCGGGGCTCGACCCCCAATGCCCGAGCAGCCGGCTCTTGATATGTTCTGATTTCAGAGGTTCCCGCAACAGAGGATTGGCCTGAAGATAAATCATTCCTAAAGCCAGGTACTTGCAGGCCCGCCAATAAGCATCGATCTTTCTTAACTCATCAGCGCTCAGCGGCGCGCCGGCAACGGTCGAGCGAGCTGTACCTTCCGCCCTCAATGGTTCAATCAGTTCTTCAGTTTCTGCCAGGAATGTCATACATCCTCACTTCGTGTTATCAGCAGGCGCGTCCGCGTCCGCCTCCGCCAATGATTTGGTTACGCGTTACAATTTACGTTTACTCACTTGGAACGGAATGCGCGTAGGTTTCAGTCAAAGGCTCGACTGCTCCAGTAGTGGCTGCCGCCTCTTCTCTGCAACTCGCGCTGGATCTGCTCAAGTTCTGCCACGTCACTTGCGGTGAGCGCGACTTCTCCGTTGGCGATTACAAACAGCATGTCAATGAGTGTGTCAGTGGGAATGTTGGTCAGTTGTCCGAGCACCGCGTACCATCCTGTAGCGAATTGAAGATCATTGCTGGTAATCGCAATCTCACTGCCAGACGTGAAGACTGATAAGTGGATGAAGATTGCGGTGTTTACTGAGCCCGATTGGCGGAGAGATGCCTGATATATGACCGTGTCAAAGGGCAGTGACCCCATCTGGGCAGCGAGTTGGGTTGCCATGGTGCGCACATGTCGCATAACTACTGTTGTTTACTCGCCAGCGATACCGGAGCGGTAGAGAGCAGCTTGTCAATCGCGAGCTCCATCGTTTGATTCATCTGAGACACAACTCCGGGCACATTCCGTTGCGACACCGTTCCAACCTCGGAAACCGCATTGCTCCATACCGTTGCCCCCGTTGCAACTCTGGTGATTTGAGCAGACATTGCAACCTCTACCGTTACCCCGGACTGATAATCGATTTCTTCCAGCTTTTCCAGTTTTCCAGTCAGGACATAGTCGATATCGGAATGCCCGTCATACATAGAAACGAATGAGAAATCTCCGCTCGCGCGCAAATGATCGAGGATTGAGTTGGTTGCAACCAGTCGTGGATCTGCCGCCCAGCGGTGATATTCGTAGAAACCGATTTCTTCCGGTGTGCTTCGGTAAACAATTGGTCCTTGCCGCAGATAAACCGGCGACTGAAACTCCCGTACAGCAATTGAAGTGTGGACGGTTTCCGCAGCGGGCGGATCGGGTGGGGCCGGTAGGTTAAGCGTGTAATATCTGGTGGGCTTTACTCTCGCGCAGCCAGCCAAAGCAGGTAGAAACGCGAGTATGAGTGCAAGCGCTTTGTAGTTCTTCTTCATGTCAATGTTCCTCTGCAGCTCCGAACCGTTTACTTCGGAACCTGGCGGTCTGCAGGTTGCTTAATGCGAACCAAGCTCCAGGGACGCTGCTTCAACGAATCTGTGAACTGATTGAGGTTGTCAGTTGCCTGGCGCAGGTTCTCCACCGTGTCGTTGATCTTGTAGTCGTTGTCTCGGACGACGACCTGCATAGACTGCAGCAAACCCTTGGCCTGTTCCAACGCAGTCTGCAATTCAATCAAGTCTTTTCCCATCGGGCCGCGTAAGTCCGTCACGGTGCCATTCACATTTTGAATCGTGGTATCGGCATGCTGGCTGACGCTGACGAGTTGATCGGCGAGCCGGTCAATCTTCGGGCGCTCGTCTGCCATCAACCGATCAACGTTGTCCAGAATTGCCTGAACTTTTCTCTGATTCGGTTGCCCGGTCATCGCCTCTAGGTTGGTGAGTAGATGGTTCACGTTGCCACTGACATCGTTCAGTTCCCCCTGCGCCTGTGTGATCAGGGCATTGGCGCTGTCGGCCACGGTTGCTAGTTTTCCAGCGATCTCATCCAGGCTGGCTGCTTCTTCCGAGGCTATAGTTGAGCCTGGTGAAAGCCTCTTAGCTTCATTGCTGCCCGTTGTGATCGACAAAGCTGCGCTATTCATTACGCTGACGAAGCCCAGCTTGGCGACGGATTTCTCATTCAGCGGAGTATCTTTCTTAACTTCGAGGAGGATCTCGATTCGGGTTGGGTCCGTGGCCCAGGGGCGCACTGCTGTAACTCTGCCCACATTGATGCCACCGAACAGAACCGATGCTCCTGGCTCAAGCCCGCCGGCATACCGCAAGTAAGTCTCATAGTGCACAGTGTCGCCGTTGAATTGTGCGTTCAGTAAATAAATCACCGTGAACGCGAGCACCGCGAGACAGCTGAGGACAAACCCGCCGACCTTTGCTTCCGTACTCATGAATTTGCCTCCTGATGGCCCACGTATCGTTTCACATAGGCAGTAAGTGCCGGCGCATGAACAGGGTTATCGGGCACTGCATCAAGAAACTGCCTCACGCGGGGATTTTGGCTTGCCCGTATCTCATCTTTGGTGCCGACAGCCAGGAATTTTCCGCTGAATAGCATCGCGATACGATCAGCGATCCGGAAAGCGCTGGGCAACTCATGGGTGACAACCAGCGCCGTGATCTGAAAAGTTTCTTTCAGAAAGAGAATAAGTTCATCCAGTTCCGCTGCGACAATCGGATCAAGCCCTGCGGAGGGTTCATCCAGAACCAGGATTTCGGGATCCAGTGCCAGAGCCCGCGCGACCGCTGCACGCTTTTTCATGCCGCCCGACAATTCCTGTGGGTGCAGTTTGCCGAAATCTGCCAGGCCCACTACCGCCAGCTTCATCCAGACCATCAAGTCAATAACTGAAGGCGCGAGGTCAGTGTGCTCACGCAGATTGAGGGCAACATTCTCTTCAAGCGAGAGTGAATTGAACAAAGCGGCGCTTTGAA
>Ga0335081_10010015_pt1 | contig 15292 bp, 12 predicted proteins | sample Lox_Sample_35_FD_206713 | JGI IMG/M metagenome (GOLD analysis project Ga0335081, IMG submission 206713) | Soil microbial communities from Loxahatchee National Wildlife Refuge, Florida, United States - Lox_Sample_3.5 | ecosystem: Environmental > Terrestrial > Soil > Wetlands | place: USA...
CAGACGAATTTATTTTCCCGCATTCGCGACCACGCCCAGCGAATTTGGCTGGGCGGTTCCCACCAGGATGTCGGGTAACGGATCGTTTCCCAGAAGCGCGGCGGCCACGGAATTCACCTGAGTCACGAAGACATCGGTAGCGAGGAATGTTCCGTCTCCAGCTCCCGTGTAAACGTAGATTCCGCTGCCGTTGAAAAATCCGGCCATATCGATATTGCCATCGCCATTGAAGTCGGCCGCCGCAGCAAGGATGCCACCGCCTGCGATTGTTTTTGGAGCACCGAAGCTGCCATTGCCCGCGCCGAGCAATACGACAATCGATGGTGTGGACGCGAAGGCGAGGTCCTGGTTGCCGTCGTTATTGAAGTCCGCCGCGATAACGCTGACCGGATTACCGCCGCTATAGACAGTGGTCGGTGACTGAAAAGTTCCATCACCATTGTTGATCAGCACATTCACCGTCGAAGCTGCAGTGGTCGCGATGTCGGGAATTCCATCGCTATTGAAATCCGCGGCCACCAGGCTGTTCGGCAAATTACTGCTGTAGAGAACCGGTGCAAGAAAAGTTCCGTCTCCGTTTCCGAGCAGAATGGCGATGCCATTGCTTCCGGCTACGGCGACGTCTAATTTGCCGTCGTGATTGAAATCCGCCAGCGTCATGGCGATCGTCTGCTGTGCCCCGGCCGGCCTGGTGATGGGGGATTGAAAGCTGCCATCGCCATTTCCCAGACAGAGGTACAACTGGTCAGAGCCTGAAAAGCCGCTAAGCACCAGCAGATCCAAGTTGCCGTCATTGTTGACGTCGCCAGCTGCAATGGCGACCCCGGTACTGATTGGGACGCCCGGACGCGGGGCCTGAAACGTTCCGTTACCATTTCCGAGGAGAACACTGCTGCTGGCAGTAAAACCATCGTTGAGACTGAGAGTGGCAACGTCTGTCTTTCCATCATTATTGAAGTCGCCAGTCGTGATGATTGACCTGTATCCGCCGGTCGCAAAGGCACGAGGCGCACGCAAACCGCCGGCCCCGTTGCCAAAGAGCAGATGAACTCCGAAGCCCGGCGAGACCTGGACCGCATCCATTTTGTGATCTCCGTTTAGATCGGCAGTGATCAGGTATCCGCTGTCGCTGTCGGAGTAAAAGGTGGTTGGAGTTCGGAAGGTCCCGTCACCCTTGCCAAACATAATTCCCAAGCCGGACATCACGATGTCGATTTTGCCGTCACCGTTGAAGTCGCCGAGCGCGAAATAACCGGAGAGTCCGCCTGTGCTCGAACTTGCAGCCTTAAACTTGCCACCGCCCTGATTCAAGAGAACGGTGATACCGGCTTTGCTTTGAGTGGCGATGTCCGGCAGGCCATCGCCGTTGAAGTCGGCGCTGGCCACCTGAATTCCCAGCGTCTGATTGAGCGCGATTTGGTTTTGGAACGTGCCGTCGCCGTTCCCGTAGAGGATGTGCACCCCGTCGCCATTGCCGAAAACGATGTCCGGCTTGCCGTCCTGGTTAAAATCGTCGACCAGGACGCTGATGGAGTCGCCGTAAGCGAAGTAGCTAGTTTCGTTGCCGAAAGTGCCATCGCCGTTTCCCAGGAAGACGCCGATGGTGCCGCTTTGGCCGTGGCCATCGTTCTGGCCGAGCACAAGGTCAGGATTGCCATCTCCATTCAGGTCCGCGACGGCAATTCCTTCGACGTGAGCATTTGCCTCCAGCGCCACTCCCGCTCTGAAGCTGCCTTTTCCATTGCCGAGCAGAATCTGAACCTGACAGTTCGAGCATCCCGAGCGGTTGTTGGTGAGCACCAGATCGGGAATACCATCGCTGTTGATGTCGCCGGTTGCAATGGCACTGTTCTCGTACTTGAGAGGGTATTTCTTGTGAGAGACAAAGGTTCCGTTACCCTTGCCCAGGAAGATTTGCACGTTGTAACGGGTCATCACTGCGAGATCGAGGTGGCCGTCGAGATTGAAATCCGCCGCAACCACTTCTGACGCAGCGTCGGTCACATCCGTTGACAGCAGAGGCGGCACAACCAGGTTTGGCGGCTTGGGAGTGGCGTTGACCGATGTAACCAAGAGAGAAACCCAAACGTGGGCTACAAGCAGGAAAATGGTTCTTCGGTGCAGGAGAGGTAAGCCGGTGCGCATCGTGTCCTCCGGGAAAATATTGCTTGACGGCTGCGGACGTTGACGGTGGCGTGTTCAACAATACGGAAGAGGACGGGCAAGGACGCCCGTCCTCCATTGAATCAGACTTACTTGCCTTTGTAGGTCTTGGGAGAGCCGATGCCGGCGCAAATGTCCCATCCGGTCTTGCAGTGAGAGTCGCCGGTGGTGATGTCATTGTAGGTTGCCTTGTACGCCTGCGGATTGGCGTAGACGCCATACATGACATTGAGTTCGGCGTGGCTCGATCTCTTTCCTAAGCCCGCGGCATTCACGATTCCCGCGAAAGTGGGGGAAGACCAACTGGTTCCGCCGACTTCGGTCCATCCGCCTTCAAGATAGATCGCGGCGCAGCAGTAGTCGGAGGCGACGTCGGGGAATCCGCGGTGCGCGCCCACGATACTGGAAATGATGTTCTGGTAATCGGGGCGAGGCTCATAGGGGCTGAGGTCGCCACCACCGCCGCCGGTGAAGTATTGCTCGTTCAGAAAATTCCCCTGATTGTCGCGATTGAAATATGTCCCCCCGACCGAGACCACGTTCGGGGAAGCTGCGGGGTGGAAGGATTGGTTCAGACCGAAATCGCCGCTGGCAGCGAAGTAGATGGCTCCGGGATAAGTGAAGAATTTATCGTAGTTGACCTCCTGCGGCCATTCCGGAATTCCCCAGCTGTTGCTGACCGTGCCACCGCCGTTGTCGTGCACCAATTTTCCGGCCACTGCGACAGCGCGCCAGGTCGGATCGGTGTTTACTTCCTTGGATTCGACCAGGAACAGCTTCGCCTTGGGAGCCATGGCATGGGCCCACTCGATGTCGAGGGCTTCTTCAACTTCCCAGTCGGAATAAACGGGCGGCTGCGTGCCATCGGCAAATACGACCTGGAAGTCGGCGTCAGGAATGCCGTAGAAACTGGAAAACGCGTGCAAGTCCTGGGCCGCGGTCGGATAATAACCTGCGTCGACAATCGCGATCGCGCCTGATCCTCCAGTCGGCACATTCGTGCTGGTGGCAATCGGGCAGCCCTTGGGTCCGGGGACTAATTGGTACACACAGGCGACGGAGCCCGGAGTTTCTGCTCCGCTCTGTGGCTGCGCGGTTTTTTCCCTGGAGTCGACAAAGAAATAATTGGTGTTAATGCGTCCGGGCCGGGGAATGCTGGAGTCAGGAATGATGACTTTATGCCCGAGAATGGTCTTAGTGTGGATGTCCTGAGCCGTACCGGGCGAGAGGTACGCTCCCAGGGACAAAGCCAGTACGGCGATACCCAGGAGTGCAACGAAACTTTTCATCTGAATCTCCCTTTCAATTGCGGATTCCAGGCGGATGGCCCCGACTGGCGCGGCCCATTCTAACGCAGAACCGCGGCGTGCCGTGTCAATAAAATGCCGGTGGGTTGCAGGGCAGAGACGTTCTTCTCTATGGCGCCTTAAGTTCAACAATAAGAATGCTGATTTCGCTGGTGCCGATGTTTTCCACGGTGTGTGGCGGCAAGGGATCGAGCCACTGAGTGGCCGGCAGACTGGGCAATGCCGCAATTTTGCGGCTATCAAGGAGCGCATCGCCGTTTTGATCGCGGCGAATGAAATCGCTGGTGCTCAGGACATGGGCGACTGCGGGCCAGCGATGAGTGTGGAGCGGAACCAGCGCGCCGGGCGGAATGAGCGTATGAATCACGCGCACGCGGTCATTTTCGAAAGTGAGAGTATGAAACGCGGGGGCAGCAATCAGAGCATCAAGCGAGTCCGGCCATGGCCAACCTGACTGCATTGATGACGAGTTTTGCGCTGCAGCCATTCCTCCGTCCTGAGTGCGAATCATATATGAAAGGTCTCCGATCTTCTGACCGTGGTGTTTGGACTGGCGTTCATTGCATTCCTGCGGCATGGCCGAAACCAGCGTCCAGCGCGGTTCTCGCTACGATCCACACTAGTACGAGAAGAAGAAGATTTCTTGACACAGTCAGGTACCCGGGCTAGATTGATGCGTCGTGGCGAGGCGTGGCCACGATCCGTACGCGGTAGAGTCTTTTTTCTCACTGCGCATTTGTAGCTTTCCGATAGCGCGCAAGTCACCATTCTGAACCAAGGAGAATCGTATGAAGCACATTGTGTCGGTGGTCGGCGTTGTTGTGCTGACCGCCTCACTCTTGACGCTCGCTGCCTCTGCGCAGGAGATCCGCCAGGTTGGACCAGACGGTTACGTTTTGGTCCCGGCCTCGAGCATTGCGCATCCCGGAGATGCCGGTGTCCGCATGCACACGAACTTTCAAATTTTCGTCCCCAACGCGCACCACGATTTCAACCAGCCCCCGGCGAACGCGAACACTCCTGCTTCACTGGCGTGCGTGTACAAACTCGTACCGCAAGTGGACGGCTGTCCGATTAAAGGCACAACCCAAAATCCCTCAGGAGGGTTTGGCGCGGTAGCGATCGTGGATGCTTTCGACAACCCTGATGCCGAGCAGGACCTGGCTACATTCTCAACCCAATTCGGATTGCCCGCCTGCACCAAGGCGAACGGTTGTTTCTCCCAGGTTTACGCAACTGGATCACAACCGCAGAATGATCCGGGCGGATGGAGCCTGGAAATAGCCTTGGACATTGAAATGGCGCATGCTTTTGCTCCCAACGCTAAAATCATTTTGGTGGAGGCACAGGACAACAATGACTCAAGCCTGTACTTTGCCGAAGATGTAGCGACCACGCTGGTCCAGCAAGCCGGCGGCGGCACCATCACTAACAGCTGGTCGGGCGACGAGTATTCCGGCGAAACGAGCGACGATTCTCACTTCAAAGGCAACGGTGTCGTGTACTTCGCCTCCACCGGCGACGGCGGCGCACCGGTTGGCTATCCCGCCGCTTCTCCCTTTGTCGTAGCTGCCGGCGGCACCGTAGTCAATCGCAGCAACGGCAATTTCACCAACGAGACGGGATGGAATGACAGCGGCGGCGGTCCCAGCCAGTTTGAGCCGCTTCCTGCTTACCAGGCTCCGTTGAAAGGCATGCTAGGCAATCACCGCGGTACGCCCGACTTCTCGGCGGATGCTTCTCCGAGTACAGGGCCCGCCATGTACGACGCGGACGGAGGTTTCAACTGGCTTCAAATCGGCGGCACCAGCGTTTCCTCGCCGTTGCTTGCCGGTCTGGTGAATGGCGACGGATACAAAGCCAAATCGACCACGCAGGAGCTTACCGGCGTTTACAAGTATGCAAAAGGTCATTACACGAAGGTGTGGCGCGACGAGACTAGTGGCAACAACGGATATTCTTGCAAACCTGGATACGATCTTGTGACCGGAATTGGCAGCCCGGTGACAGGTGTTGGAAAGTAAGCTGTATTTCCTTTCGTGAGCAGGGCTTCCATTCAGGAGCCCTGCTTTTTTTCTTTCTCCGTCCACCCGCGGTTCGTCACACTCCCTCCGATACAATAAATGTAGAGAATCATGCCCGAAACGACGCGACCCAGAGATTCAGCGATCAGAGGGAATTGCTAATTGCCTCTCCACACTCGCCGGAAGTTCCTGCTTACTGGTGTTGCTGCTGCGGGCGTGCTTGGGTTAGGCGCGGATGCAGTGGTTTTCGAGCCGAACCATCCCCGTCTGGTCCGGGTTGAAATGGTACTCGCCCGTTTGCCGCGTGCCTTCGATGGATTCACAATCGCCCAACTCAGCGACATTCACTTCGACAGCAAGCTGGCCGAGATCCCCCTTCGGGCTGCGATTGATATCGTCAATCGCGCGCAACCCGATCTGATCGTGCTGACCGGTGATTTTGTCACTGTGTCAATGATGTCCGATTACCTGCACGATCAAAAGCAGTCGGCAATGATGGCCGAACCTTGCGCGAAGCTTTTCACCCAGATGCACTCCCGCTTGGGAATGCTGGCGGTGCTGGGAAATCACGACGTTGATGCCGACGCCCGGATCGTCACCGAGGCGCTGCAATCCCATGGCATTCCAGTGTTGCGCAATCAATCCCAGGCTGTTGAAAAGGACGGAGCGCGTTTATGGTTCTGCGGTCTGGATTCGATGAGCGGCAGACCGAAGATCGAACCCGCGCTGGCACAGGTAGCCAGAGGAGAGCCGGTGATTCTGCTGATGCATGAGCCGGATTTTGCCGACCAGGCTGCGAGGTATGCGGTCGACCTGCAGCTCTCCGGACACTCGCATGGCGGACAGATATGGATTCCGGGGGTTGGTGCTCCCTGGTTGCCGCCGCATGCCCGGAGATACCCGCGGGGAAGATATCAGGTTGGTCCGCTGCCGCTTTACACCAATTTCGGCCTGGGAACGATACGCGTGCCGGTGCGCTTGAACTGCATTCCCGAAGTAACCCTGTTCACGCTGCGTGCCGGTCAAGCCAACAGAAGTTGAAGTTTCGGCGCGATATACTGACGGCATACACCAATTATCCATGGCGCAAGATTCTCCGATTCTGGTGACGGGAGGGGCCGGATTTATCGGCTCGAACTTCATCCTGCAATGGCTGAGCAGGGAAGCGGCGGCTATCATCAACCTTGACAAACTCACCTACGCTGGCAATCTCTCGAATCTCGACTCGGTTTCTTCCAATGATCGCTATCGCTTCGTGCACGGTGACATCTGCGACCGTAAACTGATCGCCGATGTGTTGCAGCGGAATCGCCCGCGAGCCATCATTCACTTTGCGGCCGAGAGTCACGTGGATCGTTCGATTCATGGGCCGGATGATTTTGTCCGCACCAACCTGAATGGCACGTTTTCACTGCTTGAAGAGACCAGGGCGCACGCAGCGGAAATGGGCGCGAGTGAGAGAGCTTCATTCCGATTTCTGCACGTCTCCACCGACGAAGTGTACGGTTCGCTAAGTCCGACTGATCCAGCATTTTCCGAGGCTTCGCCTCACGCTCCGAATAGTCCGTACGCGGCGTCCAAGGCAGGCTCGGACCATTTGGTGCGCGCCTATCATCACACCTACGGTTTGCCGACGCTGACCACCAACTGCTCGAATAACTACGGGCCATATCAGTTCCCGGAGAAATTGATTCCGCTGACTATTCTTCACGCCATTCAGGGAAAACCGATTCCGGTTTACGGCGATGGCAAGAATGTGCGCGACTGGCTGTACGTCGAGGACCACTGCGAAGCGATCCGCATTGTGCTTGCCAAAGGGCGGGTCGGCGAAACCTACAATCTCGGAGGACGGAGCGAGAAGCCGAACCTCGAGATCGTTGGCATGATCTGCGGCATTCTTGACGAACTGCGTCCCGCGGACCCCGTCGTGCCGCACAAGAAGCTGATCACATTTGTGCAGGATCGCCCGGGGCACGACCGCCGCTATGCGATGAACGCCGACAAGATTGAGCGCGAACTGGGCTGGCGCCCGCGCGAGACGTTCGAGTCAGGCATTCGCAAGACCATTGAATGGTATCTTGGGCATGAAGCGTGGATCGAAGAAGTCACCAGCGGAAATTACCGTCAATGGATCGCGAAACAGTATTCGATGTGAAAGAACCAGCAGTTGGCACTTGGCATTTAGCACTTAGCCAGAATCAATTGCGTCAATTTCTACGTCCGGACACCAGCCAGGGTTCTTGACGGCCAAGGGCTAATTGCTAATTGCTAATGGCTAATTGGAACTTCTAACTATGGCGTCACAGTCACCCTACAAAGGCATCATCCTCGCCGGGGGATCGGGAACGCGGCTCTATCCCGTGACCCACGCCGTTTGCAAAAGCCTGCTGCCGATCTACGACAAGCCGATGATCTACTACCCGCTTTCCACCCTGATGCTGGCGGGAATTCGCGACATCCTCATTATTTCGACGCCGGAGGATTTGCCGCGCTTCCAACAATTCATGGGTGACGGATCGCGCTTCGGCGTCGGCTTGCAATATGTGGCGCAGCCAAGGCCGGAGGGCATCGCCCAGGCGTTCATTATCGGAGAGAAGTTTATTGCCGGCTCCTGTTGTGCGCTGGTGCTGGGCGACAATATTTTCTATGGCCACGACCTGGCGAAGTGTGTGCAGGATGCGTGCAGCAAAACCAGCGGCGCGCGAGTGTTTGCGTATCCGGTGCAGGATCCCGAGCGCTATGGCGTCGTCGAGTTCGATGATCAGGGCCGAGCGGTCAGCCTGGAAGAAAAACCTAAAAACCCCAAATCACGTTACGCCGTCACCGGTTTGTATTTTTACGATGCGCAGGTTGCGGACATCGCCAAGTCGCTAAAGCCTTCCGCGCGCGGAGAACTTGAAATCACCGACGTAAACAAGGAGTACATGCGGCGCGGCCAGCTTAACGTTGTGGTGATGGGACGAGGCATGGCATGGCTCGACACCGGAACCCACGAGGCTATGCTCGAAGCCTCTTTATTTATACAGACGATCGAAACCCGGCAAGGCCTGATGGTCTCTTGCCCGGAAGAGATCGCTTACCGCTACGGATATATTTCGGCAGATCAGCTAGAGGCAACCGCGTCGGCAATGAAAAACAATGGCTACGGGCGCTACCTTCTGCAGTTGCTGCGGGAAAAGGTTTTCTAGTTGGATGTTTGCAGAGACGTCGCCGGAGTCGCCGTCACCGGACCGCTCGCCGCGTAGGATCGCCGAATTCGGCTCAATACAACTAAGATTCCACCCAGAATCCCCAGGATTGCGAGTCCGCGGTTCAACGTTTGCATCGCGTGTTTGTAATTGGCTTCTGCGGGCGGTAGCGGACCGATCACCTGCACTCGCGATTGTCCTTTGAGAGTCGGGAAGAGATAAACGTGAATGACTGCCCCTCGCGGGACCAGTTCCATGAGTTCGCCCTCATCCCGCGGCGCACGCTTGATGTAGGGAAGAAGGTCCATCCATTCTATTTGCCCTTCGACAATGCCACGGGCGGTGGCACGCGCACTCCGTTTGCCCGACGCCGGTTGGTAGTAAGTGTTCGTTACTTCGAAGCTGGTCGCGTGATATGGCTGGTCCTTGAATCGTTGCCAGGCTGACCATGAGTTCGCAAAGATGACAAAGGTGAACAGCGCGCATGAAAGAAGTGTGAATCCGCAGACTCCAATCGCGATCCCCAACACCGTCCCGCCCGGAGTTTGCAATGCCGGGGAAACAGGCTTCCTGGGAGAGGACACACCGAATGCTTTTATGCGGGTGGACACCAGGGTCCCGAGAAGAATAAATGCCGCTAAGAACGCGATCATCGACTTGGGAAAGCGAAACGCGAACATGAAGCCGCTGACCAGCGCAATCTGCAGCAGGGCCATTACCCATGGTCCTGGCGAAGTTGAGGGCGGCAGCGTTTTGCCGCACTGTGGGCACACTCTCCCAGGGAAATTGTCACCTTCGAACCCGCAGGCTGAGCACTTGTTTGTGGCCATTGCTAGGCCGGATTACACCACGCGCCCGCAGCGAGCGCATGTGACGGGAGTAATGAGGTGTACCTAGGGGCTGGTAGCTAGTGCCTAGTAGCTAGGAATGACAATCCGCGTTGAAATACTTCCCGACCTCATGGCTGCGTTGCGAACGGGATTTTGGTTTTAATAACTACTAGCTACTAGCCCCTAGCTACTATCATTTACTTATGTTCACCCCGAAACCAATCGGCCACATTCGAAGCCCTTACCGCGATACCAAAGAGATTCCCAAAGGTCGCGGCGCGAAGCACGAAGCCGAAGGAGTGCTGGAGATCCTGCCTGAATTCGCCGACGGTCTATTCGACATCGAGGGATTTTCCCACCTGTTTGTGCTCTGGGAATTCGACCGCTCGCAGGGATATGAGCTGGTAGGCATCCCGCCGATCGACGATCGTCCGCACGGCGTGTTCGCCACCCGCTCACCACGGAGGCCCAATCCCATCGGGCTTACAGTTGTGCAGTTGCTGCGACGAGACGGTGCGAAGCTTCACGTGCGTGGTGTGGACATGCTCGACGGAACTCCGATCCTCGATATCAAACCTTACTTGTCGAGCATTCCGCAGGAATCACTGCGAAGGGGTTGGCTGGAAGAAGCAGAAAAGAAGTAACCAGTACCGAGTACCCAGTACCAAGTACCAGAGAAAAGGGTGCCCCACCCAAGCCGCTTTTGCTTGAGTGGGGATTTTGGACACTCCCTACTGTTCCACCTCTCTCGTTTGCAGCACGAACTCTACATTACGTTCGCGATTGACCCGCGCACTTTCGTAGAGATCGATCTGCTCCAGTGGAATGATCCGATGATCGCCACCGACGGACATGCAGTGCATCTTCGCGCCCTCGATCCAGTACTCCCGGGCGATGAACGCACTGCCATCCTTCAAGGCGATCACTGTGCTCACCGGCGTTCCCGACGTGATCTGCTGGCTGTAAGTCGCGTTGGTCACGACCGCAGGCCGGGCATCGGCATAGCTGGCGCGCGCCGTCTCCGGATACGCGCTGTTGTAGGGCACGTTGTAGGCGCTGGGCGATGCCCACGGCGGCATCGGCACCGCGCTACGCGTCGGGAAGGGCACTTCCACATCTTCCATTAACCGCAGCGAGAGGCGCGACTCACCCTTGAAGCCGGGAGCTGGTCCACGGTTGGCCAGCGTGGCAATCTTGACCGGCCACAGAATCGGGATCATCCACTCGGCGACATCGCGCTTGGCGTGGCCTTTGCCATGAACATCGCCCTGAGCATCCACCCGCATGTGGGGTGCAGAAATGATTTTAGTGCTCAGCGGCAGGACCTCGGCATTGGGAAGAATCATCCGGTCAAATTCCAGCGCGATCCAACCTTTGCCGACGAAGTGGCCGGGCTGCTTGAAGTCTTCGAGATGTCCGCCCAGCATGGCGCCACGCGGAAACACAGAGTGACCGAACGCTCCCAGCGGACCCAGATGACACAGCACCGGGTCGCCCGGCAAAGCAGTTTTGGTGTTGAAGTTGGGCTCATCCATGGTGCACTGCAGAATCGTGCCGGCAGGGATGAGGTCTTTCGCAAGCGCAGGGACGGCGATCAACGCCAACAAACAAAGATACAGCAACGGTTTTCGTGGAAAGCTTCGGGGCATCGGCGACTCCTCGCAGCACAAGTGAGGAACACGCCCCAGAGCTCGCGACCGAGCAGGCCCCAAATCCTAACACAGAAGGGCAACGGTCGCTAGAGATTATCGACGGATAATCTGCGAGCGGTCGCAAGCTCGTGGCGATGAGACTTTCGGCCTACATTAGCTGCAACAAAAGGCTCTGATACTAGGTACAGTAGTTGACATGGTCCGAATTCTCTCCTAGCATGGCGGTACCCGGTTCGCCGCTTGAGTCTGAACTAATTCAGCAGCACAACTTTCCGGTAACTAACATCAGGAGGATACATGCGCGAAGCGCGTCTCAAAATACTAGCCATGGCAGTTTCCGTTACATTCTTCACGGGAACATTGCTGGCGGAATCCGTCCAAACTCATCCCATCGTGACCCTGGCACACCACGTTACCACCACGATCCCTATGCGAGACATGCCCGAGGTCCCGCTTCACAACGCGAGCAAGGTTATGCCCGAGCATGACCGTCCACCGGTGATTCACGTAACCAATCTGCCGGACACGGCGGCCCAAACCATCGAATTGCCGGAAGTAAAGACCCAGAACATTCTCAGCTTTGATGGCATCAACGACTCGCAAGGCGGAGGCTTCGTTCCTCCCGACACCAACGCCTCCGTCGGTGGCACCCAGGTCGTCGAGGTTGTCAACGTTGCTTATGCCGTCTACGCAAAGAGCGATGGCCACCAGATCATGGCGCCGAAGAGTCTTGCAACTTTCTTTAGCCCGCTGGGCGGCGTCTGCGCCACTGGCAACCTGAGCGATCCGGTCGCGAACTACGACAAGGCTGCCGGCCGCTGGACGATTTCCATCATCGCGTTCAACAACAACTTCTCGCAGAACGCCTTCTGTGTCGGTGTTTCGACCAGCGATGACGCGACAGGCACTTTCCACCTGTATTCGTTCTCCTACAACAACGTTCTGCCCGACTATCCCAAGCTCGGGGTTTGGCCGGATGCTTATTATGTGACGACGGACAGCTTCCCCAACGGAGGCGGTTTCAGCGGCGCAGAGTCCTGCGCGCTTGATCGCAGCAAGATGCTGGCCGGAAGCGCAGCTACCTCGGTCTGTTTCCAGCGAACCGCGGTAGATTTCGCATTGTTGCCTGCAGATTTGGACGGCAGCACTGCGCCTCCGTCCGGTGCGCCGAATTTCGAGATGGACGAGGCCTCGTCGACCACTTTGAACCTGTATAAATTCCACGTCGACTTTGCCAATCCCAACAACTCCACCTTCACCGGCCCGACCAAGCTCACCGTCGCCGCATACACCGATGCTTGCAGCGGTGGCGCTTGCATTCCCCAACCCAGCCCCGGTGAAAGGCTTGACTCCTTGTCAGGTCGGCTGATGTTCCGGCTCGCGTATCGCAATTTTGGCGACCACGAGGCGATGGTGGCTACTCACTCCATCAGGCCATCGAGCGGCTCCTCGAGCTCAGCGGCACGTTGGTATGAGATCCGCAACCCCAATTCGAGTCCTACCGTATTCCAGCAGGGCACGGTGGTGCATCCCACCATCAGCGCCTGGATGGGCAGCATCGGTATGGACAAGAAGGGCGACATCGCCCTGGGCGTCAGCGGCTCCAGTTCGGCACAGAAGCCTCTCATCGCCTATGTTGGCCGCGTGCCCAGCGATCCCGCGAACTCGATGGAGTCTCCGAAGATCGTGGTCAGCGGCGGAGGGGTGCAAAGCAACAGCTTCAACCGCTGGGGAGATTACAGCAGCATGTCGATCGACCCAACGGATGACTGCACGTTCTGGTATGCGCAGGAATATTACAAGACCAGCGGCAGTTTCAACTTCAGCACGCACATGAATTCGTTCAAATTCACCACTTGTCAGTAAGAGTGTTTGCTGCTTCTACCTCAGGGCCGCCGGCAAGGCGGCCTTGAATTTTTTGCGTGAGCGCTGGGATGCGCGGTGTTGCTGAATCAGTCATCAATGTCAACAAATTTTGACATTGCCAGATCCATCGTGCCCCGAGATACCACTTACTATCACCGCTAGTCGTTATACTCTGCAAAATCTTGCACTTTCGTGTAACGCAAATTACAAAAAATCCGCGCTGGGCGCGGGTTTTACGTTGACTTTAGTGCTAACTCGAATGAAAATGTCTCAGCTTTTTTTTTGCCTCTTGCCGCAGTTCCCACGGCGAAGGACTTCAAAGCGCGCGCAGCCTGAGGATGGCTCTGCGTGTAGGGGATCAGAACAACTCTAAGGAGAAATGTCAGACATGAAGAGAGGTTTGCTCGTTACAATCACACTATTGGCCTTGGTAGCATCGGCCGGCGTTGCGTTCGCTCAGGATGTGCAGACCGCGCGCCCGATGTTCCTGGCTGTCCCTCCCCACTCTTACGGTCCGGTACGCCAGGCAGATCCAGCCGCTCAGCTGCCGCAGTGGACGTTCCCGTTCACCTCTTCGTTCAATAACAGACAGTACAAGCCGGTGATCGTCGGAACCGATCCTTCCCAGAACAACAGCACCACCACTGTGACGGTCGGGGTTATTCCTTTGAAGATGGTCTATGGCCCGAACAACGGCAACATGACTTTCGATCCCAACACTCCGTACATCAACAACGTTTCCACAGTGCAGATGCTGGAAAAATCGCCTATCTTCCAGAACTACATTGACTGGGTGCAGGGCGGCACGGATCTGGGCAGCACGCAGTACATCGACGCTTACCAGCGCGGCGATTTCTGGAGCAGCGTGCAGAGCAACAGCAATTACCACATTAAGGTGAAGTTCGTCCTCGGGCCGACGCAGACCATCAACGTAGCCAACGGCCAGGGCCTGGTCGAAACCAATCCTCTGGGCGGCGGATACAAGATCGGCACCTACGACTTCGGCACTCTGGACAATCAGCTCCAGCAGATTATCCGCAAGTACTCGCAGATCCAGCCCAACGTTCTGCCCTTCTTCATCACCTACAACGTGTATGTCACCAGCGGTGGCTGCTGCATCGGCGGCTATCACAGCGCCAACGGCATTCAGCCTGGCGGTCAGAGCTACGGTTACACCACGATCATGGAGCAGGCGCAGAATGGTCAGGCGATCTTCTCGCAGGACATTTCGGCCGCCAGCCACGAGCTCGGCGAATGGCTGATGGATCCGTTCACCAACAACCCGTCTCCTTGCCCGAGCAACGGCATTCTGGAAATCGGCGACCCGTTGGAAGGCGAAGCCAACTACGGAACCTATCCTTACAAGTTCCAAGGTTTCACTTTCCATCCGCAGGATCTGGTGTTCATCACCTGGTTCGGCGCGCCGCCATCCACCTCGGTTAACAACTTCGTGACCTTCCAGGGCCACAAGCTGGGCGTTTGCCAGGTTGGATAAGACCGCTGACATTTGTCAGTAGTTTGTCAGCCCGCTCCGCAAGGAGCGGGCTTTTTTGTGCTTTCCTACTCATTTGCGTGGCCGGCTGAAAGCCGTTAATCCGCGCTCATGGCGAGTGCCGGTCTTTCGGGAATGGTCTCGAGTTCTGTCTCCGGCCGCTTCTCGGCTAGTTTGACGAAGAAATCTTGCGCGCTGAAGCGCGTGCCGTTGCGGCTCATGCGCGGGCCGTTGGCGAAGGCGCGAGTGTAAGTCCCATTGTGGCCGAGCAGCCGCGTCTTGCCCGTGTCGCGCAGATAGTTCATGAGAATTTCTTCCACCACGCGCTGCCGCAGCGACGAGTCCTTGAGCGGGAACATGACTTCCACGCGCTCATAGAGATTGCGCGGCATCCAGTCCGCGCTTCCCAGATAAACTTCAGGTTCGCCGCCATTTTCAAAGTAAAAAATTCGGCTATGCTCGAGGAAGCGTCCCACGATGCTGCGCACGCGAATGTTGTGGCTCAGACCGCGCACGTTTGGCCGCAAGGCGCATCCGCCGCGAACAATTAAATCAATTTCCACTCCCGCACGCGAGGCCCGATAGAGCGCCTCGATCACCGGCTGGTCCAGCAGCGCATTGACTTTGGCGATGATGCGCGCCGGACGCTTGCGGCGGGCATGATTGGTCTCACGGTCGATCAGTTCGATGCTGTTCTTCGCGAGATCGACCGGCGAAACGAACAGCGGCTTGTAATTGGCCTGCTCCGACCGGGCGGTAAGAAAGTTGAA
>Ga0335081_10010017_pt1 | contig 15292 bp, 9 predicted proteins | sample Lox_Sample_35_FD_206713 | JGI IMG/M metagenome (GOLD analysis project Ga0335081, IMG submission 206713) | Soil microbial communities from Loxahatchee National Wildlife Refuge, Florida, United States - Lox_Sample_3.5 | ecosystem: Environmental > Terrestrial > Soil > Wetlands | place: USA: Florida...
ACTACAAGGAACGCTACCGCGCCGAGCACCACCTCGCCCGCTACGACGAGGACACCATCGAGCGCCTCAACCTCGCCGCGTGACCGAAACACCCAGAAATAAGGTACTTCTTAAAAAGACGCGCCCGCTGCAGGCTGTCGCCGATCGCGATGTTCAGCGGGAAGTCGACTTGCTCGGTCAGGCGCTTGATGCCGCCCTCGCGCATCGCGGCTAGCATCAGGCGGAATCTCGCGATCGCTACCGCAAAGGGGTTCTTGTCTACGCCGTGGACAGACGACAAGGCCTCGCGGATCAATTCCCACTTGTCGGCGCTGGGCTTCTGCGCTTCCCAGGCATCCAGCAGCTTCCGGAACCCGCCTAGTAGGAAGTGACCGCTGCCGCAGGCTGGGTCGATCATACGCAGGCGATGCGGCAGGTCCTCGTGGCCAGGGGGCGGGGCGGGGGTAAGGCCGAACTCCTCGATCGCGGGATCCAGCGTGTACTTAAGGATGAACTTCTCGACGAACTCTGGGGTCTGGAGCAGGGCATAGGTCTTCCGCGCTGCTTCGGACAGATCCTGGTACAGGTCGCCCAGGAACCGGGTATCCCACTCCGGGTCGGTCAGGTCGTAAAGGATCTGCCCGTCCGGACCTGTCTCCCGCCAGAACGCAAGCAGGGCCTTCGCCGCGTCGTGCGACGGCTGGATGACCCACATCGGGTTGTGGCGCCGGTCGAACAGGCCCTTGGCCACCGGGGACACCGACATGGCGTCGAAGCCCGCGATGATCCAGTCGCGGTCGGTCTGTTCCGGGTGCTTCTGGAAGTACTCGGCCTGAAGGTCGCGCGCGAGATCGGCGCGCTCGCCAGGGCCGGTAATGAATGGGTACTCGACCAGGCCGTTATCCTCGCAGAAGCGCAGGAATACGGTGCCGAGCACCCACGCAACCGCGACCTGGATCACCCGTCCGCCAAGCCAGGCCTCGAAGGTGGCGGCGGTGCGGTCAGCGTTCCTCGCCGCGCGCCACTCGACCTTGAGCCGGGCGTCCGCCAGGCCCGTGGGCGTCAGGTCCTTCTCCAGCAAGGAGACCTGCTTCTGGAGTGCCTTCAGCAGGACCTTTGAGTCGATCATGACGCCATCAAGCCCTTCCCCCCACCGCTGTCACCACTGCCAAAGCCTTCCGGCACGTACAACTGCTCGGCATCGCCGGGAATCACGCTGACCGTCGTCCGATCGAGCTGAGGAAAGCCCTGCGGATCTTCCATCGGGCACACCAGCCACATGCCAAACGGGGATTCCGCGGCGTCCCGCGCCGCCACGGCCAGCCGCGCGAGCAGTTCGAGGCCACCGCTGTAGCGGGCCAGCGGGGTCGCGTCGTGCAGCGCAACGATACTCCTCGTCCCGGCCGCGCGGACGTGACCCTCCAGCCGCTCCCAAGTGCGGGTGACAAGCTGCGCGAAGCCGTTGCGCGCGGCCGGGGAGGCTTCCGGCGAGTCGGCCTTGAGCACCACTTCCCATGCCGGGCGCCCCTGCTCGACGCGGACCTCCTGGAGTAGCTTCACGAACGTCGCCGATACGTTTACCCCGGTCACGCCTTCCATCGAGGCGATGTAGTCGGAGATCCGGGCCGCGTCCCGCACCGGCACCTTGAGCGCGATGAAGCCGCCGCGCCGACGGGCCTCGGCTAGCCGCTGGTGTGCCCGGGCGGCGGCCTCGACCTGGAGCGACTTGGACGCATCAACGACCGCGGCCCAGCGGGACCCACGCGAGGAGCTGAGCTGGGTGGAGGAGCGGATGAACAGGCGGCCGTTGGAGCCGAGCGTCACCTCGTACTCAAGCTGGCGTAGCAGCTCCGCGATGCCCTGCTCCGTCGGCCGGCTTGGCTCGTTCAGGTCCGGGAACCGGGCGAGAACCCGGCGCACCAGTTCGGCCGGGGCCGCCCCGTCGTCGGAGATGACGCTGCCCGCCTGGGCGATCTTCACTGCGCGAAGTGCGGACAGGTCACGCGGGTACAGCTCTAGCCTCGGGGTCGCCCCGGTTCTCTCGGACGCAGCGGCGGCGAGCAGCACCAGGTCGGTGTCTGACAGCCGGGTCGCATGCTCGGCGGTGTCGACGGCGCGCAGCGCCTGCCGGATCTCGGCGACGCCCGGCAGCGGATCCCGGGCGGACAGCTCATCGGCCTTCATGCCCAGCAGCTCTGCGTAGATAAACAGCTCATCGGCATGCGGCGTGCCTTCCGCCGGCGCGCCGGCCAGCGCGACCAGCACCCGGTCGGAACCTGGCAGCCGGCGGCTGGTGAACCGCGCCGAGTCCCGTCTTTCCTCAGTCTCCACGGCGGCGCGGACACAGATTGTGACAAGCCGGATCCGTTCGGATGGATCGGCAAGCTCTGACCCGCGGCGGGCGAGCAGCCCGGCGGCGAGCTGCCGCCAGCCCATGATCCGCCCGTGTTCCTCCAGGATCTCGACGAGCTCATCACGTACCGGGGTCAGCTCCGGTACGGACTTGAGCCACCGGCTGTGCAGCCGGTCCAGGTTCGCGGCGACTTCCGCCTCGGCGATGCCGGTGACTCGCGCGATCTCCCGCTGGCCCGCCCACGGCGACGCCACGCCGCCCGGACCGCCTGCCAAGCCAACGACCCGGGCCAGGTCACGCGAGCTCGGTATCAGCCGCCGCGCCACCTCATCGACGGACAGCCGCCCGGCGTCCTCGGCTGGTTCCACGACGGGCTGAGGCTGGTGAGCAGGCCGGGTCCGTTCGGTACCAATCTGGACGATCAGCGGGCCTGCGGTGTCCGTCCACTGGACGTCGAACCGCTGGCGCCATTCCCGGGAGAGGCGGACTAGCTCATAGCGGGGGACGCTGCCGATGCCCCGCAGCCGGGTGATGCGGCCGGCGGGGATGCGGGCGAGATCACCTGCGGTCGAGACGTTGAGCTTCTGCATCGCCGCCGACAGCGCGTACGGGGACAAGCCCGCCGCCGCGATCGGGGTGCTCTGGGTGGCCGCCGCGATGGCCTCGGCCCGCTTGACCCGGGCCGCCTCGGCTCGTTCGGTACGGTCTCCCTCGGGGCCGAGCTCTGCCGCCTCGTCCGTGTCGCCGTCCTCGGTCGTTGAGGTGGTCAGCGGCGGGATGGTCTCCAGGTCGTGGAAGATGTCCGTCCAGGCGCGGGTCATCTCTTGCAGTGAGCTGAACCGCTGGCGCGCGTCGCGGTTCAGCGCCACCCGGAAGAAGGTTTCCAGGCCGTCGCGGATAACCGGGTCGAACAGGTCCGCAGCAAGCTGGACCTCCTCGCCGGGCCCGAGGAAGTCGGGGTCGGCGATGTCGTCGCCCCAGGACGGCAGCTCGCCGCTGGCCATCTCGTGCAGCGTGACAGCGACCGCATACAGTTCCGCGGCTTGGTCATAACGGTCGCGGCGGCTGGTGCCGCGGCCTTTGCCCGTGGCCTGGCCAGATTCGCCGAGGAAGGGATCGAGGTAGTCGCGGGTGCCGACGCTGATTTCGGTGTCCGGGGTGCCGGCCAGCGAGAAGTCGATGAGGACCAGCTCGCGGCCCTTCTTCTCCAGCGGGCGCAGGACGAGGTTGTCGGGCTTGATGTCGCGGTGCCAGATTCCGCGCCGGTCCAGGAACTTCAGGGCCTGGAACAGGTCCTCGCCGAGCCGGTCCAACTCGTTGGCGCCGAGCGGGAAATGGCGGCGGATCTCCTCAGCGAGGGTGTCGCCCTCTATGTACTCGATCCCGATGATGGTTCGTCTCTTGTCCGGCGGCCCCGCCTCGAAGGGAGGATCGAGGAGGCGGACGATGTGGGAGTCGTTGAGCTGGCTGAGCTGCTCAGCCTCCCGGACGAGGCGGCCCGCGGCCGACTCGCTGACGGCGACCTTAAAGACGCGTCTTGCTTCGGCCTTCTTGACCAGGTAGGCGCGGGAGGTTGAGCCCTTCCCGAGGACGCGTTCGACCGTCCAGCCGTTAATCGCGTCGCCTCGGCCTGCGGTGAGCGGGTCGATGTCCGGTTCTGCCTCCGGCTCGGTCAGCTCGTCCTCGATCGTGTCGAGCTGGCGCAGGAACTGGCGGACCGACTCCGTCCGGTCGGCGGCCGAGAGCTGCGTGGCCCCACTGACGAGATCGTCCATGGCGGGGCTGACCGAGTCAGCCACCGAGGACGGGACGAGCGCGTGCTCGGTGGTGAGCTTGCTCGCGAGCTCACCACGGCTGGATGCTGGCGGCTGGCCGGTCAGGATGAGAAAGCTGACTGCCCCAAGACCGAAGACGTCGAGCAGCGCCGGGGCAGCCTCATCTTTTGTGAACTCCGGCGCGAGATACGGACCGGCGGACAGCTCGACGTGCTTGCCGAGCGATCCCTGCCCAGCGAACATGGTGCTGGTCCGGGGGCCGTTCCGGCCTGCAGGACCACTGGCGCCAGTAGCGGTGCCGTGCGGACGGGCGGCGATCTGCCAGTCCGCGATCCGCAGCCTCGGATAGCGGCCGTCCATTTCAACCCAGACCGAGCGGGGCGCGAAAGCCCGGTGGTACAGGTGGCGGCGATGCGCGTGGTCCAGTGCCTCGGCGAGCTGGCGGATCATCTCCAGGCGGGTTTCAATTGGCAGGTCGGAGGTGGTGGCAGCGGCCATGAAGTGGTCGAGCCGCTGCCAGGCCTTCCCGTGCTGGAAGACGACGGCTGGCCCCGGGCGCAGTTCCTCGCTGTACTGCTCGGCCCGGACGATGCCGTCATGCGAGATTCCCTGCAGGGCCAGGTACTCGCGGTGTGCGGCGCGCTGAACCGACTTCCGTTCCTCGTCCGACGCGGACCGCTCGGAGAGGTAGACACGGACGCGGCGCTCGTAGTCGTTCGGCAGGGCAGGGTTGGTCGCGATGTAGTCCGCCCAGGTCGGGCCGGTATCGAAGGACTTGGCCGCCAGCTCGTACGGGCCCACCTTGCCGACCCGGTGGACGCGGGCGATGCCGATCTTCTCCATGAGCTTCGGGAGCTGTCTGGAGAAGGTCGGCGTGACGCGGTTCCTGTCACTCGTCGGAGGACTGTTGAGGCAGCCGTTCCAGATCCCTGGCAGGCGCGTGGCGGCGGTCTTGTCGTCGCGGCCGTAGACGCGCTGTAGCTGGAACTCATCGAACCGGCAGACAAGGTTCTCGGCGGACAGGAAAACTGCGGGCTCGATGCGCGGGATGGGCTCCCTAATATTGAGCTGCTTAGCCGCCCGCTGCAGCAGATCCTTCAGCTCCTTGCATTTGGTGTCCGTGAAGTGAAGCGGATTCTCGATCGTCCGCAGCTTGCCGCCGTCCCGGAACAGCCAGGTCGAACCGTTATTCGTCGCCGTGCCGGGATGGCTCTTGATCTCGACGAGGAACAGGCCGCCGGGCGTCGCGATGAAGAGGTCCACCTCCCTGACATGGCCGCCGCTGGCGGTGAACGTGAACGTCTGCCAGGCCCGGTACGGCTCGGCCTTCGGCATCTGCGCCTTGATGTGGTCCAGGGCCTCTTGCTCCCAGGGGAAGGAGGACCGCTGCCCCTGCCATCGCTGCGATTCCCCGCTCATGCCGTCCACGCGAGCAAGCGTAGAGGAAGCGCCTGAGCGGGTCAGAGTGTCATTAGGAAGTTGCTCGCCGACTTCGATGACCTAGAGCGGCCGCAGGAGGGGCAGGTCCACTCGGGCGGGGTGATGAAGTGCTCGGGACGCCGGGCCACGGCGGATAGTGATTGACGCCGGACACGAATCGCCGACCTCGATTGTGTCCTGTATGCCGCGCGCGACGGCGGGCACGGCTTCGAGATCAAGGGCATCTCCGGGGAGATGATGCGCGTGTTCTCCTCGCGCCGCGAATCCATCACCGCCGACGTGCGCGAGCGCGCGGCGCGGTTCGAGCAGCGGGACGGCCGCAAGCCGTCGCAGCGCGAGCTGGCGCAGCTCGCGCAGGCGTCCAACTTCGCGACGCGCACCGCGAAGGAGGGTGCGCTGGATTTCGCGCAGCTACACACGGGCTGGGCAGACAAGCTCGCACGCACGCTTGGCGTGAGCCTGGCGCCGGTCGCGCCGTCGGTGTGGCACAGCGCAGCGGGACGCGCAGCCGCGCACCCGCATGATTCACCTGGCCCGGTCCTGACCGAACTCGAGCTGGCGCGCGCGGCGCAGAAGGCGGTCGCGCTGGCGCAGCCGCTCCAGGCCCGCCCGCTGCTCCGCCTGAATGACGACGTCGTCGTGCTCGATGAGCAGTACCTGGTCGAGCGGGTGACCCGAGGCCTGCACTGGCTGGTCCACGACCATGAGAAGACCGTCTACGGCGAGAATCCCCGGCGGGCCTGGATCCAGGTGTGGAGCGAGATGATCGAGACCCGGGCGGAAGACGAGCTGCGGCAGCTGGCACCGCGGCTGATCGGCGGCGGGCGCGCGTTCTTCACGAAGAAGGCCTGCGGGCCGCGTTCCGTGCCAGCAAGAACTGCGACGACGGGATCGACTTCGGCGGCGACGTCGTCCTCGCCGAGATCGTCTCCGGCACGGTGAAGGTCCCGACCCGTGAACTCGCCGACGCCAGCTCCTTCCGCCAGGACGCGGAAAGATCGTGATCCGCAAGGCCCGAGACCGCGGCGAACTTGCTGCGCCAGCCCCAGTCGGCCACGTCCCCGCTTTCCGCCCCGCCGGCCAGCATCTTCCCGGTAGTCGTGATAGGCGGCCAGTTCCCCGTTAACCCGCTGACCATCCGCTACATCAGCGAGCAGCTCGCGGCCGAAGGGCACCGGCCAGATGACACCGTGCAGCCGCTCACCGTCCTGGACCTGGAAGACTGGAGGGCTGCCACGCCCTGTGGCAGCGGCGGAATCAGACGCTGCCCCAGCTCCTGGACGCCTGGCGGAACTCGCCCTACCGCGACGCGGCATTCCGCAACTACCTGTCCTATGAGGTCGGCGGGCGGGAACTCGGCCGTCCCCACGACATCCAGCAGGCCCTGGCCCAGTCCTTCACCATTATCCAGCAGCACCTCGGTACCCCCGGCCAGTGGACACCGCCGAATGCGTTACATGACCAGGTCAGGCGGCAACCGGAGACCAGCCCGGAACCCGCGTCCGCGAACCGCAGCCCTCAGCCAGATGCGCCGGACGCCCATAGCCGGCCCATCCCCGCGGCCCCCCCGACCACCGCCCCTCGCGGGCGCACACAGCCCCCGTGCGGGCGCGATCATGACACGCCCCGGGAAACCCGCCGACCCCGGGCACCCGGCCCGACCGTGGCCGCCCTCGCCTCAGCTTGCCCGGCGCGGCCGATAGCCACTGCAGGCATCCTGTCGTCTCCGCAAGCCCTGTCGCCCGGCCCGAAGCGCATACCCGGACGCAGCCAGGGGACATGCCGCCGGGACGGGCGGGCCGCACGCCCACCCTGCATTCCGGGCACCGGCCGCAGGCGAGAGCACCCAGCGGACTTGTGGCTCCCAGCGGAGCCGGCCGCTGTCGTCGTTACGCCGGGAACACCTCGCCGCCCCCACACGCGGACATGGCGAGCCTTTGTAGCGGGCCGTGCCTGGCGCAGTCGGCGCGGCAGTCGGAAGGCTGCATGAGCAGCAGTTTTCACGCTACGTGACGGCATCGGCATGGGGGACTCCGGGCGCGCTCCCGGTGCCCGCCGTAAAGGTCTAGACCATTGGTCTAGCGGGGTAGGGATGGCGCCGACCGGACACAGCGGCCCGGATCCGGGGGCGCGCCCCCGGATCCTGCGCCAGCCGGGCCAGATTTTGACAAGCCCCAGATTGCTGGGTCCGTGCGCGCGAGCAAACATGGAGCAAACATGGGGACAAACCGGGCACATGAAAAATGACCTGGAGCGGTAAAACCCCAGGTCAGAACGGGTGCGCCGCCAGGGACTCGAACCCCGAACCCGCGGATTAAGAGTCCGCTGCTCTGCCAGTTGAGCTAGCGGCGCGTTCAGAACGCTGTGATCGTAGCAGCAATCGGCCGGGTATTGCGAATCACGCCCCGCGCGTCGTGTCGCCCGGCGGCCACCATCCGCACCACGCGCCCCCCGTGTACTCCGGCACCCGCAGCCCGCCGGGCTGGTCGCGAGAAGGATAAGAGTCACCTTGGACGTTCGGAAGAAAAGATTGAAAGGGCGAATATGCCGAACGACCTATGGTAGCTGTGTTACCGGGGCCGCGTGCTGCTGTGGCGCGGTCACTACCATGGGTAATGAACCGGTTGCGGAATGTATACGTAGAGAGATACGAAGAGGCACGGGCAGAGTGGGGTATATCCGGGTGACGCATTCATGACCAGCCGTGACGTTGTAGAGTCGGCGTCTATGTCCGAACCGTCCCAGCCTTCGCGGCGCGCCACGACGCAGACAGCCGGGACCGGGACCCGGCTGGGTTGGCTCGACGTGCTCCGCGGGCTGGCCGCGCTCGCGGTGGTCTTCGACCACGCCAGCTACTACGTGCTCCAGCACATCCGCGCTGAAGTGTATACCTGGTTCGACGCAGGTAACTACGGCGTCTTCGTCTTCTTCATCATCAGCGGGTACATCGTGCCCGCCTCGCTGGAGCGCAAGGGCAGCGTCCGGACGTTCTGGATGAGCCGTGTGTTCCGGCTCTACCCGCTGTACCTGCTGGCGGTGGGCATCGCGGTGGCGCTGTACTTCACCCACTTCGGGTCGCTGCGCGGCGAGGGATCGGACCCGGAGACCTCGATCCTGTCCCAGCTGCTGATGATGTCGAACGTGCTGGCCGGGCAGAACCTGCCCAACGTGGTCTGGTCGCTGTCCTACGAGATGGTCTTCTACCTGCTGCTGACCGCCTTGTTCATCGCCCGGGTGCACCGGCGCAGCAGCTGGTACGCGCTGGGCTTCGCCGCCGCCGCGGTCGCCATCGGCGGCCTGCTTCCGCAGGCCTACTTCACCAACAACATAGCCACCCCCAGGCTGATCGCGCTCGTGGCCGACCTGGCCGTGATGGCCGGGCTGGCCCTCGCGGTCGTGCTGCGCGGCATGTCCCGGCTGTTCGGCGCGGTCATCGCCGCGGTGGTGGCGATTACCTTGCTGGCCTTCAACGGCGGCTGGATCTGGCCGTGGCAGGCGCTGTCCATCCTGGCCCTGATGTTCACCGGCACGGTGTTCTACCGGGCCGAACAGGGCCAGTACCCGTGGCGCAAGGCCATCGCGGTCGGGGTGGCCGTGCTCGGGCTCGCCATCGCCGCCGGGCTTTGGCACAGCCACGCCTGGGGCATGGACCCGCACTCCGAGCTGATCTGGGAGCGCCGCTGGTTCTCCGCGTTCCTGCTGGCCGGCCTGACGTTCGGGGCCGGGCTCGCGCTGCGGCACTTCCGGTGGCCGCGGGCGCTGACCTGGCTGGGGCTGATCAGCTACTCCATCTACCTGCTGCATCCGCTGGTCATCGAGGTCTACCATCACTTCCACTGGACCCGGCAGCATCATACCTTCGGGCTCCAGGTGCTGCTGGCCGCGTTCCTGCTGGCCGCCATCATCGCGCTCAGCTCGGTGACCTACCTGTCCGTCGAGCGGCCGATGCAGAACCTCGGCCGCCGGGTGGGCCACTGGCTGGACGCCAAGCTCGGCCCGGACCGGCTGCCCGACCAGGCTCCGGTGACGGCGCGGCCGGCCATGGCAGCCCACGGCAGCCCGGCCACCGAGTAGCTGACCCGGGGCCGGTCAGGATGCTGCATGCTGGTGTCATGCCTTCATCCCCGGCGGCTGAGCTGCCATCCCCCCGCGAGCCCGGCGGACCGTACCGCGTCTGCCTGGTCTGCCTGGGCAACATCTGCCGGTCGCCGATGGCCGAGACCGTGCTGCGGGCCGAACTGGACCGGGCCGGACTCGGCGGCGCGGTGACCGTGGACAGCGCGGGCACGGGGGACTGGCACATCGGCGACCGGATGGATCCGGGCGCCCGCGCCGCGCTGGCCCGCCGCGGCTACGACGGTTCGACTCACCGGGCCCGCCAGTTCGACGCCTCCTGGCTGGGCCGCTGCGACCTGGTCCTCGCCATGGACGCGCGCAACCTGGCCGACCTGCGGCGGATGGCCCCGGCCGCGGAGGCCGGCCGGATCGGGCTGTTCGGCGAGGTGGGCGGTCTGACGGACGCCGCCACCGGAGGCGGCGGAGGCGGCGAGATCCCCGATCCCTGGGGCGGTGGCCCGGACGAGTTCGGCTACGTGCTGGACCTGCTCGGCGCGGCCGCGCCGGTCATCGCGGGTCGGCTGCCCCGGGTGCTCCAGCCACGGTGACGCGGTGACCCCGGGCGCCGCCGCGCGCCGGATCGCCCGGCAGACCGGCCTGGCCGTGCGCGAGGCGCGCGTTGTCGGCGCTCAGCACGGCTACCAGCACGTCATGCTCACCCTGGCCGGCGGGCGCCGGGCGTTCGCCAAGGTGGCCCCCGAGGTCACCGCGACGGTTGATACGGCGGCGGCGCCGGTCCCGCCCGAGAGCGCGGTCCCGCCCGAGAGCGCGGTCCCGCCCGAGAGCGCGGTCCCGCCCGAGAGCGCGGTCCCGCCCGAGATGCCGGCCGCGTTCGCGGCCGAGGCGGCCGGCCTGCGCTGGCTGGCCGAGGCGGATGCGGTCCCGGTGCCCGAGGTGCTGGCCGTTACCGAGGCCGCCCTGGTCATCTCGATGATCCCGGCCGGGCGCGCGACACCGTCGGCGGCGTTCCAGTTCGGCGCCGAACTCGCCCGGCTGCACGCCGCCGGGGCCGAGTCGTTCGGCGCCCCGTGGCGCGGGTTCATCGCCAGCCTGCCGCTGGACAACGCGCCCGCGCCCGCCTGGCCGCAGTGGTACGCCGGGCGCAGGCTGCAGCCCTATCTGCGGCTGGCGGTAGATTCCGGCGCGCTGCGCCCGGAGGACGGGCGCCTGGTCGAGGCGGTAATGAACCGGATTGAATCGCTGGCCGGACCGGCCGAGCCGCCGAGCCGCATCCACGGCGACTGCTGGGCCGGGAACGTGCTCTGGTCGGGCGATCGCGGCTGGCTTATCGACCCGGCCGCCCACGGCGGGCACCGCGAGACCGATCTGGCCATGCTGGCCCTGTTCGGCGCGCCCAGCCTGGACCGGATCCTGGCCGCCTACAACGACACGGCGCCGCTGGCGGCGGGCTGGCGGGCCAGGATCCCGCTGCATCAGTTGCACCCGCTACTGGTGCACGCGTGCCTGTTCGGCGCGTCTTACGCCGGCGAGGTTCGCGCCGCGGCCCGGGCCGCCCTGTCTGCCTAGACTCCCGCTCCGCCCCGCGCCTAACCCGCCCCGCGCCTAACCCGCCCGCTCCGCCCCTGCTCCTGCAGCCCCGCTAGTCTCCCCGGGCTCTCCAGCCAGCGAAGCCCCGCCGACCTCGCCATCCTCGGCTAGGTCGGCGTCGTCATCCGCGGCCATGTCATCCTGCGCCTCGGGGGCGAGTGGCAGAGCGATCCGGAACGTGGCACCCTCGCCGGGCCCGGTCCGCACCGTGGCGACGCCGCCGTGCGCGGCGACGAGCGCGCGGACGATCGCGAGACCGAGCCCGCTGCCGCCGGTGGTGCGCGTCCTGGCCTGATCCGCGCGGTAGAACCGCTCGAACACGCGATGGGCCTGCTCCGTGGTCATGCCCGGCCCGTGGTCGGTCACGTCCAGCGTCACGGCCGGGGGAGAATCGGGTACCTGCGGGTCGAGTGTCCCCGATCCGATCGCCACCTCGATCGGGGACCCGTCCGGCGTATGGGTCAGCGCGTTGCTCATCAGGTTCCCGATGACCTGCCGCAGCCGCGGTTCGTCGCCGATAACGAGGAACGCGGCACCGCGCTGGACCGACAGGTCGATCGTTCTGGCCGGGGCGATCAGCCGGGCGTCGTGCACCGCGTCGGCGGCCAGCGAGAGCAGGTCGACGGGCTGCCTGGCCAGCGGCCGCTGTTGGTCGAGCCGGGCCAGCAGCAGCAAGTCCTCGACGAGCAGGCCCATCCGGGCCGCTTCCTTCTCCACCCGCTGCATGATCCGGTCCAGGTCGTCGGGCGTGAGGCCGCCCCACGCCGCCACGCCTCGCGCTGCCAGGCCGCCCCGCGCCGTGAGGTCGGCCCCCGCGCCGCCTCCCGCCGCCGGGCCGCCCCCGGTGACCGGGCCGCCCCCTGCCGCCAGCGCTTCGTCCCTGTCCCAGTGCGCGACCAGCCCGCCGCGCTGGCGGTAGTACTCGGCGAAGCCGCGGATCGCGGTCAGCGGGGTGCGCAGCTCGTGGCTGGCGTCGGCGATGAAGCGGCGCATCCGCTCCTCCGACTGGTGCGCCGCCGCCTCGGATTGCTCGCGGGCGTGGAACGCGGCCTCGATCTGGCTCAGCATGATGTTCAGCGACCGGCCCAGGCTGCCGATCTCGGTGCGCGGATCACGCTCGGGCACGCGCCGGTTCAGGTGCCCGTCGGCGATCTCCCCGGCGGTCTCCTCGATGTCGACCAGCGGACGCAGGTTCGCCTGCACCACGGCGAACCCCACCGCCGCCAGCACGGACACGATCGCCACGCTGACGATCACGTCCACCCAGATCAGCCGCTGGAGTGTCTGGTAGACGCTGGTTACGTCGACGGCGACGATGATGGTGCCGGTGGTCTGCGCGCCGGTCTGGAGGTTGGTGACCGTCGCGGGGAAGCCCATGGCCCGCCACCGCTCGTCGCCGGACTGCGCCTTCACGGTCGTCGGCACCTGGGGATTGCTCGCCAGCCAGCTGGCGGTGCCGGACAGGTCGGGCAGCCACGCCGGGCTCTGGGCCAGTTGGCCGAAGTAGTTGCCGGGCTGCGGAGTCGAGACCGCCTGGAGCTGGCCGCTCGAGGTGAGCCAGTAGATGTCGAGGCCATTGGCCCGGCAGCCGGGCATATTGCCCAGGTAATCCTCGACGCACATCACGACGGCATTCCCGCCGCCCGCGCCCTGCAGTGCGCTGTCATATGGCCCGAGCAGGTAGCCGCGCAAGATGAAGATGCCGGCGCAGCCGATCGCGACCAGCGCCGCGATCAGCAGGGCGAGCAGCGACACCATCAGCTTGGTTCGCAGCGAAGTCCGGTCCGACAGCCGCTGCAGCGCCCGCCAGGGCCGTGTCGCCCAGCGGCCGCCCCGGCCGTCCTGACCGTCCTGCCCGTCCGCCCTGGCTCCGGCTCCTGCCGCTGTCATGCCGATCCTCGCTCGAAACCTCAAGAAGAAGGCAGCCGCAGCACGTACCCCACGCCGCGCAGGGTGTGGATCAGCCGCGGCTCCTTGGTGTCCACCTTGCGCCGCAGCACGGACACGTACGACTCCACGATGCCGGTGTCGCCGCGGAAGTCGTAGTCCCAGACGTGGTCCAGGATCTGCATCTTGGACAGCACCCGGTTGGCGTTGCTCATGAAGTACCTGAGCAGCTTGAACTCGGTGGGGGAGAGCTGGATCTGCTCGCCGCCCCGCCACACCTCGTGGCTCTCCTCGTCGAGTTCGAGGTCGGCGAAGGTCAGCCTGGGGGTCGGCTCGACGCCGTCGCCGCGGGTCCGGCGGAGCACGGCGCGGATCCTGGCGATCACCTCTTCCAGGCTGAACGGCTTGGTGACGTAGTCGTCGCCGCCCAGGGTGAGTCCGCGGATCTTGTCCTCGGTGGCGTCCCTGGCGGTCAGGAAGACGACCGGGATGCGGGCGCCGCCACCGCGCAGCCGCCGGACGACGTCGAATCCGTCCATGTCGGGCAGCATCACGTCGAGCACGATCAGGTCAGGCCGGTGACGCTGAGCGGCCTGTACCGCCTCGGTTCCGGCTGCCGCCGTGACGACGTCGAAACCCGCGTAGCGCAGGCTCGCGGACAGCAACTCGAGGATGTTCGGCTCGTCCTCGACGACGAGCAGCCTGGCATCCGGTCGCTGCCGCGCATCGGTCAGCGTTTCCATAGTTCTGTATTGTCACCCGCCACGCTGAGGATAACCTGAAGGCCCCCTGGAGATGGCCTGCGTTCCACGGCACAATCGGGGAAAGTCCCAGGCGGTTACCGGTGCGCCGGGTCGCAGGCCTGGCGCCAGTAGGCGATGGCGGCGGGCCGCGAGCCGACGCCGAGCTTGGAGTAGATCCGTCTGACGTGGTTCTTCACGGTCTTCTCGGCGAGGAACAGGCGAGCGGCGATCTCTCCGTTGGTCTGTCCGTCCGCGATCAACGACATGACCTCGGTCTCGCGCGCGGACAGTCGATGCGGTTCTCCGGCGCCGTTGAGAGCGGGCCCCTCGCCTCCGTCCGGCCGAGGGACCTTGCGATCGTCCATCTGACCTCCGGCTGCGGACGGCAATCCCGTACCGCAGCGAACATGCCGAACACGTTAGCTACCAGCGTCGATCCCACCGAAACCCGATATGGGCCGACCTAGTCAGTACATGTACCCAGCATCCCGACCTGCATTCACGTGGCGGGCGAACGCTAGGCCGTGCCCTGCACGGAGGAACCGGTGATGAGGCTGGCCGGCAGCGGCTGGTCGTGGCCGAGGTCGTTGAAGAACTGCTTGGCCGCCGTGGTGTTCCACTCCACGACCGACCCGACGCTCGTGTTCGCGAACTGACCGAACGGTACCGTGGTAGTCACCGGGTCGCGCAGCGCGAACGCCACCGAGACTAGCGACGAAAGGCCGGTGCCCTGGTCCACCGTGATCGTGGCCGCCGCGCCGTTGGCCGCGGGGATGATCGCGAATGGGTTGGCCAGCGTCCCGGCCGAGGTCATCTTGGACAGGATGCCCTTGAGCAGGACCCGCTGGTCCTGCTCCCGCTGCAGGTCGCCCTCGGCGAACGCGCGGGTGCGCACGAAGCCGAGCGCCTGGTCGCCGTCGAGGACCTGACAGCCGGCCTTGAGGTTCAGGCCGGCCAGGGGGTCCTTCATCGGCGCCTTCAGGCACATGCGCACGCCGCCGACGTCGTTGACCACCTGCACCAGGCCGCCGAAGCCGATGCCCATGTAGTGGTTGACCGGCAGCCCGGTGACGTTCTGCACGGTCTGGATGAGCAGCTTCGGCCCGCCGAAGTCGTAGGCGGCGTTGAGCTTGTTCCAGCCGTACCCCGGGATCGGCACGTAGGAATCGCGCGGCAGGCTGACCAGCGTCGGCCGGGTTCCGTTGGCCGGCAGGTGCAGCAGCATGATCGTGTCCGAACGGCTGCCGGAGATGTCGTGCCCGAGCGCCAGCTGGTTCTCTTCCTGCTTGGTCAGCCCGGCGCGGCTGTCCGAGCCCGTGATCAGCCAGTTCATTCCGGCCGAGGTGAACGATGTCGGCACGAGCACGTCGGCCTTGGTCAGCTTGGAGCTCACGGTGAAGTACTCCGCCACCCCGGCCGCCACGATCAGCACCGCCAGGCCGGCCAGGATG
>Ga0335081_10010018_pt1 | contig 15292 bp, 16 predicted proteins | sample Lox_Sample_35_FD_206713 | JGI IMG/M metagenome (GOLD analysis project Ga0335081, IMG submission 206713) | Soil microbial communities from Loxahatchee National Wildlife Refuge, Florida, United States - Lox_Sample_3.5 | ecosystem: Environmental > Terrestrial > Soil > Wetlands | place: USA...
GAAGGAGGCCGTTGATAACAGCCTCGATGCCTGCGAGGATGCGGGAATACTGCCCGACATCTTCGTTCAGGTAAAGCGCAGCGGCGATTACTATCAGGTCATCGTCGAGGACAACGGCCCCGGCATCGTGGCCCAAGAGGTTCCGCGGGTCTTCGCCAAGCTTCTCTATGGTTCTCGTTTCCACACTCTGCGGCAGAGCCGTGGGCAGCAGGGCATCGGCATCTCCGCTGCGGTACTCTACTCGCAGCTCACCAGCGGAAAGCCCACCAAGGTCATCTCCAAGATCGGACCCGGCAGGCCAGCCCATCGCTGTGAGCTGCTGATCAACACCGCCAAGAACGAGCCCGAGGTTCTGTTGGCAGAGGACGTCGAATGGGAGCGCCCTCGAGGCACGCGGGTGGAGATGGAGATGGAGGGCTCCTATGTGCGAAGCCGTCGCCAGTCGGTCTTCGGCTCCCTCAAGAGCGCGGCCATCGTCAACCCCCACGCCAGAATAACGCTCGTGGAGCCCGAGGGCAACGTGGAGGTCTTTGAGAGGGCCACGGAGACGCTGCCCAGGAAGGCTTACGCCATCCAGCCCCATCCGGCCGGAATCGAGCTGGGAGAGCTGATAAAGCTCCTGCGGTACACGGACAAGAAGAAGCTGCGCGTCTTTCTGAAGGAGACCTTCTCCAGCATCGGCTCGATATCAGCCCAGGAGTTGTGCGGCCTTGCGGGCCTGGAGCCGGAGCGGCCACCCTCGAGCCTCGACCATGAGGAGGCTAAAAGACTTCTTGGAGCCTTCAAGCAGATCAAGGTGAAGTCTCCTCCCGTGGACTGTTTATCCCCCATAGGCGAAGAGCTGATCAAGGCAGGCCTTGAGAAGGAGTATAAGCTCGACTTCATCGCCACCACTGTCCGGCCGGTCTCGGTCTACTCCGGCAATCCGTTCCTGGTGGAGGTGGGCCTAGGCTATGGCGGGGAGCTGGAGAAGGAGAGCAGGGTTGAGATTCTTCGTTTCGCCAACCGCGTCCCGCTGGTCTATCAGCAGGGTGCCTGTGCCATCACCCACGCGGTCGAGAGCGTCTCCTGGAAGAACTACACGCTCGGTCAGCCCACAGGAAGCGGGGTGCCAGTGGGTCCGGCAGTGCTACTCGTCCACGTCGCGTCTACCAACATTCCCTTCACCTCGGAGAGCAAGGACGCCGTGGCCGACGTCCCCGAGATCCTGGCGGAGATCGATCTGGGCCTGAAGGAGGTGGCGCGAAAGCTGCGCCGCTACCTCTCCCGCCAGAGCCTGCTCTATGAGCGCAGGGAGAAGGAAGAGATCATAAGAAAGATCCTTCCGCGCATCGCAAAGAAGCTCTCCGACATTCTTGAGCGGGAGGAGCCGGACATCGGCCCGGTCGTGGGCAAGATCATGGGCAACCTGCTCGTTTGCCGCCATGTTGAGCAGCAGAATGGCCTGACTGCGATATGCATCGACGTGGAAAACTACAGTGAACAGGTCCGGTCCTTCAAGCTCCATGAGGTGCTGAGACAGGAGGCGATCTACGTCTCGCCGGAAGCGAAGGTAGTGCCCCTCGGAGATGGCTACGACTACCACTGGAAGCTCTCCTTGGGCCCTGGAGAGCGATTGTCTTTGGCCTACAGCGTGCGCTCAGACGATGGACCCTTAAGGGAGCCGGTGGTGGAGGGGCTTGAGGCGGAGATGGTCACAGGGGCCAGGGTGATCTGAATGGAGAAGACTGACAAGGCCGAGGGAAAGCTGGTGGATTTGGCTGACTCGCTTTATCACCAGTTTCAGCAGGGCATCGTTCCGCACATCACGCTTCCCTCGCGGACCAAGGCCAACATCGAGTACAGCACGAAGGATGATGTTTGGGTTTACGGCGACCAGGAGACGCTGCGCAGCGTCAAGACGGTGCGCGGGGCAAAGACGCTCTTGAAGACGGTCCACCTGGCAGAGCTTCTCATCAAGGAGCATCTCAGGAACAATCGCGGCTCGACGCTGAGGGAGATCTACTATATCTCCGAGAACTGGGACATCGCCAAATTCCACGAGCAGGCGGAGAGCGATAGGCTGATCGAGGATCTGGAGATAGTCACTGCGCTGCACCGTGAGGACTTTCACATCAGGCCCGAGGAGGATGGGGCCGCCGTCTTCGGGCCGCTGCGACTGCGCGAGCAGACCCGCCGTGGCGAGCGCGAGATGCACTGCCAGGAGGACGTGGGCGAGGCAGGCTACCAGATACCCTTCAACGTTGATAATATCCAGTTCATCGAACACGATGCGAAGATGGTGATGGCCATCGAGACCGGCGGTATGTACGCCCGGTTGATCGAGAACGGCTTTGATGAGGAGTATGACGCCATCCTGGTGCACATCAAGGGCCAGCCCGCACGCTCGACGCGGCGCATCATAAAGCGCCTCAACGCGGAGCTGAAACTTCCGGTGGTCGTCTTCACTGATGGAGATCCCTGGTCCTACCGCATATTTGCGTCCATCGCCTACGGCGCGATCAAGAGCGCCCATCTCTCGGAGCACCTGGTCACGCCCTCTGCACGCTTTCTGGGAGTTCAGCCGAGCGACATCGTGGACTACAACCTCTCCACCGACAAGCTGACGGATCAGGACATCCAGGCGCTGCGAGCGGAGATGACGGACCCGAGGTTCAACAACCCCTACTGGGAGAAGCAGATCAAGCTACAGATGGACCTCAAGAAAAAGGCCGAGCAGCAGGCCTTTGCGGGAAAGGGCCTGGACTACGTGACCAAGACCTACCTGCCGCAGAGGCTGTCGGAGATGGGGATGATCTGAAGGTATGAAGGATGGTGGCGTGATTTAGCCGCCGGATCGCTCTTGCTTCAGGACTCCTTGAGGCAGGCCTTAAGCTCCTTCTCCAGCTCTATCACCTTCTTTTCAAGGATCTGGATCTTCACCTCTGAGAGCTTGAGCTTCTTCTCCATGATGGCTTTAAGGTGTGCATCGGAGGTCCTGAGCCTCTCCTGAAGCTCCTTTACTCTCTCCTCAAGAATCTGAACATTCTCACCCTTGGTTGGCATCTACTTCACCTGTCCGTCTCTGACTTCTATTATTATTTTCATTATTACCTTTAATAACTATCTGCTTTCGAGCTTTTGAGTTTTGGGGGGTGCAGCTTCAAGGCTTGATATGAAGGAAAATTATGTTGAAGGATTAAGTTGAAGGCAGCGAAGCAAAATAAGACCAAAGGTTTATGCTTCTCAGGGTTGCATCAGCAAGCATGAAACGCGATCTTCTTGACATCCTGGCCTGTCCGCTGTGCAAGGGAGACCTGACGCTGGAGGTCTTCGAGGAGAATGAGACTGAAATCGTAACTGGCAAGCTGTGCTGCAAAGCCTGCAAGGAATGCTACCCTATAGAGGACTGCATTCCCAACATGCTTCCTCCGGACCTCAGGGATTAGCCTTCGCCTGAACGCTGTCACAGGCGAAATATTTATACAATATTATGTGTTATCTTATCAGGAAGGGGTTTGTGATTGGATTACGTTGTTCACATCAACAATGGCAGCGAAGCGGCGAAGCCCATAGTCCTGCGGCTCCTTCCGGGTGAGGAGACCATATTCAACCTCAAGATCGTCAACCACGGGGAGCCGTCGAACATATCTCTGGAGGCCAGCGATCCGGTCATAAAGGCTGTGCGCCTCAAGAGGCCGGATCATTATGTTGTTTTAGAGGAGACCGTGCCGGTTCTTGCCAGGATGCCAACGAATGGAAAACGGTTGGACGGCGAGCTTCTCCTGACCAGCAATGCGGGAAGAAGCAGGGTACCCATCACGCTATTTCGCGAGACAGATGACCCGACTGACCTGGAGTACGATCCGGAGGGGTCTGGGCCCGACTCTTTGGAAGACGGCGATCTGAGCCCCGAGAGGGAGACGGACGAGGAGGACCAAGAGCCAGAGGCAGATGCCTTTGAGATGGACGAGGACGAGGAACGGGTGGAAGCGGAGAGCGAGCCTGAGGATTTTGATGATGCCGAGCACGAGCACATCAGGTTCACCAGGCAAAGGGATTTGCACAGCTACAAGTCGGCATCAAGGTCTGCATCGGGGTTCTCATCCGGGCCGCGACCCACCAATTACGGGACGGAGGATGAAGTTGGCATCGAGAGGGGCTTTGGCGAAGAGAGAGAGCCTCGCTACCATCAGCGGGATCTTCAGGAAGGCCGCAAGTACGGCGAGGAAAATCCGGAATACGGGAGCGGCCAGTACGCTAGCGAGCCTGGCCCCTACCATGAGGAAGAGGAGGCAGAGTCCTACGAGGACGGGGGCGGCGTCCGCGGCCTGTTTGGGAGCGGGGGAAGCCTGCAGATCATCCCGGCGGTCATTCTCGTCACCCTGATCTCAGTGCTGATTCTCACTTTCTTAACAGAGAGCCTGCCCGAGTTTCCGGGGGCTCTGGCGTCGTCGATACTGATCGTCACCCTTATCATATATGGAGCGGCTACGCTTTTAAAGGCGTGATGTGATTTATGAGATACATCGTGGTCACGGGCGGAGTGATGAGCGGCCTTGGGAAGGGCATAACAGCGGCGTCGATCGGCAGGCTGCTCATGAACAGGGGATACAAGGTTACGGCCATAAAGATCGATCCCTACATCAACATCGATGCAGGACTCATGAGCCCCTTCCAGCACGGTGAGGTCTTCGTCCTTAAGGATGGGGGCGAGGTGGACCTCGACCTGGGCAACTACGAGCGCTTTTTGGATGTGGAACTCACGCGGGACCACAACATCACCACTGGAAAGGTTTACAGCACTGTCATCGAGAAGGAGCGGCGCGGGGAGTACCTGGGCAAGACCGTGCAGATCATCCCGCACATCACGGAGGAGATCAAGAGGCGCATCCGCCAGGAGTCGCGGGACGGGGGCTGCGAGATCTGTCTCGTTGAGGTCGGCGGAACCGTGGGCGACATCGAGTCGATGCCGTTCCTGGAGGCGATGCGGCAGCTGAAGTACGAGGAGTCGGGCAACATCTTCTTCGTGCACGTCACCCTCGCCCCTTCGACGATGGACGGGGAGCAGAAGACGAAGCCCACTCAGCACAGCGTCAAGGTCATGAGGGAGCTTGGGCTGCAGCCGGACATGATCGTGGTGCGCTGCGAGCAGCCGCTGCTGGCGGAGACGAAGCACAAGATAGCCCAGTTCTGCGACGTGCCCATGGAGGCCGTCATCTCGGCCCACAACGCGGATGACATCTACAAGGTGCCGCTGCAGATGGAGGCGGAGGGCCTGGCCAGGTACCTGATGAAGGCCATGAGGCTCTTCCCGCTGGAGGAGAAGAAAGACTGGGACCTCTTCGTGCGAAAGCTTGAGGCCGCGGAGGGCACAGTCAAGGTGGCCATCGTCGGGAAGTACACAGTCGGCTCGCAGTGCGCAGACCCGATGGAGGATGCCTACCTATCCATCCGCGAGTCGCTGAAGCACGCGGGCATTGAGGCCGGAGTGAAGCCCGAGATCCTGTGGGTGGACGCTGAGGAGCTGGAGCACGGCTCACCGGACCTGATCCTTCGTGGCGCCGACGGGATTCTCGTGCCCGGAGGCTTCGGGTCGCGGGGCACCGAGGGCAAGATGAAGGCAGTGCAGTATGCCCGGGAGATGAAGGTGCCCTACCTTGGGATCTGCTTCGGAATGCAGCTGGCGGTGATCGAATTCGCCAGAAACGTCTGCGGCCTGGAGGGCGCGAGCAGCACAGAGTTCGGGGCGACCCCTCATCCGGTGATCGCCCTATTGCCCGAGCAGGAGAAGATCAGGCAGATGGGCGCGACGATGCGGCTTGGCAATTATCCGGCTCATCTGAAGGAGGGAAGCCTCGCTCACCAGATCTACGGGATCACGGAGATCGTGGAGAGGCACCGCCACCGCTACGAGGTCAACCCGGAGTACATCGAGCAGCTTCAGGAGATGGGCATGATCTTCTCGGGCACCAACGGGAACCTGATGGAGATCTGCGAGATACCCGAGCACCCGTTCTTCTTCGGATCGCAGTTCCACCCGGAGATGAAGTCGCGACCGGGCAGGCCGTCGCCGCCGTTCCTGGCGTTCGTGGAGGCGATGAAGGCCAAGGGAAGAAGGTAAGGATAGTGGCCGGTGGCAGTTCAGGGTTGCTGCCTAACCTGCCATAACAATTCCCTCAAGACGCCAGGAACTCCGGATGAAAATGAAGCAAATAATTTTCATACAACATGCTTTAGATAGGCTGCAAGAAAGAAGGATATCCATAGACCTTGTCAAAGAAACAATAATAAACCCTGATAAAATCGATTTTGAAAACAAACGGAAAATTGCACATAAGATTGTTGATGGAAAGCTGCTCAGGGTTATATACGAAGAAGATGAAGCTATAGTTGTGATCAGTGCCTACAGGACTTCACAAGTAAACAGATATTTGAAGGGCTGAAATGAAGATCTCATACGATCCCAAATATGATGTTCTGTATCTGAAATTTACCGAAGTGGATGTAGTTGATACTATCGAAGTGAATAAAGGCGTCCTGATCGACTATGGGAAAAATGGAGAAATGGTAGGGATAGAGATCATCAATGCCTCGGGACTCATGAAAGCAAATCCACTACAGGAGATCGTAATCAAGCTTCAAGAAGAAGTAAAAGCTTGAATTCAGATGATCCCTGTAATTACTTTTATCCCTCAAACATCCACTGCGGTTACCAGGATGCGGTTTCCTTAAATAAGGGCGCCTTTTTCTGGCCATTTATGTTCATCGACTTATCGCAGCCGACACTGCCCTTTCACAAAATCCTGCGCACTCCATTCCTCCGCCCCAACCCTCAGTGCAACCTGCCCCAGGCACCTGTTCTCTTCGGAGATCCCACCACCGCGCGGGGCGTGCTCGCGCTGCCCCAGGCCCCGATGGCCGCACTCTCACGGGCTCCAGACCGCGATCCCGTCCGCCCGCTCGAAATCGCGATCTTGCTCAGCTCTCCTTGGCTTGATTTATCTTTCGTCTCTTCTTGATCTCACTGATGATTTCATCGAGTTCCAGGTCCAGCACGGGGGAGCGCTCTTTGGTGTAATCTCCCCGCCCGAGGTCAAAGCTCTGAAGGAATCGAACTGCATCGACCGGGCCAAGGGCTTCTGCCAGAGCCTCGATCCCTCGCTTTCGGATCTCTTCAGTGCTTCTTACGTCAATCTTGGAGGACATTTATCAACCACCTCACAGGATTCTCTACTCCAATAGCGATCTGTCTGCGGTTCATTCGAGCCTTGTTCAAGATACCGTCATCCACCGTCAGCATGACGTCTGCAGCTTTTTCTGCGGATGAAATGTGCATGGCATCCATCCCCCTGAATCCAAAACCCTCAAGCTCTGATGCCCTTTTGATAATCCTCAAATGTTGCGAAATCCGCTTCTGCACCGTAGGGTATGAAGCCGCGTTCTTCAACGTCATCGAAGAGCGAATCGATTTCATCCTTGTAGTCGGACAGGCTCTTTCCTTTGCCGGACGACGAGAATCGGGCTATGAACCGGGCCCTAAGGCTCGGTTGCGCCTCTAATTCTCTGCGAAGAAAATCCTTGAGCGCATTCGTCTCTGCAGGCTCCAGCAGAGCATACATCCCCGTCAGCTCCTCGGACATCTCATCCATCATTTTGTTGACTTTCTCTTGTTCGTTGTCGATGGCCAGAAAAGTGGCCACAATGTGCTTGCAGTAGCCTTCCCAGTCATATGGACAGTTGCAGTCTGCGGAGAACTTGTCGAGATCTATCTCAACTCGGTAACTTTGTGTTCCCATAACCGTCGCGACTATTCTTGAAGCTGATGCATCTATGATCTTCACGCGGCCTTCCTGGAAGTACCTCAATCCCCTCTGGTATGACTGCTCAGTACATAGGTTCTGTATTTGGTTCTGTCCTGGTTCAATCATAGGACCACTCATCTAGTTCTCAACTGAAGGCGGTATTAGATCCTTGACTTTAAGAGCTTATCAGCGGCAAATACACTTGGCAGCATACCCAATCGCTACTAGGACATGATCTCGTTCCAGCGCAGACACTTATGCTGCCCTCCCGAATCTCCACGCCTTGCGGCATAGTTCTAACGTGACTGCCACGAAAATCCCGCCACCCCCCCGCAGGCTCACGCCCGCGCTTCCCTACGCCCGAGGGCCGATCTATGAATGGCGTGAGCGGCTTGGAGATCAAGGATCGTTCCGAGTCCTTCCAGAGTCACTCGGGCTCTTGAGGCGAAGAGCCCGACTCGCAAGAGCCCATCCGCCAGCGGATGTTCTTTATGACACCAAGCAAGGTTCGCGCCTCGCGCTCCGTCAGCTCCGCCCTCCCGAGGACGCGGCGCAGCATGATCTGGGTGAACTCCACCTTGTGCTCGGGGTAGCCCGCCTCCTGGAGAAGCGATGTGAAGTGGTCCTGAAGCAGCAGGAGGCTTTCTCTATGCGCCATCTCGACTGCACCCCCCTCAACCCACGAGAGTTCGTAGAAAAGGATGGCCGCCGCATGGGAGAGATTCATGACAGCGTATTTCATGCTTGTCGGGATCGAGACCACCAGATCGCAGATGGCCAGCTCATCGTTGGTGAGGCCGCAGTCCTCGCTGCCCAACAGCAGGGCCACAGTCCCCTCCATTCCCTGAAGCTTCCGCGCGAGCTCCGATGGAGTCAGACATGGCACCCGCAAATGCAGCCGGAGGTGTCTCTGATGCTGCTCCAGCCTCTTTCCCGTGGTGCCCACCACCAGGTTTGCTCCTTCCAGGGCTTCCTCAAGGCAATAGACTGTTCTGGCCCCCTGGAGAACGTCCCTCGCGTGGGAGGCCATGGCCATACCGAAGTCCTCGATGCTGCACGGGTTGACCAGCACCATCTCCTCAAAGCCGAAGTTCTTCATGGCTCGGGCGACGGAGCCTACGTTGCCCTCATACAGGGGCTCGACCAGGACAACCCGCAGGTTCATGCTCTCTCGACTCCCTGAGGACGGAGCAGTGCGGCCTTTGCCCACTCAATCTGCCACGCTGCAGGCAATGGGTGCTTCGTCGCGAAAGCTGGCCTGCAGAAGGGATCGATGATCTGGAAAGGCTCCTGTGAAAGCCTGCCGCATGGGGCTGTCGCGGATCGGACGCTGGGGTATGCTCTGCTCTCGTTCACCAGAAGCCTGCATCTTGATTCCCTGGATTTAAGAATACCTTTGGCCTGGAAATAACCCGGATGCCATTGTCCATCCCGATTACCTTCATCCCGCACGGGTTTTGGCTTAATACCTTGATGGCAGGCGTTTACTTTAATAACTGAGAGATGAGATACTTACTAAAAAAATTTATAGAAAGTCTTGAGCGCAAAGCCGATAAACATATCTGGAATACTGCTCTAATAGATTGATTAGCGAGAGGACGCATTATGTTGTTTTATCATAGAGGGGATGGGCGTTGAGCAGCAGGATCGTCCAGCAGACCCTGTCAGGGGTCGCAGCTTCTGTCATGCCCAGGGTGAGGACCACGGACGGCCATCTGCTCGACTGGGACAGAGAAGCGATAGCAAAGCAGCTCCTGAAGGAGACGAAGCTATCAGAACAATTTTATAAAGTCCCGGGCATAACCGAAGACGAGGCTAGGGAGATATCTCGCGAAGTGGAGAGGCGAGTGAGATGGATGGACGTGAAGTATCTCAGCGGCCCCCTGGTCAGGGAGATCATGAATGTGGTACTGCTGGAGAGGCACCACAACGAGTGGAGGAACATCTGCACCCGTGTAGGAACTCCCGTCTTCGATGCGCATCTCATCGACATCGGCACAGGCTTCGAGGCCAAGGAGAACGCTAACCTGCAGGAGAACGCCGAGACAAGCCACAAAAAGAAGGCGGACAAGATCAGCAAAGAGCAGTACCTGCTTCTGCTGCCGCCCTACCTGGCGGACCGCCATCTTGCCGGCGACCTGCACATTCACGACCTGGAGTACTTCGGCACGAGGCCTTTCTGCCAGGATTGGGATCTCCGCTACTTCTTCTACTACGGTCTTATGCCCGACGGCCTCGGCACCAAGGCAAGCGTCGCGGGCCCTGCCAGGAAGCCCGAGGTTGCCATCCTGCACGCTGTCAAGGCCCTCGGCAGCGCCCAGACCAACTTTGCGGGCGGCCAGGGCTTCTACAACTTCCTCACCTTCATAGCGCCCTACTTCGAGGGGCTGGAGTACGATGAGATCAAGCAGCTCATGCAGATGTTCGTCTACGAGATGACCCAGATGATGGTCGCCCGAGGCGGGCAGCTCGTCTTCTCCTCTGTGCAGCTCACCCCCGGAGTCCCCAAGCTCTGGAGGGACAAGCCCGCAGTTTACGCGGGTCGGACCTGGAACGGCGCGAGCGAAGGCTCGCCAAAACGCACCTACGGCCAGTTCGAGCGCGAGGTGCGCCTCGCCTTCAAGGCCCTGATGGAGGTCATGCTCGCTGGCGACCACTGGGGCAAGCCATTCAACTTCCCGAAGCCGGAGATCAGCATCGAGCCGGACTTCATGAAGGAGGACGAGGCGTTCAATGCCGCGAACCCGGATCTGCCCACGTACCAGGACCTCTACCTCATGACCTTCAAGCTCGCTGCAGAGTACGGCACGCCCTACTTCGACAACCAGCTGCCCGCTTACAGGGGCGCAGGCGAGGGAATATCATGCTATCAATGTTGTGCTTATCAATTTGCTGCAACTGCCGAGAAAGATCCATCATTTAAGCAAAAATTGCGCTTCCAAGATGGTAAGCACTTCTCCATGGGCTCCTGGCAGGTGGTCTCCCTCAACTGCCCCCGTGCGGCCTACCTGGCCCGTGGAGATGATGAACTCCTTTTCGAGTATCTGCGGGAGCTGATGGACACCTCCGTGGAGGTCTTCAAAGTGAAGCGGGATTGGATGAACCAGATCGTCAGGAACCACCGCATGCCCTTCGCCACCCAGCAGCCCCGCGATCCCGCAACGGGCGAGAAAGGCTCTGTGGCCGTTGACCTGGAGGGCCTCGTCTACACCATCGGCGTGGTCGGGGTAAATGAGATGGTGCAGTTCCACACCGGAAAGCAGATGCACGAGTCGAAAGAGGCATGGAAGCTGGCGGTGCGCGCCATGACTGAGATGGAGATCTATGCCCAGAAGCTGAGCCAGCAGCACGCCATGACCATAGCGCTCGCCCGAACCCCGGCGGAGACTACTGCCCAGCGCTTCGCAGTCTCGGACCTGATCCATGAGGAGTTCAGGGATTGTGCAGAGAGGGTCGTGAAGGGCGATCTTGATGCAGTGAAGAGGAACCTTCAGAGAACGCGCGATCTGCCTGTCTATTACACTAACGGAACTCACCTCCCCCCTGGAGCGGATGTCTCCCTCTTTGAGAGGGCAAAGCTCGAGCACGTCTTCTTCCCGATCGTGGACGGAGGAAACATCTTCCACATCTTCATGGGCGAGGCGAGCCCCGACCCCCAGGGCCTCATGGACTTCGGCCTGCGCCTTGCCAAGGAGACCCAGATCGGCTACTTCACCTTCACCAAGGATATGACTGTCTGCCTGGGATGCTCAAAGGTCTCGCCAGGGCTGAAGGAGAGCTGTCCCAACTGCGGTTCGACAGAGGTGGACCACATCAGCAGGATCACGGGCTACCTCCAGGCCGTAAGCGGATGGAACAGCGCCAAGAGACAGGAGCTGAAGGACAGGAAGAGGTACAACGACCTGGCTTAGGTCCGCAAACATACCACAGTCCAACGAAAGGTATATATCGGATACACCTACTGGTGAATTTGCCCGTGAGGCAAAACGGAGGAAACAATAATGCCTGCAGTCGTTAACAGAGATGAATGCGTAAGCTGCGGAACCTGCGTCGAGGAGTGCCCGGAGGAAGCCATCACCCTTGATGACCAGGAAATAGCGACCGTAAACAAAGAGAAGTGCACAGAGTGCGGGACTTGTGTTGAGGCCTGTCCATCCGAGGCCATCAGTATAGAGTAGTTCTGCCCTTATATATATTTTTGTTAAATATTTTTGGTTTTCTGAAGATCGGTTTCCTTTTTGCTATCTCATTTGTTTTTTGTTCCATCTTTAAAATTTATCCTTCATATTCTTATTATCTTATTTATCATTGTTATTAATATTTCTATTAGCTTTATTATTTTTATTATTCACTCGCCAGCTGTTGCCACTTATGACCTCATAGAACAGCTCCCAATCAAGAGTTGTGGCAACGCACCCAGCCTTGGTGAGGGGCACTCCAATAGCTGGTATAGCATTGCGGTGGCAGAGGGCCAGGCCCTCCTTAATCTCCATCTGGCAGCCGACTCCCACGATGGCCCCTGGGCGATATTTTTTGATGATCCTTTTGATGAAGCTTGAGCCGGGAACTATGAAGAATTTGTAGCCCAGGCCCTCGGCAAACCCTTTTGCCTCCCCCACGCCACAACGCCCGCAGCCCACGCACTTTATCCCCTCAGGGCTGAGCTTGGCGGGGCACTCGGTGCTTCGCAGGCACTGGGGCATAAAGATGAACCGCCGATTGCAAGGGATCTTGAAGAACTCGCGGCGATTGATGTAGTTGCACAGACGCACGCCCACATCATCCACGATGGCATCATCCGCCCTGGCGGTCCAAAAGATGAATTTTATCATGCCCTCCAGAAGCGTGATGCTGAGAAGCATGAGCCTGGCCGCGAAGAAGCTGCCTGTCCTGAAGGAGTAAAGGATGAGCAGGGCAGCAAAAATGGATAGAACCAGAACAGCGACTGCAAGAGCGACCACCGCCTCGCCGATCCAGATGAAAAGCCAGTTGAGGTTCCAAGGGAGCATTCCAGAAGCCTTGATCATGGTAGCTTATAAACATATTACCAGGACATGGACTGGACATGATAGGTAGGTACTTCAAGGGAAGCGGCGCAAGTTTTTTATTCAACGTCGAAGGGAGGTTTATACCTTCGCCTTTATGATATTTGATGAGGATTGAAATATGGCCAAAATGCACAGCAGAAAGAAGGGCTCCTCAAGGTCTCGACCCCCGACGGGCGCAAAAGCTCCGGAGTGGTCCGATATCACCAAAGAGGAGTTGGAGAAAGCAGTTATCAAGCTGCATGACAGCGGATTGCCATCTAGTCGCATCGGACTGACGCTGCGGGATCAGTATGGAGTGCCGAGCGTGAAGCTAGTCCTCGGCAAAAACGTGAACCGTTTCCTGAAGGAGAACAACGCCTTGGCCGAGATACCCGAGGACCTGGGCAACCTGATGAGAAAAGCCCTGCACATAAGGAAGCACCTCAAAGCCAACAGCAAGGATATCCACAACAAGAGGGCCCTGCAGCTCACCGAAAGCAAGATCAGAAGGCTGGTTAAATACTATCACGACTCCGGGCGGCTGGCAGCAGACTGGGTGTACAGGCCTGAGACCGCCGAGATCTTAGTAACATGAAGACTGGTGCATGAAAAGACTTGACAAGGCTGCAGAAGTTATTGCCAAGTCAATCCTGCGCTGCGATAGCATGAGGGTGATCTCCCACAACGATGCAGACGGAATCACATCTGCTGGCCTTATCTGCAATGGGCTCAAGCGGGCAGGCATACCTTTTCAGGCCACACTGCTGAACAGGCTGGATGATTCCGTGGTGGGGGATCTCGATTGGCCCGTGGTCTTCTGCGACATGGGCAGCGGCAAGCCTGATCTCATCGCCCGCGTCAAGGGCGAGTGCTTCGTCCTGGACCACCATCGGCCCGTGGGAACCCTGAGCTGCTATCACCTCAACCCCCATCTTTTTGGGATAGACGGCGCTTTTGAGCTCTCCGCCGCAGGAACTGTATACTCCGTGGTGCGCCACATGGGCGACAACGCGGACCTGGCAGGGCAGGCGATTGTGGGAGCCATGGGCGACCGCCAGGCCATGATCGGCGCGAACAGGGAGATCCTCGATGAGGCGGTCGCAGCTGGCGCAGTCGAGGTCAAAAGAGGGGTGAAGATGTCCGAATCCGGACCCGTAGAGGATGTCTTCGAGCACTGCGTTGAGCCCCTGCTGGACTTCACTGGAGACCCCGAGAGGACCAGGAAGTTCCTATCGGACCTCAAGATCAAGGGAGACATCCAGGACCTTTCCGAGGGCGACCTCACAAGGCTCTGCAACGCCCTGACCCTGAAGCTGCTCATGCAGGGAAGCTTTGCCGCGGACTCCGTGATCGGAGAGGTTATCAGACTCAAACAGGAGGTTGTGGAGAACTCGCTTGAGCTGGTGCAGCTCCTCAACGCCTGCGGAAACAGGGACATCCCGGGCCTTGGCCTGACACTATGCCTGAGGGACAGAAGCGCCCTCGGTGAAGCCAGAAGGCTGGCAGCGGATTACAGAGGCCACATTCGTCGCGAGATAATGGCGCTGCGCGAACAGAACAAGGTGATGAAGAACCTCCGGTACCTCAAGCTGGAGAACATGGAAGCAGGAGCCGTGGTGGCGGGCCTGGGAATCAGGTACCTCTATGCAGACCTGCCTCTCATAACCCTGAACCACAAGGATGATGTTGTCAAGGTCTCCGCCAGGGGCAACAAGCTGCTCATCGCCCGTGGCCTCGACCTCTCCGCGGCACTGCGAAAGGCAGCGGATGCTGTGGGTGGTGCGGGTGGCGGGCACACCATCGCGAGCGGCGCATCCATCCCGCCGGGCTCCGAGGATAAGTTCCTGGCGATGGTGGACGATATCGTGGGAGAACAGCTCAAAGGCGTTGCTCCAGGCGGCACAACATGATCAGGGCAAGGCTGGCCTTCCAGGGCCACGACCCCGACGTAGTCGCCAGATCTCTTGAGCCTGACAACCTCCCGGAAATGCGGCTTCAAGCCGAGGGAGATCTCATGTGCCTGGAGTTCTGTGTCGAGAAGGTGGGCACTCTGCTGTCCACGGTGGACGATCTGTTGATGAACATCAAGATAGCGGAAGAGACACTGGTCTCTTCGGAGGAGAGATGAGGTTTCATTTGGAAGCCAGCTTCAGGCTGAGCGCGGATGCAGCCGCCGCGGAAGGTGCGATCTCCGACTTCTTCGCCAATGCTGGCGGCATACTTCAGAAAGGCGCTCCTGAAGGGCATGGTGCGAGGGTAGTCGAGTGGAAGCTGGCAGGGAACAGGATCGATCTCGTCATCGAGAGCGACAGGTACGTCAGAGCCCACGATGCCCTGCTGCGCCTGAGAAGGCCACTGGCTGAGCTTTTGGGAAAGCAGTACAGGATAGGTGTGCGCGGCCTGGACGTGAGCAAGTTCAAGATCGAGGTAGAGTCCGAGAGAGCGATAAAGCATAAGATACCCTATGTGCGGACAATAGAT
>Ga0335081_10010019_pt1 | contig 15292 bp, 11 predicted proteins | sample Lox_Sample_35_FD_206713 | JGI IMG/M metagenome (GOLD analysis project Ga0335081, IMG submission 206713) | Soil microbial communities from Loxahatchee National Wildlife Refuge, Florida, United States - Lox_Sample_3.5 | ecosystem: Environmental > Terrestrial > Soil > Wetlands | place: USA...
CGGTGGGTGACGGCAGCACGCAGCTGCGAGCGGGCTCCGGGCCTACGCCTAGGCCGAGACCGGGCTGCTCGATGAAGCGGTGATCGAGCAGATCAAGCCGCTCCGCCGAGCGGCGCTCGCCGGTAATGAGCTCAATCCCGGCATCCTCGACCATGAACCGGGTCCTTTCTCGCGGGTACTCCGGATCCAACGCCACATAGGCCGCACCGGACTTGAGGACCGCGATCAGTGATACAACCGTCTCCAGATTCCGTTGTGCCAGTACTCCGACCAACTGTCCGGGCTGCGCTCCCGCACCGAGGAGCCGGCAAGCGGCGAGATCCGTGAACTGGTCGAGCTGACCATAGCTGATCAGCGTGTCCCCCATTGCCAGCGCCGGAGCGTAGGCCATCTCAGCGCCCCGCAACCGCAGAAGATCAACAAGAGAACCCATGGATCACCTGTCGCTGTGAATAGGCCGCCCACCAATCCCAAAACGGATCGAGTCCTGCAACCCTATGCAGGTCGAGCAATGCAACTCAAGCGGAGCGGCAACGCCCGGTCGCGCGGGCAATGACGCAGACGCAGGCGCGCCGCCCGCGTTACCGACGTCGGCCACGCTCGCCGGGCCGCCCGCCGCCAGCGGCATGCGCGTCGGTACCGCGTAGTCGCGGTTAGCGGTGCTCCGCGGGTGTTCATGCTGAAGATCACCGGATCCGGCGCACCGGTCGTCGCGTCGGCCGCCCGCTGCTGGTCCCGGCGTTCTTCGCTCTCGCCATCGCCGTTCACGTGGGCGTCCGGCCGGGCGTACCGGCGCTGGCCGTGCAGGCCACGTCCCGGGCCGTGGCGCGCGCGGCGGGGAGCCACGGGCGCCGCGGCCGAGGAGACGACCACGGTGCCACGCGACTTTCGGCCACTTACCTCTTGACCACGCGGGCGTACGGATATATAGGTTGTAAATGGCGGTCCATCCCCCGCAATAAAGAGGGGGGAACGTGAGAGTCACACAGCGGGTGGGCTTGGGGCCACCAGCCCGGACAGCGGGCTGGTGCATGATGAGTTGCCGGCTGGCCCAGGCAACCGATGGTCCCACATTACCCTATGCGGGCGGCGGTCACGGTCAGGACCCCGGCGGCTATTCATTGCGAGGCTGACGCTAGCTGCTCGCGTAAGCCTTCATGACGGCGCAATCGCCGCTCCGCAATTCGCCCGACCTCCGCCGTGGCCACGCGGGATTCCGCTTGCTGCGCTCATGGCCCGCCCGGCGTTACGGGCTGATCAGCCTAGGCTATTCAGCGCATGATCGGCGGCAGTCTCGGCCATGCGGCTGGACCGCGTGAGCATTTTCAAGATGCCCACTTCGGCCCGCGCCTTTGGGCGCAGGCATCAGGAGGGGTTTCCGCACGTCGGCCACGCTTCAACGTCAAGATCCTGATGGATCGAGGTCAGCAGCCCGCCCTGGCGATTTCGCCCCGCGTGGGCATACGTCCTCAGAAAATGACCGTACCGGGACTGGCGCGGGGTTAGATAGGCGCGGGGTGGGCGCGAGACTGTTTCCGCTGTATGGCCGCAAAGATCAGGATTCTGCGTGCGGGAATCGCGTCTTCGAGAAAAGCCGGTGGAGACAGTGATGCTAGATACCGAGAAGTTGAGGAAAGACTACGAAAAGGATGGCTTCGCCATCCTCAGGAAGGTGATCGACCCGGAGCTCATCATGGAGGCACGGGCGCACGTCGAATGGCTGGCCGTCAGGTATCCCGAGCTTCGGCCTGAGGAATATCATCATCCGCTGATGCGGAATGATGCTTTCTGGGTTCGTATGGTTGCCGATGTGCGGCTGACCAGCATAGCCGAGGTATTCCTGGGCCCTGACATCGCGTGTTTCACAGCTCACTATATATGCAAGCCTCCCGGTGACGGGTGGCCGGTGCTCTGGCACCAGGACGGCTCTTACTGGAAGCTCGACCCGATGGAAGCGTTGACCGTCTGGCTGGCGATCGACGAATCCACTGTCGCGAACGGCTGCCTGCGGATGGCCCCGGGCAGCCACCTCATCCCGCTGTACCAGCCCGTGTCCCGGACCGACGTGCCCAACATGCTGTTCTCCGCCTGCGACCCCGCCGTGGTGCGCGAATGGTCCGAGCGGGCCGACGTGGTCGCTGTCGAACTGGAAGCCGGCGACGTGTCGATCCACCATCCGCACCTGCTGCATTACTCGGAGGCTAATAAGTCTCCAACGCGGCGCTGTGGCCTCGATATCGGTTACATGCCTGCGACCACGAGAATTTCCAATGAAGGCCTCTATCTCGATCCGCTGCTGGTACGGGGTGAGCCGGCCCCCGGTATCAACATCTATCGGCAGTACCCAGCGTGGACGGCCGGGGAGACGATTCCGTTCGCTGGGGACACGGAGTGGAACGACCGGGCCGCGCAGATCAACATGAAGCACGGCTTCCGCCATCTGGATCGCGCAGAGACGCCGTTCGAGATCACTCGCCGTATGATCGCCCGGTTGAAGGAGGGCACGGTCAAGCAGCAGCCGCGGCGAGAGCAGGATCTGTGATGCAGCACCCTTCGACCGGTCAGCCAGCGGATCCGCTGCCGCCCGTGTGCGTGCACGCCCTGGTCCGTGCCCAGGCCCAGCGCGTTCCGGACGCCGACGCGGTGGTCTGCGATGGTCGCCGGATGAGCTATCGCGAGCTCATGGCAGCCGCGAGCGCGGTCGCCATCGGGCTGCGCAACCGCGGCTCCGGGGCAGAGTCCCTGATCGGCGTCTGTGTGCCGCGGTCACCTGAGATGGTGATCGCCGTGCTTGGCATCCTGCTCTCGGGCAGCGCCTACCTTCCTGTCGATGCCCAAGCCCCTCCGGCCCGCGTCCAGCACATGCTCGCCACGGGTGTGGTCCATACCGTCCTGACCACCGCCGCCGCGCGAGCTGCGTGGCCAGAGCTGCCGGGGCTGGAGCTAGCAGACATCAACGAGGTGGCCGCCGGGCCGACAGGCCCGGCGGATTGGCCGACCGCCCTAGACGACCTCGCCTATGTCCTTTTCACATCGGGCTCTACCGGCCTGCCCAAAGGGGTCGCGATGAGCCACCGCCCGCTGCGCAACCTGATCGAACATCAACTGGCCGCAAGTGCCGCGCACCACGGCGGGAGGCGGATGCGGACAATGCAGTTCACGCCCCTCACCTTCGACGTCTCGTTCCTTGACATCTTCTCAACCCTGGCCGCTGGGGGGACGGTGGTGCTCCCGGGTGAGCACGAGCGCCGCGACCCCGTGCACCTGCTCGCCATCATCCGCGCCGAGGAGATCACCAGCCTGTTCCTGCCGTTGGTGGCCCTGCAGGAGCTGGCTGACACGGCAGTGGCCGCGCAGCACCCGGCGACAAGCCTGTGCGAGGTGATGACCGGCGGGCAACAGCTCGTCATCACCTCGTCGATCACCGACTGGTTCGCCGCGATGCCCGGCTGCACACTGCAGAACATCTACGGCCCGAGCGAGACCCACCTCGTCACGGCACTCGACCTGCAGGGCGATCCGTCGCGCTGGCCAAGGCTACCGTCGATCGGGCATCCGATCGACGGTGCACAACTGAGCGTGCGAAACACCGCCGGGCAACCGGTACCACCGGGCGAACCCGGCGAACTGTGGATCTCGGGAACTTGCCTGGCCAGAGGATATTTCGGCGAGCCCGCCCTCACCGCCGAACGCTTCGTGACCCCGGATCCCGGCGGGCCGCGACACTACCGCACCGGCGACCTCGCCCGCGAGCTGCCCGATGGCGGCTATCAGTTTCTCGGCCGCACCGACGACCAGGTCAAGATCCAGGGAGTGAGGGTCGAGCCGGCCGAGATCGAGTCCATCCTGATCAGCCACCCCGGCGTGGCGGCCTGCGCGGTCGTCGCCCGAGATCGACCCGGAGGCGAGAAACGGCTCGTAGCCTACGTCGTACCGCGGCGACCTGCCGGGCCAGATGATGCCCACCCTATCGGCGAGTGGCGTGGTTTCCTTCGTTCTCGCCTGCCCGCCCCCCTGGTGCCGACAGCCTGGATGTGCCAAGAGAGGCTGCCACTGACATCCAGCGGCAAGATCGATCTGCGCGCACTGCCAGACGTCCCCCGTCAGCGCCCGCCGCTTACGACGCCCCTGGTATTGCCACGCACCACCACCGAACGACTAGTCGCAGCGGCCTGGGCTGAGATACTAGACCTTGACCTGGTCGGCGCCGATGACAACTTCTTCGACCTTGGCGGCACGTCACTGCTTGCGATACGAGCAGCCCGCCGGCTAGGCGAACGCCTCAGCACCGAACTCGACCTCGCCACCTTCTTCGAGCACCCCACCGTCGCCCAGATGGCCGCCCACCTCACCGCAAACACCGAGGCTCTGCCGCGAATCCCGTGATCACAGTGGCGTTATTCAGCTTTAACCGGTTACTGCCTGAACCACTATCCGGCAATCCGGAACTCCGGGTCTCACGGCGAAGTACCGGCAGGATCTCGGTACCCGCCAATTCTATCATGTCGTGAACAGCGGACTCGGGAATACCGCCCCAGTCCACCGCAAACAGTTGGCGCCGGTAGTGCCCGAACTGGTCGCGGAGCGAAAGGATCTTGTCAACGGCCTGAGCTGGGCTGCCGACAATCAGACCAGTATCGGAGGCAACATTTTCCAGGCGCCCCATGGCCGCCGTGGCCGGGTTTGCATAGTAATACGGTGCGTAGTCGCGGAATGCGTCCTGCGACGACCGTCGCACGAACAGTGCACCCCCGGCCCCGACGATGCCGTCTTCGGGCCGGCCGTGGCCGTGCACGGCGTAACGCTCCCGGTAGAAGGCTATGAGGCGGGCAAAGTACTCAGTGGTCATGAAGAGGTTGCTGGCAAAGAAGCCGTCGCCGTAACAGGCTGCCTGCTCGGCGGTCTCCCGACTGCGGACCGCGCCGTGCCATACAAACGGCGGAGTTCCGTTCAGCGGCCGGGGAACCGCTGTGAAGCCTTTCAGGGGCGGCCGGAAGCGGCCGTCCCAGTCGACCATATCCTCATCCCACAGATGCCTGAGAAGCCGGTAGTTCTCGGCCGCCAGCGCATGCCCGTCGCGGATATCCTGGCCGAACCAGGCATAAACCTCGGCGGTCATGCCACGCCCCAGCATGAGGTCCACCCGGCCTTCGGCGAGATGCTGCAGCGTCGAGAATTCCTCCGCGATCTTCACAGGATCGTTGGTCGTGATCAGCGTTGTAGACGTGGACAGGGTGATGGTCGAAGTCCTGGCCGCGAGATAGGCCAGCAGGACAGGACCAGCGCTGGAGATGTACGGCGGACCATGGTGCTCCCCGAGAGCGAACACGTCGAAGCCGGCTTGCTCGGCATGGATGGCAATGCGGATGATCGCGTGAATGCGTTCGTGCTCGGGGGGCGCCTGGCCCGTCGTCGCGTCGGGTGAGACGTCCCCGATTCCGGAAATGCCCCATTCCATTGCGAATGCCGCAGGCTCCTGCCCGCCGACGGCCGTGTCCATGACGTGGCCTCCTCTGAAATCATCGCACTCCGGTGCGTTCGTCCGGTATCGGCGACCGCCGGTCCGCAGTGAGCCGAAGCACAGCGGAAACGTCTGCGGCCGTGCTCCGCGCCGGGCTGCCGCCAATTGACGGATGGTGCCGACGACGGATGGTGCCGACGACGGATGGTGCCGACGACGGATGGTGCCGACGACGGATGGTGCCGACGACGGATGGTGGCCCTAACTGGCGGGCGAGTGCGGATAACGTCTCCTCGAGTTCGGCCCCGGCAATCGCGACGCCCGGGCAGGAATGCTTAGCTATTCAAGGATAATCGAGCCGGCCGTTGTGTGGTCACCCGCCGGCGGGAAGAAACCAGGCTGAGCGTATTTCCGGCATGAGCATGGGGCCGATCGCGGGCAGGCTGTCCGCACAGCGTTCGCGGCAAAAGAAGCTGCCGGCGGTCACAATGTGCTTTGGCAGGCCCGACATCGGCCCACGTAATCGGCATGACGGGGCCGTGGCGGCCGGCGAGCCGTGCTGCTGTCCGGCCAGCAGGCATCTGCCAGGGGAATGCCAGGGGAATGCCAGGGCGATGGCGACCAGGCTGGCGATCTCGCCGGAATGATCCAGATGCCCCTCTGGTAGCGTTCTTCGTAGCAGCCTGGATCGGGCAGGGCCTTTGATGGCTCCCCAGCGGGCGGCCTGCTGCTAGTGTCCGGCTAGACCTGCACCACCCTGGCCGGAGCACAGCGAGGACGGGAGAGCTGGCTCATGACTGACGATGCGCTCACCAAGGCACTAGAGCAGGAGACCGCCGCCATTACAGCCATGCAGAACGGCGATCCCGGCCCCATGATCGACTTCTGGGCGGACTCCGACGACATAACCCTGTTCGGGGGCTGGGTGCCCATCGAGAAGGGGCATAAGGCCGTAACCGGGGCCATGCGCATGATCGGAAGCCGCTTCACCGGCGCGGATGCCGTGGACCTGGAGCATACTGTCATCGCCTCCAGCGGAGACCTGGCCTACACGGTCGGCTTCGAGCGGAGCCGTGTCAGCGTCCAGGGCGGGCCGCCGCGCGACATGGTTATCCGGGTTACCCATGTTTACCGGCGCATTGACGGGGACTGGAAGCTCGTCCACCGGCACTCTGACTTCCCCACTCCGGAGGAGCCGATTACGGAGGAGCCGATTATCCCTGCCAGATGAGCGGCCAGTACCGGCACCAGTACTTCAAGATCACGTGCCTCCGGTTGTGCCGCGCAGGTCACCAGCCAGGGTCCATCACCAGCCAGGGTCCATCACCAGCCAGGGTCCGCCGCCACCTGCGTGGCTGGGCTTCAGTTATGCCGCAGACCCGGGCTGCCAGGCGTCGTGACGATGATGACAGGCTGGTTAAGTTGTTATATCCTGTCATCAGGGGTCGTTACAGGACAAATACCAAGGGGCGGTAGGATGATTGACTCCCCGCTGATCCACGGCCTATTGAATGATCGTTATTACCACGTCGAGCTGCCAGGCAGCGTGACAAACCATGCCAAGTATGCGGTCATCGCTCTGGCTGGACTGGGCGTGCCTGGGAGCGATATCAAGGCCTATTACGATGACTATAGCCAGACGAAGCGGACCCCGGTCGGCTTCGGGCTTGAGCCGGCCAGGTCCTCGGCTTTGGAAATCTCGGAGGCGAACTGGGCTGACTTCCTCGGCAAGCGCAGCGACTACGCTGCGTATTGCGAGTTCTTCGACCGGCAAATACAGGAGCTGGGTCTTGACGAGGTTCTGCGCCGGTACATGCCGACGCTGCTGCCTGCCTGGATTGGCTCATTCACCCATGCCGGCATCCACCTGGGCTGGGGACTGGACGCAAACAACGACTGCATGATCGCGGAGGGCCTAGCATACCTGGCATTCTCCTACATCTTTTGGTATCCGGACCGGTCCGAACCGGTTGCCGACGACGGGCAGGCGGTGGAGTCGCTGCTGCGCATCGCAGAAGCCTGGGAAACGGATGACGCGCTGCGCAACGAGCTCGGCGCTTTGTTCGCCGGCCTCGCTCCGGGGAGGGCGGGCATAGTGCCCCGCATCTCCCGGCTGCTGGAGCACGGGCGCCCGATGATCGACCAATTCCCTTCCTGGATCTACGACCGGGACGTCCGCGGCAGCTGGGACCAGCTGCATTACCTGGTCGCCTTGCTGTACCTGGCCAAGCCAGGCAATTTCTTCATCCTGCATCTGGTCACTTCGCTGCACGCGATGGAGCAGATCTCGGACCGCCTGCCCGCCGATCAGCAACGGTCTGCCATCAAGTGCTACTGGTTGGGGATGCTGTCGATTCTCCTGTCAGGGGCGCTGCTTCCCTCACGCAGCCGACTGGCGATGCTGGACGCGGCCTATCAGAATGCGATCGACCCCGAGGAAGCGGACTGGGAGCAGACCGTTGCCCGCGCCATCGCGGCGGAAGAGGAACACAACCCGAAGATGGTCTATGTGCTCCGCGGGATGTGGCGCCGCGCTGGGCGGCGGACCGTCTACCGGGACGCGGCCGTCAACTTCACCACGACACCGGAACCGTTCACCTCACTCGACATGGAGACAGGATAGGCTCAAGGGCTCGGAAGGCGCGACGTCACGCTCTTTGGTTCCTGTCCGGGACTTCGCAGCCTGGTGGCAAGGTCTGCGGCGAGCATCGGCAGTGCTGTCCGCATGTACAGGTGACCGCCGGGGAACACGGTCATGCGGAACGGGCCGGTGGTCTCCGCCTGCCAGCCCTCGGCCTGCTCGACGTTCGTCCATGCGTCCTCGGCGCCCATGTAGGCGGTTATCGGGCAATGCAGCGGCTCCGCAGCTCGTTGCGGACGGTAGCCAGCCCAGATAGCCAGGTCGGCGCGCATGCCGGGCAGGTAGGAGCGCATGAATGCCTTGCTGGCCAACACGTCCTCTGGAGCGCCGTCTAGGGAGCGGATGTAGCCGAGGATCTGCTCGTCGGAGCTGTCTGCGTTCACGTACGGCTGGAACCGGGTCGGGGCCGGCTGGCCCGAGACGAACAGGTGCACCGGTTCGACCTGGAAGTCGCGCAGCAGGCTGCGGGCTAGCTCGAAGGTGACCAGGGCGCCGAAGCAGTGGCCGAACATCGCGAAGGGCTCAGTCAGCCAGGGTTTAAGTTCTGCGGACAGAGCGGTCACGATATCGGCCATGGTGGTGAGGCAGGGTTCGCGCATGCGGCCCGCGCGGCCCGGCAATGCCACCGCCACCACGTCGGCGACGCCATCCAGAGCATCAGGCCAGCTCTGGAACTCACTCGCGAAAGTGCCCGCGCCGTGCAGGCACAGCAGGCGCGGGGCGGCGGTCCGCGGGTATCCGAAGGTGGTGAACCAGCTTGTCATCGGGAACCTACCGCGCTGCCGGGGAGCACCCCGGTGGAGGAAGGCGCACTGGAGATGTGCTCGTGGATGCAGCCGACAAGGTCGGCGACCGTAGGTTTGGATATCACCTCGTAGTGTTCCAGCTCGATGCCGTACTCGCGCTCGACCGCGATCATCAGGCGAGCAGTGTGAATGGAGCTGAAGCCCTTCAGGAACAGGTCGTCGCCCGGCCCGACCCTCTGGTCCAACATCGTGCTGATCAGCGCGAGCAGAAACTCCTCCACCGGGTCGCGCGGGACCTGGCCCGGCGCGGTCGAGCCGGTGGCGCCAGGCAGCGCATCGATGTCGACCTTGCCCCCTGAGGTGGTGGGCAGCTCAGGCAGCCATATGAAGAACACTGGCACGAAGTGATGCGGCAGCCGCTCCTGGAGGAAGTTGTGGATCTCTGAGGTCCTGGGCGGCGGCGCGGCCGGCTCAGCTGGCGTCATGTACCCGACCAGCCGGTTGCCGTCCAAACGCGTCACCGCATCGTGCACAGCCGGATGCTGCCGCAGGTGATGTGTGATCTCGCCGAGCTCGACACGGAACCCGGAAATCTTGACCTGGTCGTCGTCCCGGCCGACGAAGACTACCGAGCCGTCCTTACGACGCACCACGCGGTCACCGGTGCGATAGGTCCTGCCCAGCCCGGTGGTGACGAAAGCACCGCTGAACTCCGCGCTGGTGTAACCGTGGGCCAGACCGGTGCCGCTGATGCACAGCTCACCGATCTCATCGACGTCGGTGGGCGTCAGGTCGGGCCGCAGCACCTCGATCCGGCAACCGGGCAGCGGCGAGCCGAGCGGGATCTCCTGCTCGGTCCCGGAGATCTCCGCCACGGTGGCCACGATCGTGGCCTCGGCGGGACCGTAGGTGTTGAACAGGCGCCGCCCGGCCGCCCAGTGCCGGGCCAACTCGACATCCAGAGCCTCACCTCCGCTGATCACCAAGCGCAACTGCGGGTATTCGGCGGGATCGAGGCTGCGCAGCCTGGTGGGGGTGCACCGCAGAACGGAGATCTGCCGGTCGGTCAGGAACCGTCGGAGCCTCGGGCCCTGCCGCCATTCGTCCTCCGGGCCGGCCAGATGCAGGGCCGCGCCCGAACTCAGCGACATGACGATCTCAAGTATGCAGGCGTCCACCACAAACGGGGCGTTCAGGGCGATCCGATCCTCTGGTCGGACGCCCAGCAGGTCACGGCACGCGCGCGCCACGTTGACCAGGCCGGCATGTCCGCACAGCACCCCCTTGGGCGCGCCCGTGGAACCCGAGGTATAGACGACATAAGCGGGATCAGCCGGATCGGGTCCCCCGCAGGGCTGCGGCTCAACGCCAGCAGCCATCTCCGGAGTCAACACCATGATGTCAGGGGTATGTAGCTGCCGGTCGGAGCCGATGAGCAGGCGCGACCCGGCATCGGCCACCTGCGCCGCCAGCCGACGCCACGGATGACGCTCCGGATCTAGCAGGAGCAGCACGCCGCAGGCCTTCCACACGCCCAATGCCGCGCTGATCGCGACGGTGATGCGGGGAAATGAAACCGGCACGACGTCCCCCGCTCGGTGACCGTGTTCACGCAGCAACGCGGCCCACCGCTCAGCGGCCTGATCAAGATCTTGGTAACTGACGGCCGCGCCGCCGAGGGACACCAGGGCAGGCGCGTCGGGCATGGCCCGCACCTGCTCGGCGAACAGATCGAGAAACGTGCCGGATGTGGTCATGACGGTCCTCCAACCAGGCCGAACGGACGTGCCGCTGTTCCGCCTGGCGCCAGCCCGCGGCCGGGGCCTGCGGCGGGGGCTGAGAGAGCCTCGACGGAGGGCAGGATCTCACGAAAGCGCAGTACCGTGCCGTGGCAGTAGTTGGCGTTGTGCTCAAGGCTCCGCTGCGGCATGTAGGGCATTTTCTGCCGGGCATGATGATTGATGCACAGCATGACCCGTCCAGATCCGCCGTCACCCCGCACGTCGGCGTCGAGCATCTCGTGCGCCGTTAGCAGCGGCGCCAGCTCCGTGGAAACCGCCACGATGAAACTCTCGGCATCGCCCAGGCCGTGCAGGATGGACTCCTTAAACTCGTAATCCGGCACACGCACCGGTTCGCGGTAGATATAGGGCCGTGCAAGCAGGTCCATCTCGAACGCCTGCCGGGCTAGCGGGTCCGACCACCACGCCTGGGACATGACGTAGTCGGCCAGCACCCTGTCGAATTCCTCACGATGGGTGCTGAGTATCATGTGACCGATCTTTCCGCTGAGGAGCACGTCATAGTTGGTCAGGTTGGCCAATGACTTGGCGAAGAGCTGGAGCACCTTTGCATCCGTCCGGCGCTCGAAGTAACGCCCGACGCTGGCGAACAAATCTCCGTAGGAGCTGATGCCGGCGGCATCGAGATAGCCGGAAAGCAGGAACAGGCCGCGCATATTATATATTGTGTGCATTGCGTTGTACAGCCAGTACCCATCGCGGCACGCCTCCTTTGAAACCCAGTTCGTAGCGACCACGACCTCCGCCTCGGACACGTCGCTCGGCACGATTTCCGTCTTCAGGCCGTAGAGTTCCCGCTGCTGGACCATGGGCGTGTTATGCAGGAGAAGCTGGGGATGGACGATAACGGTATCAGCCTTGGACCGGCACAGCCTTGTCAGCCCGTCTTTGAACGACTCGAAGGTCTCCCCCGGAAGGGGCCAGATCAGTTCCACATAGGAACTGATCTGCTTTTCCCTGAGCGTGCGCTGCAGCTCGACGTAGGTCTCTTCGCGTATGTTGCCTCGCTCCACGAGCTTGAGTGCCTCGGGATTCAGTGTCTGAAGTGAGATGGGCTGGGTCACCATGAGGCCACCGCGCACGAATATCTCGGTGATCCGCGCCATACGCTCCGGCCTGTTCTTGGCGGCCGCCATGTACACGACCATCGGGTAGCCGGCTTCCCTGCTGCGCTCCACGATATGCTCGGTTATCGCCACGTCGCGGGGCGCCTGCCCCCAGTTCGCGTCGGCGATAAAGAGCCCGGGAAACCTGTTGTCGCTGATCCAGGTCAGCTCATCCCTGATCCGTTCCTCCTCGAACTTGACTACCTTTGAGTTGGTGCGCGCGCCCCAGTAGCAGAAAGTGCATCGGAAGGGGCACCCGCGGTTTGTCTCCAAGATCCCGAGACTGAACTCGTAGCCATCGAAGACGCCAGTGAGGAAGGGAGAAGGAATCTCCATGAGATTGTTTATCCGCGGCGCGGGTTCCGTGGTGACGAGTTCTCCGCCGGACCAGAAGCTGAGTCCGGGGACCTGGTACAGGTTGGGCGCTGGGCTGCTGAGCTGCCTCAGCAGCTCCAGGGATGTTCTTTCTCCCTCCCCGTTGCACACGTAGACGTTCTCCGGCGCATCCGCTAGGTAGGCTGAAGCGTGATTCATCACCTGCGGGCCGCCAAGCAGGTAATGAGCGTGCGGCTGCCGCTCCCGCAGCTCTTTCAGCAGCCAGCAGATCAGCTTCATGTTCCAGATGTAACAGCTGAACGCGTAAACATGCGCATGTTTACCGGCCAGTTCCTCTAGCAGCTTGTGCCGGTCATCGGTCGCCGGGGAAGAGAATATCTCGAAGGTATGGGCAGCCGCCACCTCGTCGTCTCCCTGCGCGCACGCCTGGATGTAGCCAGATGCAAGCGGCAGGATGTTCTCGTAGGTGGGAAGCTCGGCAAGAACAACTTTCTTGCGCTCTTGGCTGCTCCTCCCGATCTCTTTCGCGACATTGTTAACGGGCATTCTGAACCCCTTGCGCGCCGAAAAGCTCCTGAATAATTTCGCTGAGTTGCGGAAGGGCGACGACAGGATGCCGCCGCTCGCGGACTCTGGCCTGACGTTCCACAGGCATCCGGGCGTATTCATACCAGATCGCGGGGCGCGGGCGTCTAGGAGCCCTGGTTCACCCGTAGATCAATGTGTTCGGCGAGGTGGGCAAGGACGGGCGTGTCGACCAGAACGCGCAGCGTGAAATCGATGTTCCAGGCGCGGCGGGCCTCCAGAACCACCTTGGCGGCTAGCAGCGAGTCCCCGCCGAGGTTGAAGAAATCCTGGTCGCGCCCGACGTTATCAAGCCTGAGGATATCGGCCCAGATCTTCGCTAGCTGACATTCTGTCTGCGTCTTGAAGTCGTTCTCCATCTCGTCTCCCTGTCTGCGCTAGCGCCTTGAGAATTATTTAAAGCTCCCTTGCCCGTGCGCATTGTGCGCGAGGCTTGGTCTGTCACGGGCGATCCAGATGGCTTCTTCGTCCACGGGCCTAGGAAATACTTCTGAGCAGGCATCCGCCAGCTTGGCCGCGGTGTGATCGGTGACAATCGAGAAGTCGGTGCGCAGGAAGAGGTGACGGCCGGGGACCATGACCATCTCGAATGGTCCCGACGTCTCCAGCCCCCAGGCCCTGGCCTCCTCTAGGGTGCCCGCCGGGGAGTCGTGGTCACCGACAAACGCGGTGATCGGGCAGCTCAGGGGCGGAGCCTGGAAGTCGTGGCAATAGCTCTCCCTGACGCTGATATCGGCGCGCATGCCGGGCAGGAACGAGCGCATGAACGCCCGGTTCACCAGGAGGTCCTCGGGTGCGCCGTTCAGTTCGCGGACGTGGTTGAGTATGTCCTCGTCCGTGCAAGAGGACGGCAGGTACGACGGCGACCTCACAGTGGGGGCTCGCTCGCCGGATACGAACAGGTGCACCGGGCTGAACCTGTTTCGCAGGCTGCTGGCCAGCTCGAACAGCACGAGCGCGCCGAGGCTGTGGCCGAACATCGCCATCGGCTCGTCGAGCCAGGGTTCGATCTCCGTGGCGAGGGCATCAACTAGCTCGGTCATCGCATGGATCCCAGGCTCACGGATCCGGCGCTCCCGCCCGGGCAGCACCACGGCGACCACATCGGCGGATCTGCCGAGCGCCTCGGGCCAGCGCTGGTATTCCGAGGCGAAAGCGCCGCCACCCGACATGCACAGCAGCCGGGTCGCGCCTGTGCGAGGACGGCCGAAGGTGGTGAACCACGCGCTGGTCATCGGAGCACCCCCGCCGTCGTGTCGTGGACCAGTCCGTCCTGAAGCCGCCTGACCGGTGCGGCCTGATCAGCATGTCTGGAATCGTCGTCCCGCCCAGGGCGAACAAGCCCTGGCGGGAAAGACCGCATGCCGCCGGTGAACGGCGTCGGTGAGCCGGGTGCGGGAGAACCGCCCGCCCGGTTCGAGGTGGCGGGAGCAGGAAAAGGAATGACCTGGCCAAGGTCACCAGGCGTGGCACAGCCGACCGGGAAACCGGCGGAAGAAAGGCCCTGGGACCTACCGTCAGACATCATCACCTCGCCTGCTCCCGACCCGACTTTCGTCACTTCACGCCTCGGATGAGCGGCAGGCTCACCGGGCAGGGGGTGTTCACGTTGGCAGACCAGCGGACCATGCCGGTCGCGGGCAGCGCATCGTGCCAGCGGGTGAGCACCTCGTTGACGACGATCTGCGCTTCGAGCCTGGCGAGCAGGGCGCCCGGGCAGCGGTGCGGTCCATGGCCGAACGCGAGATGCAGGCGGGGGGCGGCGGCCGCCCGGTTGATCGCGGCCAGCAGCACAAGCACGGGCTGGCGAGCCGTGATCAACCGGTCCCCGAGCAGGATGTCGGCCGTCGCTGTGCGGCTAATGAACCTTGACGGGGACACCGCCGCGAGAGCGGCCTCGACATCGAACGCAGCAGTCAGTTGCTCTGCTCCGGGCCCCAGCCGGCTCAAGATCGCGCCTGCGATCAGTCCGCTGGTGGTCTGGTGGCCGGACGCAAACAGCATCACCAGATTGGCGGCGAGATCCATGTCGTCGAAACCACCCAGCGAATCAGCGGCCGCGATCAATTCGCTGGTGGCGTCGTCCCCTGGATGCGTGCGCTTGTCCCGGATTATTTCCAGCGCGTAATCGATAAATGACTCGAGAGCTAGTAATGTCGCGTCGTCGGTCGTGCGATCTACACCGGTGATAACACGGGTATAAGCGTCCGACATTACCCGCAACGTATCGTGATCGGCGGGTGGCAGTCCGAGCAGCCTGCCCACCACTGCCAGCGGTACCGGCCGTGCGACGTCGCGCACCACGTCCAGCTCAGCGGCGCCCGGAGCGCCACAGGCATCCTGGGCCAGCGTGGTGATCTGCCCAGCCAGCCCGCGGATCCGGCGGGCCGACAGCACCCGCGTGATCAACGACCGCAGCCGCGTATGAGCGGGCTGGTCGAGGAAGAGCAGTTGCCGCGACAGCAGGTCGCCTAGCCGGGACTTGGGTTGCAGCAGGTCAGGGTGTATCAGCCGGCGCGGGCGTGAACTGAACACCGGCTCGTTGAGTACCCGCACCGCCGTTTCGCGCTCAGCTACCAGCCACGAACGCGTATAGGAATCCCAGTGCAGCGGCG